>Ga0209415_10019975_pt1 | contig 10455 bp, 10 predicted proteins | sample PeaSoiSIISIP2007_FD_187696 | JGI IMG/M metagenome (GOLD analysis project Ga0209415, IMG submission 187696) | Peat soil microbial communities from Weissenstadt, Germany - SII-SIP-2007 (SPAdes) (version 2) | ecosystem: Environmental > Terrestrial > Soil > Wetlands > Peat | place: Germany...
CAACTCCATTATTCGCGCAAACGCCTTCGGCCCACTTGCGCTCCATGTCGATCATGAACTTCGCGGTTTTGTCGTCGCCTGTCGCCCAATGGCTTTGCTGCGCATAAGCGGCGGTCATAAGGACTACGACGCACGTTATGAGGCACATCCGTTGCAGAATTCGGTGACGCATCGTCCCTCCAGTATTTATGTCACTATACAGGGCGGGTGGCCACATCTGCGCCGGGTATACCTCTCAGGCTGTGAATCGCTGGCAGAGAAACAACTCGGGGTGCGCCACTTCTCGCGCTTTTCGAGAAGTGGCCCCATCCAACCGTCGACACCCGAGTGGCGGGTTGGCTCACTCTTTTGAGTCCGAAATTCGGTTCCAGACGGAACGGTTTTCTTTGGGGTGTGATTCAAACTAGTTACTGGGAAGACTGAGGCAGGGGGAACTTGCAGGTTACGCTGAGCGCGGCTAAATTAGGTGCGAAAGTTCGAGCTGTATATGGAAGGGACCGTCCGATGGAATCTGCCTCTGTATTAATCGACGAGAAAATCAAGCAACTTGGAGACTGGCGCGGGAAGACGCTTGCGAAAGTGCGCACAATCATACACGAGGCAGACCCTGAGATCATTGAGGAATGGAAGTGGATGGGAAGCCCCGTGTGGTCTCACGACGGAATCGTCGCGGTCGCGACCTCCCTCAAAGATAAGCTGAAGCTTACCTTTTCCCACGGGGCGAGCCTCCCAGATCCTGACAAGCTCTTCAACGCGGGCCTCGAAGGCAAAGTGTGGCGAGCCATCGATTTTTTCGAGGGCGACAAGATTGATGAGCGTGCTCTAAAAAATCTCATCCGAGCCGCCGTTGATTACAATCAGCTCAAATTGAAGAGGAAAGCGCCTGCGGGTACTCGAGCGAAAGTACATAAAAGTAAAAAGGGATGAAACTAGAGGAGCGCTCCGGTTCTATCTAGCGGACTGGTAGGGCCGTGAGCGAGTGCGTCAGCATCCCGCCGCTGTCGTCCAGCACCGAGACCTCAGCCTGAAAGCGCGAGCCGCCTTTACGGGCTTCTGGGCTCGGCACGGTAAACGTAATCAGCGTCCGGTTGGATGTACAGCCGGTGAATTGACGCTGCTCGGTGGCGCCCGCTGAATCCGGGAGCGTGACACGCAGGACTACTTCCACCGATCCAACCAGATTTCGACAGTGCAGCGGGATCAGCACTTCCATTTCTCCGCTGGCGACGCGCTTCGCGCTGGGCAAACCGGCATATACCACGGTGGGCGAATTGCCTCCAGGGGAAGCATAGCGGTCAGGCCAGAGGCGGTCATACTCCTTGCCCGCCGCTAAATAGAGTTTCTGTAGATGTTGCTCGCGCTCGTTCCAGCGTGGGTGGGAGGGATCAAAGATGTTTCCTTCCGACTGCCCGGGCTGACCTTCGAGCAAGTCGTGCAGGGCGGGTACGAAATCGGGATCAAATCCAGCGCGCGTCATCAGCATCAGGCCTTCGGCATCGGCTTCCAGTTCCATGGTTTGGCAGAAACTGGCTAGCTGGCTCGAGGCGCCTCGCGCGTCTATCCAGGAGCCGGAGAACATGCCCGCATCACCGAGAGTAATCTGTGAGGCTCCGGCTTGCTCTAAGGACTTTTGGAACAGATACCGCCTGGCCCAATCGCGCCGAACGATATGGGAGATTTCATGGGAGAGCGCCGCCGCCCATAGTCCGGCGCGCGATCCGGATCTCGATCCCACGAGCTGAGCGAGTTCTTCGTCGACGAAAATGGTTCCATCAGGAGAGGAGAAGACATTTCCCGCGCCCCTGGCGATGCGCAGGTCCCAGGAAAATTTCGCGCGGTTCGCAGGAAGCTGGTGCAGCAGCGTCTCCATCACCTGCTTGCCGGCCGCGTATTGGCCGGTGGCCGGTTCGGTGTAGGGAAGCAGCAAGGAGCGAACCCGCGCTGCAAACGCAGCATCGGCGTTGAAATTGGATGGAACTGTTTCTGGAGGGAGAGTTTGCTGCGCCGGGGCGAGGTCTCCCCAGAATACGCACAGCAGTGCGAGCAAAACTAAACGCGGAGGCTTGTCCGTCACTCCTGACATGGGCCACTCTTTCTGCCAGCATGTCCGCAGTCGATCGCACTGGCGCGGCCCCAGCCTGCAATCGAAAATATAGCACAAGTTTTTCCAGCGAGTCTGTGACGCAAAAACAAGGAGTCGGGGGGTAAAATAGCCGAGAGTCCCTATGAAAAATTCTGACATGTCCCGCCCACTCTATGAGGTTGATCCGCAGATTTCGAACGCGATCGACAACGAAGTTCGCCGCCAGCATGAAGGGCTGGAGCTGATTGCTTCGGAGAACTTTGTCAGCGAGGCTGTGCTGGAGGCTGCCGGGTCTGTGTTCACCAACAAGTATGCGGAAGGGTATCCCGGCAAGCGGTATTACGGCGGATGCGAGTTTACCGACGTGGTGGAAGAACTGGCGCGGGAGCGAGTGAAGAAACTTTTTGGCGCGGAGCATGCCAACGTGCAGCCGCACTCGGGATCGCAGGCCAATCAAGCGGCTTACGCGGCGGTGCTGAAGCCCGGCGACACAATTCTGGGATTGAATCTGGCGCATGGCGGCCACCTCACGCATGGACATCCTCTGAATTTCTCGGGCAAGACTTACAAGATTGTTCCTTACGGCGTGACCAAGGAAACGGAGACGATTGACTACGACGAACTGGAAAAGATTGCCACGGCGGAGCGTCCGAAGCTGATTATTGGCGGCGGCAGCGCTTACCCCCGGATCATCGATTTTGCCCGCATGCGGCAGATTGCCGACAAAGTTGGCGCGATCTACCTGGTCGATATGGCGCACTTTGCGGGACTGGTGGCGGGTGGAGCGCATCCATCGCCGGTGCCGCATGCGCAGATCGTGACTTCGACCACGCATAAGACGCTGCGCGGGCCGCGCTCGGGCATGATTCTGAGCAAGTCGGAATTTGCGAAAGAAATCGATAAGACGGTTTTCCCTGGAATGCAGGGAGGGCCGCTGGTGCACATTATTGCGGCCAAGGCGGTGTGCTTTCTTGAGGCGTCGCAGCCGAGCTTCCGAGACTACGCGCGGCAGGTCGTGGCCAATGCTAAGGTGCTGGCCGAGACACTGGCGGCGGATGGTTATCGCATCGTCTCCGGGGGAACGGACACACACCTGATGCTGGTCGATGTGTTCGCGAAGGGCATGCTCGGTAGCGAGGCGGAGAAGGCTCTGGGCGAGGCTGGCATTACAGTCAACAAGAATGCGATTCCGTTCGATACGAATCCTCCGATGAAGCCTAGCGGCATTCGCATTGGCTCGCCAGCCGTGACCACCCGCGGTATGAAAGAAACGCAGATGCGGCAGATCGCGCACTGGATCGCGGAGGCGCTCGATCATCGGACGGATGCTGCGGTGCTCGCGAAAATCCGCAAACAGGTGCTGGGGATGGCTGAGGAGTTTCCGCTGTATGCGGAGCGGCGGGCCCGGGCCCAGGCGGAAGTGAGAGCCTAGGATGTTGATTGAGTTGTCATCCTGAGCGCAGCGAAGGACCTGCTGTTTGCCGCCAAGAGCAGGTCCTTCGCTGCGCTCAGGATGACAAAGTCCAGAAACATCGACAAAAGTCCAGACAACACTCGACAAAGTCATAAACGTCAGCGAATTCCCTGTGTTCGGCTTTGCCCCTGTGGTTAAATTCAGCCTGTGAAAGTAGCCATCGACATCCGTCGCATGACGGAATTCGGCGTGGGAACTTACATCCGGAATGTGGTGCGCACGCTGGCGTGTCTCGACCGCGAGAGCAAATACTTCCTCATCGGATCGGCGGACAAGGTGGCGGAATGCGGCGCGCTGCCGCCGAACTTCCACGCGGTGTCGCTGGCCGGCGGCGATAACACGCTGAAAGGGAACCTCGATTTCCGGGCGATCGTGCGGCGCCTGGAGTGCGACCTGGTTCACATTCCGCACCTGTTCTGGATTCCGCGCGGCCTTGGTTGTCCTTATATTCTGACCGTGCACGATCTGTTGGAGCACATGTATGGATCGCGCGAGCTTTCGAGTGTGCGGCGCAGCTTGCACTTTTACTTGACGCGGCGCGTGTTGCGCAGGGCGGCGCGCGTGATCGCGGTGTCGCAATTCACCAGGAATGAAATCGAAAAGCTGCTGGCGCTTCCGAGTGCGCGCATCGAGGTGGTGCACAACGCGATTGACGAGCGTTTTCTGCGCGGACATGCCAGCGATGCGGATCGCGCCCTGATTGCTCAGCGCTATCTGGTGAACTATCCGTTCATTCTTTATGCGGGCGCGATCCGGCCCCACAAGAATGTGGTGCGCATCATCGAAGCGTTTTCGGCGTTAAAGAGCGAACTGCAGAAGGAACAGCTTTTCCCCGATCTGAAGCTCATCATCATCGGAGACGATCTTTCGAGTCATCCGCGGCTGCGACGCACGGTAGTGCGGAGTGGGGTACAGAACGACGTGCGCTTTCTCGGATTCGTACCCATCGAAGTGCTGCGTATTTTTTATGACGTTGCCAAGATTTTTGTGTTTCCCTCGCTCTACGAGGGATTTGGATTGCCGCCGCTCGAAGCGATGGCCCACGGAACTCCGGTGGTCACTTCGAACACTTCAAGTCTGCCGGAAGTCGTGGGGAACGCGGCTTTGCTGGTAAACCCGGAAAACGTGTTTGAGATTCGCCGTGGCTTGCAGCGCGCGCTGCTGGATCCGGCGCTGCGGGAGCAGATGAAACAACGCGGCTATGAGCAAGCGCAACGCTTCTCCTGGACTACTTCGGTGGCGAGAATTCTTGAGATTTACCGGGAAGTGGCGGGCGACCGGGTTTCCAGCGGCGTGGCTGCGGACTGAGGGCGCTCAGGGGGAAGTTCTGCGCAGGCGGCCGTTTTTCAAGTCGAACACATCGCCGCGCCAGTGAATGCGGTTGCCCATGAAACCTGCGGTCCATACCAGCGGCGCGAGCAGGTCGCGCAGTGGCAGCAACAGAAGATTGCGGAACGCTTCGCGGCGGAAAATCTCACGGTCGCAGAGCACGAACTCTGCCGCGACGAACCCGACCGCCAATCGTGCGACTAACGTCAACGCGAGCAGAAGCCACGCCCACCGCGCCCCTTGGGCCGCCAGCAGCGCAGCTAATGCCCAAGGCAGGCCGAAAGTGAAGAGCAATCCGGCATATCCCCAGCGGCGGGCATCCCGGATGGTGCGCGACCAGCGCAGTTGATGGCGGAAAAACTGCCACATGGTGTAGGCGGGCAGAAATGTGGTGACGGTCGAGACGCTGAGTTCGATTCGCTTTCCGGCGGCGGCGATGCGGCGGCCTAGTTCATAGTCGTCGGCGAGATAGTCGAGCAGGACTTCGAAGCCGCCGATGGCTTCGAGATCACGGCGGCGAAACGCCAGGGTTGAGCCCAGTCCGAAGTGCAACCCTTTCTCCAGAAACCTCGCGCTCAGAACACCGGGCACGAAGTCAGTACTGATGCTCAGGGCTTCGAGGCACGAGCCTAGAGTCGGAGCGGCGACGCCGCGGTAGAGGCAGGTCACCAGTCCCACGGAATCGTTTGCGAGCGGCGGGATCACCTTTCGCAAATAGTCGGCTGGCACACGGATGTCGCTGTCGTTGACCAGAAGAAGTTCGTGGCGTGCTGAGGGCAGCATCTGCGCCAGATTGCTGACTTTGATATTCGATCCCAGAACACGGTTGCACACGATCAGTTCGATCTTGCGGCTGGGATACCTGGCCTGAAGCCTACGCACAACGTCGACGGCGGGATCGGCGGGATCGCTGACTCCGAAGATCAATTGAAAGTCGGGATAGTTCTGGTCGCAGTGACTGCAAAAGCTTTGCCAGATCTCGGGATCGACGCCTTTCAAGGGCTTGAGGATGGAAACGGGTGGCAGTTGGGTTGCGGGCAGCGATTGCTTGCGCCTGTCGCTGAGGAAACTCGCCAGCCCTAACGCGGAGAGGAAATAGAAAAACAGACTGCCGAGAGTTCCGATTACAGCCACAGCTTCGAGCAGGAATCTCGCCGTCAATGGTGGCATCAGTAGATGTTACTCGTAGCGGAGCGACTCGATGGGGTCGAGGTTGGCGGCTTTCCATGCGGGATAAATGCCGAAGATCAGTCCGACCGCGGCCGAAGCGAAGAAGGCGAACATCGACCAGTACAACGACATAGTAGCCGGAAGCGATGGGAACGCCACCGGGACGATGGCGGTGATGAGCGCGCCCAGCGCCAACCCGATCACTCCGCCGACGGCGGTGAGCATGACGGCTTCGAGCGTGAACTGCACGAGGATGTCGCGCTTGCGGGCGCCCATGGCTTTTCGCACTCCGATTTCGCGGGTGCGCTCGGTCACCGAAACCAGCATGATGTTCATTACGCCCACGCCGCCCACGATCAAGCCGACACTGGAAACCGCAAACATGAAAATGAAAATCATACTCGTGATCTGATTCCACACGTCGGAAATGGAGTCTTGGGTGAAGATGGCGAAGTTGTCCGGCTTATCGGGCGGAACTTTGCGGCGGCGGCGCAGCAACTCGCGCATTTCGTCCATCGCCTTGGGCATGTCGTCGTGCGAGGTGGCCTTGACGCTGATCCAGTACTGCTTCAATTCGGGGTGCAACTTGTGGAACGTGGTCAGAGGAAAAAAAACGATGTTGTCGTCGGGATTTTTTCCGCCGCCGAACACGCTTTTGCGGAGTTTCGCCACACCGATCACGGTAAATAGCTGGCCCTCGATGTCCAACTCTTTGTCCAGCGGCTGTTCACTCGGGAAAAGTTCTTCGGCGGTATCGTGGCCCAGGATAATGACTGGGCTGCGGCGGTCTTCATCGATATCGCTGAACCAGCGGCCCGAGTCGATCGCCAGGTCAAAAACATCTTTGTAGGAGCTGGTGTCGCCCTCCAGCATGGTCTGCTTGGCCTTGCGGTCTTTGTATTTGACAGCGTACGTGCCGGTGCCGAGTTCTTGCCGGAAATAGCGCACGCCGACGCCGACCGCTTTCACGTGCGGCAGATCCCGCATCGCCATGGCGTCGTCGTAGGTCAGTTCCTTGCGGGTGCGCATCTCTTCGGTCGGACGGCCAAAGGTGAAGGGCTCCATGTGAAACGCGAAAATAATATTGGAGCCCAGGCTGCTGATGACCTGGCTTACGTTGTCGTTCAGGCCGCGCACGATCGACGAAATTCCGATGACTACGGCAACACCGATGACGATGCCCAGGACGGTCAGCGACGAGCGCATTTTGTTGCTGCGGATCGTATCGACCGCCATGTTCAAGCCTTCGCCGAATTCGCCTTTGATGTGCATTGCTTCAGAACCTTTTCACCGCCGAGACGCAGAGTGCTGCGGAGAAGACCTACTGCTTTACGTCTCAAACCTCAGCGCCGTGATGGGATCGAGCCTAGCAGCGCGGCGCGCGGGATAGACGCCGAAGAAAATACCAACGCTTGCCGCTACCAGTACCCCCGCCGCTACTGCCCACAGTTTGATGGCCGAGGGCATGCCTATGGCTAGCGTGACGCCTTTGGCGATGGCAATGCCGAAGAGCACGCCGATGGCTCCGCCGAGCAGGGCCAGGGTGACGGACTCGATCAGGAACTGCAGCATGATGTCGTCGCGGCGCGCGCCCATGGCCTTGCGGACACCGATTTCGCGCGTCCGTTCCGTGACCGAAACCAGCATGATGTTCATGATCACGATGCCGCCCACTACCAGCGAGATGGCGGCGATGCCGATCATGGCGTAGAAAAATGTGCCGCTGAAATTCGACCAGATACTGAGCAGGCTGTCGTTCGTCTCGATGTCGAAATTATCTTCGTCGCCCGGGCGGACGTGGCGGCGGGCACGCAGGACGGCGCGCGTCTCATCCATGGCCTCATCGAATCCGGCGCCGCTGGCAGCGGCTTTGCCGGAGATGCGAATGCTTTGGTGCGAACCGTTCTGTTTCTGAAACGTGGTGATCGGCATGAGGGCGTAGTTATCCAGACTCTGGCCGAGGGTCTTGCCTTTTCTCTTGCCCACGCCGATGACACGATAGACCCAGCCGTCGACGCGAACCTCCTTGTTAATGGGATCCGAGCCCGGCATCAGCGTATCTACTACGTCGGGTCCGATAACGACCACGGCGGAGTTATTCCTCATGTCGATATCGTTGATCATGCGTCCGGCGGTCAAGTCGATATCGAGAATCGGCACCATGGAGGGGGTCATGCCGCGAACCGTGGTATCGGTGATGGACTGCTCGCCGTACTTGACGCGTCCGCTCTCGTTGCGCAGCGCGGCTCCTACCCACTCGCAATGCTTGCAGGCTTCGAGAACGGCTTCGTAGTCGTCCATGGTGAGATCTTTGCGCTTCTCGCCCTCGAGGAATTTGTCGATGTTGGTGGTGGCGGGTGAATTTTTGAAGACGAGGAAAACGTCGGCGCCCAGATTGAAAATCTTGGTTGCCACATAGCCGTTGATGCCGTTGACGAAGGTGACCACGGCAATCACCGCTGCGACTCCGATGACCACACCGAGCAAGGTGAGCGCGGAGCGCAGTTTGTTCGCCCACAACGACTGGAACGCGATCTTGATGCCTTCGGCGATGTGCATGGATCAGGCGGCGCGTCGAACTGGAAAGCGCGGATTTCTCTCAATGAGTTTAGCAGGAGGGGGAAACTCGAACCGCGCTGGCAGCGTGCACAGCGCACGAGTGTGTGATGTGGAGGACGGGTGTCTGGCCCGTCCGGTAGCTTGGTGACCGGGCGGGGACGCCCGGCGTTCCACCGGCTACCTTCATGCCCGGCCGCCAGCGAGACGCATGGAGAGTTTTGCGGATATGAACGCGACCAGTAGCGCCAGCACGCACCAGCCGGCGGCGTTCCCCAGATTCCGCTGTAATGCGAAGATGGGCGTTAACATTGACGGCAAGGACGTTGAAAACTGTGCGCTCGCCGACGATCTGATCACCTGCGCGATGGCGACCACTAGTGTCACGAAAACCATTACCAGTACGAATCCCCCAGCCACCAGGATGGGCAGAGCGCGCTTCCAGGGAAACGGAATCGGGGGCGGCGCTGCGGCTTCGCGGCGAACCGCATCCATGACGGACGCGGCGAAGCCCGACGACGGGAGGATTTCCTCTTCGCGGGAAAGAATGCGATTCATTTCGTCTTCCTCGGGTTCAATCAAGCGCGTCATTAAGCCTCCTTCAGGCGCGGCACAGCCAGTAGTTGCGGAAGTTTACTGCGCAACATTTCCCGGCCGCGAGACAATCTCGCCTTGACCGTGCCCTCGGGCAGGCCGAGACTCCGCGCCGCGGTCGAGACGTCCATTTCGTGAAAGTAAAAGAGAATCAGGGCCTCGCGATACTTTGGCGGCAGGGCACCGACCGCGCGCCGTACCGTTACGTCGCGATCATGGTCTTCGAGACCTCCATCAGAAGGGCGCGCGTCCCGAGGTTCGGGAACGTCTTCGAGCGGCACGGTGCGCGCCGGGATGCGACGCAGTTCCGAACGATAGAGGTTGGTGGCCAGGGCAAACAGCCAGGTGGAAAAGACGGCATCCTTGCGCCACTGGGCGAGTGCGCGGTAGGCACGAAGAAAGGCCTCCTGGGCCATCTCCTCGGCTCGGCCACGATCGTGGCAAAAACGGTAGGCCAGATTCACCAATGGCCCCTGCCAGCGGTGGACAATCCCTTCAAAGGCAGGGATGTCGCCAGCCAGCACTCTTTCGACATCGGACTGATCTTCGGTGGCGCTCAAGGTGGACTCTGCCTCAATGGTATGACACGACGCCGTCACCGGCGGTTGCATTATTTCAAAAATGCCCCGGAACCAAAAAAATGCAACCGGAACCGCGGAAGGCCGGTCCTACTCGATGTAAGCGGAAAAACCGCATGAGGAGGATGTGATGGACCCCAGTCTAGGAGAGAGCGTTGTAGGCGTTTCTGTTTTTCTAGTCCCCATCGTCGGGAGCATCGCGCTGTTCTCGTTTCTTGGCGTGGCGTCATGGTCTGAAGCGCGGCGCAAAGAGAGAGAAGCGTATTACAAGAGTGAAACCCTGAAAAAAATCGCGGAGAGCTCCGGTGAGGGAGCCAAGAGCGCGCTGGAATTGATTCGGGAGCAGGAGAAAAACTCTGTAAAACGCCGTCTCGAAGGCCTGAAGATCGGCGGGTTGGTGACCCTTGCGGTCGGCATCGGTCTCATGATGTTACTGCGTGGGCTTGTGCGAGACGAACCGGTCTATCTTGTCGGACTGATGGTGTTGCTGATCGGCGCGGCCCTGCTGGTGTACCCGTTTTTCCTCGCGCCTAAGGGACAGGAGTAAAAGCAACGTCTTTCGAGGCGCAGTATTGCGCCTGCACTATAATGATCCTGTTGGCAGCCGGACCGGACGGTCGCTCGTCGCAAGACGGGAGGAAAGTCCGAACTCCGCAGAGCAGTGTGCCGGA
>Ga0209415_10019976_pt1 | contig 10455 bp, 5 predicted proteins | sample PeaSoiSIISIP2007_FD_187696 | JGI IMG/M metagenome (GOLD analysis project Ga0209415, IMG submission 187696) | Peat soil microbial communities from Weissenstadt, Germany - SII-SIP-2007 (SPAdes) (version 2) | ecosystem: Environmental > Terrestrial > Soil > Wetlands > Peat | place: Germany...
TAACCAGAATCTGGTGAAAAACGGAGTAGAGCAATGCCTGAGTCCATTGAGTGGCCGCCGACGCATCCTCCGACACATCCGCCGCGCCGCCGACGGCGCTTTCTTCTCATTCTCGTCGTCCTCGCAGTAGTCTTTTTCGGCGCTCGGACCGCGCTGTCGTATTACGTGGATGTGCTCTGGTTCGGGTCGCTCGGCTACGTGAGCGTGTTCTGGAAAACGCTGAGCCTGCAATGGGGAATCTTTGCGTTTTTCACTGCGGCTACATTTCTTGTTCTGTACGGATCGTTTCTGGCGCTGAAGCGGGCGCATCTTCCAGACTTGCCGAGCGGCCACACGATTTACATTGGTGGACAGCCGCTGAAGCTGCCGGTTGAGCCGGTGCTGCGCCTGATTGCGCTCGGCATCTCGCTCGTCATCTCCGCTGGCACCGGCGCCAGCATGATGGTCGAGTGGCCGGCGCTCGCGCTCTTTTGGTACGCGCCCAGCGCGACCGGTGGCGGCGTCATGGACCCGATTTTTGGCAAGCCGCTGAGTTTCTTTTTGTTCACCTTGCCCGCGTGGCAGCTCATTGCTGGCTGGGTGCTTACGCTCGTCATTCTCACCTGCGTGCTTGCCGGTTTCTTCCTACTCATCACGGGCGGAAGCCGTGTGCTTTCTGGGCAACTTAGCCGCTCCGTCACATTGCCTTGGCGCGGATTCTCAATTACGTTTGGGTTCCTGTTGCTGATTGTCGCGATGCGCGTGTATATCAGCCGCTTCGAGTTATTGCTCGACGATCACACGATATTCGGCGGTGTGACTTACACGGACGCGCACGTCACGCTCGCGGGGTTGCTTGTCGTCTGCGCGGCGCTGGTTCTGGGCGCGGTGATCGCGTTCGTCAACGCTGCGCGCGTGCCGCGAGGGCGCTGGCTGATTGCGGCGATCCTTCCGGCTGCGGTTTGTTATATCGGCCTGCAAGGAGTCGCCTGGTACGTCAGCAGCTTTATCGTCAAACCGAACGAACTGGTTCGCGAGAAGCCCTACATTGTTTACAACACCGCGTTGACCCGGCGGGCCTACGGATTGGACCGCGTCTTACAACGCGAATTTCCGGCGGAGACGACCGTCGACGCGGCCGACCCAGCGAACAATCAGGCGACGCTGCAGAACATCCGGCTGTGGGACTGGCGCGCTCTCCAGGACACGCTGCGTCAGATTCAGGAGATCCGCACCTACTACGACTTTCCCGATATCGACATCGATCGCTATGAAATCGAAGGCACGACTCGAGAGGTGATGCTCGCCACGCGGGAGCTGAATGTGGACAAACTCCCAGAGAGCAGCCGCAACTGGATTAACGACAAGCTGATCTACACCCACGGGTACGGCATCACCATGAACCCAGTCAATGGGTTCACGCCGGAAGGGCTGCCCACGCTGATGCTGAGCAATATGCCCGTCCAGAGCACGGTGCGCGGCCTGAGCGTTACGCGCCCAGAGATTTATTTCGGCGAGATGACCAATACCGACGTCTACGTGAAGACGCGACAGAAGGAATTCAACTACCCGCAAGGCGCAAGTAACAGCCTCACGTCGTATGAGGGCAGCGGCGGTATCGTGCTCGGCGGTTTCCTGCGCCGCATCATTATCGCGCTCGACCGCGACGACCTCGCGAAGCTGCCCTTCAGCGATGACGTGACCCAGGAAAGCCGCCTGCTGATGCGCCGCAACTTGCATGATCGCGTATCGGCATTGGCGCCCTTTCTCACCTTCGAGCCGGACCCGTACATTGTGCTGGGCGACGATGGCCGGCTCTCGTGGATGATGGATGCGTTCACGATTTCCGACAGCTATCCGTATTCGACCCATTACCGACTCGGCAACGACCTCGTTAACTACATGCGGAACAGCGTCAAGGTCGTCATCGACGCCTACGATGGCACGACGACGTTTTACGTGTTTGATACGGAAGATCCGATCATCGCAGCCTTCCGCCGGATTTTTCCGAGTTTGTTTAAGGATGCTTCCCTGATGCCGCCCGGACTCCGCAAGCATGTTCGCTATCCCGAACTGCTGCTCAAACTCCAGGCTGAAGTTTATGGCCTGTATCACATGACGGACGCAGAAGCGTTTTACAACCGCGAAGATCTGTGGACGGTCGCCACCGAGGTGGGCATGGGCGAAGGAGGCGCGCAGACCACACAGGCGATGCAGCCGAACTTCGTGCTCATGAAGCTGCCGGGCGAATCCGACGAAGAGTTCGTGGAGATTCTGCCGTTCACGCCCTCCAATCGGAATAATCTGATTGGGTGGATTGCCGGGCGCAGCGACGGCGCGCAATACGGTACGTCGGTGGTCTACAACTTTCCCAAAACCAAGCTGGTCGACGGACCTCTGCAAATCGAGGCGCGAATCGATCAGAACGCGGAACTTTCCGGACAATTGACGTTGTGGAACCAGCAAGGATCACACGTGCGGCGCGGGGCGCTGCTGGTGATTCCGACCGGGCGCGCGCTGCTGTATGCGGAGCCGATTTACCTGCAGGCCGAGCGCAGTCCGATGCCGGAGTTGCGGCTGGTGGTGCTCGCGCTGCAAGACAAGCTGGCGTACGGACCAACTTTCGAGTCGGCGATGGCGGCGCTTTTTGGCGGAGCCGCTTCGTCCCTGAGCGCCCCCGCGACGAATGCCCCATCGACGACCACTGCGGCCGTTCCCGCCGTGTCGGCGCGAGGCGTACCGGCGGCCGTTATGTCTCCGCAGTCCGCAGGTGATCTCAATGCGCTCATCGCGGAGGCTGCTAAAGACCTTGCCGACTACCAGCGCCTGACGGCGGAAGGCAAGCTCGGAGAGGCCGGACAGAAGCTCGAAGAGTTGAAGCGCACACTCGACAAGCTGAACGCGCGCCAAAAGAAATGAAGATAATCTCGCCGCGGTTCTGCGCCCTGGGCTCGACCTTGGCCGAGCAGTCTCCGGCTACTTTGAGCCCATAATCTGCTACTCTGCTTGGGGACTTTTTTTGAGGGAGACCGATCCATGCGATGCCAAAGCTTTTTCAGAGTTCGATTTGCGTTACTACTCTGCTTTGTTCTGCCCCTATCCATCTTTGCGGCCGACAAGAATAAGGAGAAGGCGGCGGCAGCCGAAACGGACAAGCCTCCATACGAACTGCCGCAGCCGGCAAAAGAAAATATCGACCTCACCATGTACCAGCGCATTCGCGACGAGGGCGTGACCCATTCGCACATGATGGACTACGCCTCCGCTCTGATGGATGGCATTGGCCAGCGCCTTACCGGTTCCCCCAACCTGCGCCGCGCCAACGAGTGGACGCGCGATCAATTGACAGCGATGGGTTGCAGCAACGCGCATCTTGAAGACTGGGGTGAGTTTGGCATGGGCTGGCAGCAGCTCAATACCTGGGTACGGATGACGTCGCCGGACACGGCCGTATTCATTGCCCAGGCCGCGCCCTGGTCGCCATCTACGAATGGCGCAGTCAGTGGCCAAGCCATTTGGGTTGATGTCAAGGACGAAAAGGACTTCGACAAATACAAAGGCAAACTGGCCGGGAAAATCGTTCTGCTGGGAGATATGCGCGAAGTGAATCCGGTGGATAAGCCGCTATTCACCCGCATGGACGACAAGGATCTCGCCAAGACTGCTGAGTTCCCGCTGGAAAAGCAGAGGGCGTTCTCCGACCGGCTGCAGGAGTTCATAAAGCGGGCGGCGCTACTCGATAAAACCGGGAAATTTTTGGTCTCGGAGCATGCGTTGGCGGTCATTCTTCCCAGCCGCGACGGCCGCGACGGCGGAGGTTCCGGCGGCACGATCTTCGACGACGGCGGACTGGGCAGGTCTGCCTACAAACGCGATCACGCCAATCCGCTGCCCGTAGTGGTGACGGCGATTGAGAACTACGGACGCGTTTATCGGCTGCTCAAAGCCAATGTGCCGGTCAGCATCGAAATGAATGTCGATGTGAAGTTCTTCGATGACCATGAGCATGGCTTCGATACTATCGCCGAAATTCCCGGGACTGATCCGAAGTTGAAAAACGAGGTGGTCATGGTGGGTGGCCATCTTGACTCGTGGGCGGCGGCGACGGGCGCAACCGACAATGGCGCCGGGACCGTGGTGGCGATGGAGGTCATGCGGATTTTGAACGCGTTGCAAGTCAAACCGCGGCGCACGATCCGCATTGGCCTCTGGACGGGAGAAGAGCAGGGGCTCTTGGGCTCCGCCGGCTACGTCACGCAGCATTTCGGATACGTGCCACTCTCGACCACTCCCGATCAGATGCAGAGGCCCGAGTTTATGCGCAAACCAGCGGGTCCCATCGTAATCAAACCGGAGCAGCCGGAAATTTCTGGCTACTTTAACGTGGACAACGGTACCGGCAAAATCCTGGGAGTTTATCTTCAGGGAAACATGGCTGCTGGCCCAATCTTTTCGCAATGGATAGAGCCGCTGAGAGATCTCGGCGTTACCACGATCACCGACCGCAACACCGGAGGCACGGACCACCAGTCGTTCGATGCAGTCGGGATCCCCGGCTTCCAGTTCATTCAGGACCGGCTCGACTACGAGTCGCGCACGCATCACTCGAACATGGACACATACGAGCGCCTGCAGCCCTCCGACCTGGCGCAGGCGGCAACCGTGGAGGCGATCTTCGTCTACAACACTGCCATGCGCGACCAGATGCTGCCGCGGAAGCCACTGCCGCATCCCGAACTCGAAGAGCAGCGCAACGCTCCGCTCAAGGCGATGCCGGGAGTAGTGGAACCTGCGGAAGAACCTAAAGATAAAGAGAAAGATAAAGAAAATAAGTAGCGGCGCGCCGTTGGAGGACAATCATGATGCGAAGAATTGCGGCGATAGGTTTTGTCTTGGCGACAGCGGCATGTTCCATGGTGCAGGCGCAGATATCTGCCGCAAAAACTATCGCGTTGCAGTGCGGGAATCTGTTTGATGGGCGCGGGGACTCGCTGCGGAAGAATGTGGTGATTGTCGTGGAGGAGGGGAAGATCAAGGAAGTCGCCGCGTCCGTGCCCCCGGGTGCGGAGGTGATCGATCTTTCGCGCTCTACCTGTTTGCCCGGGCTGATGGATACGCACACGCACATTCTGCTGCAGGGAGACATTACGGCCGCGGATTATGACGAACAACTGTTGAAGCAGTCGCCGGAGTATCGGACGATTCTCGCGACAGTGAATGTGCGTCGGGCGTTGGAGTATGGCTTCACGTCGATCCGCGATCTGGAGACCGAGGGCGCGGGGTATGCCGATGTCGATGTCAAGAAAGCGATCAACAACGGAATTATTCCCGGACCACGGATGCAGGTGGCAACCCGGGCGATGAACGTGACGGGAGCGTATCCGCTGCAGGGATACGCGCCGAATGTTCCGGTGCCGCATGGAGTACGGATTGTCGACGGTGCCGACAATGCGCGGCAGGTGGTGCGCGAGCAGATCAGTCATGGGGCGGATTGGATCAAAGTGTACAGCGACCGCTCGTACTGGGTGCGCGAGGATGGCGTGCTCGACGATATTCCGACCTTTACGATGGACGAGCTGCGAGCCATTGTGGACGAGGCCCATCGGGAACGGCACAAGGTGGCGTCGCACGCGATGGCTCTGAATGGCGTGCATAACTCGGTCGAAGCTGGAGTCGATACGATCGAACATGGCGACTACATCACCGATGCGGATTTGAAAACCATGGCGGCACGCGGGATTTTTTATGTGCCAACGATCTACGTTGGCGAGTACGTGGCGCAGGGACGGGCAGCAACGGGCGCTCCAGTTTGGCTGAAGATGATCGCTATTCATGAAGACACGTTCCGGCGGGCGATGCGCGCCGGCGTGAAGATTGCGTTTGGGACCGACGTGGGCGGATTCGACTGGACGGTAAATCCGGCAAAAGAGTTTTCTTCGATGGTGAAGTTCGGGATGACGCCGGCGCAGGCCATCCGGGCAGCGACGTCGACAGCCGCGGACCTACTGGGAACACAAAATGAATTGGGAACGATTGCGGCGGGAAAACAGGCGGACATTGTGGCGGTGCCGGGTGATCCGCTGGCGGATGTATCTCTGATGGAAAAAGTAGAGTTCGTGATGAAGGGCGGCGCAGTCTACAAAAGACCTTGACCGCTCAGCGGGCTCGAGTACAGACAGAACTCAAAACATTTTGCGGAATCCCCAGAACAGGCAACCCGCCAGCACCATCGAGGCGGGCAGCGTCAGTACCCAAGCCATTGCCAGGTTGCGTACCGTAGACCACTGCAGGCCCGAGTGGTTCGCGGCCATGGTGCCCGCAATTCCCGACGACAGCACGTGCGTCGTGCTTACCGGCAGCCCGAACCAGTCCGCCGCCCCGATCGTAAACATGGCAGTGATTTCCGCGGCTGCTCCCTGTCCGTAGGTAAGGTGCTCCTTGCCAATCTTCTCCCCGACCGTTACCACAATGCGCTTCCATCCGATCATGGTGCCCATACCAAGCGCCAAAGCAACTGCGACCTTCACCCATCCTGGAATGAAGCGGGTCGCCGCGTCGACGTGCTTCTTGTAATTGTCCAAACCTTCCCAATCGGACGCCGTAATTGCCGGCTGCCCGCTCTTCTTCATCAAGCGCAGGGCTTCGCTTGCGACATACATGTCGTTGCGAAAGTTTCGCACCCGGTCATTCGGAATCTTTGCCATCTCTCCGAACAGCGCCGTTTCGTTGCCGATTCCGCTCACCAGTTGACGCAAGGCCAGCATGGTGTTCGGAGTGAACTGCTTGGTGCGAATGTAATCGGTAACTTCTTCGCGATCGTCCGCGATCACTGCGTCCGGGCTAACATAGTTAGAAAGTATGCCCGCCGCCTGCTGCGAGACGGCGATGAAGTCATCCGACTGTTTGCGGGTGATGGCGTGGTTCAAAGCATAGGCCGTAGGCACCGTCCCCACGAGGATCAGCATGATCAGCCCCATGCCCTTCTGCCCATCATTTGAGCCATGCGCGAAACTCACTCCGGTGCACGTCAGCAGCAGCAGTGAGCGAATCCAGAAAGGCGGCGGTTCGGTTCCTACCGGAGCCTCATACAGCGCGCGGTTCTTGATCACCGCCTTCATCAGGAACAATAAGAGAAAAGCACAGCAAAATCCAACTAGCGGCGACAGCAGCAGCGACTTCCCAATGTTGGTGGCTTGCCCCCAATCCACGCCGCTGGTGCCCGTTTTTGGGGATATCAACTGATTGGCAATGCCCACGCCGATAATCGACCCGATCAAAGTGTGCGAACTCGAAGCCGGCAGGCCGAAGTACCACGTCCCAAGATTCCAAATGATGGCCGCGACCAGCAGGGCGAAAACCATGGCGAACCCGGCCTTGCTCCCCACCTGCAGAATCAGTTCGACGGGCAACAGAGAGATAATTCCGAAAGCGACCAGCCCGCTCGAAGTCAGCACTCCCAGGAAATTCCAGAAGCCGGACCACACCACCGCAATATGCGGCTCGAGCGAGTGGGTGTAGATCACGGTCGCTACCGCATTCGCCGTGTCGTGAAAACCGTTCACAAACTCGAAGCCCAGGGCCACCAGCAGTGCGATGCCCAATAAAACGTAAGGCATGATCGATCCGCTATGCACGGTGGAGAGATCCGAGAGCAAATGAAATGCGGAGTAGATGATTCCAACAAGAATGACAATCCCAAAGCCCACCATTCCCATCATTCCCGGACTTTTGCTCAACTTTTCATGAATCGCAGGCGCAGCCGTGGCCATGTCGAAAGTCTCCTCTGCTCACAAGTAATTTCAGGATTTAGGTACCGACCGCAGATGACTGCGAACTATACGGAAGAATTGTTAAGACAGTGTTAACGCCCGGCCCTGAAACGCCTGAGGCTTCATGGATTGAGTGCGATGCCGAAGGCCAGATTCCGATCCTCGATGTGACTTTACATTTTTTGTACGGGACGATACCTTTCTCTTCCTATGAAGGCCACAGATTGGGAATTCAAGAACCGTGCGTTGATTTTCGGACTGATCTTTGGCTTCACGTTTCCACTGTATGTCTTGGACCCTCAGAATGTAACTGCCCTTGTGGCCAACTGGATTGGGGCGCACTTGAGGGTAGATGCGGATTTGGTTGCTCGCATCCTGCTTGCTTGCGCCGCTCTGGTGCTCGTTGTGGCCGCTCTAATCCGCACCTGGGCTTCGTCGTACCTTCACGCCAACGTAGTGTATGCCGCCGAAGTGAAAACAGAGTTGCTGGTTGCCGATGGCCCATACCGGCTCGTTCGCAATCCGCTGTACTTTGCCAATGTGCTGATGGCCATCGGCGTGGGCGCCATGATGAGCCGTGTCGGATTCTTCGTTGCGGTCGTGGCGATGGTGGTGTTCTGCTACCGGCTGATTCTGCGCGAAGAGTCCGAACTTCACGCCACCCAGGGAGAAATGTATGACCGTTACCGTCAAGCCGTCCCGCGCCTATGGCCCCTGCTGTGGCCGCGCATTGCTGCGGCGGGACGCGAAGCCAGGTGGGGAGCGGGATTCAAAGCGGAATCCTGGTACTGGGGATTCGGCGCAGCGGTTGCGGCCTTTGCCATCACTTTGAACCTCAAGCTATTTTTTGCGATATTCGGGGCGAGCATTGCTTTATTTTGGGCGCTCTCGGCGGTGCTTGAGAAAAAGTCAGCTTCGCAAGTCTGATCTGCGCGCGCGGAGCGCATCGTCGCTCACTCCGTGACCAACTAAGCAGCTAGCAGAACGGCGTGCGCTCGTGTAGTCTCCTGTGTTCAAGACTAAACGCGATGGGCGACTTTGTCCCGATTGCCGCGATCGTGCTGCTTGTGCTGCTTGGTCCCTGGCTGCTGGTCTGGCGGGCTCGCTCCCGGCGCAAGCGGGAACGTGCCGAAGACCAGGAGCGATGGCGGGAATTAACCTCCCGTACGTATGCGCTTGAACAGACAGTGCTGGTACTGCAAGCCCAACGTTCCAGCTCAACCGTACAGGAAGTCACGCCGGCGGCATCCGAGAGCACGATTGCGGCGCTCTCGCCGAGTGTAGTTTCACTGCCTCCCGCACCGCCGGCCAGTGACCGCACCGTCGAGCCTAGCCCCTCAGTCCGAGTCGCCGAGAAGTGGGTGACCGAAAAGACCATCGCAGAATCTGCAACGCCCCCTTCCTCGTCATATCCCTCGCCATCTCCCGCCGCCGCTGATCGATCGACTCCAGTTGCTCCCGCGTCCGCCCCACCACCGCATCCGCCGAGTTTCACCACGGTGGAGTCCGGCGGTCCATCGCTGGCCGACCGGTTCAAATCCTCTCTCGACGTCGAAGAGATGCTGGGCACGAACTGGCTGAACAAACTGGGCATTGTCATCCTAGTGCTGGGACTTGCGTTCTTTCTCGCCTACCAACTGAAGGCGCTCGGCCCTGCGGGCAAAGTTCTGGTGGGATTCGTGACCGCGGCGGTGATGCTGGGCGCGGGAATCTGGTTTGACCGGCGAGAACGCTACCGGATTCTGGCGCGTGCGGGCATCGGAGGCGGTTGGGCACTAGCCTTTTTCACCACCTACGCGATGTACCACGTACCGGCGGCACAAGTGCTCTCGTCGCAAGTCGTCGACCTGGTGTTGATGCTAGTGGTAGCGGCGGCGATGGTTCTACACACGCTGCGCTATCGCTCGCAGGTGGTGACCGGACTCGCATTTCTGCTCGCTTTTTTGACGGTCGCGATCAGCCACTCCAATGTGTACAGTCTGTCGGCAGGTGCGGTGCTGGCAGCGGGGTTGGTGGTGATAGTCGGGCGCATGCAGTGGTTCGAACTGGAAGTATTCGGAATTCTGGCCAGCTATGTGAATCATTATCTGTGGCTGCGGCCGATTATCGAACCGATGCACGGGAAGCGGCATCCGTTTCCGGAATTTGCCGCGAGTGCGGGAATCCTGGCCTTGTACTGGCTGATCTTCCGCCTGTCGTATGTATTCCGGCGGCCGAGTAATGACAATGACCGGCAGGAGCGTGTCTCCACGGCCGCGGCGTTACTGAACACCGCTCTGCTGCTGGCGCTGTTCAAATACCAGTCGACTCACCCCGAGTGGGCGTTCTGGGCGTTGCTGGCCATCGGAGCGATCGAAACGCTGCTGGCGCAACTGCCGATCACTCGACGTCGGCGCAGCGCGGTCATCGTGTTGTCTACGCTGGGCGTGATTCTGCTGATTGGGGCATTCCCCTTCCGCTACTCCGGCATGCGTTTGTCGGTGCTGTGGCTGCTCGAGGCGGAGGCGTTGCTGCTGATCGGCGTATGGACGAAGGAAGTTGTTTTCCGCCGCCTCGGAATTCTTGGAGCGCTGCTGGTTTCAGGCCAGATGATCAGCGTGGAGGCGGCAAGCATTTTCGGCAGGCGTATGGACGGCGCGGATTTGCGCCCCGATTTTAGTCTGGCGATTGTTTTCGTCGTGGCGGCTGCGCGCGCAGGTAATGATAC
>Ga0209415_10019977_pt1 | contig 10454 bp, 8 predicted proteins | sample PeaSoiSIISIP2007_FD_187696 | JGI IMG/M metagenome (GOLD analysis project Ga0209415, IMG submission 187696) | Peat soil microbial communities from Weissenstadt, Germany - SII-SIP-2007 (SPAdes) (version 2) | ecosystem: Environmental > Terrestrial > Soil > Wetlands > Peat | place: Germany...
AAATCCCATAGCACTCGAAAATGCCGCAAATGAGAACAGAAATTGCTCCTCCAAACAATTTTTCAGCAGCCTGCTAGATCTTGAGGCAGCAAACCCGAAGAATCCGTTCACAATTGTTATCTGGGGTGAAAACAGAGCCAAATTCGGTGTTCCTGAGGAAAAGTATCGAGACAAGGATATATGTTCAACCGGGACGATCACTAGCTTCCGAGGCTCGCCTGAAATGGTCCTGACTGATCCGGGACAGATTTCCACAGGAAACAAGTGAGTTAGAGGCTCGAAAGGGGTAAGCCCTTGAGACCAATTGGAAGAGTGGTCTTGATTTCAGCCCTTGTCGCACTATCGGGCTGTAGTCCGGCTACCCGGCGAAATATAGCGACGGTGGCAGCTGGGGCGGCCCAAGGCGCATCAGGTGTTCCAACCCTAAAACTTATGATATTTGGCGGAGAAGATCACAAAACCTACCTGGGTTGTCTCAATTGCACTCAGTACGCCACTGACTCGGTTCTCAATGAGTACGGTGAGCACGGCAGTCGTTATTCCTCTGGAAGTATCTGGAATCATTTCAGTGATTTTGGATCGGCGTATTCCTCGTATGGGGCTTGCAACGCCTACGCGGCCGATCCGCCCGTGATTGTCGATAGCGCAGGCAAATATTATGGGCGTCTTACGCTAAACGAATATCACCCTCAGTTTGGAATTGGTGCAAATTACTTCAATTGGCTCAGGCAATCAGTTTGCGAGTCGAACTGAATACGAGCGGGCATACGGGAAACGGTGCCTCATGGATAGGACTGTCCCCAACCCGTCACTTCTTAAGGGCCAAAGACCGGATTCGGTCGTCGCTCTCACGCCACAATGACCCAAGTATTAACTGTCACCGTGTCAAGAGCCTCGATGATTTCTGGTTTGCATAGCTGAATCAGACCGTTAGTCAACCTTTTCAAGAGCAGCAGTCAGGTGCGCTTGGGTTCCTGATTCAGCCGAAATTTCCCGGACCCAATCCTTGTATCCGGAGATGCTCACGCGAATCGTATGCTTTCCAGCAGTCAATTTGAGAGTTACGGGTGCATTCCCGATTAGAGAACCGTCAACATACACTTCAGCGCCATCAGGGTTGGAAGTGACCGCGAGGGATTCAGGAGCTTCCGGCGCACTTTGGGCTTGTCCAGCAGGTGCCGCGACCTTTGCGTTCTCGGACGGCTCAACCGCCGTCCGCACTGCCACACCGGCTGGAATTTCGCTGCGCTCTTTCTCTGCCACGGAAACGGGTGCGCCAGTAACGCCTTGCAAGGCAACCAATATTGCTCTGAAGTTGGATTTGTCACCTTGCAGAAGAAGGCCCTGTTTCTTGCCGTCTTTGTCCGAGTAGTTGATGCCAATAAAGTGCAGCTTGGTTTTGTGGAGTGCAAACAACGCACCGACACCGAGGGAAAGGAACGCAAGACCAACTGCTGCTCCGATCCTTCGGTGCGCCTCTTGGCCATAACTGAGTGAGGATACTTGCTTTGGAATAATGGTGATGGTCTGGCCATCCTTCAATACGAGGACAATTGATTCGGAACTGACAGTCAATTTGTTGTCCCAATCGTCGGGATTAACTGTGGTTGAAACGCTTCCGCCGTTGTAGCGCACTTTTCTGAATGTGTTTCCTTGGGCGTTGGCAATTAAGGCGAAGCACAGGAAGAGGGCCAACAGTCCGCGTACGTTCCGCATCACATCCTCCGTCGGTTTAATCATCCTTTGAATGTACTCTCGCTCCTCTGCAATTTATTCCATTACGAGCCAAGGGGCAACTCAAATGTAAATATAATCGTTATATAAATACCTAGCAGTTTTAGCAGAGTTTCTTGGGGAAAGGCCCACATATCCCCTCCATGGGTTGAGGGCGTATTACGCGCTAAGGGGAAATTGCTACACCACTGGGACGTACGGCGACGGCATTCTAACCGACTACGTTCTCGAAATTAGAGTTATTAAGCACTTTGGCGAATCAAAGCATTTAAAGCCGTTGGTGTTTTCTCACCGCCTCGGCGATTTCGCGGACCGCTGACACCACGGCATCTGGCGCTTCCAATTCCATGTTGTGCCCACTCGAAACAATGATTTGCTTGGCATTTGTTGATAGCAATGTGAGGTTGTGTTGACCCTCTTGGCGATCCTCCTCGAGCTGTGCAGCGGGTAAGTCGAGATCATTGCCGTAGCCGCCGTGAGCCCGTGTGAGCACGAGCGCGGGAATGGTTCCTAGGATACCGGCCTGCGGCGTGTCATGCCATTTCTGCAGGTACTCTGGGGACCATTCCCGTTGACTATTCTCCGCATCATCTAATCCAGGAAGTGATTGTGCCCAGACCTGCAGTCCCTTCTCTGTGGCTGGGAGTGGATCGTAAAGAGAATCGAGAGGCCCCTGAGTTTGCTGGGGCGCCAGCTGGCTCGTAGTCGGCTTTTCAGAATCCAGCATGTTCTCGCGCGGCGGCGGAATCGGTCTGCCTTGCGCTCCGGAGCGCATCAGAATCGCCTTGCCCCGGAAGGTATATCGCGAATCCTCCTGGGCAGCGTCAACGAAGATAATGCCTGCGACATCGCGCGGGTATGCGGCTGCAAAATTCCTGATCACAGGACCGCCGAAGGAATGTCCCACGAGAATGAAGGGCCCGCGTTCCTTGAGCTTTCCGAGCGCATCGTGCAATTCCAGATTAAGCTGCGCGTAGGTGCGCGGCTTGGGACCGGGATCGCTCCATGCATAACCAGCGCGATCATATGTACAAATGCGAGCGAAACGCGAAACACTCTCTTGCACGAGGACCCAATCAAACGAAAAATCCCCCAAACCATTCTCGACAACCACCGTTGGGCCACCGCTTCCCGTGCAATTGACGTGAAGACGGTGACCGCCGAGGTCCACCAACTTACCCGGCGGTTTAGGCTGCAGCTTCTCCTGTGCTGCCGTAGCAATGGTCAACAACGTCAGACTAATGAGTAAGAGAACGTAGATGTGTTTCTAGGGGGCAGATTGCTCAAGTTTCATTGCGCACCTCGTGGAATTCGACGGAGTATCGTCAAACGATTCTAGTCGGCCAGCAGTTCCCCACACACTGAACCGGCTAAATGCTGGGAGAGGCCTTTGACACTAATATGGTACGTTCATCGAGCGGTGAATGTTCCGCTGGGTCCGAAAGACGTCATGGGTTCGGTGCGCAAAACGCGGGTCTGGAGCGCAAGCTATGCAAGATCGCCGCGAACTCCTTGAGATGTCGATTTCGCGTTTGTTATCGCGAATGGACAGACCTGTGAAGGCGCGAGCGATCGCGGTGCTACTAGGAGACGAAATACAGACAATCGTTCACAAGCGCGACATAAATCCGATTCTTTACCGTATGCTGAGGGATAAGAAACTCACTATAGACAGCGAGTTTCGTTGGTCTATCAATATGAGCAGTGTGGCTCCCTCTTCATTGCCAAGTGTCCGTCCACCTTCCAACATCAAAAGGAGTGTTCTCGAATCGGTCGGCGGCGGCGAAGCAGATACGTCCGAACGCGAATGGAGTTTGCCCAAACCTGAAATCCGCGTGCCTAGTCGGTTTGGTTCAGTACCTTTGGGAGATTATGGGAAGTTCCGACTTGTCGAAGAAATTTGTCCTTATCCACGACATTGCAAGTGGTGTTTGGAAGAGATTCGAGGAAAGACCGCTGCGCTCGTCGTGTATGGAGTTAAAAATGGTAGACCCCGTTTCTGTTCCCCGGAACATTTCAGGAATTGGGAATCGGTTTTCTGGCAGCGCGTCGCGCTTTCACATCTCCAGTTTTCCCGCGGCAAACTGAAACGGGAACTTCGTTTCCTTCGGTTCCAAAGGAAAGTTTCCACGTCCGTGTAGGTGGGGAACGCAGGGGGTGTATCACTTTTCCCCTCTCTGTCAGCTTACCCTCTACTCGTCGCGGAGTTTATGGCCAGCGTACAAGAGGTGTACCAAACCACATGTTTTGGTACGCCGGATTCCTCATGGAATCGGCCCCGAGTTTTCTATCACTTACGGTCACGCGACGCGAAACCTTTTGGTACACACTCAGACGTATTGTCCCTCCGGGGAGGGCTTGGGATATTGGGATTATCGGATTGTCGGAAACTGTCCCCAAAAGACCAAAGGCCACATTCCGATAAGTCGCCTCATCAGGACTTGGCTTCCACGCCTCTGATTATTCCTGAGAATGGCCTCGTAGTTGTATACTCTCGCCACTCCCGGCTGCGAGAGCGTTATGGCAATCCCCACTGGCACAAAATTCGGCTCCTATGAAATCGTCGCGCAGATTGGTGCAGGTGGAATGGGCGAAGTGTATCAAGCACATGACATCAAGCTTTGCCGCGACGTAGCAATCAAAGTTTTGCCGGAAGCTTTTGCGCAAGATCCCGAACGGCTCTCACGATTTCAACGTGAAGCGAAGATGTTGGCTGCACTCAATCATCCCAACATCGCCACGATTCACGGACTCGAACAATCTGGCGGCACGAGCTATTTGGTGATGGAGTTGGTTTCAGGCGAGACGCTGGCCGAGAGAGTGAAGGCCGGCCCGCTTGGCATAGAGGAAGCACTGAAAATTGCAGTACAGATCGCTGATGCGCTGGAGGCGGCCCACGAGAAAAGTATCATTCACCGCGACTTGAAACCTGCGAATGTGAAAGTCACATCCGAAGGCAGAGTGAAGGTTCTTGACTTCGGTTTAGCGAAAGCCTTCACGGGTGACACATCACCTGAGGATATTGGCAATTCTCACACTCTCAGTGGCGCTGCGACGATGCAAGGAGTAATTCTCGGAACTGCCGCCTACATGAGTCCTGAGCAGGCGCGCGGCAAGCCAGTCGACAAGCGAACAGACATTTGGGCGTTCGGGGTGGTGCTGTATGAGTTGCTCACAGCGCGACATATATTCCGAGGTGAAACCTTCTCTGACACAATCGCGGCCATCCTCGAACGAGAACCAGACTGGAAGGCGCTACCTCCCGCGACTCCTCCGAGAATTCGTGATCTGCTGCAGCGCTGCCTCCAAAAGGATGCTCAACGCCGCCTGAGGGACTTGGGTGACGCTCGAATTGAGATCGAGGAGGCACTAGCATCGAAAGAAGCGAGCCGACGTTACGAGCGGACGAGTGAGGCAAGGGCCTCGCCCGAAGCCATCGAATCAGATTTCACGGCATGCACTAGACCTTTAGCGTCGATTGCAGTACTACCTTTCGTTTTCCTGAGCGAAGTGGAAGAGCGCAAAGCGCTTTCGTTGGGCTTCGCAGACGCCTTGATCACGATGCTCGGCAACTTAGAGGACGTTGCCGTGGCGCCGACGTCGGCGATCCTGGATTTCGCTCCCGGGGCGAATCCAGCCCAAGTGTGCCGCAACTTGGAAGTCCGCTACGTCCTCCTAGGCAACGTGCAGAAACTGGGAGCGCAGTGGCGCGTTTCGATCCAGGTTTTCGATGGGACCACTCAGAAGACTACCTTTTCGGAAAAATACGACTTCAAACTGGAGAACATGTTCGACGTGCAGGATGAAATCGGCCACCGCGTTGTGGAGTTGCTCCAGAGCCGGTTTTCGCTGGCGGCGTCACACTCTCGCGGCCGCTATAGCAGCGACCCCGAAGCTTATGGCGAATTCATGGCTGGCCTGCGCGACAGCACTTCCGACCGGCGGGAAACGATGGACAGCGCCATCCACCACTTGTCGATCGCCGTCGAGTGCGACCCCGGCTTTGCGCTGGCGCACGCCACGCTGTCCTATATGTGCACCAGCGTGTACTTCGTCGACCCACACCGAGCCTGGATGGAGAAGGCGGAGCATCACTGCGAGCGCGCCCTGGCGCTTGATCCGGCGTTGCCGGAGGGGCATTTGGCCCGGGCCTGGATCCTGTGGAGTCCGGAGATGAATTTTCAGCACGCCGCCGCCATTGCGGCGCTGGAACAGGTTCTGGCGGCGCAACCCAATTTTGAGCGGGCCCACAACCGCATGTCCGCGATTTGCTGGCACATCGGACGGATGGAAGAAGCGCGCATGGCCCACGAGCTGGCGCGGCGGTCAAATCCCAGAACAAGGACCTTTAACCTCCAGTTTATCGATCTGTACAGCGGGGACTTCGCGCGCGCGGAGGAGGCAGCGAAGATCTGGCTCGGAGAAGCACCTGGAAACGTGTATGGTCGCAATTATTCCGCACAGTGTGCCCTTCTCAACGGAAACCTGGAATTGGCCGGGCAACGATTGGCGGAAGGATTGAAACAACTGCCAGACGATCCTATGACCGTCAGCCTTCAAGGCCTGCTGCACGCCCGACGCAACCAAACCGGCCTTGCGCTGGAGTCGGTCCGGAAGGCGCTGGATTCTCCGCGTTCCTTCGGCCATATCCACCACGCTTACCATCAAATCGCCTGCATTTACTCCGTTTTGGGGGACACGGGAAAGGCCATGGCGTGGCTGGAGCGCACCATCGATACGGGGTTCCCCTGTTGGTCTTTCTTCCGCATCGATCCACATCTCGAAAGCTTGCGTGAGAAGCCCGAATTCAAACGACTGGTCGGTGATCTTGAACAAAAATACGCGGCCTTAGAGATCCAGAGACTATAAGAGGCCGTTGAGAGCTGAAGGCGCGCGTGCCATCAGGAACTGAATGATGTCAACGATGATCGGCCAATCCATCTCGCACCAGTATGTCAAGTCCTTATAAACGGAGTTAGGTGTTCCAAAAGGCTTTAACTGGGGTTTGGAGCGGCTGGTTCGCAACATATCGACCACGTCGCAGGCGCCATCCTTCGCGACGCATTTATCCCGGGCAGAAGCCCTTTGCGCCGAAACCATGCGACGACAGACGGCTGCCAACAGAGCGTGGAAACCAACCGAGGTTCAGGAGAGAGAAGAATGACGAGGCAATTGTCCCGGCGCCAGTTCCTTGCCGCAGTCGTAGCGGGGAATGCAATTGCGGTCTATGGTCAGGGTAGAAATCCGCCTCGCAGGCAGCAAAAATCTCAATCGGCTCCGGCTAGAGTTTCTCCGGAGCCGCAACTCTGGCTGCCAACGGGTAGCGGCCAGGGAGCAAATGTCAAGTTCGCCAATTCTCCCGATTGGGCGCGTAACACGCCAGGATGGTACATTCCGTCAACCGTCAGCGCCGGCGCCTGCATGCTGGATTTTCCTCTTATAACCTTCCTATCGTCCCTGATTAACAACTTCCGCGACCTTCCTTCACTGCTCGAGCAGGCGAAGTCACTCGGTACCTCGACGATCTATCTGGTGGATTGGTTTGAAGGGAAGGCGGGAGCGCGTCCATTCAATTACTGGACGAATAAAGGAGATTACATTCCACGCCTTGATATGGGTGGCGAGGCGGCGCTCAAGGACGGAATCTCGGCCCTGCACGCCCATGGAGGGCGCGTAATCCTGTATGTCGAAGGGTTCATCATCAACAAAGATTCAAATGTCGGAGAGTCGCATGGAGCGATTTGGTCCATCATGGGGCCCAAAGGTCCTCCCGAACAACCCTATCCGGGAACGTGGAAGCCGTGTCCAGGCGCGGAAGGATGGCTCGGTTATGTTGAGGGAGTTGCGCGCCGAATCGGTGGGTACGGCGCTGATGGAATCTTCTTCGATTCCCAGGGTTTCCAGCAGGGTTGGAAGTGCATGTCAAAGGAGCATGGGCATCCGCCCGGAGATCCGGAGGTATTTAACAAGGGCTGCGCCAATCTCATCCGCCGGGCACGGGCCGCATTGCGCGAAGGAAATCCTGAGGCGATCATAATCACCGAGGGCCCGAAGATGATTCGTCTGTTCGAGCACACCGACGGATCTCTCGAGTGGGGCATCGACACTTTCGTAAGGCGTTGGCTATGGGACGAGCAAGGAAAGACCGATACGATTACGAGCAGCTATTCGCTCGATGACTGGAACCAGATCGTGGCCATCGGCGCCAAACTCGGCTGTGGGTCCCAGTTTTCAAAGACTCCACCCGGCTCCTCAGCGCAAGAGTTTCTCGGGGAGTTTTTCAAGAGCGAACTCCCGGAAAAGCGGATTGATTTGGAACACATCGCCCACCACGCGTTTTGGGGACTGCATGCATGGCGCAATGCCGGTCTGATGCTCGGACTCACAATGCCCGGCCTCGATGATGTCCTCCCGAGGTATTGGGAACAGATGGAAGAAGAGCCCGACCCATTCAAGAACTTATACTCGAACAGCGAGACATTCCGGAAAGTGCTGGAGGGGTTGCGCCCACGCGCCGCGGCCATTGATAACACGTTTGCGGGGAGGAAAGCTCCAGCTCCAACTGAATATGTAAAAGCGCTGTTGACGGCGAGACAGAAGCTCGCTCCGATCATTGATCACGGCAGCTCGGTGGAGTTGGTGCACACACCTTTTCCAAAAGCTGCCGGCTGGCGGTACACCAGCAACAAAGGGATGGCGCTTACCGCTGTAAACGTGTCCGACGCGGCGCGCGTTGTGGACTTCCCGAACACCGGTGGAAGCTGGAAGGACGGCGTCAGCGGCGATGTGTTGGCTGCACAGAACAACAAGCTCGCAGTCCCGGTCCCGGCGCATCGCGTCCGGCTGTTGAGCGCCGGAACCTCTTGAAATCTCGGAACACACTCGACAGCGCCGAAAACCGCGCTTGAGGATTGGACGGGAGAAACAATGTTGGCAAGCGTAATGCGCTGAGTGAGTAATGAATATGGATATGAAAGGCCCCTGCTGGGGACCGCGAATCGTTTTCAACCTGCTCGTTGTCTTCGCTTGTGTGTGCATTGCCGCGTTTGCTCCACAGGATGAATTTAGCCAAGTTCCGATAGTGCCCAATGAGCTGCTGCACCGCACGGTCTATGCGCAAGGGCCCTCCCAAAAGCTTCACCTCAAGATTATGCCGCTGGGAGATTCCATAACCTGGGGCACACGCGATCCGAGTTATGGCGGGTACCGGCACTTGCTCGGGACGCTGCTGGCAAAAGATGGATACATCGTTGAATTCGTCGGGTCCGGGCAAAGTGGCACCGGAGTCATTCTTTCTCCAAACAACGAGGGACACCCTGGTTGGACAATCCCACAGATCAAGAAGGGCATTGATTCAAAAGGGTGGCTTGAAACCTACCAACCTGGCATCGTTCTGCTGCACATTGGCACGAATGACCTTCGCCCTCGCATAGGAGGAGCGAAATCGGCACCCGACAATCTCTCGACACTTCTCGATGATATTTTGGCGCGTCTGCCAAAGGCGCACGTGATCGTGGCACAGATAATTTCTTTTCGGACTGGTCCAGACCAAGTCCATCAGTCCTACAACGCTGCGATTCCTGGGATCGTCGCGTCTAAAGGCCCCCGGGTCTCGAGGGTCGACATGCAGAATATCCTTTCGCCAAATGATTATGCAGACCTTTTTCATCCCAACGCCGGCGGCTACGACAAGATGGCACGTGCCTGGGCACGAGCACTGCGTGCCGTGATACACGGTTCCGCGCAACTTGACGAAAAGCCGGCGCCTTAAGGTGCTTCGACAGTTGCGGGGCCTCCGGAAGTAATATTCGGTCTTGCGGCCAGAAGATCAGGAAAGTGCATTTTTACAAAACGAACTACCCTAAGGTATTTACCTAACGATCTCCAGATTCTGTGGGGTATCGGTTTCTTATTCTATCAAGCGGCGGACAGTCAAGCCGGAGAATACTGCCGCGTCCTCGGGATTCGAGAATAAGAACGGATAGAATCGCTCCGGTCGCGGACTCCTTGAAGGACCTACAACAGCCTCAAAAATCCGCCCAAGGTCAGTTCGGGAGTGAGACACTAGCGCTCCGCCTTCTGAGGCATACCGCAGGCGAGCACACGATCGGCACTGCCAGGTGGATGCGATAAAGACGGCGCAGGGTCTCGCAGGGTTCAAGGTCCACGGGTACAGAGTGCGCCGAGGTCTTTGGCACCGCGTGCAAACGAGAAGCCGAGCCCTTCCTCCATTCCGCGGCATGAGGCGCTCGATTGTATGAATGTAATTTCGGGTCCCATCGTGACGCCTGATTTCCACGTACCCTTCAAAATTCTGACCCAATTCGGCCGGCGGGGAGTAGGGGGCCACGCGCGCAGCCAATATCACTTCATTTGAGTCTTCGTTTTCCCAAACCATCAGATACGCAAGTTGCCTCGGGTCCTTGAGCACCCACTCCACTGCCATTGCCGGCAGGCACGGCAGCGGCTCGCAATTCACACGCGGGCCCATGAAACGACCTCCCCAGCCACGAGTTTGTTTTCGCTGTTCCACCATCTAATCCCCGTCGCTGTCCTTTCCACAGAAACCCCAGCTGCGGGGAGCTTCTTCATAGAAACGGTCAAGGTCAATCCTGCGAAACCTGTACTTCCCGCCGATCACCCGTCCCTCGATTTCCCCTCGCCGAAGATAAGCCCGTAGCGTCCGTGGGTTCATTCGTAAAACATCTGCAGCTTCACGA
>Ga0209415_10019978_pt1 | contig 10454 bp, 10 predicted proteins | sample PeaSoiSIISIP2007_FD_187696 | JGI IMG/M metagenome (GOLD analysis project Ga0209415, IMG submission 187696) | Peat soil microbial communities from Weissenstadt, Germany - SII-SIP-2007 (SPAdes) (version 2) | ecosystem: Environmental > Terrestrial > Soil > Wetlands > Peat | place: Germany...
GGTCGGGGTGACAGGATTTGAACCTGCGACTCCTACGTCCCGAACGTAGTGCTCTACCAGGCTGAGCTACACCCCGCGCACCGCGATCGAAGTCGCGGGTCAGTACGAACGACTGATCGCAAACCCCGCGAGCTGCCTGAGCGCCTCAAGGTGAACCGTTTCGGGAATCGGTGCGAGCGCTGCAAGAGCCTGATCGGCCTCGCCTTGAGCGAGTTGGGCAGTGTACGCAAGGCCGCCTGACGATTCAATCGCCTGGAGTACCGGGCCGAGCTCGGCGAGCCCGCCGGTCTCGATGGCCTTTCGCAGCATAGCGCGCTGCGCGGGGGTGCCATGCCGTAGGGCATAAATCACGGGCAGCGTTGGTTTGCCCTCGGCGAGGTCGTCGCCAATGTTCTTGCCGCGTTCTGCCGCGCTGCAGTTGTAGTCGAGCGCATCGTCAATCAACTGAAATGCATTGCCGAGGTGACGGCCGTAGGCGGCGAGCGCGCCCTCGATACCCGGGTCGGCGCCGGCGAGCACGGCCGCGATTTGGGCGCCCGACTCGAACAGGCGCGCCGTCTTGCGGTAGATCACGTCAAGGTAACGGGTCTCAGTAGTGTCCGGATCGTTCGCGTTGATGAGCTGCAGGACTTCGCCTTCAGCGATCACGTTGGTCGCGTTGGCCATGATCTCCATCACCCGCGGGCTGCCGAGCCGGACCATCAGCTGGAACGCGCGCGAGTAGAGGAAATCGCCGACCAACACACTTGCCGAATTGCCCCACACTTCGTTGGCGGTGTCGCGGCCGCGCCGCTGCGTCGAGCTGTCGACAACGTCGTCGTGCAGGAGGGTCGCCGTATGGATGAACTCGATGACGACGGCTGCCGGTACCTGTCGCCCCACGGGAGGTAGCCCCGCCGCCCGCGCGGCGAGCAGCACGAGCAGTGGCCGCAGCCGTTTCCCGCCGGCGTCAATGATGTACGCCGACACCTGGTTGACGAGAGCCACGTCGCTCGTGAGCTCGCGGCGGATGGTCGCGTCCACGGCGGCGAGATCAGCCGCCACGGTGCCGCGAATCCCTTCGAGCAGTGTCTGTTGATGGGCCGCCATAGCCGGCGGAATCGTACCGGCAATTGCTGTACCGGCAAAATGAACCTTGACGGCCGCCGGCCGGCCGGGTTTGACGCAACCCCCTGTACTCACTAGAATCCGCGGTCCCTTCGGCTGGCCCCCAGCCGGTCGTCCGCAGGCCCGCCGGGCCCTATCGAGGCAGGTTGCATCATGTTCGCGGTCATCAACACCGGCGGTAAGCAGTATCGCGTGAGCGAGGGTACTGTTCTGCGCATCGAGAAGCTCGCGGCCGACGCCGGCGCAACGGTCGAGTTCAGCGAGGTGCTGCTCCTCGGCCAGGGCGACAGCTTTAAGGTCGGCAAGCCCTACCTCGCCGGCGCAAAGGTCACTGCGACCGTGCAGGCCCACGGCAAGGCCGACAAGGTGCGGGTCGTCAAGTTCCGGCGCCGCAAGCACTATCTGCGGCAGAAGACGCACCGACAGCCGTACACTGAGGTCAAGGTCATCGGGATCGTCGGCTGAAGGCCGGCGTCCGCTACCGGAGTCAAGCGCAATGGCACACAAAAAGGCAGGCGGCAGCACCAAGAACGGCCGCGACTCGCACTCGAAGCGTCTCGGCGTTAAGCGCTTCGGGGGCCAGCAGGTGCTCGCCGGCAACATTCTCGTGCGCCAGCGCGGCACCCTCTACAAGCCGGGCCGCAACGTCGGCGTCGGCACGGACCACACGCTGTTCGCGCTTGTCACCGGCAAGGTCGCGTTCGCCAAGAAAGGTGCCGAGCAGCGGACGTTCGTCAGCGTCGTGGCCGAGTAAGCCCGCGGCGGTCGCTCCATGCGCGAAACCCCGGCGCCGCGCCGGGGTTTTTCGTTTGGGGCCGCGCCAGCCGGCGCGATCGCGAGACTCCAGTCATGAAATTCGTCGACGAAGCCCTGCTACGCGTGCATGCCGGTCACGGCGGTCGCGGCTGCGTGAGCTTCAGGCGCGAGAAGTTCGTGCCGTTTGGCGGCCCGGACGGCGGCGATGGCGGGCTGGGCGGCAGCGTTTACCTGACAGCGCAACCGGGCATCAACACGCTCGCGGACTTCCGCATCCAGCGCACGTTCAAGGCACCGAGCGGCCAGGCGGGCAGCGGCAACGATTGCAGCGGCGCCGGCGGCGAGGACCTGTACGTGCCGGTGCCGATCGGCACGACCGTCATCGACGATGAGACCAGCGAGCCGCTCGGCGATCTGCTGCACCCCGGTGATCGAGTGCTGGTCGCGCGCGGCGGCAAGGGCGGCTGGGGCAATACCCGGTTCAAGTCGAGCACCAATCGCGCACCGCGCAAGGCCATGCCGGGCCTGCCCGGCGAGAAGCGGCTGTTGCGCCTCGAGATGCGGGTCATCGCCGATGTCGGGCTGCTGGGGCTGCCGAATGCCGGCAAGTCGACGCTGATTAGGGCCGTATCGGCGGCGCGCCCGAAGGTGGCGGCGTACCCGTTCACGACCTTGCACCCGAACCTCGGCGTCGTCAGCGTCGGCCAGAATCGCAGCTTCGTCATGGCCGATATCCCGGGCCTGATCGAAGGCGCGGCCGAGGGTGCCGGGCTCGGCATCAGGTTCCTCAAGCACCTGCAGCGCACGCGGATCCTGCTGCATCTGGTGGACATTGCCCCGTTCGACCCGTCCGCCGACCCGGTCAAGGACGCCCGCGCGATCGTGGCCGAACTCAAGAAGTTCAGTCCCGAACTCGGCGCGCGTGAGCGCTGGCTGGTGCTCAACAAACTCGACCTCATGCCCGCCGACGCCGCCGACACGCGCTGCCGCGAGATCGTGCGGCGCCTCAGGTGGAAGGGCCCGACCTACCGGATCTCGGGTATCACAGGGCAGGGTACGCGGGAACTGTGCGCGGCGCTGATGCGTCGGCTCGAGGAGCTCAATGCAGAGGCGGCCGGCGAAACGACGCGGGCCGGTCATTGACCGGCCCGCCTTGTCATCCGCAGCGGTAAGCGAGGGCGATTACTTCAGTGCCTTGACCAGCGCGACCAGCCGGCTCTTGTGCCGCGCCGCCGTGTTGCGATGGATGATGCCCTTGTTGACCATCGAGTCGATGACCGGCACGGCGGCATTGACCGCGGCCTGGGCGCCGGCCTTCTCGCCAGCCGCGACCGCTGCGCGCGCTTTCTTGATCGCCGATCGCATCTTCGAGCGCAGCGTCACGTTGTGAGCCCGGCGTTTGACGGCCTGGCGGGCGCGCTTCTCTGCGGACTTGATATTGGCCAAAGGTCAGAACTCCGGAGTGCAGCCTCGAACGAGCCCAGTATTCTGCTGAGCACCCAGTTTTTTGTCAATTTTGCCAGCGCGTTCCCGGCCGGACGCGCCGCGAGCCGCTATAGTTCCCGGCGGATGAGCGCCCGAACTCCTCTCCGATGAAGACCGGCTTCCTGCGCAGTACTTCGGTCGTCGGGGCGATGACGCTGCTGTCGCGCCTGACGGGCATGGTCCGCGACATGGTCTATTCGGCGATGTTCGGTGCCGGTCCGTTGATGGACGCGTTCCTGGTCGCCTTCAAGATTCCGAACTTCCTGAGGCGCATTACTGGCGAAGGAGCGTTCTCGCAGGCCTTCGTACCGGTCGTGTCCGAGTACCGGCTGAGGCGCGAGCACGCCGAGGTCGAGCAGCTGGTGGCCGGCGTCACCGGCACGCTCGGCGTCGTGCTGCTCGTCATCACAGCCATCGGCGTGATCGGCGCTCCGCTCGTGATCTTTCTGTTCGCGCCGGGATTTGAGCACACCGGCACCCGCTACGAGCTCGCGGTCGAGATGCTGCGCTGGACGTTCCCATACATTTTCTTCATCTCGCTGACCGCGCTCGGGGCCGGTGTCCTCAACAGCTACGGCAAGTTCGGCACCGCGGCCTTCAACCCGGTGATCCTCAATGTCGTGATGATCGTATTCGCCGCATTCATAGCGCCGCACTTCGAGCGGCCGGGCCTCGCGCTCGCGCTCGGGGTATTCACCGCCGGCCTTGTGCAGCTGGTGGCGCAGTTCCGGGCGTTGGCGCGACTCGGGCTGCTCGGCATGCCGCGCTGGGCGTATGCGCAGGAGGGGGTGCGACGCATCGGTCGGCTGATGTTGCCGGGTATTTTCGGCTCGTCGGTGGCCCAGATTTCCCTGTTGCTAGACACCTGGATCGCGTCGTTCCTGATGACCGGCAGCATTGCGTGGATGTACTACGCCGACCGGCTGGTCGAATTCCCGATGGGTGTGTTTTCGATCGCGCTCGCGACGGTGATCTTGCCGGGGTTGTCGGCGCACCACGCCGAACAGTCCCCGGAGCGATTCAACAAGACGCTCGACTGGGCCCTGCGGCTGACGTGCGTGGTGTCGCTGCCAGCGGCGGTGGGCCTCTTTATGCTGGCGGGGCCCCTGACGGCCACGATCTACGGCCATGGCAAGTTCAACCCGCGCGACGTTGAAATGGCGAGCTTTGCCCTGATGGCGTATGCACTCGGCCTGATGGGATTCAGCCTGGTGAAAGTTCTCGCACCCGGCTATTTCGCGCGCCAGGACACCCGTACGCCGGTGCGTGTCGGCATCACGGCGCTCGCGGTCAACATGGGCTTCAACCTGGCGGTCGTGGTTCCGGCCAACCTGCTGGGCTTTCGCTGGCCGCACGCGCTGCTGGCACTCGCGACGGGTATCGGCGCCTACGTCAACACGTGGCTCCTGTTCCGGGGCCTGCGGCGCAACGGCGTGTACTCTCCGTCGGCTCACTGGCCGCGATTGCTGTCGCAGGTCGCGCTGGCGAACCTCGCCATGGCCGCATTCCTGTGGTGGTCAGCGGGCGCGTGGTCCGACTGGGTGACCTGGCACACGGCGGCCCGGATTGGACGCCTGACGCTTTGCGTCGTGGGCGGTGGCGCCGTCTACTGGGCCGCGTTGTGGCTGCTTGGCCTGCGGTACAAGCATCTGCGAGCCGTATAATCCATTGGTTTTGGATCGCTGAATTCCGGTACCCATGCAACTGGTTCGAGGCCTCTCATACCTCAAGGCCGATGCCCGCGGCGCCGCGGTCGCGATCGGGAACTTCGACGGGGTGCATCTCGGTCACCAGGCACTGGTGCGCGCCGTGTGCGAGCGAGCGGCGGCGAGCGGGGCGTGGCCGGTCGTGCTGACCTTCGATCCGCACCCGCGCGAGTTCTTCGACCCTGCCGGGGCGCCGCCGCGCCTGATGCGGGTGGTGGAGAAGTGCATGGCGCTCGCGGCGCTCGGCATCGAGCGCCTGGTGATCGTGCGCTTCGATGCACGGCTGCAGCAGCAGAGCGCTGCCGAGTTCATCCGGCGCATGTTGATCGAGAGCCTTGGCGTTCGGCACGTGATCGTCGGTGAGGGCTTCCGCTTCGGGTGCCGGCGCGACGGCTCGGTGACAACCTTGCGCGAGGCCGGAGCGGCGCACGGCTTTGAGGTCCTGACGGTACCGAGCGTGGAGCTCGACGGCGCGCGGGTGTCGAGCACGCGGGTCCGGGAGGCGCTTGCGGCCGGCGACCTGAAGACCGCGGAGCGGCTGCTCGGCCGGCGCTTCGTGCTTGGCGGGCGGGTGATTACGGGTGCCCGGCTCGGCCGGCAATTGGGGTTTGCGACCGCCAACATGCGCCTGCATCGCCCGAAGCTGCCGTTGAGCGGTGTTTTCGCAGTCCAGGTCCACGGCGCCGACGGCCCGGAGTTCCACGACGGCGTGGCCTCGCTCGGCACGCGGCCGACGGTGCACGGGGTCGAGCCGCTGCTGGAGGCGCATCTCTTTGATTACGCGGGCGACCTCTACGGCCGACGGTTGTCCGTAGAGTTCGTGGCCAAGCTTCGGGACGAACAGCGTTTCCCGTCGCTCGCAGCGCTGACCGAGCAGATGCATCGGGACGCGGCGCGCGCCCGTGAGATCCTTGCGGCGCGCGCCGCCTGACTCCAAGAGTTCCAGTGGACTACAAGCACACCATCAATCTCCCTCAGACCGACTTCCCGATGAAGGCGGATCTTGCGCGGCGCGAACCACACTGGCTCGAGTTCTGGCGGACCAGGGATATCTACGGCAAGCTGCGCGCGGCCGCGTCGGGCCGCCCGACCTTCATCCTCGCCGACGGACCGCCGTACGCGAACGGCACGATCCATATCGGTCATGCAGTCAATAAAGTGCTCAAGGACGTCGTCGTTAAGTCGCGGACCCTGGACGGCTATGACGCTCCCTACGTACCAGGCTGGGACTGCCACGGTCTGCCGATCGAGCACCAGGTCGAGAAAGCCCAGCGCGGCGTCAATGCGCGGCGGGACCCCAAGGCCTTCCGGGCTGCATGTCGCGACTACGCCGGCAAGCAGATCGATGGGCAGCGCACGGACTTCATCCGGCTTGGCGTCATGGGCGACTGGGACCGGCCGTACCTCACCATGCAGCCCCGGTACGAAGGCGCGCAACTGCGCGCGTTCGCCCGCATCTTCGAGCGCGGGCACGTCTACCGCGGCTTCAAGCCCGTGCACTGGTGCCTCGACTGCCGCTCCTCGCTCGCCGAGGCCGAGGTCGAGTACGAGGAGCGGACGAGCCCTGCGATCGACGTGCGCTATGCGGTCGTCGATGAGGCCGATCTCGCCACGCGCGCGCGGGTCGTGCCGGGCATGCTGGCTTCACCGAGCGTCGTCATCTGGACGACGACTCCGTGGACCCTGCCCGCGAGCCAGGCCGTCACGGTGCATCCGGACTTCGAGTACGTCCTCGCGCGGCTCTCCGGGAACGGCCCGGCCGAAACCGTGATCGTGGCGGCCGAGCTGTTGAGTGCCCTCGCCGATCGCGCCGATGCCGATCCGCCCGATGTGATCGCGCGACTGAGCGGTGCCGCGCTCGAGGGCTTGAAGCTGCGCCATCCGTTCTACGAGCGCGTGGTCCCGGTCATCCTCGGCGAGTACGTGACCCTCGACACGGGCACCGGGGCGGTGCACACCGCCCCGGGCCACGGACTCGAGGACTTCGTGGTCGGTCAGCGCTACGGGCTGCCGGTCGACAACCCGGTCGGCGGCGACGGGCGCTTCCTGCCGGCGACGCCGCTGTTCGCAGGCCTGCAGGTGTTTGAGGCGAACGAGCGCATCATCGACGTGCTGCGCGAGCACCACCGTCTGCTGTCGCACGCGCCGTACCGCCACAGCTACCCGCATTGCTGGCGCCACAAGACGCCGGTGATCTTCCGGGCGACGCCGCAGTGGTTCATCAGCATGGACGCGCAGGGCCTGCGGGCGCAGACCCTCGCCGAGATCAGCAAGGTCACGTGGACCCCGGCCTGGGGCGAGAACCGCATCGCGAGCATGATCGAGCACCGGCCGGACTGGTGCATTTCGCGCCAGCGCACCTGGGGCGTGCCGATCCCGTTCTTCCTGCACCGCGAAACCGGCGAATTGCACCCGCGCACGCTCGAACTCATCGAGGCGGTTGCCCAGCGCGTCGACACGGACGGCATCGATGCCTGGTTCGACCTGAATCCCGAGGACATCGTGGGGCGGGACGCGGCCAGCTACGAGAAGTCCGCGGACGTGATGGACGTATGGGTCGATTCAGGCCTGATGCACTGGTGCGTGGCGCACCTGCGGCCGGAAATCCGCACGCCGGCTGACTTGTACCTCGAGGGCTCCGACCAGCATCGCGGCTGGTTCCATTCCTCGCTCCTCACCTCGGTCGCGATGCACGAGCACGCCCCGTATCGCGGCGTACTGACGCACGGCTTCACGGTGGACGAGAAGGGCCACAAGATGTCGAAGTCGATCGGCAACGCGGTCGTGCCGCAGAAGGTGATTGCGGCGCTTGGGGCCGACGTGCTGCGACTGTGGGTCGCCGCGGCCGACTACGCCAACGACATGAGCGTCTCCGATGAGATCTTGAAGCGCATGGCCGATTCTTACCGGCGCATGCGCAACACGATCCGCTTCCTGCTCGGCAACCTCGCCGGCTTCGATCCGGCCGGACATGCGGTGCCGGTCGACAGGCTGGTGGCGCTGGACCGCTGGGCGCTCGCGCGCGTGCGCGCGCTGCAGGAGGAGGTCGTCGATGCCTACCGCAGCTACCAGTTCCACCTGATTTACCAGAAGGTGCATAACTTCTGCGTCGTGGATCTCGGCGGGTTTTACCTCGACGTGCTGAAGGACCGCTTGTACACGACCCCGAAAGGCGGACTCGCGAGGCGCTCGGCGCAGACCGCGCTGTGGCACATTGCCGAGGCCATGGTCCGCTGGCTTGCGCCTATCCTGAGTTTCACCGCCGAGGAAATCTGGCAGGCGCTGCCGGCCGTGCCCGGCCGTCCCGAATCAGTATTCCTGTCGGAGTGGCACGTGCTGCCGGCCGTGACCATCGCAGATGGCATCGACTGGGACGCGATCATCGCGCTAAAGACCGACGTAGCCCAGGAACTCGAGCCGCTGAGGACCGCGGGCCAGATCGGCGGCACGCTCGACGCGGCCGTCACGGTCTGGGTCGACGCAGCTCAGCGCGCCCGCTTCGCCCCGGTCGCCGATGAGCTGCGCTTCGCCCTGATCACCTCCGAGGCATCCCTCTGCGATGCGTCCGAGCGGCCGGCAGAGGCCATTCCCGCGACGAGCGTCGCCAAGTCCGGCGCATTCATCTCGGTGCGGCCGAGCACCGAGCGAAAATGCAGCCGCTGCTGGCACCTGCGTCCCGACGTCGGCGCCGACCCGCGACATCCGGACCTGTGTCTGCGCTGCGTGAGCAACGTTGACGGGCCAGGCGAGACGCGGAGGTTCGCGTGAGCGCTGAGCGGCACGCGAGCGAGGCCACGTCGCGGCCGACTGCGCTGCGCTGGTTGTGGCTGAGTGCGTTCGTGATCGGGCTCGACCAGGCGGTCAAGGCGCTCATCGTCGCGCGCCTGCAGCTGTTCGAGCGCCGCGAGTGGCTGCCGGTGCTGGAGATCACGCGACTGCACAACCGCGGCGCGGCGTTCAGTTTCCTCAGTGACGCATCGGGCTGGCAGAAGTACTTCTTTGTCGCGCTGGCGCTCTTGATCAGTGCCGGAATCGTGTATTGGCTGAGCCGTCTGCGGCTGGCGCAGAGCGCGCTCCTCGGCAGCGGGCTCGCGCTGATCCTCGGCGGGGCGCTAGGCAATGTGATCGACCGCGTGGTGCGGGGGCACGTCGTCGATTTCATTCATTTCCACTGGTTCGACAGCTGGTATTTCCCGGCTTTCAATGTCGCCGACAGCTCGATCACGATCGGCGCCGCGTTGTTGATCCTTGATTCTCTGCTGGAGTCGCGGCGCGCGCGGACGGCTGGCACGCCAACCGGCGAGCCACCCTCCGGCCCGGGATCCACGTGAAGATCCACCTTGCCAATCCGCGTGGCTTCTGCGCCGGCGTCGACCGCGCGATCGACATCGTCGAACGCGCCATCGCGCTGTTCGGGGCGCCGATCTACGTGCGCCACGAGGTCGTGCACAACCGCTACGTCGTCGACCGGCTCCGCGTCATGGGCGCAGTATTCGTCGAGGAACTCGACGAGGTGCCCGACGGGTCGAGCGTGATTTTCAGTGCGCATGGTGTATCGCGCGCCGTGCAGCAGGAGGCTGAGCGCCGCCACCTCAAAGTGTTCGACGCCACGTGCCCGCTCGTGACCAAAGTGCACATGGAGGTGACGCGCTACGCCCGCGATGCCCGCGAGGTCGTGCTGATCGGCCACGCCGGGCATCCAGAAGTCGAGGGCACGATGGGGCAGTTCGATCTGTCGCACGGCGGTCGAATCCATCTCGTTGAGACGCCGGCCGATGTCGCGCGGCTGGAGATCCGCAATCCGCAGAAGCTCGCATTCGTCACCCAGACGACGCTCTCGGTCGACGACACCGCGCGGATCGTCGACGCCCTCAGGGCGCGTTATCCGGCATTGCAGGGCCCGCGCAAGGAAGACATCTGCTACGCGACGCAGAATCGCCAGGACGCGGTCAAGGAGCTGGTGGCCATCTGCGATCTGCTGATCGTCGTCGGATCGCGTTCGAGCTCGAACTCCAACCGCCTGCGGGAGATTGCCGAGAAGCAGGGCGTCGTCGGATATTTGGTCGACGGTGCCGACGACCTGCGTCGCGAATGGCTCGACAGCCGCCATGCAGTCGGCGTCACGGCCGGTGCCTCGGCACCTGAAGTCCTGGTTCAGCAGGTCGTCGCGCGCCTGCAGGAGTGGGGCGGGGAGCCGGCGGCGGAACTGCCGGGCCGCACCGAGCACGTCGTCTTTGCGCTGCCCCGCGAGCTCCGTGGCGTCTCGAAGTCGCCATGACGGTCGGTCAATTGCTGCTGTTTGGGGGTTTCCGTATACTCCGCGGCCTTTCGCGCCGGTGTAGCTCAGTTGGTAGAGCAGTCGCTTCGTAAGCGAGAGGTCGGGGGTTCGACTCCCTCCAC
>Ga0209415_10019979_pt1 | contig 10454 bp, 10 predicted proteins | sample PeaSoiSIISIP2007_FD_187696 | JGI IMG/M metagenome (GOLD analysis project Ga0209415, IMG submission 187696) | Peat soil microbial communities from Weissenstadt, Germany - SII-SIP-2007 (SPAdes) (version 2) | ecosystem: Environmental > Terrestrial > Soil > Wetlands > Peat | place: Germany...
CGCCGGACTTGTACGCCGCGTGCACATCGCTGATCGTGGCCTCATCGAGATGAAATGGTTTGACTGAATTCTGCGCAGCAGCCCCGTTCGCCATCAACATGACCGTCCCAAACATCAAAAGGCGCATGAATTTCATAGGAACTCCCATCGCGGGTAATTTTTTAATCCAACCGGGCTGGATACGCTCTCTCTCTCTTCATTTTGCTTTAGGTGTTAGCATCGCGCCGAGTCTTCCGGGCGAATCCTATGCCCTGCTTCCGGATGCCGTCAAGAACCACACCGCTTACAGTCTCACTAGGTCCACGGGCGAGTGACGGGCAACTCTTCCCTAATTTCGTAAGGGAAGGTTTGCCGACTAACCGCCCGGAATCCGGCTTCTTGCGTCCCAAAATCGTTCCTCGATCCCGACGAGCGAATCTACTTGAAACCGGTTACGCAACCGCTGAAATTGTGGGCAACTCATGGCGGAAACCTCATACTGCGCAAAAGGTCCTGGAAGCGTGGGTCGGTCCTTAGGAGGTCCCAATCCCAGGCCACGCCGAGATGAAGCAAAGGGGTTTCCCCGTCGTTGTAGGCTTTGCTAAGCCATCGCAGGACTTCATTCTTGTCTCCGGCGTGCGCGTACAGCCGTGCAATACGGACGGCAGGAACGTGGGAGCGCTTGGAGCGGAGTGCCAATACCTCCGCTCCAAGGCGCATGGCTCGAGCATAGCCACCCTCCGCATATCCGCGCGTCAGTGCGTCCGCCACTTCATGATCGTGCAAGACTACAAAGAATTTGATGGCTTCCGCCAGGGCTTCGACATCCATCCCCTTCTTGTAGTAGGCGCCCCAAAGGCCCATGTGCGCCGACGAAAAATCAGGTTCCGTGGCGAGAACCTTGCTTAGTTGTGCGATGGCCTCGTCGTATCGCTGCACGTATATCAGTTGCCAGCCGTAGAAACACTGAAAAAATGGATTGAAGGGGTCCAGGTCGAGCGTTCTATGAATCTCCGTGTTCCATTCGTCCACGCGTTTCATGGAGATCAGAAAGTCGGCATACATAAAATGGCCATCGGCGCTGTTCGGGTTGAGCTCGATGCCACGCCGGAACTCGCGCTCGGCGGCGGACCACTCGTGATCGTAGAGAGTCTCAATGTTGGCGAGAGTGATGTGGGCTTCGGCAAGCGAGTCGTCGAGTTCCAAAGCTCTTGAGACGGACGCCTTCGCTTTCGGGAACGCTTCGCCGGGCGGCATCCAACCGGAATCTCCGCGCATCATCCAAACGTTGGCGACGCCCACATAGGCAAGGGCATAGTCAGGATCCTTCTGCAGGGCCTGCTCAAAGTATTCAAGAGCGGTGTCCAGATGCTCGCGAGAAAGCCAATACCAATGCGACCGGCCCTTGAGGTAGGCTTCGTAAGCCTCAGATTAACTGGACGGGCTTGGGACAGGTGAGTGGATTCCTCCGCTGTTAGCGCGACGTTGATCTCACGCGCAACTGATCGGGCTACCTCACCCTGCAAAGTCAGCACATCGTGCGAATCGCGTTCATAGCTTTCTGCCCACAAATGCGTGTCGGTCGCCGCCCGGATGAGCTGTGTCGTGATGCGCACTCGGCCTCCGGAGCGCTGCACAGAACCTTCGAGGATGCCGTCCACTCTTAACGCTTGCGCGATCTCCCGCAGCGGCTTGTTGCTCCCCTTGTACCGCATGACCGAAGTGCGGGAGATGACTTTCACTGTCCGGATCTTGGCCAGGTCGGTAATCAAAGCGTCGGTCATTCCGTCGACAAAGTAGTCCTGTTGCGGATCGCCAGTCAGATTGGACAGCGGAAGCACGGCCAGAGACCGAATCGGTGGGTCGGCTGGATGTACACCCAGTCGCCGCCGCAAGCCGCCGACGTCGTAGGCGACCAGCGCTGCCATGAGTGCCAACAATGCAAGCGCGGAAACGAGGATTGGAACGGGGTAGGGGCGCTTCGGTTTCGGAGCGCCTTCCGGAATGTTGTCCCCATTCGTGGGGGCGATGAAGCGGTACCCGTGGCGGGGCAAAGTTTCAACGAACTGGGGATTCTCGGCAGAGTCGCCCAGTGCCTTCCGGAGTTTCTTGACGGCGTGGTTCAGACTGTCGTCGAACTCGACGAATGTGTCTGCGGCCCACAAGCGGGCGCGCAGATCCTCCCGCGTGACCACCTCTCCGGGATGTTCAACTAGGCAGCGGAGCACCTCGAAGGCTTTGGGCGGGAGAGGGACTTTCTGACCGTCTTTTTGGAGTTCACCCGAGGTTAGGTCCAACTCGAAGTCGCGAAAACAAATTCGCTGTGAGGATTGGACAGGAACAGGCATGGAGCCGTCCTACTGAGAGCAAACTCTAGCACAAAGTTATTGAAAAGACTGTGATTGCGCGCCATGAGGGTATTGTGGCGTTTGTCCGCAGCGGGCACATTCAGGGAGATTTCATGCAATGGTCAGACCCCGTTCATTTCAAAAACGCTTGGCGCGTGCAAAGCTCGCACAAGAAACAGCAGTATGCAGGATCAAAGAAGTCGACGAAATCTAACCTGAGGGAGTTTGACCATGAAACGGAAAAGCGTTGTTGCATTGACCTTCCTGTTCACTTTAGCACTCGCACTTGTCCTTCTCATCGTGCCCGGTTCACAGGCACAGGCCCAGAGCTGCAAGGCATTTCATGCGTTCGTGCAAGGCAGCCTGCCCACTTCAAATCAGTTCGCCCCTACAGACACATGGGGCGGCCCGATCTTTGCCAATCTTGACGGCGGGTTCCTCCAAGGTGGCATGTCGGGCAACGACGGTACTCAGTCCGGACAAGGAGCGGTTTCGATCCTGAGAGACGGGGTGTATAAGGTCTGCTTCGGCGCGTCTGGGGCTTGGCAGGGCGGACAGGGTGACTGTTTCAGCTATGAAGTTCCTCATGCCGTCGTGATCTGGCCAGCTGCGAACTGGTTGGGCAGTTACAGAGCCGCCGCGAATATTGTGAAAGGAACCGGCAGATTCGCGTCAGCTTCGGGACAGCTGGACGTCGCTGGCCCATTCATCCTTTGGCCCGATGCCAACAGCCCGTTTGGGGTGTACGGTCGTTGGAACGGTGAATTCAACGGCAGTATTTGCGGCGCGCAGTAACTGCCGATCTTACTGTTCTGTCGACGAACAACCTGTTGAAAAACGCTGCGAGAGTAACCGTCTGCAGGCGCGTGCGGCTCGGCGACTTTCACGGAATCAGTAAAAGTTTGGCGAAGACGCGCCCGTAACAGAGTGTTCGAAAGATAAGGGCTGGCACACGAGTTGGAGTGCGACCCTGGAAGTCATTAGGGCGCGTAGGGACTTGCCCCAAAGAGGTTACCAGGTTCAAAAAGTAGCGCATTTGGTTTTTAGTCGGAAGCCAGGGCCGTACAACTGCGAGCGAGTGTCATCGCCGCTGGTTGTTGTAAGAAGGGACCATTGAACGCCTTTTGACGAGCGCCATCAATGAGTAGAGAGTTCTCGATGAAACGCACACTACCTGTGATTGCCTTGAGTCTGTTAGCAATCACGCACACGGAAGCTGTCTTCGCGCAGCCCTCCGTCGCCGCCGTTGTTAACGGCGCGTCTTACGGCGCAGCGTTAGCGCCAAGCTGTTGGGCGGTGATTTTCGGAAATGGCCTGGCGCAGTCGACGGCGACAGCCCAGTCGGTGCCACTACCCGCCACCCTAGGCGGGGCTTCGGTAACCGTGGCCGGTGTACCGGCACCCCTCCTGTATGCGTCGGCAACTCAAATCAACGTTCTGATTCCCTTCGAGGTGCCACTATCAGCCGGGCTCAATCAAGCGGCCGTAGTGGTCACCTCGGGAGGCTCGTCCAGCACTCCGTACGGCATCCCGTTGAATCGTGATGCGCCCGCGATCTTCACCACGAATTCGCAAGGAACGGGGCCGGCCATCGTGTTCAACCCAAATTTCCAACTGGTGAAGAATGTGGCTCCGGCCGACATAGTCATTCTCTACGCAGCAGGTCTCGGCCAAACCGATCCGCCGGCAAGCAGTGCAGCGGGCGCTTCCCCAACCGGGCCGCTGAGCAACGTAGTAGACCAACTAGAGGTCTTCATCGGCGATCAGAAGCTCGATTCGAGCGCCGTTCTCTTCGCCGGGCTTGCGCCGGGGTTTCCCGGCATCTACCAGTTGAACCTCAAAGTACCGGCCGGCCTCGCCACCAACCAAATCTTCATCCGCGAGGCAGGGTGGCAGAGCAACGCGCCTGAAATCGGAACTGCCGAGGGCCAAAACGTTGCGAATGTCACCGGCTCTATCGTAGGGATCTATCCGCCGTCTAACCCGGGTGCTGCGCCGTTTCAGATCCCGGCAGTTTCCAACCCGCTCTCAGAGTCGGTGATGTTGCAGGCCGCGGCGTTCAAGGTAAGTTTCCAGATTCTGCCGTCGGCGCAGCCGTTTACGGTAGCCGCAGTGGGGGAGGCGGGCTCCGCAATCATCTCCATCGATCCGGCGAAGGGGACCTTTACAGAGCTTGCCACCACCCCGACGGCCGCAACTCGCGCGGGGGACTTCAGCCAGTCTGAGCTTTCGGCGATCACCGATTTCTTGAGCTGCAATCCCGTCACCTCTGTTTGTTCTTATCTGCCGGGGGGTGTCATCCCCGCGTCCAGGCTCGATCCGGGCCAAGTCTCCGCCCTAAACTGGCTGCCGCTGCCCAATACTCCGGTATCGCTTAGTTCCACGGGGCGGTTTCAATCGGGCGGTAGCATCATCGCCGGTTCTACCTTCACGATCGATGGGACAGACCCCTCAAGTAACAACTTTGCTGCCGGGCTGTTCGGCGGGTGGTTGCAGCTCCCCTACGGACCATTTGCTACCCACGATTCGACGCTCGAGTTATTTGTCGACGGCCAGCTTATCGCGTCGGCCACCGTCACGTACCCCCTAGTGCACCGCTGAGCGGCTACCGGATCACACGGAACCCGGCGCTGCTCTTGGTTGTGAATGGGAAGGCCGAAACCGATAACCCGAAGTAACACCCACGACACAGCCGGTTTGCTGCGCACAGATGGCCACAGCAGCGCCGCCTTCCGGGTTACCCGACCAACCGGACGCGATCCCGGCGACTTTCTAAAAGTGAACCGGTTATCAGACATTTCCGCTGCGACCAGCGAGTCATTTTGTGTCGTACTTGCTGGTCTTGGAAGCGGCAAGACGAAAACGTTGACGATCAAATTGGAATTAGGGGACTACCCAGGGCGCTAGCCTCTGGGACGCACCCGTTGACGCGCACGATATTTCGGGTTATCGGTAGCCATCTTCCCGTACACATCCCCGAGTAGGGCGCGATGCGTTCAGGCGGCGTTTGCGGTGCGCCAATCATGGGACTGAAGCCGAACCGGCAGGTGCCTCTCCGGCAATGCCCGTTGCCGGCCCGCTAAACGGCGGCCAAATGATGCGGAAGGCTGAGCGTGAACCGGATGCGGTCAATCTCCTGAATGGGCTTGAGGAACGCCGGGTCCTCCAAAGCCCAGAGTTGCGCCGGCGGAGCAGTCGAGCCGGACGCCACGAGCAGGCAATTCACGGCACGGCGCGCTGCTTCGTTTGCCGCCTCCATGCAGGCGATATCGGTGTACGTGCGTACGTAGTCGGACGCCACGAAGAAATTCTCCAGCTCCACCTGGGCCTCCGGCCGGTATTGAAGCGAACCCGCCGTGTTGATGAGCAGCGGCTCGGCATTCGTGGCTGTGCCCGGGTTGGGGAATTCGATGTCCGGATCCAGGAACCAGGTCACCAGGTTTGCATCGTCAATCGGCGCGCTCCCGCCGACGTTCAGGTGTTGCTTGAGCTGAGTCCAGACCTCCTGCTTGATCTGCTCCGCGCTGCATTCCTGTGCAGGCTTGCCGAAGACCACCCCGGGCGCTTCCCACTCGGAAATATCCACCGAAAGAATTCCGCCGACCGTACCATCTCCGTACTGGGACAGGTCCACTTTGTTCCAGAACTGCCGCTGCGAGATGGAAGTCAGCGCCCAGGGCGAGTCAAGGTAGATGATATGACCGTTCACCAGCGGTTCATCCTGGGAAAGATAGAATTGGATGCCGTTCATCCACCGCGTTTTCAATTTCTCCAGATTGGCGAGCGACGGCGCCACGCGTTTGAGTTCATCGCTCATTAACGCGGCCATCACCTCCACCGGCAAGGCCGCAACATAGAAATCCGCAGTAACCTCGAAGCGCCCGGCTGCACCCTCCACGGTTGCGCCGGCGACTCGCGTACCATCCGTTTCGATTCCAACCAGGCTGGATCCGACGTGGAATTCTACCCCCAGCTTCTGGAGGTACAGCGTCCAAGGATAGATCCAGACGTCGTTGGTCGGACCCGATAGCAGACGGTCGAAGACGCCGTCGGGAGAAATCAGGCCATACAAGAGCTGCAGTTGCGTGACGCCTACCGTGCGCGTGCTACTCTCCTCGGCCCGCATGGCGACCAGGGAGCGTGTGAGTCCTTGCCCCAGATATGTCTGGTAGGCTTTCGACATCCGCGGTGCCGCAATGAAATCCCACCACGCGATGTTTTCATACTCTGCAAGACGCCTCTCCGCGCAGCTTGTCGCCACCATCAATAGACGGCTGACGTAGAAACTCAATTCCTCCGGCGGAACGCCAAACGGCGTGAAGAGCTCCATCAGAACTGCCCGCAAGTCGTCCAGCGTGCGCGGGGTGCGGGCCAGCCACGTGATCTCAGTCTGCCCGGCTCGCGCCAGGAGCATGCGGGTCGCGACGCTCAGATTGTCGAACGCGTTGCCGTCAGTGCCGTATGGCGTGCGGCGCATGGTATCGATGATGTGCTTGTAGAATCCGGGGAAGAATCGGAAGCCGTGCTCGCCAGGAAGCGGAAGGCGGCCGTTCCCGCCGGAATTTGCCACGGGAATACTGCGGGCTTTGCCGCCCAGCACCGGCTTGCGCTCGTAGACATGCACCTGAAATCCGCGCTCAGCGAGCTCATGTGCCGCGCTTAGACCCGCGACCCCTCCTCCGAAAACAGCCACTGTCTGCTGCATTCCGTTATTCTACGCTGCGCAGCCCGACTGCGCCCGTTGCTGGGAATTAGTCCCGCTGACGTGCTTGCGACCGCGTGCCGAGCTCACAAGACCGTGAAGCCGGCAAACGGTGGAATGATCCCAGCCGAGCGGTGGTGACGGCGAGCCTCCTCGAGGACGTTATCGCGCCTTATCGGTAGCCTTGCCGCGGCTGCCACGGCGCGCCGGCAGCGGCGTCGCGGGATCAGCGCGTGCGAAACCCGGATCGGAGTGATCTCCCAGAACCGGACTTCCGGAGCCTCTCGCCGGACCGGATCAGCGAGACAGGCGTTTTCCGTCAACTTGACCGCAGCCCACGACTTCCTAGTGGCCCGTGATCCGGGTGTAATCGCCAAAGGTGACAGGATGGACCACATCTACGAGGTTTATTCCTGCCCGCCTAACGGTCAAGGGCCAGAGGCCGCACCTGCTCAATGAGAACTTTCAGGGTCATATCTCGTTCGGCGGCCGACCCTTCATGGCCCGTGCCAGGCACCAAATAGAATTGCTTGCGCGGCGCCTTGATGCTGTCGAAATAGGCCTCGGCCAACTCGGGCACGGCCCTCAGATCCTCTTGACCTTGAAGGATGAATATAGGAATTGAAAAGTCCGTCCCCAGCGCAGGAAGATCGACATCCTGCATCGGCCCAGACATTTTCATTCCCCAAAAATGCAGGAAAGAAAAATCGTCCGCCGCATCATATTGGTCCCGTTCCCCAGGCGAGGCATACTCAGGGCTGATTGTAGAGGGAACTGGTGGTACGGTCGCTCTCTTCGCCTGATAGAAAAGTTCCCATTTTCGATAGACCGGCCACTTCTTCAGTGAATCCCAAGGCGGCGGGCCAATTGCCGTCAACGCTGTGATAGCCTGCTGGTCGCCCGCAGCGCGCGCCAATTCCAGCACACGCGCATAGCTCGCCAGGTCATTCTTGCGCGTATTCACCAATTGGGCGTTGCCGACGTATGCGTAGAACAAGTCTGGTCGAGCATGAGCCATGTAAATGCCGAGGATCGAGCCCCAGGAACCGCCATAAAGAATGATCTTCTTCTTGTTGAGATGCTTGGTTAGATACTCTGCAACCTCGATGCCATCATCCACCATGCGCTCGACCGTCATTGTCGGCTCGATCGATGGGCCGCTCTTGCCGTAGGTTCTGCCAGCGCCACGCTGGTCCCATTGGACAAGCGTGAAGTCTTTCTCCCATCCCGCGAACATGGCATCCGCGAACGGACTCAAGGCGTCCCCTGGACCACCATGCAGGCAGAGCACAACCGGATTATTGCGATTATCCCCTTTGATCGTGATCCATTGGTCGATGCCGCCGATCCGGATGAACGTTTCTTCCTTCACTGGCTCTGGCTTCACCGGCTCTGGCGCGCGAACAGGTACCGCCTGCGTTGTCGCATTCTGTGAAAGAGCAGGATAGCCAAGAGTCAAGTTGAGAGCCGCTACAAACCCCATGACGAGCCACCTGGCCGGTCTCGCGGTATCAGTTGACCTAGGCATCTAAGACTCTCCTTTTATGTGGATTCTCGCGCAACAGGTAGAACTGCACGAGCGTGAATGCTAGCGTCGCTAGCGCGAACCAGGCGAACCAATCGCCCAGCACGAGGTAGAGAGTGGTGTCGTGCATTACCGGAACGTCCGCTACCAGCGTGCTGAAAGGCGCAGAGTCGCTCCGGAACTCGGCTAGGATGCGGCCGCGGTCGTCGCTCACGGTTAGGTAGCCCTGCTGTGCCGCGCGGTGTTGGCCCTTCTTGCGTCGCATATTGCCAATTCTAGAACCCAGCAAAGCAGACCGTTCCAGGCGAGCGTTAAGACCTGATATCGTCCACTCTTCGCCGGCAGCTCCGGCACATGGTCTGTGCGTCAGGGCAGAGCGGGTTCGGTTGGACTAGAATTGAGCGATGTTGTCGCGGAGAGCGTTCTTCTCCATCTCGGCGGTCCCGGTTCTTTGCGGCCAGGAGAGGAGGCCGGGTATGTTCGCCGACGCAGAAGCCTACGAGCGATTCATGGGGCGCTGGAGTCGGTTGGTGGCTCCCCAACTCGTGGATTTCACCGATGTGCCAGATCGGGGACGGCTCCTCGACGTTGGTTCCGGCACGGGAGCCTTGGCCTTCTCCCTCGCAGGTCGGAAACCGCAGGTTCACGTGCTGGGGATCGATCCCTCCAAGGAATACGTCGAGTACGCCAACAGCAGGAATCCATTTCCAGATCGGGTACACTTCGAGCCCGGCGATGCACAAGAGCTGCGCCTTGCCGATGCCAGCTTTGATGCCGCTCTTTCCCTGCTGGTGTTCAATTTCATTCCTGATCCCAGGAAGGCCCTGAAGGAGGTACGTCGCGTTACGCAATCTGGCGGGCGAATCTCGGCGGCAGTCTGGGACTACGGAGATGGGATGAGGATGCTCCGAGCTTTCTGGGACGGCGCGGTGAGTATCGATGCGAAGGCTGAAAGACTTGATGAGAGGCACATGCCCCTTTGTCGGGCAGGGGAACTGTCGGAGCTATGGCGACAGGGCGGCTTGGAGAACGTCCACGAGCAGCCGCAGACGGTCACGATGAAATTTGAGTCGTTTGCCGATTACTGGGATGCGTTTCTGCTCGGACAGGGTCCTGCCGGCGTGTACGTCAGGAGTCTCCGGCGCGATCAGGTACATGCCTTGCGCAATGAGGTGAAACGCCGAGTTTCTTCGTCAGCAGAAAACTTGCCTATCGCCCTTCCTGCGCGAGTATGGTCGGTATGCGGCACTGTCCCGAGGCGCCCTTAAGGAAAACACGGCCTCGCGGGGATCCGCTAACGGCGGAAGGTATACCGATCCGCCACGAGGGGCGCGAACGGCGCCGATTCCACGCAGGCGTTAATATTCATTATCGGCAACGATTCGGCCAGCAAGGGCCAAAGGGACACCCTGTGACGCGAGAACACCGTGCCCGCAGGCGGACAACGAATCGCAGTGATCGACTCGCGCAGACATAGTCACTGGCGTGGGCCGAACCACTCTGGTGCTACCGCCGCCGATCCCAGGCGTACCACTCTCTCCCACCAAATGGGCTGAATCTAGTGAAATCCAGGAACGACGGAGAAACATTCCTCCCCTGAACGTCTCTGGGAGCATCCCGAATCCAGCGCGGGTCATACTGGACGCGTTCCCCTGCTTCGGACCAGCGGCATACGAGACGATCTGCCTCCGTTTGCCATGAGACTTTCATTACAATCATTTCCCCTCCTCTTGGTCCTCAAGAACGCTCTAAGACAAGAGTACGGCGAATTGGACGATCTGTCTAGATTGAGAAAAACGCTCTCGCTTCTCGGAATTGCCCGCTCTTTAGTTCGGGTACTTCTTCACAATCCTGGCTTCTCTGGAACAGATTCGGAATGATATGGCTTGTTATCGGTAGG
>Ga0209415_10019980_pt1 | contig 10453 bp, 6 predicted proteins | sample PeaSoiSIISIP2007_FD_187696 | JGI IMG/M metagenome (GOLD analysis project Ga0209415, IMG submission 187696) | Peat soil microbial communities from Weissenstadt, Germany - SII-SIP-2007 (SPAdes) (version 2) | ecosystem: Environmental > Terrestrial > Soil > Wetlands > Peat | place: Germany...
CCCGCGCCCGCCGGTGCCCAGGTCGCGAGCCTTGCGGCCGCCAAGCCCGCGCCCAAGCCGCCGGAGCCGCAGATCGAACAGACCATCTTCCAGGCCGAGGTGCGGGCGCGGTCCGTCCGCCTGGTCGGCACCGAGAACGGATTTCTCGAACGCCTGGTGCTGTTCTGGTCGAACCATTTTGCGATATCGCTCGCCAAGGGTGGGCCGATGCGCGTGCTCGCCGGCGCGTTCGAGCGCGAGACCATCCGGCCCCATGTGCTCGGCCGCTTCGCCGACATGCTGATGGCGGTGGAAAAGCATCCCGTCATGCTGATCTATCTCGACAACCAGCAATCGATCGGACCGGCGTCGCGCTCCGGGCAGAACGGCCGCCGCGGTCTCAACGAGAATCTCGCCCGCGAGATCCTCGAGCTGCACGCGCTCGGCGTCGACGGCGGCTACAGCCAGGACGACGTGACCAGCCTCGCCCGCATCATCACCGGGTGGACCTTCGTGCAGCCCGACGACGATGCGCTGCATGGTGGCCGTTTCACCTTCGCGCCGGTCCGCCACGAGCCCGGCCCGCACGTGCTGCTCGGCAAGACCTATCCGGAAGGCGGTCTCGAGCAAGGCGAGGAGGCGTTGGCCGATATCGCGCGCCATCCGGCGACCGCGCATCACGTCGCGGCAAAGCTGGTCCGGCATTTCGTCGCCGACGATCCGCCGCCCGCGCTGGTGGACAACCTCACGCGTGTGTTCCGCATTACCGATGGCGATCTCTATGCGGTGTCGTATGCCCTGGTCGACGCCGCCGAATCGTGGGATCGCGAGGCGAGGAAGCTGCGCACGCCCGAGGAATTCGTGATCGCGGCGTTCCGCGCGCTGCGTCGGCCCGCCGCCGGGCCGCAGATCGTCAACATGTTGAATGCACTCGGCCAGCCGCTGTGGTACCCGCCGGGGCCGAACGGCTTTCCCGACGCGCTCGACGCCTGGGCGTCGCCCAAGGGCATGCGGGCGCGGCTCGACGTCGCCGCCGAGCTCGGCCATCAGGCCGGTCCCGGACCGAACCCCAACGAGCTCGTCGACATCGTCATCGGCGCGGCCGCTTCGGCTGAGACGCGCCAGGCGGTGTCGCGCGCGGCGAGTCGTGCCGAGGGGCTCGCGCTGCTGCTGATGGCGCCCGAATTCCAGCGAAGGTGATGCCAATGATCGATGCTGATGCAAGGTTGGGCGACCATTTGGCCGAGCCATGGGTGAGCCGCCGCGGCGCGCTGGCCGGCGGGGCTGCGTTGTTCGCCTGGTCGTTCCTGCCGCGGCTCGCGTCCGCGGCGGGCGGGCGCGATCCGCGCCTCGTGGTGGTGATCCTGCGCGGTGCGCTCGACGGCATGTCGGCGGTGGCGCCGGTCGGCGACCCGGACTACGGGGCGCTGCGCGAGAGCATCGCGCTCACCACCTCCGGCGATCGCCCGGCGCTTCCGCTCGACGGGTTCTTCGCGCTGCATCCGGCCATGCCGAACTTCGCCAGGCAGTACAAGCAGGGGCACGCGACGGTGGTCCATGCCTGCGCGACGCCCTACCGCGAGCGCTCGCATTTCGACGGCCAGGACGTGCTGGAGAGCGGCCAGCCGCATGTCGGGCCGACCGACACCGGCTGGCTCAACCGGGCGCTGGCGGCGCTGCCCAAGGGCAACCGGGTGAGCGTCGGCGGCGGACTCGGCGTCGGCCTGGTCACGCCGCTGGTGCTGCGCGGCCCGGCCCCGGTGCTCGGGTGGGCGCCGCCGGTCATCCCCCGCGCCGACGACACCATCGCGGCGCGGGTGCTCGACCTCTATGCCCATCGCGATCCGCTGCTCGCCGACATGCTGGCCAAGGGCCTCGACACCGATCGGCTGGCGTCGCGCGCCGGCATGGGCAATGAGAAGGCGCGCGGCGGCGCCGACAATGCGGACGGCATGAAGGCGATCGCCGCCGGCGCCTCGCGTCTGCTCGCCCAGGACGACGGGCCGCGGCTGGCGGCGCTTGCCTTCGACGGCTGGGACACCCATGCCAACGAGGGCGCCGCCACCGGCCGGTTGGCGCAGCTGCTCGGCGGCCTCGACGGCGCGCTGGCCGCCTTCGAGGACGGCCTCGGCGAGCGCTGGAAGGAGACCGTGATCGTCGTCGCCACCGAGTTCGGTCGCACCGCCAAGGTCAACGGCACGGTGGGCACCGATCACGGCACCGGCACGGTGGCGTTCCTCGTCGGCGGCGCCGTCAAGGGCGGCCGCGTGCTCGCCGACTGGCCCGGGCTCAAAGAGGCGCAACTGCATGAGAAGCGCGATCTCAAACCCACCACCGATCTGCGCGCCGTGCTCAAGGGCGTGCTCGCCGACCATCTCGGCATGCCGGCCGGCCTGCTCGCCGCCCGTGTGTTTCCGGATTCCGCCAAGGTGGCGCCGCTGAAGGGGCTGATCGGGTAGGCATTTGTTTTGTCAGGTCATGTCGTTGAGGGCGGGCGAGACGCGTGCCCGCCTTCGGGCCTCATTCAATGCGGTTCGCTCCGCTCCATCTTCTCCACCTCGCACCACGAGCAGCGCAGCGGGGTCGAGCCGCTGATCGGGTCGGCGACCGTGCTGTCGATGGTGTTGTTGATGTTGGCGGCAAACGGGTGGGTCGCGTCGTACGGGGTGCCGGCCGCACCGTCGGCCCACCAGCCGTGCTGACCGAACACGGCGCCGGCGGCGAGGCCGGGAACGATCGTGGCGCGGGCCACCGCGGTGCCCCGGCGAGTCCTGATGCGCACCCAGTCGCCCGCCGCGATGGAACGCGTCTGCGCGTCGGGCGGCGCGATCTCGACGACCGGGTCGGGTGCAAGCCTTCGCAGCGACGCGATGTTGCGATGCTGGCTATGGCAGTAGACGACCGTCTTGGCACTGCCGAGGCGGAGCGGGAAGGCGGCGTCGGGCGGCGCAGCTTCGTCCGTCGCGAATGACGGAAGCGGCCGATAGCCGGCCTCCAGCAGGTGCTCCGAATAGATCTCGACCCGCCGGGTCGGGGTCGGGAAGCCGGTCGGGCTGCCGTCGGAGCCGACCCGCATGTGGGCGTCCAGCGCGACCTCGCCGTCGACCTCGACGCCCGCCGGCGCGTCGCGCAGCCTGGCGACCGACAGACCGGCCGGCGCCAGCACGCTGTCGTGGCCGCGATCGGCATCGCAGCCGAAGAACGACTCCGCGAGTCCAAGATTCTTGGCGAGCCCGAGCACGATGTCGGTGTCGGAGCGCGCCTGGCCGAGCGGCGCGATCACGGCGGGACGCAGCTGCACGCGTCGCTGCCCGCAAAGGCTGACGTCGAAGCCGGTGCGCAGGCCCTCGCGCTCCCACGACGTCGCCACCGGCAGGATGATGTCGGCATGGCGCGCCGTCGGGTTCACGAAGAAGTCGGCGTGTACATGGAACTCGAGTCGCTCCAGCGCGCGCCGGGCCAGCTCGGTGTCAGGGTGCGAGGCGAGCAGATTGCCGCCGAACGACATCAGCATGCGCACCGGATAGGGATCCCGCTCCAGCACGGCGCGATAGACGTCGCGCGCCGTGACCCAGCCGTCGCGGCCCGGCCCGAGCGGACGTCCGGCGAGGCCGAGCGTCTTGGCGCGCTGACCGGCGGACAGGAGATCCTTGCCCGAGATGTCGCCAAACGCGGCGGCGCTGCCCGGAACATTGCCGCCCCGCCGGCCGTAGTGGCCGGTCAACGCATAGAGGATCGAGATGGCGCGGTCGGTCTGCGTCGCCGTGATGCTCTGGCCGACGCCGTTCCAACAGTAGTAGGCGACGCTCGGTGCGGCCGCGATGATCTCGGCGGCCGCCGCGAGCGCTGGCGGCGCGACGCCGGTCACCTTGGCAACACGCCGGGAATGCTCGGCCGCGGCGCGAGCAAACAATTCGAACGCGCTCACGCAGCGGATCGGTGTGCTGCACGCCGCCCGCAGCGCCAACGCCGCGTCGCGGTCGAGCCAGCCGCCGCGCGCGGCGTCGTAGCGCAGCAGCCGGTCACCCTTGGCGGCGCGCGCATGCAGGACGTGTTCGCGGCCGCCGGGGACGAGGTCGCTCTCGCGCAGGAAGCGGCCGGTATCCTCTCGCACCAGCAGCGGACCGTTGGTCCATCGTGTGGCGAACTCCGTATCGAAGCGGTTGCTTTCGATCAGCAGGTGGGCGAGCCCCAGCGCCAGCATCTGGTCGGTGCCGGGCCGCACCTGCAGCCACTGGTCGGCGCGGCGTGCCAGCGCGGTCGGCCGCGGATCGACCACCACGAGGCGGGCGCCGCGTCTGAGCGCCGCCTGGATCTCGTTGCTGCGGGCGAGCCAGGTCGCCGTCGGATTGTTGCCCCACAGCACAACGCAGCCGGTGTGCGCGAAGTCGGGCACACCGATGTCGTGCCCGTAGGTGAAGCGGCAGGCGTAGTCCTTGTGCCAGTTGCAGATCTCGGTGGCATTGATCGTATTCGGGCTGCCGAAGGCATGGGTCAGCCGCTGGATCCAGGCAACCGAGTCGGTGATATGAGTGCCGCTCGGCGTGGTCACCGAGAACGCCACCTGCTCGGGGCCGTGGCTGCGCGCGATCGTGGCCATGCGCGTGGCGATCTCGTCGAGCGCCTCGACCCAGGCGACCGGCCGCCAGCCCGGATCGCCGGAGCCTTTCGGGGTGGTGCGCCGCAGCGGCCGGGTCAAACGATCCGCATGATAGACGAGCTCCGGTGCGGCGCGGCCCTTGGGGCAGAGCTTGTCGCCGGTCGGGTGACCGGGCAGCGGCTCGATGCCGGTGAGGCGGCCATGCTCGATGACCGCGACGCATCCGCATCGCGAGCGGCACTGGGTGCAGAAGGCGGGGATTTTTTGCGCGGCGTCGGCCATCGGATCCTCGGGAGGGCTGAGACTACGATGGCGCTTGGGCAACGTCCTGTTTCGCGGTGCCGATGTGTTTCGCCCAGGCCATCGAATCACCGCGTTTCGCAGGGTAGCTACTTCCCGGCGCGAAATTGTAGCCCGGATGGAGCCTCAAGGGCGTTTACGCCCGTCGTCGCGGGCTATGGCGAAATCCGGGGCGGCGGTGCCACACTTCGAGGCCGCTCCCGCATTGCGCTTCGCTTCATGCGGGCTACTGGACTGAAGTGCGGCGCGTCCGTTCCCGGATTTCGCTTCGCTCCATCCGGGCTACCAATCAGATCTCGATCTGGCCGCCGAGCTCGATCACGCGATCGGGCGGGATGCGGAAGAATTCGGTGGCGGCGAGGGCGTTGCGGTGCATCGCCTCGAACACCGTCGCCTCGAAGCGCCGCCAGCGCGACCGGCTGGTCGGGAGGATGGTGAGCCGGCCGACGAAGAACGAGGTTTCCATCATGTCGAACCGCAAGTCGCGCGCGCCGCAGTCGACCATCAGGACCTTGGGGATGTTCGGCTGCTCCATGAAGCCGTAGCGCGCCTCGACGGCGTGGAAGTCGTCGCCGAGATGCGCCACCTCGAGGCGGGCGTGCGGGGCGACGCGGGGAATGTTCTCGGTCACTACGTGGAGCAGCACGATGCGCTGATGCAGCACCTTGTTGTGCTTGAGATTGTGCAGCAGCGGGACCGGAACCACGTCGGTCCGGCTGGTCAGGTAGACGGCGGTGCCGGCCACGCGTGACTTGCCATGGGTCTGCCTGATGAAATCGGCGAGCGGCAGCGTGTCGCGCTCGAGCTTCAGCAGCACCAGGCTGCGCTCGCGGCGCCAGGTGAACATCAGGAAGAATACGATCGCCGCCACCACCAGCGGCACCCAGCCGCCCTCGAGAACCTTGGTCAGATTGGCGCCGACGAAGGAGAGGTCGACGACGATGAACAGTCCGGCCACCACCACGCTGAGTGCGAGGCTCCAGCGCCAGATCTGGCGCATGACCAGGAACATCAGGAGGGAGGTGAGGAACATGGTCAGCGATACCGCGACGCCGAAGGCGGCCGCGAGATTGTCCGAGGAGCGGAACGAGATGGTCAGCGTCAGGGTCAGCGCCATCAGGACCCAGTTGACGAAGCCTACGTAGATCTGGCCGTAGCCCTCGGCCGAGGTCTGGGTGATGTGCAGCCGCGGGCAGAGCCCGAGCTGGATCGCCTGGCGGGTCATCGAGAAGGCGCCGCTGATGATCGCCTGGCTGGCGATGATGGTGGCGATGGTCGCGAGGCCGACCAGCGGAATCTGCAGCGGCGCCGGGCACAGCACGAAAAACGGATTGCCGCCGGCCTCGACGGCGCCGGCGATCACCTCCGCGGTCTGGCCCGCATAGTTGAGCAGCAGCATGGGCAGCACCAGCCCGTACCAGGCGAGGCGGATCGCCCGCGGCCCGAAATGCCCCATGTCAGCGTACAGCGCCTCGGCGCCGGTCGCGCACAGGAACACGGCGCCGAGCACCGTGAACCCGGTGGCGCCGTGGGTGAACAGGTAGCTCAGCCCGTGACGCGGATCGAGCGCGACGACGACGCCGGGATGGCGCACGATGCCGCCGAGCCCGAGCACGCCAATGACGACGAACCAGATGATCATGATCGGGCCGAACAGCTTGCCGATCCGCGCGCTGCCCTGGGGCTGCAAGCAGAACAGCGCGACCAGAACGGCGACCGAGAGCGGGACGATGTAGGGCGCGATCGCCGGCGCCGGCGCCTTCAGGCCCTCGAGCGCGCTGAGCACCGAGATCGCCGGGGTGATCGCGCCGTCCCCGTACAGCAGCGCCGCCCCGAGCACGCCGATCGCGATGACGCCGACCCGGGTCACGCGCTTGATGCCGAGCAGCGACATCAGGGCGAGGATGCCGCCTTCGCCGTCGTTGTCGGCGCGCATCACCACGGCGACGTATTTGATCGACGTGGTGATGATCAAGGTCCACACGATGAGCGACAGCATGCCGAGCGCGACCTCCGCGGTCGCCGTCCCGCCGGCCCAGTCGAGCGCCGTCTTCAGGGTGTAGAGCGGGCTCGTGCCGATATCGCCATAGACGACGCCGAGCGCGCCCAGCGCCATGGCGGCGAGCGCGCCATGGCGCTCGCGATCGACAGGGATGGTGGTTGCGGTCATCAGTTGAAATACGCCGCGAAGCTCAGGAAGTCGCCCTGGAACACGCGCTGCCACAGGCGCCAGGCGTCGGAACTGATGACGGGGCCGTCCTCCAGATAGGGCGCGGCGGCATGCCCGGTGGCCCACAGCACGAGGTCGAAGGTGCGCGGCTCCTCGAGCACGCGCCTGAGGTTGATGCCCTTCTCCAGGCCCCAGTGCGGCACCAGCTTGCGGCCGTCGAGCGCCGCGTCGAACTCGTCGAGCGCCGACAGCCAAGTGTCGAGCCGCTCCTGGGTGACCGCCATGCCCGGCAGCACGCCGTTCTTCTGGCCGGGAGCGGGAATCCATTCGCGGTCGTCGTCGGTCTCGCTCAGGATCGCCTTCCAGCTGTCCCGGCTGAGCGCGACCACCCGCTTCAGATGGTCGCGGACTTTGGCCAGTCGCGCGGGCTCGGTCGGCTCCCAGCGGATCTGGTGGATCATTGCGACGGCGGCCGCGATCTCGCCGTCTCCCGCGATCCAAGGCAGCGAGGTGATGCCCGCTCGATCGGACCCGCGCTCGGGCGCCCCGATGCGCGGGTAGAACAGGCCTCCCGCGTTGGCGAACGTCTCGTGCCAATCGTACGCCAGCACGAACTCGAGCCCGGCCGACAGCAGGTGGCAATAGCCGCGCAGCCAGATTGCGTCGGCCCGGTCGAAGGCCACCTCGAACGCCGCGGGCCGCTTCGCCCGTCGCGGCATCGCCATCGGCGAGACCGAGCGCACCACGTTCATCAGGGTCGCGTCCGGATCGGCCGTGCCGGTTCCCCTGAAGTCGAGCCGTGTCCTTTCCAGGTCGATGACGATCTTCAGGTCCGGATCCTGGATGTTCGCCAACGTCGCCTCGACGGCGGCGAGCCGGTCGAGGAAGGATTGCAACGCTGCGCGCTGTAGGTCGTAGGTGAGGACATCGGGGTTCGGATTCGGCGGCACCGGCATGCGCAGAAACGGGAACAGCGGCGTCTCCGGCGCCCTCAGGCCGAAGCGGTACTGATGTTGGCCGAACGTCTCGACGGCCGCGATGAAACGCACCATGCCGAGGCCGAAGCGGGCCTCATCGTCGGCTGGATCGGCCTGCAGCCGATCGGCGAGGGCGCGCTCGCCCTCGCGCCAGCTGCCGCCTTCGGCAAACTGGCGGGTCAGCGACGCGGACTCTCCGGCGGCAGCCGCCTCCGCCCGCAGCATGAGGCCAAGAAGCGCCGCCGCGACGAGGCGGAGCCCGGCGCGAGCGGGACGTGGACGTCGGTGGGAAGTCGGTTGTCTGGTCATGATCCGGCGTTGCCTCGCTGTTGGGGCGCATTGCCTGCCCTCGGGCATGTCTGTCGGCGGACGACGGAGGGGCGCTCATGCATGGCCGCTTCCGCGGGGAAAACATGCCTCGCCTCCGACAGGGCACTACTCCGCGGCCGGGCGCCGCGCCCTGTCGGCGCGCTCGGCCTGGTGCTTGTCGAACATCGCCTTGGCGGCGGCCTGGGTGACGGCGACGATCTCCCGATTGTGCGCCGTGGTCCAGTCGAGCGACTCGATGCGGTGCCGGTTGGACTGGCGGAAATGCGGGACCACGTAGCGCGCATAGAGCTCGTAAGACTTCTTCGTCGCCTCCCAGTTCGCCCAGTTGTGCGCGAGCTGCAGAAAGGCGCCGAACTGCCCCTGCTTGGCGTAGAGCCGGTCGATCTGGCGAATCGCGTCGTCGGGCGTGCCGACCACGATGCCGCCGGCCGCGACCAGGATCTCCAAGGGGTCGCCCTTCGGCAGGTTGGCGAAGCGCGCCGGATTGATGCGCTGGAAGTAATCGAACCACTTGCCGAAGCCGAAGCGCGCGTTCCTCATCGCCTGGTCGCGGGTCTCGGCGATGTGCACGGGGCCGACCAGGCGCAACCGCGCCGGATCCATCCGGCGCCCGTGCTCGGCGGCGATCTCGTTCGCCACCTGCCAGTTGACGGCGAGCGTGTCGAAGCCGTCGGGCTGGGTTGCGGCGATGCACAACATGCCGAGATCGTACTTGCCGGCGGCCCGTCCGCCCGACGGCGTGATCGTGCTGGCCACCACCACCTCGGGATAGGGCATGGTGTAGGGCAGCAGATGCACCTTGGCGTCCTTCAGCGTGTACCACTCGGTGGTCTCGGTTACGCTCTCGCCGCGGAACAGGCGCAGGATCACGTCGAGCGCTTCCGCCATGCGGTCGCGCTGTTTCATCGGGTCGATGCCGAGCATCAGGGCGTCGGCGGTCAGCAGTCCGGGGCCGGCGCCGAACATGACGCGGCCGAACGTCATGTGGTCGAGCTGGATGATGCGGTTCGCCGTCATCAGCGGGTTGTGGTAGGGCAGCGAGACGACGCCGGTGCCGAGCCGGATGCGCTTGGTGCGTTCCGCCGCCGCAGCAATGAACAGTTCGGGCGACGCGATGATCTCGAACCCGGACGAATGATGCTCGCCGATCCACGCCTCCTCGTAGCCCAGCCGGTCGAGCCACTGGACGAGCTCGAGATCGCGGTGGATCGCCAGCGTCGGATCGTCCTCGGTCGGATGAAACGGCGCCAGGAAGATGCCGCTGCGGAGCACGGGGTCGGCCATGTGGGGATTCCTCCGATTGAGCCGGCGCACACGCGTGGGAAAGCGCGGCGCACACCTTGCGGCAGCCGGACACCCGATGTCAAAGCACGGCATATCGGGACACCGGCGCCCGCCGCGCCGCAGAAGGTTGGGCCACGCCGACCCGTGGAGCGCCGCATGCCGAGCCGCGGGCCGCCTGCGTCTTCTTCGACGCTCGGCAGGTCCCGCCGCAAAGATCAAATTTGAAGGAATTTGCAATCCGATCGTCGTGAATCGGTCGTATGAGGAGGACGCCGTCTACGCCGTTCGCGGCGTCACGCGCTCTCAGGCTCAGGGCGGAGGCCGGACGCAATACCGGCCTTCGCCGAGCGCGCTCATGAACGTGTCCCGGTCGCCCGTGCCGGGACATCTCCCCGGCGCTCGCCGGCAGATCCGGTGCGCCATGGGCCGAGAATCCGCTGGTCCTGTTCGGCATCTTTCTCGCCGCCGGCGTGGCGTTCGGCGCGCTGTTGCGCACCGCCATCAACCAGACGGTCGGACCCAGCATCGGCATGCCGGATCGCCTGGCAGGCTCGGTGCTCGCCGCCGTCCGCGTCGGTCTCGTCGGGGTGACCATCGTGCTCGTCTTCGACCGCATCATCCCGGTCGACTGCGAGCCCGGGTTCCTGGTCGGGTCACGCGTCCGGCCGGTCCTGTTGCTGGCCGGGCAGCGGGGCATCAAGCGCCTGCCGCCGGAGATCACGGCGTTCATCGATCAGTTGAAGAAAGACCGGCAGATATGACAACGATCCGGAGTGGCGCATGTCGTCGCCGGCGGGCCGGCCCGCAGTCTCA
>Ga0209415_10019981_pt1 | contig 10453 bp, 8 predicted proteins | sample PeaSoiSIISIP2007_FD_187696 | JGI IMG/M metagenome (GOLD analysis project Ga0209415, IMG submission 187696) | Peat soil microbial communities from Weissenstadt, Germany - SII-SIP-2007 (SPAdes) (version 2) | ecosystem: Environmental > Terrestrial > Soil > Wetlands > Peat | place: Germany...
CGGCGAAGCGCTGCCGTAGCGCCTCGGCCATGTCCTCCCCCGCCCGCCACGCCGCCTCGGCCACCTCGGCCCACTGCCGCAGCGTGCCCTCGGCCTCGGCGAGCAACGACACCGGTTCGCCGATCAGCCCGTAGTGGGCGAGCGCGAGGCCCGTGGGGTTGCGCTCGCGGAAGCGCCCCAGCGAATGCAGTGCCTGGTCGAGGTCGAAGTCCGGCGGGGGAGTGGCCGGGCGCAGGACGCCACCGTCGGGCAGGCGCACGCCGACGGCGTCACCGGCGAACAGGATCCCGCTCGCCCCGTCGCCCACGTGGTGCAGCCCGAGGTGGTGCTTGGCATGCCCGGGGGAGATCACCGTGACCAGCGAGCTCCCGGGCCCGACGCCGATCTCCTCGCCGTCGGCGAGGACGTGGATGCGGTCGGCCGGCGTGGGGTCGAGGCGTCCGTAGAGGTCGTCGAGCAGCGGCCCGTACACCTGGCCGGCAGACGCGACGAGCCGGGCCGGGTCGACCAGGTGCCGGGCACCCATCTCGTGGACGTAGACCGTCGCATTCGGAAAGGCGCGGGCGACGTCGCCGACGCCGCCGGCGTGGTCGAGGTGGATGTGGGTCACCACCACCCCGGCCAGGTCGGTCGGGCCGACGCCCAGCTCGGCGAGGGCGGCGAGCAGCGTGGGCACCGACGACTGGCTGCCGGTCTCGACCAGCACCGGCGCCGGGCCTTCGACGAGGTAGCCGGCCGTGACGCGCGTCCACCCGCCGAGGAGGGTGTCGATCTCGAGGACGCCGGGGCCGATGCGTGTCGCCATCGGGCCGAAGCTAACCGCCGGCGCTCACACCTGTTGGTCGAGTGCGGCGAGCACGTCGTCACCGACCGCGCCCGTGCCTCCGTAGAGCGACCCGCCGGTGGCGGCGCCGTTGAGCCCCGAGAGATACGTCGTCAGGGTCGCCGGCAGCGTGCCGCACGCAGGGACGAGCAGCAGCGGGCCATGCGAGGCCGCGGTGCTCGCACCACCCCCGAGCGCGTCCGGGAAGGTGACGCCCGACGCGAAGCCCAGCGTCCCCGCGCCGCTCGGGAAGAACTGCGCGGCGACCCGCACGGCCGTGTCGAAGCGGTCGGTGCCGCTGATCGCCGTCGCGGTCGTGTCCGCGCTGGCCGCGGGCCCGCCGATGGCGTAGCGCCTGTCGCCGGCGTGCGCGCCCAGGTACGTCGTGGTTGCGGCGGCCTGCGCCGAGCCGTTGGTCAGCACGACGGCGGCCCCCGCCTTGGCGGCCGCGGCCCCCGCCGAGAGGGCGTCCGGGAAGTCGAGCCCGGTGGCCTCGAGGATGGTCGAAGGGTCACCGAGCAGGCCGGCGATCGCGACGGCGGTGGCGAAGCGGTCAGGACCGGCGACGCGCTGCGGTGTGTCGCCCAGGGCCGCGATCTGGCTGTCGACGGCCGAGCTCAGGGCGAGGTCGCCGCCGAGGACGAACACCGTCGCGCCGCGCGGCGCGACCCGTTGGATCTCGGCCGAGACCGACGGGGTGAGACCCGAGGGAGTGGTGAGCAGCAGCGGCGCGTGTCGCGCGACAGCGAGCGGCGTGCCCGCGAGCGCGTCGGGGAACGTCGCGTCCGACGCGAGCACGACGGCGCTGGCCGAGCCCGCACGCCCGTACGTCGTCTGGCTGGCGGCGATCGCGGTGTCGTCGCGACTCGCGCCGGCGATGCGCGCCACGACGCCTGATGGCGGGGTCGCGAGCGGACCGGGCTGACAGGCCGCCGGCCCGCCCGAGGTCGCGCCGGAGTTGGGGTCCACCATCAGCGACGACTCGTCCACCGCATCGAACGCGGACGCGGGCACGGTCTTGAGCTCGGAGATGAGCTGGTCGCTCCAGGAGTTCGACGCCGATCCCTGGAAGTACCAGTTGGAGCCGTTGTCGGCGAGGATCAGCCCGTAGTGCTGCATCGCGGTCAGCACCACCTGGGTCTCGGGCGAGTACTGGCTGATGTCGAACGAGGCCTTGAGGCGGAAGCGGGCACCCATCGGCGGCAGGGACGGGTCGGACCGTTCGCCGGCCTGGTGGCGCGCCGGCCAGATGAACGACGTGTCGGTGTGCACGGCCGTGAACCGGATCGCGTGCGTCACCGCGCCGGCGAGCACCTCGTCGGGCCGGAGCAGGCCGGGGAAGATGGGCAGACCGGCCGCGTCGGCGGAGGTCCATGTCGCCGGGCGCAACGCGTCCGAGTTCAGGTTCCAGATCGCACCCGACCCCGCCGTGGAGCCCGACGACGAGTACTGCGCGTCGTAGAGCTCGTACAGGGTGCACGTGGTCGAGTCGATCATGATCGCGTGGCGATCGCCCGACGCGTTCTGGCCGCCCTCGATCGGTGTGTCACTGCCGAAGGGATAGGGCCCGGGGTCGCTCTCGTCCGCGTACTGGAAGCTGACGTTCACCTTCGGGTGGGAGTCGGTCACGACGGTGTAGGGGATGCCGTACGGGGCGCTGGGGTCGCCCGAGGAGCCGAAGTCGGGGTGCAGCTTGGTCGACCCGGCGTTCATGCTCGCCAGCCACTGCGCACTGTGGGGATCGACCGGCAGCTTGGAGATGTCGGTGTTCCACACGTTGTCGGCCGGGAACACGGGGCAGGTGCCGGCGCCGGGTGGCGTCGTGCCGGCGGCGGCCGGGCGCTGGGAGCTCAGCGAGGCGAGGGGGAGGAGGGGAGCGAGCAGCAGCAGGGCGAGGGCGCGACGCACCGTGGGTGTATCGGCAGGGGTCGGGGCCTGGCACAGGCCGTCGTCGGCCGGGCGCAGCCTGCCGGGAGCGACCCTGGCCGGTGTGATGGAGTAGGCCCGATGCCCACCATCGACCCTGCCGCCGTCCGCGCCCTGACCGACCGCTGCCGTCGTGACGTCGACGACGGGATCCTGCCGTCGTGCCAGGTCGCCGTGGCCATCGCTGGCGACGTGGTGGCCTTCGAGGCGTTCGGGACGGCGAGCACCGACACCCGCTACACCGTGTATTCGGCGGTCAAGCCGTTCGTGGCGTCGACGATGTGGCAGCTGATCACGGAGGGCCAGGTCGATCTCGACGCGCGGGTGGGGGAGTACGTGCCCGAGTTCGCGTCGAACGGCAAGGACGTGGTGACCGTCGAGCAGGTGATGCTGCACACGGGAGGGTTCCCGCAGGCGCCGTTGCGCGACCCGCAGTGGGACACGAGCGCTGGCAGGCGGGAGGCGTTCGCCCGCTGGTTCCTGAACTGGGAGCCGGGCAGCACGTACGAGTACCACGCGACGTCTGCGCACTGGGTCCTGGCCGAGATCATCATCTCGGTCACCGGGCGGGACCATCGCGACGAGGTGGCCGACCGGGTCACGACACCGCTCGGCCTGCCCCGCGTGCTCGGCCTCGACCGGGACGCGCAGGACGGGATCGCCGAGGTCGACGTGTGGGGCGAGCCGTGCTCGGCGGACGAGCTCGAGGCCGCCCTCGGCATACGGGAGATCGACCGTGGCGAGGTGACCGACGAGGCGCTGATCGGCTTCAACCGACCCGACGTGCGCGCCGTCGGCGTGCCCGGTGGCGGGGGGATCATGCGCGCCAGCGACCTGGCCCGCTTCTACCAGGGGCTCCTGCACAACCCGGGCGGGCTGTGGGACCCGGCCGTGCTGAGCGATGCGACCGGCCGGGTGCGCAACAACCTGCCGGAGCGGACGACCAAGATCCCGGCCAACCGCACACTGGGCCTGGTCGTGGCGGGAACCGACGGACTGGGCGCGTTCCGCGGGATGGGACGGTCGGCGTCGCCGGCGACGTTCGGGCACAACGGGGCCGGCGGTCAGGTCGCGTTCGCCGACCCGGCGACGGGCCTGTCGCTCGCGTACTGCACCAACGGCCTCGACGCCAACGTCATCCGCCAGTGGAAGCGCTGCTTCGCCGTGGCCTCGCTGGGCGCGGCGTGCGCGGTGGAATGAAGTGCGCCGGGCCCGCCGCGCCGTCCTCTTCGCCACGCTCGTCCTGAGCGCCTGTGGCGGCATGGCCCGTCCCGCGCCCACCGCGCCGCTGCCCGCCGCGGCGCCGTCGACGACGAGCGGCGTGATCTCCCCGGTCGGCGCTCCCATCCCTCCCATTCCGGGACTCGCCACGACGACGACCGCGACGACCCCGTCGTCGCCGTGTTCGGGTGCGCCCCGACACGCCAGCTACCTGCACGTCGTGTGGATCTGGATGGAGAATCACCAGTCGGTCCTCGAGAACAGCGCCGCCGGCTACGAGCGCGGCCTGGCCCGCGCCTGTGGCTCGGGGAGCGACGACGCCTCGGTCGGGAGCCCCTCGTTGCCCAACTACCTCGGCGCGACGTCTGGATCGACGTGGGGGGTCGCCGACGACAGCGGACCCGACGCGCATCCGATCACCGCCGACAACCTCTTCCGCCAGGTGCGGGCCGAGGGCGGCACGGAGCGCAGCTACGAGGAGGCCATGCCCGGGCCCTGCAGCCTCGGCAGCGACGGCGAGTACGCCGTCAAGCACAACCCCGCGGCCTATTACGTCGGTGCGGGCGACCGGGCCGCCTGCACGGCCGACGACGTCCCGCTCGGCACGCTCACCTCCGGCCCGCTCGCGCGGGACATCGCCGCCGGCACCCTGCCGACCTTCGCGTTCATCACGCCCGACCTGTGCAACGACACCCATGACTGCGGCGTCGGAGTCGGGGACCAGTGGCTGTCGCAGTGGATCCCACCGCTGCTGGCCGGCCCGAACTACCGGAGCGGCCAGACGGTGATCGTGATCGCGTGGGACGAGCCGACCCCGATGTCGGAGATCGTCGTCGGGCCGTCCGTGCCGCCGGGCACCGTCGTGTCGGCCCGCACCGACCACTACGCGCTGCTGCGCGCCACCGAGGAGCTGCTCGGGCTCCCGCTCCTGGGCCATGCCGCGACGGCGGTCGACCTCCGGCCGCTCTACGGTCTGTGACGCAGGGTCGGTTCCTATAATCTGACGACCCCTCAGCTGCCGCAGGAGGCCGCGATGCTCGACGAGCTCATCACTGGTGCCACGATCGTGGACGGGACGGGGGGTCCGAGCCGCAGGGGCGACGTCGGCGTGCGCGACGGGATCATCGTCGCCGTCGGCGACGTCGACGAGGCGGCCACGACCACCCTCGACGGCGCCGGGCTCGTGGTCGCCCCCGGCTTCATCGATCCGCACACACATTACGACGCGCAGCTGTTCTGGGACCCGTTCGCCACGCCGTCCAACGAGCACGGTGTCACGACCGTGATCGGCGGCAACTGCGGCTTCACGCTGGCGCCGCTCAAGCCCGAGGACGCCGACTACACCCGGCGGATGATGTCCAAGGTCGAGGGCATGCCGCTCGCCGCGCTCGAGTCCGGCGTCGACTGGTCGTGGAAGTCGTTCGGGGACTATCTCGGCCGTCTCGACGGCCGGATCGCCGTCAACGCGGGCTTCCTCGTCGGCCACTGCGCGCTCCGGCGCTACGTGATGGGCCAGGCGTCGGTGGAGGGCCCGGCAACCGACGATCAGGTCGCGAAGATGGTGGCGCTCCTCCATGAGTCCCTTGCTGCCGGCGGACTGGGCCTCTCGACCACCCGTTCCAGCAGCCACTCCGACGGCGACGGTGTCCCGGTCCCGTCGCGCCACGCCAGCGAGGCGGAGCTGCTGACGCTGTGCAAGGTGGTGTCCGAGCACGAGGGGACGACGCTCGAGGCGATCGTGCAGGGATGCCTCGACATGTTCGCCGACGACGAGATCCGCCTCCTCACGGACATGTCCGTCGCCGCGCAGCGCCCGTTGAACTGGAACGTGCTGACCGTCGACTCGGCCGCCCCGGCGCGCGTGCCGCGGCAGCTGAGCGCCTCCGACGCCGCGGCCGCGGCGGGGGGTCGGATCGTCGCACTGACCATGCCCGTGCTCGTGCCGATGAACATGAGCTTCGGCACGTTCTGCGCCCTCTTCCTCGTGCCGGGCTGGGGCGAGGTCATGAACCTGCCCGTCCCGGAGCGGATCGCCGCGCTGAGCCGACCGGAGGTGCGCGCCGAGCTGATGGCCAAGATCGACCGGCCCGAGGCAGGCGTGTTCCGCCGGCTCGGCAACTTCAAGCGCTACGTCATCGGCGACACCTTCTCGGACGCGAACGCCGGGCTGAAGGGTCGCATCGTCGGCGACATCGCCACGGAGCGGGGGCAGGATCCGTTCGACACGCTCGTCGACATCGTGGTCAAGGACGACCTGCGGACGATCCTGTGGCCGATGCCGACGGACAACAACCCCGACAGCTGGAAGCTGCGCGAGGAGGTCTGGACCGACCCCCGGGTGATGCTCGGCGGGTCCGATGCCGGCGCGCACCTCGACCGCATGTGCGGCGCCCCCTACACGAGCCGCTTCATCGGCGACATGGTGCGCGGCCGCAAGCTGGTGTCGCTCGAACAGGCGGTGCGCATGATCACGGACACGCCTGCCCAGCTGTTCGGGCTCCGCGACCGCGGCCGCGTGGCCGAGGGGTATCGCGCCGACCTGGTGGTCTTCGACCCCGAGACGATCGGGTCCGACGACGCGACCCTGGTGGCCGACCTGCCCGGAGGGTCGGCCCGTCTCACGGCCGGCTCGCAAGGGGTCGTGCGCGTCCTCGTCAACGGCGTCGAGACCGTGGCCGACGGCAAGGCGACGGGTGCCACGCCCGGCACGCTCCTGCGATCGGGCCGGGACACCCGCACCGTCCTGCCGGCCTGAGCCGGCCGTCGGGCGGCGGTCGGCGGTCGGCGGATGGACGCGGCGCTACCGCTCGCGGGGATCCGCGTCATCGACCTGACGACGTTCCTGTCGGGGCCGATGGCGAGCCACACGCTGGGCGAGCTCGGCGCCGACGTCGTCAAGGTCGAGCCGCCAGCGGGAGACCCGACGCGCGGCGGGCCGGCCGCCCCCTGCTCACCCTTCTGGGCCGCGCTCCACCGCGACCGGCGAAGCGTCGTGCTCGATCTGAAGACCGAGCTCGGGCGCGGGGTGCTGCTCGATCTCGCCGCCGGCGCCGACGTGCTCCTCGAGAACTTCCGTCCCGGTGTCACCGCCCGCCTGGGGATCACCGCGAGCGACCTGCGCTCGCGCAACCCTCGCCTCGTCTACTGCAGCCTCACCGGCTACGGGGCGAGCGGCCCCGCGGCCGGGCAGCCCGCGACCGACGGACCGATCCAGGCGTTCGCGGGTGCGCTCGAGCTCACGGGCGCGCCGGTGCCGTTGACGGTCGGGGACATCTCCGGAGCCGCGCACGCGGTGCAGGGGATCCTGGCCGCGCTCTATGCGCGGGAGCGGACGGGGGAGGGGTGCCATCTGGAGCTGAGCCTGGCCGAGTGCCTGTTGCAGTGGCTGGCCGTGACCGACCGGGGTGGGACGCTCGCGCCGCCCACGACGATGGTGCTCACCACCGCCGACGGGCAGCGCCTGCTGATCCAGACGCCGATGCACATGCGGGCCAAGTTCCTCGCGCTGGTGGGGGAGGTGCCGGGCTGCGCCGCGTTCGCGGCCGACCCGCGCTGGGCGACGGTCGACGGTCAGCGGGAGGCGCTCGACGAGTTCGTCGCCGGCTGCGCGAAGGCGCTCTCGACCCGCGCCGCGGGGGAGTGGCTCACCGCCCTCGCCGGGGCGGGTATCCCGGCCGCGACCGTGAGGACGATCGACGCCGCGCTCGGCGACCTCGTGGCGTTCGGCGCGGCCGCGACCCTCGACGTGCCCGGGCTCGGAGCCGTGCGGATCGTGCGGAGCCCGTTCGTGTTCGACGGGCACCGCCGCACCGAGACCACCGTGCCGCCGGCGCTGGGGGAGCACACCGCGTCGGTCCTCGCCGTCGACCTCGGCTACGACGAGGCACGACTGGCGATGCTCCGCGCGTCCGGTGCGTTCGGGTGAGGCCGTGACGCGCGCCCTGCGCCCGGCGTCATCGTGATGCGCGCCCTGCGCGTCCACCACCACGGCGAGCCGGCCGACGTCCTCGTCCTCGACGACGAGGTCCCCGCACCCCGACCGGGTCCCGGTCACGTCGGCATCGCCGTCGCCGCCGCCGCCCTCAACCTGCCCGATGTGCTGCTCTGCCGTGGCACCTACGCGCTGCACCCGCAACTGCCGTTCACGCCCGGCCTCGACGTCGCCGGCACCATCACCGAGCTCGGCCCGGGCGTGGCGCCCGACCTGCTCGGCCGCACCGTGGCCGGCGTCGCCGAGCTGCCAAACGGCGCGCTGGCGGAGCGTTCGATCCTCGCCGCTGACCGCCTGTACGGGGTTCCCGACGACGTGGACCCGGCGGACGCAGCCGCGATGCTGATCGCCCACACGACCGCCCACGTCTCGCTCCTCCGGCGCGCCCGGTTGCGGGCGGGGGAGACCCTGCTCGTCCTCGGCGCGGCCGGGGGGGTCGGCACGGCCGCGATCCAGGTCGGCAAGGCCATCGGCGCCCGGGTCCTCGCCGCCGCCGGGTCGCTCGCCAAAGCCGAGCGGTGCCTCGAGCTCGGAGCCGACGCCGCCGTCGACACGTCGACCACCGACCTGGTGGACGCCGTCCTCGCCCTGACCGGGGGTCGCGGGGTCGACGTCGTGTTCGACCCGGTCGGGGGAGACGCCTTCGACGCCGCCCGGCGGGCGACCGCCTCCGAGGGTCGGCTGCTCGTGGTCGGCTTCGCCGGAGGTGTCCAGCAGATCCCGGCCAACGTCGTGCTGTACCGGAACCAGTCGGTGCTCGGCGTGTACCTCGGCGCGTACAGCAAGGACGACGCGGGCCGGGCCTACATGCAGACCGTGTGGGCCGACGTGTTGGCGTGGCACACGGCCGGCGCAGTGCACCCGGTGATCGACCGCCGGATCGGCTTTGCGCACGTCGCCGACGCGCTCACGGATCTCGCCGAGCGGCGGGTGACCGGCAAGGTCGTCGTGGCGCCTGACCTGCGGTGACGCGCCTCTGCCCCCCTCGATGCGGGCCTCGATCGGCTAAGTTGACATAACGAGGATTCTGGGCGGGAGGTTCAGAGGTCGAGATCGGCCAGGAGCGGACGGGCCGCCTGCAGGAGCCAGTCGATGGCGGCCCGGTGGTCGGCCACGTCGACGGCGAGAGGGAGGTCCCCGTCGACGTCCTCGACGGCGCAGCGCAGCACCCACAGACGGTCGAACAGGTCCTGCAACCTGGCGCGCGTGACGATGATCTCGTGCTCGTCGAGCCCGCGTTCGACGGCACGTTGGCGCGCCTCGTAGTCGCGTTGGCGACAGCTCTGTCGGCAGAACTCACGCGGTCGTCCCGGCCCGGCGCGCGCCTCCAACGGACGCTGGCACCAGCGACACCGCCCCACCTCTGCCGACGTCCGTGATTGCGTCACGTGACGCAATGGTAGGAAGGACGGGGACAGCGGCGGCGGATGGTTACTTCGAGGTCGCCTCGATCCCGAAGAACGCGTACCCCTGGCGGGACGACGCCGGCGGGCCGATGCTCGTGAAGTCGCCGACGAGGGTCACGGCGTCGCCGGTGTGAAGGTTCGCCGGCGTGTCGACACGGTGACCGTTGCGGGCGATGGCGACGACGCCCTGCGACGGCTCGTCGAACTCGATGACCTGCCCGCCGAACAGGACGACGTTGCGGGCCTCAGGCGCCGCGTAGTCGACCGTGGTGATCGTGACGGTGATGCTGGTCGCCGACCGAGCCTTGATCTTGCCGGTGATGCGATACCCGGTGGTCAAGGGCCCGCTCTGGACGATGCTGCCGGGCGCCACCGACGGGCTCGAGGACCCGCCCGACGTGGCACCGATCAGCAGCACGACGAGCACGACGAGCACCACCGCGGCCGCGACCGCCAGCCCGACGGCCGCCGCGATGTGATCGCGGGCCCATCCGGCCATCCTGGCCGGCCGAGCTGGTCGTTCCCCCTCCACGGCAGATGACGGTACCCATCCCGCACCCACGTCGGGCGCCACACTGGTGCGGCCGTGGACGGACCCATCCGCATCGAGACCGCCGCCGATCCCCGGGTGTCGGACTATGTCGACCTCACCGACGCCGAGCTGCGCCGGCGCTTCGAGGAGGAGGAGGCGCTGTTCATCGCCGAGGGCGTCCTCGTCATCCGCCAGCTGCTGGCGTCGCCCTATCCCGTCCGCTCGGTCCTCGTCACCGATGCGCGCTACCGCCAGCTCGCGGACGTGCTCGGGTCGGTGTCCGCGCCGGTGTACGTCGCATCGCCGGAGGTGCTCTCGGAAGTCGCCGGGTTCGACCTCCACCGCGGCGCGGTCGCGTCCGGCGCCCGGCTTCCCGCGCCCGACCCGATGACCGTCGTCCGCGGGGCGCGCACCGTCGCCGTCCTCGAGGGGCTCAACGACCACGAGAACGTGGGGGCGGTGTTCCGCAACGCCGCCGCCCTCGGCGTCGACGCGGTCCTGCTCTCCCCCACGTGCGCCGACCCGATGTACCGGCGGTCGGTGCGCGTGTCGAT
>Ga0209415_10019984_pt1 | contig 10452 bp, 8 predicted proteins | sample PeaSoiSIISIP2007_FD_187696 | JGI IMG/M metagenome (GOLD analysis project Ga0209415, IMG submission 187696) | Peat soil microbial communities from Weissenstadt, Germany - SII-SIP-2007 (SPAdes) (version 2) | ecosystem: Environmental > Terrestrial > Soil > Wetlands > Peat | place: Germany...
AGACCTACGAGATCCTCACCTTGCAAATCAACGAGTTATCTCTGCCCACACCCTCCAGTAGCGAAGGTTCGGCTAGTCGTAGCCGCCGAAGTTCGCACGCGCCTTTTCGTCATCAAACTCGCGCTCCCAGCGCGCGACGACCACGCTCGCCAGGCAGTTGCCGAGCACGTTCACGGAGGTGCGCGCCATGTCGAGCAGCGCGTCCACCCCGAGGATCATCGCCGCGCCCTCCAGGGGGAGGCCGAAGGACTGCAGTGCCGCTATGAGCACGACCAGCGACGCGCGGGGCACCGCCGCGACGCCCTTCGACGTGAGCATGAGCGTGACCATCATGCCGACCTGCTGGGCGACGCCGAAGTGGATCCCCGTCGTCGTCTCCGCGGCCTGCGCGACAAAGACCGAGGCCACCGCGAGGTACAGCGTCGAGCCGTCGAGGTTGAACGTGTAGCCTGCCGGCAGGACGAATCCCACGATGCCGCGCGGCACGCCGAAATGCTCCATCAGGTCGAACGCCTTCGGCAGCGCAGCCTCGCTGTTGGACGTCGCGAATGCGATGGCGAACGGCTCGCGCACCGCGCGGTAGAACGGCCTGAGGGGTACCCTCGCGATCCGGATGACCGCGCCGAGGACGAGGACCACGAAGACCGCGAGCGCGAGATAGAGGGTCAGCACGAGCTTGCCCAGGCCCAGCAGCGCGCCGACGCCCTGGTGGCCGACGGTGACGGCGATGGCGGCGCCCACGCCAAACGGCGCCAGCCTCATGACGATGCCAGCGAACCTGAGCATCACCTGCGTCAGGCTCCCGCAGAACGCGAGCATGGGCCTGCCCGCCTCGCCCGCGGCGATGACGGCCATGGCGAAGACCAGGGAGAACGCGACGACCTGCAGCACGTCGTTGCGCGCCATCGCGTCCATCAGGCTCGTCGGGAAGATGTGCAGGAGCGTCTCGACCGGCGTGAGCGGCTTCGCCTGGGCGGCGGCCCCCAGGGCCTCGGCGCTCCCCGCGAGCCTCACGCCGACGCCCGGCCCGACGAGATTGACGGCGGCTATCCCGACCGCGAGGGCGGCCGTGGTGACGATCTCGAAGTAAAGAATGGTCTTCGCGCCGATCCGGCCGACCTTCCTCATGTCGCCGGCGCCGGCGATCCCCTGGACGACGCTTCCGAACACGAGCGGCGCGATCATCAGCTTGATGAGGTGCAGGAAGACGTCCCGGATGAGCTCGAGCCACCCGGTCCACTCCGCCTGGGCGGTCCCGGGCAGGCCGTTCAGCCACCAGCCGAGAAGGCAGCCGAGAACGAGGCCGAGCAGGATCTGCCGGGTGAGCGTCAGGCGGCGCCAGGAATTCGGGGGGGATCCCGGTGCCACCGGAACGGGCGAATCCATGCCCCTCTTCTCTCAGCGCCCGGCGGGGACGCCAAGCCCGAAGACCCGGCCGGGGGCAAAATGGATCGACTCCCCTTGTTCATCTGGCATCTTGCCGGCCGTGACCCCCGCTTTCGTTAGGCACGCCCTCGCTCTGGCTGGCTTCGGGCTCTGTCTCAGGGCCGAACCGCCCGCCATCAGGCTCTGGCCCGGGGCCGCGCCCGGGGACAAGGGCGCCCTCGTCGAGGAGAGGGACACGACCAAGCCGTCGGACCATCTGGTTGCCGGCCGGCCCGTCATCAGGACCGGCAACGTTTCTGATCCCACGATCACGGTGTATCGTCCGCCTGCGGACAGGAACACGGGTGCCGCGGTCGTGGTGTGTCCCGGCGGCGGCTACAACATCCTCGCGCTGGACCTCGAAGGTACGGAGGTGTGCGAATGGCTGAGCTCAATCGGGGTAACCGGGGTGCTGCTGAAGTACCGCGTCCCGAAGCGCGAGGGGCAGCCGAGGTACGCCGCGCCCCTGCAGGACGCCGAGCGCGCCGTCGGCCTCGTGCGGTCGGGGGCGAAGGAATGGGCCATCGATCCGCAGCGCATCGGCGCGCTCGGCTTTTCCGCGGGCGGAGACCTCTGCGCGGTGCTGGCCGCCGCCGCCGGCGGCCGGTCCTACCCCCGCGTGGACGACGCGGATGACGTGAGCTGCCATCCCGACTTCCAGCTGCTCATCTATCCCGGCTATCTCGTGAAGGACGGCGGCGGCTACACGATCGGGCCCGAGATTGCCGTGACCGCCGCCACGCCGCCAACGTTTCTTGTGATGGCGCAGGACGACCCGGTTCATGTCGAGAACGCGCTCGGCTACGCCCTGGCGCTTCAGGAGGCGAAGGTCCCGATGGAGCTGCACGTGTACCCGACGGGCGGCCACGGATACGGACTGCGGCCCGCGGTGGATTTCGTGACCACCTGGCCGCAGCGCGCGGCCGACTGGATGCGCAGCCGGGGGCTCCTGGAGAAACGGTGAAGCCCCCGAGCGGCGGAGCCGGCTCCTTCAATGGACCGCCGACGCTCCGCCGGACTACCATGAGAATCCGCCTCGTCATCCTGTTCCTCACGGCGGCCGTCGCGTGCGTCCGGTCGCAGGAGAGCGCCCCGCCGGTTCGCCTGGCGATCATCGGCCTTGTCCACGACCACGTCACGTTGATGCTTCCCGAATTGGCCGGGCGCCAGGACGTCCATCTGGTGGGCATCGTCGAGCCCAACCAGGAGGCGGTGGCCCACTACGCGCAGCGCTTCCACCTCGACCGGGCGCTTTTCTTCCCAAGCATCGAGGCTCTTGTCGCCAAGACAAAGGTGGACGCCGTGGCCACCTTCACGTCGACGTTCGACCACCGCCGCGTCGTGGAGACGTGCGCGCCGCTCGGCATCGATGTCATGATGGAAAAGCCGCTTGCGGTGAGCATGGATCACGCGCGGGCCATCTCGGCCGCCGCCAGCAAGGGCGGGATCCAGGTCATCGTCAATTACGAGACCACGTGGTACCCGAGCAACCAGGTCGCCTACGATGTCGTCCACGCGCGGCATGCCATCGGCGACCTGCGCAAGATAGTGGTCCGCGACGGCCACCAGGGCCCGATTGCGATCGGGGTTTCGCCCTTTTTCGGCGCCTGGCTGATGGACCCCGTGCTGGACGGCGGGGGCGCCCTCATGGATTTCGGGTGCTACGGCGTCGACCTGGCGACGTGGATGATGGAGGGGGCGCGCCCGACCTCGGTCCTCGCCGTGACGCAGAACTTCCAGCCCGACGCCTATCCGAGGGTGGAGGACGAGGCGACGATCGTGCTCACCTACCCGAGAACCCAGGCCATCATCCAGGCCTCCTGGAACTGGCCCTACGGCAGGAAGGACATGGACATCTATGGCGAGATGGGCGCGCTGCGGCTGCCGAACCGGGACACGCTGTTCATGCGGACGGGTGACGGGCCGGAGGTCAGAGTGGCAACGCCCGCGCTGGCGGATGCCGGCAGGGACGCGCTCTCGTACCTGGTCGCCGTCGTGCGCGGCAAGGTGCGGCCGTCGGGGCTCTCGTCGCTCGAGGTGAACATGGTCGTGTCCGAGGTCCTCGACGCAGCGCGGGAGTCGGCCCGCACGGGAAGGCGGATCGATCTCGGCGGCGATCCGCCGCGGTAGGGCGCCGCGTCCGCCGGCCTCATTCCGCCGCCTCGTCTCGGCGCGCCAGGGAACCTGAGGGCGCGCTTCAATCCCGCTCCCTGCGGGGAGGGGGAATTGCCCGCCCGCCGCTTCAAGGAATCGTGGCGATGCACGGCAAACCCTGCCGCCGGCAGCCGTTCCTATGACGCATTCATAGCATCGCCAGAAACCGCCCAATCCCTGGCGCGCCCGCGCCCGACTTGCGGCGGCAGAACAATTAGCCTAGCGTCTGGCCGCGCATCGATTAGACGGGAAACCCCAATAACCAGAAGCCAGCCAACTCCCCATGAGACACCTCAGACTAGCCCTAGCCCTGATCACCGCCGCCGCCGCCCTGCCGCTGTCGGCCCAGCAGAACCGGAAGAGCCCGCACGAGACGATCAGCACCGTCATCGGCGACCGAGCCACCGGCTACCGGGTCACCATCGTCTACGGGCGCCCATACACCAAGGACCCAAAGACGGGCGAGCCCCGCAAGATCTGGGGAGGACTGGTGCCCTGGGGCGAGGCGTACCGCCTTGGCGCCGACGAGGCCACCCTCCTCATCACCGAGCAGCCCGTGGTGATGCAGGGACTCACGATTCCTGCCGGCGCCCATACGCTCTACATGGTTCCCTCCGAGACCGGGCCCTCGAAACTGGCCGTCAGCGCCGTCGTCGGGGCCTGGGGCGACCCCGTTGACGAGACCCACGACCTGGGGCGGGTGGACCTGAAGAAGGACACCCTGGATAAGCCGGTCGACCAGCTCACGATGGCCGTCGAGAAGGACACGGCCGGAGGCGGCGTGCTTAAGATAATGTGGGAAAGCACGCAGTTCACCGCCTCGTTCAAGGCGCCCGCGCCCCATCTGGATGTCCCCGCGGCCAGCCCGACCGCCACGCTGAAGCAGCGCGTGGGCCTGACGGACATCGAGGTTGTCTATTCCCGCCCCAGCATGAGGGGGCGCGAGGTGTTTGGCGGCCTCGTGCCATTCGGCGAGGTCTGGCGGACGGGCGCGAACAACGCGACGCGGATAACCTTCAGCACGCCCGTGAAGGTGCAGGGCGCGCGCGTCGACGCCGGGACGTACGAGCTCTTCACCATCCCCGGCAGGGAGGAGTGGACCGTCATTCTGCAGAAGGCATCCAAGCAGTGGGGCGCGTACGCCTACGACCAAAAGAACGACGTTGTGCGCGTGACCGCCAAGCCCGTTGAGCTCCCGATTTCGTTCGAGACATTCGTCATCGGCATAAACGACCTGCGCGACGACTCGGCCACGCTCAGCCTTTTCTGGGACAAGACGCGCGTCCCCGTGAAGCTCGAGATGGACGTCGTGGGCACGCTCGTCCCGCAGATAGAGGCCGCGATGGCCGCTCCGGGAAAGAAGCCGTACGTGCCGGCCGCCATGTTCTACCTCGAACACAACCTGGACCTGAAGAAGGCCGCCGGCTGGATGGACGCGGCAATAGCCGAGCAGCCCGACTTTTTCCCCATAATATACCGCAAGGCCCTGATCCTTGCTAAGATGGGCGACAAGGCCGGCGCGATCGCCGCGGCGACCCAGTCGCGCGACCTCGCCGCCAAGACCACCGGGCCGGCGAAGGACGAGTACATCCGCTTGAACGAGGCGCTGATCGCCAGCCTGAAGTGACCAGGGCGGCCCCTTCAGCCGCCGGCCTCGGCGCTCGGACGGCGCCGGGCCGCGCATTCGCGGCGGCGATGGGCGCCGGCATGCTCGCGTCCCTTGCCGCCGCGGCCGAGCCCGCGCCAGCTCCCGCGGCGCCGGCGCAGGCGATACTGCAGGAGCTGCGCAGCTTTCGCGAGATGGGGAGCGCCCTTTACATCGCGGCGCATCCCGACGACGAGAACACCCAGCTCATCACGTTCCTCGCCCGCGGCCGCTGCTACCGGACCGCCTACATGTCGCTCACGCGCGGCGACGGCGGGCAGAACGTGCTCGGCCCCGAGTTCGGAGACCTGCTGGGCGTGATCCGCACGCAGGAGCTGCTTGCCGCCCGGCGCGTCGACGGGGGCCTGCAGTTCTTCAGCCGCGCGAAGGATTTCGGCTACTCGAAGGACTACCGCGACACGCTCGCGAGGTGGGATCGCCAGCAGGTGCTCTCCGACATTGTCCGCGTGATCCGCATTTTCCGGCCCGACGTCATCATCACGCGCTTTCCCCCGGAGCCCGGGAACACGCACGGCCATCACACGGCTTCCGCGGTCCTCGCCATCGAGGCCTTCAAGCTTGCCGGCGATCCCAAGGCGTTTCCGGATCAGCTCGCGACGCTGACCCCTTGGCAGCCCCGGCGGATAGTCTGGAACGGCTGGGGTGCAAATTGGGGCAGCATCGAGACGGGCCCGGGCGTCCTGCACCTTGGAATCGACGGCACCGATTCCGTGACCGGGGCCTCCTTCGCGACCATCGCCGCGCGCAGCCGCTCCATGCACAGGACGCAGGGTTTCGCGAATTTCTCGGTGGCGGCCGCCGGCGGCGCCCCCCGCGTCGAGTCCTTCAAGCTGCTTGGGGGCGAGCCCGCGGCGCAGGACATCATGGACGGCGTCGACACCACGTGGGGCCGCGTGCCCGGGGGCGCGGAGATCGGCCGCCTCGCCGGCCAGGCGATCGAGCAGTTCAACCCGGCGGATCCCGCCGCAAGCGTGCCGGCGTTGCTCGCCCTGCGCAGCCGGCTGGCCGCCCTGGGCCCGGACCGTGTCGTGGACGAGAAGCGCCGTCAATTTGACCGGATCCTCCAGGCCTGCCTCGGCCTGTCCGTGGAAACCACGGTCCCGAGCCACGAGATAGTGCCGGGGGAGGCGCTCAGGTTCCGGCACACCGCCCTTGTGCGCTCGGCGGTCCCGGTGCGATGGCTGGCCGTGCGGTACCCCAAGGTCGGACGCAAGGTCGACCGCGCGATGGAGATGCGCCCAAACGAGACGGCGGTGCGCGAGGTCACTCGGACCCTGCCCGCGGACACGCCGCTCAGCCAGCCGTACTGGCTGCGCGAGGAGGGAACACCCGGCATGTTCCGCGTGGATGATCCCGCGCTGATCGGCCTTCCGGAGGGCCCGCCCGCCGTCCCGATCGAGGACGTGTTCATGGTGGGGGGCCAGACCCTGGTGGTCGCGGACGAGGCCGTGGAGGTCACCGCCGACCCGGCCAAGGGCGAGACCCGCCGCCGACTCGACGTGATCCCGCCGGTCTCGCTGAGCTTCTCGACATCGGTCGGGCTCTTCGCCCCCGGAGCCAGCCGCAAAGTGGTCGTCGATGTCGTCTCCTCCCGCGCCGGGGCCACCGGCACCCTCGGGCTGGATGCGGCCGGCGGCTGGCGGGCTTCCCCGGCGAGGCAGGCCTTCCACCTGGCGGCCGTCGGGGACCGCGCCCAGCTTGCCTTCACCGTCACCGGGCCAAATTCCAGCGCGACCGGTCTCATATCCGCCCGCGCGGAGGTTGACGGCGCGAACTTTGGCAGCCAGCGCCTGCAGATCAGTTACGGCCACATCCCGCCCCAGCTGCTTCAGCCCCCGGCGCGGATGAGGGTGGTGTCCCTCGATCTGGCGATCCGCGGCCACAGCGTCGGCTATCTCCCCGGCGCCAGCGGCGCAAGCGACAGCGTCGCGGGATGCCTGAAGCAGATGGGATATGAGGTCACGGAGCTCACGGGCGCCGATCTGACCGCGGAGAGGCTCAAGAGCTTCGATGCCGTGGTCATCGGCGTGCGCGCGCTCAACACGAGGACGGACATCGCCCCGCGCCTGCCCGCCCTCTTCGCCTATGCCGTTGGGGGCGGCACCGTCGTCGAGCAGTACGCCACGCCAAACGGGCTCCAGACGGCGCAGATTGCCCCCTTCGAGCTCAAGCTTTCCCGCGACCTGCCCCACTACCGCGTGACCAATGAGCATGCGCCGGTCGAGATGCTCGCCGCCGGCCATCCGGCGTTGACAATTCCCAACAAGATCGCCGACGCCGACTTCGACGGGTGGGTGCAGGAACGGGGACTGGATTTTGCCAGCGAATGGGATTCCGGGCACTTCACGGCCCTGCTCGCCCTGAGCGATGCAGGGGAGGCGCCGCTGAAGGGAGGCCTGCTGGTCGCCCGTTGCGGGCGCGGCTATTTCGTCTACACCGGGCTCTCGTTCTTCAGGCAGCTTCCCGCGGGCGTGCCCGGGGCGTACCGGCTGTTCGCCAACCTGGTCTCCCTGGGCAAATGAAGTCGCCTGAGGACGACGAGAGCACCGGCCTGCCGGGCCTGCGCACGTGGCGCAGGGTCTATCTGGCTGTTGTCCTCGTCTTCATCCTTTGGGTCGGCCTCCTAGCCGCGTTGACGCGGATGTTCTCGTGAACGCGCTCGATTACGTCGTCCTGGTGGGCGCGCTGCTGGGCATTGCTGGCTACGGCATGTGGCGGACGCGGGGGCGCCGCGATCTGAACACCTACCTTAAGGGCGCCAGCGGGACCCGCTGGCTTTCCATCGGCCTTTCGGTCATGGCGACGCAGGCCAGCGCGATCACCTTCCTCTCCACGCCGGGCCAGGGTTATGAGAGCGGGCTCGGCTTCGTGCAGAATTACTTCGGGGCACCGCTCGCGCTGATCGTCGTCGCGGTGGTCTTCCTTCCCATATACCGGCGGCTCAAGGTCTACACCGCCTACGAATACCTCGGGCACCGCTTCGACCCGAAGACGCGCCTGCTCGGCGCTGGGCTCTTTCTCCTGCAGCGCGGCCTCGGCGCGGGCATCACGATCTATGCGCCGGCCATCGTGCTCTCCACCGTCATGGGCTGGCGGCTGGACGCCACCATCGTGTGCAGCGGCCTTGTCGTGGTGCTCTACACGGTGACCGGAGGCAGCGAGGCCGTGACCATCACCCAGAAATACCAGATCGCGGTGATCTTCGCCGGCATGGTGGCGGCGTTCTTCGTCCTGGTCGCGAAGCTGCCCGCGGGGCTTTCGTTCACGGGGGCGCTCACGCTCGCGGGCGGCTTTCACAAGCTCGGGGCCGTGGACTTTTCCCTCGACCTCGACCGGCGCTACACACTCTGGTCCGGCCTGCTCGGCGGCATGTTTCTCTCGCTGTCGTACTTTGGCACCGATCAGTCGCAGGTGCAGCGCTACCTGAGCGGCGGCTCGCTGCGCGAGAGCCGGCTGGGCCTGATGTTCAACGCCGTCTTCAAGATCCCCATGCAGTTCCTCATCCTGCTTCTGGGCGTCCTCATCTTTGTCTTCTACCAGTTCGAGCGGCCGCCCGTGTTCTTCAACCAGGCCGCGTGGAGCCGCCAGGCGGGGCGCGGCGACGGCGGGCGCCTGCGCTCTCTAGACGCCGAGTTCCAGTCGGCGCATGCCGAGGAGCGCAGGCAGCTCGAGGCGTGGCTCGACGCACGGCGCGCCGGCAACGGCGCGGCCGAGGCCGCGGCGCGCGACGCGGCCTCGGCCGCCCAGTTCCGCTGCGAGGCCGCCCGGAGCGAGACGAGGGCGGTCCTGCACGCCGCCGGCCCGCGGGCGACGACGAACGATGCCGACTATGTCTTCATCACCTTCATCCTCGACAACCTGCCGCACGGATTGATCGGGCTGCTCGTCACGGCCTTCTTCGCCGCCGCGCTGTCATCCAAGGCCGGCGAGCTCAATGCGCTCGGATCGACGACCACCGTCGACATCTACCGGCATGTGGTGAGGCGCGAGGCGGCCGACGCGCACTATGTGGCCGCCTCGAAGTGGTTCACGGCCTTCTGGGGCCTTGTGGCGATCGGCTTTGCCCTGTTCGCCCACCTGGCCGAGAATCTCATCCAGGCTGTGAACATCCTCGGCTCCATCTTCTACGGCGTCGTCCTCGGGCTGTTCCTCGTCGCCTTCTTCCTCAGGCGGGTCGGCGGCACGGCGGTCTTCTGGGCGGCTCTGGCCGCCCAGGCTCTGGTGTTCGCGCTCTATGCCGGGCTCAGCATATCGTACCTCTGGTACAACGTCATCGGATGCGCGGCGTGCGTGGCGTTCAGCCTCGTCCTCCAGGCCGCGATCGGGGCCGGGGGCTGCGGCGGTCCGGCCCCCGCAGAGCCATGACGCCCCCCGTCATCTGCTTCGGCCAGCAGCCGTGCGGGTTCTTCCCGCGGCGGTTCCTGGCCGCGAAGGTCTTCACGGCGCGCCGCCTCCATGCGGAGCTCGGCGGCGAGATCGTCTTCTTCTTCCACGACAGCGACCACGACCCGCGCGAGACCCAGACCACGCTGCGCCACCGCAAGACCGGCAATCCGCACACGCTGAACTTCGCGTTCGAGAACAAGCTCCAGCGCAAGTTCTCCCCGCTCTACGCTAAGCGCATCCCCCCGGGCTGGCGCGAGAAGACGGCCCGCCAGCTTCCCGCGTACGTCGAGGCGCGCTTGGTCGAGGAATTCAGGCAGGTTGCGGCGGCAAACGCAGCCGACTTCTGCCTGGAGATGTACCGCAGGATGGGGCTGCTGGACGGGATGCGCGTCGCGCGCTCCGGGGACGCCGCGTTCCGCCGCTCGGCATGCGACGTGCCCGAGTTCTTCGTGGATGTGCAGCACGGGGGCGAGACCGTGCGCGCGAGATTCGTCGATGGCGCGTTGCAACTGCACGAAGGTGGGGGTTCATTCGTGACCCTTCCCCCCATGGCCTTCGAGAAGTCACAAGTGAGCCCCGCCCGCGACTCTCGCCTCCGCTGGATGCAATCGGTCGTGCGCTGCACGCACTATGTCGTCGGGGCCGGGGAAAAGGCCTACCTGCGCCGGGAGGACGCGCCCGAGGTCGTCTTTGTCGACCGCGACGCAATCGAACGTCCGGATGAAGCCTACTGCGAAATCCAGCTTTGAGTCCGCGCCGCTGCTGGCCTTCGGGGCGCATCCCGACGACATCGAGTTCGGCTGCGGGGGCATCATCGCCCG
>Ga0209415_10019985_pt1 | contig 10451 bp, 13 predicted proteins | sample PeaSoiSIISIP2007_FD_187696 | JGI IMG/M metagenome (GOLD analysis project Ga0209415, IMG submission 187696) | Peat soil microbial communities from Weissenstadt, Germany - SII-SIP-2007 (SPAdes) (version 2) | ecosystem: Environmental > Terrestrial > Soil > Wetlands > Peat | place: Germany...
GTTGCGGCGTTCCACTCGAGACGACATCCTCGAGCAGCTACGCCGCGGCGAGCTCGACGTCGTGGTGGGCACGCATGCGCTGCTGACCGAGGACGTCGACTTTGCGCGGCTGGGCCTGGTCGTGATCGACGAACAGCATCGCTTCGGCGTGATGCAACGCGCCGCGCTGCGTGCCAAGGGCAAACACGTGACGCCGCACACGCTGGTCATGACCGCGACGCCGATCCCACGCACGCTTGCCCAGACCGTCTATGCCGACCTCGACATCTCGGTGATCGACGAGATGCCGCCAGGGCGCAAGCCGCCGAAGACGTACGTGCGCGACGTCGCGAGCAAAGACAAGATCTTCGCGTTCATCCGCGATCAGGTGGCGCAAGGGCGGCAGGCATACGTCGTGTGTCCGGCGATCGACGAGTCGGACCGCGCGTTGCACACGGCAGTCAAGCAGGCGGAAGAGCTGCGCGCCGACGCGTTCAAAGGGCTGCGCGTGGGGCTGCTGCACGGCAAGATCAGCGGCCACGAGAAAGAGAAGATCATGCGCATGTTCGCGGACGGGTTCTTGCAGATCCTGATCGCGACCACGGTCGTGGAGGTCGGCGTCGACGTGCCCAACGCGACGGTGATGCTCGTATTCGACGCTCAGTCCTTCGGCTTGGCACAGCTCCATCAGCTGCGCGGCCGGGTCGGGCGCGGTGCCGCAGCCTCGTACTGCATCCTCGTCGCCACGGACGATTCCGAGGAGACCGCGCGGCTGCATATCTTGGAGAAGACCAACGACGGTTTTGCGATCGCCGAGGAAGACGCGAAGATCCGCGGTTCGGGCGATCTGCTCGGCACGCGCCAGCACGGCATGGCCGATTTCCGGCTCGCGCATCTGGTGCGCGATTACCCGGTGTTCCTCGATGCCAAGAAAGAGGCGGACACGCTGATCGCGCGCGACCCCCGGTTGGAGCGCGCCGAGAACGCGCGGCTAGCAGCGTTCTTGGCGGCTCAAGACAACGACACGGCGCTGCGAGCCACCTCGTAAGCGGGGAGCGCTGGGCTGCCGTCCAATCCCCAACGTATGCGACTTGCAGGCGGCAGCCGGGCGCGGACCACGCTTTCGTCGCCCAAGGGCTCCAAGACGCGGCCGACCGGCGCGAAGGTGCGCGAGGCGATGTTCGCCATTCTGGCGCAGCGCGTCGAGGGCGCACGCGTGCTCGATCTGTTCGCCGGCTCGGGAGCGCTCGGCCTTGAAGCGATGTCGCGCGGCGCCGCGTCGGTCGTGTTCGTCGACAACGACGCCAACGCCGTGATGACGATCCGGCGCAACGCCGTGCGCGTCGTGCCCGACAGCGATCGCTGGCGGATCATGCCCATGCACGCGATGCGCGCGCTGCGCACGCTGCGCGGCTCGTTCGACATCGTGCTGGTCGATCCGCCGTACGAGCGCGGCGCGCTCGACGAGCTGCGTTTGATGATGCAGAAATCGCTGCTCGGCGACGAAGGTATCGCGGTCATCGAGCACCCGAGCGCTGACAAGCCCGATCTGCCGGATTCGCTGGAAGTCGTCAAGCGAGCGAAGTACGGCGACACGTCGCTGACGTTCGCCGTCTGCAGGCGCGGCAAAGGCGCCGCGGCAGACGGTGCGCCGCGTGCGGCCGCCGCCCGCGCGCCGCGCGCAGCCAAGCGCTCGTCGCGAGGAGACCGCTGATGCGCACACCGCGCGCACCGCGCGCCGCATCGGGCAAGCGCGCCATTGCGGTGCCGCGCGATGGATTCGTCGTCGTCTACCCCGGCAGTTTCGACCCGGTGACGTTCGGCCATCTTGACATCGTGCGCCGCGCCGCTGCGCAGTTCCCACGCGTCATCGTGGCGGTGGTGGCGAATCCGAGCAAGACGCCGATGTTCACGCTGGCCGAGCGCGTCGCCATGTTGAGCGAAGCGTGCGCAGGCATTCGCAACGTCGAGGTCGACTCGTTCGCCGGACTGCTGGTCGAATACGTGCGCTCGGCCGGCCCCGCGCTGATCGTCAAGGGATTGCGGATCGTCTCCGATTTCGAGCACGAGTTCTCGATGGCGCTGCTCAATCGCAAGCTGCGCGGGGGCGCGGACACGATCTTCATGCCGGCGAGCCCAGAGTTCGCCTACGTGTCTTCCTCGTCCGTCAAAGAAGTATTCTCTCTCGGCGGCGACGTCGCCGAATTCGTGCCGCCTTCGGTCTTGCGCCGCATGCACGCGCGCCGCGCGAAGGGTAAGAGGTGATCGCATGAGCGTCTACACCGTGATCGACAAGCTTGAGAGCTCCATCAAAGAAGGCGTGTGGCTGCCATTCGGCGCGCGCATCGTGAGCCAAGACCGGCTGCTCGATCTGGTCGAGAAACTGCGCTCGACCCTGCCCGACGAGGTGAGCCGGGCGAAGGCCGTCACCAAAGAAAAAGACCGGTTGATCGACGACGCCAAGTCCGAAGCGGCAGCGCTCATCTCGCAAGCGTCGACCACGAAGACGCAGCTGCTCGACGAGTCGGACATCACCCGGCAGGCGCAGGAGCGCGCGGCGCAGATCATCGCGCAGGCCGAAGCGCAGGCGCGCGACGTGCGCCGCGGTGCCGATCAATATGCCGATAGCGTGTTGGCGTCGCTCGATTCGAGTTTGGGCAGTGCACTCGCCGCCGTTCACAAAGGACGCGAGCAGCTCGCGACGAGCTTGTCGAGCAACGGCGAAGCGAAGGCGCGCGACCGCTCGTGACGGGAGACGCCGAAGACAAGCACGCGCGCCTGCGGCTGCTCGGCGCAGCCGCGATCGGCGTCATCATCGGGCTGGCGCTATTCTTCATACCGCTGCCGGTGCTGGTGTTCGGCCCCGGTGATGCGGTCGACCTCAACGGTCTTATCAGCGTTCCCGGGCACTCGCCGCCGCCGGGAATCCTGTTTCTCACCGACGTGAAGGTCATGCCGGGCAGGCCGGCGTTCTATCTCGCCGGCAAAGTGTTGCCCGGATTCGAGATCGTGCCGCGCAGAGATTTCGCCGGCAACGCGGACGACGCGCAGTTCGACCGCGAGCTCGAAGACGCGATGAAGGAAAGCCAGAAAGTCGCGCAGATCGTGGCCGAGCGAGCCGCCGGCCTCCCCGTCAAGACCGTGACCACGACCAAGATCGTGGAGATCAAGAGCGCGATGCCCGCAGCGCAGTGTTTCAAGACCGGCGACGCGATCGTCTCGATCGACGGCCGCGCGCCTGACGGGGTCGAGGCGATCGCCGCCGCTGCCGGGCGCAAGCCGGTCGGGTCGACGTTCGCATTCGACATCGAGCGCAACGGCAAACCGATGCCTGTCACCTGCCACACCGCGCTCTACAAGGGCAAACCGCTGTTCGGAATGGTCGTGTCGGCCAACACGACGCTCGTTTCGCTGCCGGTGCACGTCGACTACAAAGTCAAAGACATCAACGGTTCGTCCGCCGGCTTGATGTTCGCGCTGCAGATCTACCGCACGCTCACCGGCACGCCGCTCGCCGGCGGCGTGAAAATCGCTGGCACCGGCGTGCTCGCGGCCGATGGCGCGGTCTTGCCCGTCGGCGGCGCGATCGAAAAGCTGCGCGCCGCGATCGATCGCGGCGCGCAGATCTTCCTCGTGCCCAAATCCGATTATCCGTCGATCTCCGGCACGCCGGGTATAAGGATCTTGGCGGTGAGCTCGTTTGACGACGCGTTGGCGCAGCTGCGCCGATCCGTCGCATGCTGTCCCGCAGAGGGGCACATTTGACAGGGTGAAGCGCCTTTTCTATAATGATGCAAGTCAAATCGATGGCCCGTCATCAGGACGGGCTTTCGCGTTCGCAGGCATCCCCGTGAAAATCTCAGTAGAACGACTCTTTGGCCATGACGTCGAGGCCATCGAGATCGACCAACATGTCCGGCTCGACGACGACCTGGCCCAGCGTTATCCTGATGGTGTGCGCCTGCGCGCCGCGATCAGGCGGATGCAGCGCGGCGTGTACATGGAGGGCGAGGTCGCCGGCCGCGAAGTGGAGACGTGCGTGCGCTGCCTCGAGCCGTTCGTGCGCGAGGCACGCATCGAGATAGCGGAAGCCTTCAGCGAAGACGTGCGCCCGCAGGACGCGCAGTTCGCGGACCTCGCGCCGCTCGTGGACCGCACGATCGACGTCAGCGAGCTCGTCGGGCAGCTGCTCGAAGTCGACGAGCCGATCGCTGCGATATGCGGGCCGCAATGTCGCGGCATATGCCCGCACTGCGGCGCGAACAGGAATCGCGAGCAATGCGCGTGCCATGAGGATCAGGTCGACGAGCGCCTGGCCGGCTTGGCCAAATTTATGCAAGAACCCGGAGTGAATTGAAGACGATGGCGAATCCGAAACAAAAACGAAGCAAATCGAATACGCGGACCCGGCGCGCGACGTGGAAGACCAAAGCACCGTCGCTGTCCACCTGTCCGCAGTGCCACCAGCCGCGCCGGCCGCACTTCGCGTGCCCGAACTGCGGTCATTACAACGATCGCATCGCGATCGCGCAAAAAGATGAAGCCAAGCCGGCCGGCTAAGCCAGCGCGGGCATTATGAACCACGGCGTCACGATCAGCGGAGTGGGCGCGTATGCGCCGCCCGGGCTCCTCACCAACGAGGACCTCGAGAAGCTCGTCGACACGAGCGACGAGTGGATCGTGCAGCGCACCGGCATGAAGCGCCGGCACATCGCCGCTCCCGACGAAGCGACCTCCGACCTGGCGATCCCGGCGGCATTCGCGGCGCTCGACGCCGCCAAACGTACGCCCGCCGACATCCAGTGCGTCATCGTGGCGACCGCGACGCCGGATTATTTGTTCCCCGCCACCGCGTGCATCGTCGCCGCAAGCCTGGGCATCCCAGGTGCGGCCGCCTTCGATGTGTCGATCGGCTGTTCGGGTTTCGTCTATGCGTTGACCACCGCCGCGGCGCTGATCCGCTCCGGCGTCTACGAGCGCATCCTGGTCATCGGCGCGGAGACGCTTTCGAAACTGGTCGACTACACCGATCGCGCGACGTGCGTGCTGTTCGGAGACGGCGCCGGCGCCGTCGTGGTCGAGCGCTCCGAGGAGGATTGCTTTCTCGGCAGCGAGCTCGGCGCAGAAGGTTCCGACCCCAGCGTGCTCTATCTGCCTGGCGGCGGCAGCCGCAATCCGCTCAACCGGGCGCTCAACGGATACGCCGGCAACGGTCGAATAAATTCGACCGCTACAGGCGCCGCGAAGGCGAATGGGGCTGCGCACGAGCGCTTGGGCTACATCCATATGCAGGGCCAGGCCGTGTTCAAGTTCGCCGTCCAGCAGATGGCGGGTTCGGTGCAGACGGCGCTGGCCAAGGCGGGCCTCACACCCGCCGACGTCGACTTCGTCGTCCCCCATCAGGCCAACAAGCGCATCGTCGACGCGACCATGAAGATGCTGGCGCTGCCGCTCGAGCGCTGCATCACCAATATCGACGAGTACGGCAACACGTCGTCCGCGTCGATTCCGCTCGCGCTGGCAGATTCGATCCGCGCCGGCCAGATCAAAAAGGGCAACGTCGTCGTCTTCGTCGCGTTCGGCGCCGGGCTGTCGTGGGGCGCGGTGGTGTGGCGCTGGCTCGGAGCGCCCGTCGGCGACGCGCGCAGCGCGGCACCGGCAAGCGCGGCACAAGCTTAAGCCGGCATGCCGACGCTCGGTGTCATCTTCCCCGGCCAGGGGTCGCAGAGCGTCGGGATGGGCGTCGACGTCGCCGAGCGCTTTCCGGCCGCGCGCGAATGTTTTGAACGCGCCTCCAAGATCGTCGGGTACGATCTGCTCGAACTGTGCCGAACCGGCAGCGACGAGCAGTTGCGCGAGACGCGCATCAGCCAGCCCGCGATCTTCACGGCGAACGTGGCGATCTACCGCGCGGTCGAGACGCTCGGCCTCACCCCGATCGTCTCTGCGGGCCACTCGTTCGGCGAATACTGCTCGCTCACGATCGCCGGCTCGCTGACGTTTGACGAAGCGGCGAGCCTCGTCAACGAACGCGGCTTGGCGATGGGCGCGGCGGCGGATGAGGCGCCCGGCAGCATGGCCGCCATCATCGGCTTCGATCAGGCGCGCGTCGAGGAGATGTGCGCGCGCGCCAGGGAGCACGCCAGCGCACGCGTCGACCTTGCCAATCTCAACGCACCGATCCAGATCGTCGTTTCCGGCGACGTGGCGGGCGTCAACGCCCTATGCGATCTCGCAAAGGAGGCCGGCGCGAAACGCGTCGTCACCCTCAACGTCTCGGGCGCGTGGCACAGCGAGCTCATGCGGCCTGCCGTCGCCCGATTCGCCACGTTCGTCGAATCGGCGAACATCGCGCTGCCGGCGTTCGACGTGATCAGCAATGTCGAAGTCGAGCCATATCGATCGGTCGAGCAGATCCGGCGCTGCCTCGTCGCCAGCCTCGTGTCGCGCGTGCGCTGGCACGAGACGGCGATCGCGCTGGCAGCGCGTGAGCCGGACTTCATCATCGAATGCGGTGCCAGTGCGGTGCTCGCCCCCATGATGCGGCGCTTGCCTGGTCTGAATGCGGAGCGCGTCATCCACGTGGCGGATTCAGCGGGAGTCACCAAACTCGCGCACGCCGCGGGCGGCGCCGCGCCCCACGACGCGGTTGGGAGCTCATCGCCGTGACCCGGGCGCTCGAGGGGAAAACCGCGCTTGTCACCGGTGCTGGAACCGGCATCGGACGTGCCATCGCGCACGCGTTCGCGCACGCGGGCGCCTCGCTCGTGCTCGCGGGCCGGCGCCCCGAACCGCTCGAGGCCGTCCGGCAGGAGGTCGAGGGAGCCGGCGGAATGGCGCACGTGCACGTGGCTGACGTGTCGCTGCAACCCGAGGCAGCCGAACTCGTCGCTGCGGCGGTCAAGACGCTCGGCCGCTTGGACGTCCTCGTCAACAACGCCGGGCGCACGTACGATCAGCTCATCCTGCGCATGAAGTGGGATGAGCTCGACAAGACGTTGGCGACCAACCTGCAGTCGATGTTCTACACGTGCGCGGCAGCGGGAAAGGTCATGATAGGTCAGAAAAGCGGCTCGATAATCAATGTCACTTCCGTCGTGGCGCTGACGGGAAATGCAGGGCAGAGCGCGTATGTCGCCTCGAAGGCCGGTGTGATCGGACTTACGAAATCGCTCGCGCAGGAGTTCGGATCGCGCAACGTGCGGGTCAACGCAGTCGCCCCCGGGTTCATCGAGACGGAGATGACTGCTTCGTTGCCCGACGCGCTGAAACAGCAATACATGGGTCGCGTGCCGCTTCGCAGGTTCGGCGGTCCCGACGAGGTCGCGCGCGTGGCGGTGTTCTTGGCCAGCGACGCCGCGGCGTACATGACCGGCCAGACGCTGGCCGTCGACGGCGGCCTGCACATGTAGTCGTATGGAGGACACATAACCTGATGTCAGTGTTCGAGAAAGTCAAAAAGACCATCGTCGAGCAGCTCGGCGTCGAGGAAAGCGAAGTGACGATGGATGCGTCGATCACCGACGACCTCGGCGCGGATTCGCTCGACCAGGTGGAACTGGTGATGGCCCTTGAGACCGAATTCAATCTCGACATCCCCGACGAGGAGGCCGAGAAGATCAAGACGGTCGGCGACGCGGTCAAGTACATCGAAGAGGTCACCGAAAAAGCGTGACCATCGCGCGCGGTCCCGCCTCGCTTCCGCACCCGCGCTAGCACGTCGATGCTCGAATCTCTCTCCGGTCGCCTATCGGCGATCTTTGAACGGTTACGTTCCCGCGGAAAGCTGAACGACGCGGACGTCTCGGAGGTGCTCCGGGAGGTCCGCATCGCGCTGCTCGAAGCCGACGTCAATCTCGCAGTAGTGAAAGACTTCATCGCCTCGATCCGGCCGCGCGCCGTCGGCGCCGAAGTGCTCGAGTCGATGACCCCCGCGCAGGCCGTGATCGCGATCGTGCGCGACGGGCTGGTCGAGCTGCTGGGCACGCGGCTGGCCCCCGTCCGTTTCGAAGGGACGGGCGCGACCGCCGTGATGCTCGCCGGACTGCAGGGCAGCGGCAAGACGACGCACGCAGCCAAACTCGCGTTGCTTTGGAAAGATGAAGGCCGGCGCCCGTTGCTCGTCGCTTGCGACGTGCACCGGCCGGCGGCGGTCGAGCAGCTGCGCACGCTTGGCGCTCAGATCCAGGTCCCCGTCTACGCAGAAGACGGTGCCACCGATGCGCCCGGCATCGCCGCACGCGCGCTCGAGCAGGCGCGCAGCGCGGGCAACGCCGTCGCGATCTTCGACACCGCCGGGCGGCTGCAGATCGACGAGCCGATGATGGCTGAGCTCGAGCAGGTGAAGGCAGCGATCCGGCCATCGGAGACGCTGCTGGTCGTCGACGCGATGACGGGTCAAGAGGCGGTCAACGTCGCGCAGGTCTTCGACCGGCGCATCGGTCTGACCGGAACGATCCTCACCAAGCTGGACGGCGATAGTCGGGGCGGAGCGGCGCTCTCGATCCGCGCGGTGACGGGCAAGCCTGTCAAGTTCATCGGCGTCGGCGAAAAAGTGACCGCGCTCGAGCCCTTCCATCCCGAGCGCCTGGCCTCGCGCATCCTCGGCATGGGCGACATGCTGACGCTCATCGAGAAGAGTCAGCGCGTCTTTGACGAACGACAAGCCAAAGAGCTCGCCACCAAGATCCGTAAAGCGAGCTTTACGCTGGCGGACTTCCTGGACCAGCTGCGCCAGCTCAAACGCATGGGCTCGGTGCAGGACCTGCTCAAGATGATCCCGGGGATGGGGAAGCTCGCCGCCGCACGCGATATCGACGACTCCGAGCTTGCGCGCGTCGAAGCGATCATCTTGTCGATGACGCCCAAGGAGCGCGCCGACCCGCGCGTCCTCAACGCTAGCCGCCGCCGGCGCATCGCAGCAGGCAGCGGCCGGACGGTCCAGGACGTCAATCGGTTGGTCAGACAGTTCGAGGCGTCGCAGAAAATGATGAAGTCGCTCGGCCGCGGACGCGGCCACATACCACCGTCGTTGCACTAAGTCAGAGGAGATACATTGGCCGTCAAGATCAGGCTGCGCCGCACCGGCGCGAAAAAACAACCGTCTTACCGCGTCGTCGTCGCCGACTCAGCCTCCCCGCGCGACGGGCGTTTTATCGAGATCATCGGGCACTTCAACCCGCGTCGCGAACCTGCTGAACTCGTGCTCGACGAGGACAAAGTCAAACACTGGCTCGGCAACGGCGCGCAGCCGTCCGACACCGTGGCACGCTTGCTCGCCGGGAAGGGTCTGTACGACCAGGCCAAGGTCCCGATGCGTAAGCCGCGCGAGAAGCGAAAAGGAAAGTCCAATGCCTGACCGTCCGCCGGAATTCACCGACATCGACCTGGATGACGAAGACGAGCACGTCACGATCGAGCCCGCGCCCGCGACGGATGACCCCGTCGACGTCGACGACGCCGACGAGGAGCTCGACGGCGATGAAGGCGTCGAGGACGACGAAGACGCCGACGAGGAGACGGGCGAAGCGGACGTGGACCTCGACGACGGTACGCCGCCGGCGCCTGAAGCCTCGCGCGCGACCTACGATGAGGACGACGAGGAGCGCGACGTCCGCGACGGCATCCAACGCGCCGCGGCCGTGCTGAAGTACATCGTCGAGAACATCGTCGACGAGCCCGATCAGATCTCGATCGGCGCCACCGAAGATGATCGCGGACCGGTGCTGCTGCTGCGCGTCGCCGAAGACGATCGCGGCAAAGTGATCGGCAGGCAAGGCCGCATCGTCCAAGCGATCCGGACGGTGGTCAAAGCGGCGACCATCGGCACGGGCGAGAAGGTCAGCGTCGAAATCATCGATTGAACGCGGGCGGGCGGGACGATCAGGTACTGGTCGGCCGTGTGGTCGGAGTGTTCGGATTGCGCGGCGACGTCAAGGTCGCCGCTTCTTTTTTAGAGCTTCGGCCCGGGCTGACGCTCGTCGCGCGCGCGCCCGGCGGTGAGCCCCGCACGTTGATCGTCGAGCGTGTGCGCCCCGCGACCGGGCACGTGCGCGTCCTGTTTGAAGGCGTGTCCGACGCGGATCAGGCCGGTGCGCTGCGCGGCATGACGCTCCATGCGCACGTAGCCGAACTGCCGCCCTTGCCCGCAAACGCGTATCGGGAATCGGAACTTGTCGGGATGACGGTGAGCGATGCGCGCCTCGGTGAGCTGGGCAGCGTCGTCGGCGTCGCGCGCTACCCGGGTTCCGACATGCTCGTGATCGGGCCAAAACGTGTGCTCGTGCCGATGCTCGAGGCATATGGCGTCACGGTGGACCGCGCCAAGAGAGTGATAACGACGCAGCTGCCGGCCGGCTTTGAAGATCTGCTGTGATGCGCGCGGTGCTGCTGCGCGCAGCGGATAACCGCGGGCTGCAGCGTTTCGTCATGCGCCACGGCCGGCGCTTCGGCGCCTACCGTTTCGTGGCGGG
>Ga0209415_10019986_pt1 | contig 10451 bp, 10 predicted proteins | sample PeaSoiSIISIP2007_FD_187696 | JGI IMG/M metagenome (GOLD analysis project Ga0209415, IMG submission 187696) | Peat soil microbial communities from Weissenstadt, Germany - SII-SIP-2007 (SPAdes) (version 2) | ecosystem: Environmental > Terrestrial > Soil > Wetlands > Peat | place: Germany...
CCCGCCTGCACCGCTACGAGCGCGGGGGCGTGGTGCACGGCCTGGCGCGGGTGCGCAGCTTCGCCCAGGACGACGGGCACGTGTTCTGCGCGGAAGGGGACGTGCCGTCCGAGATCGCGCGGTTTCTGAAGTTCTTCTACGGCGTGTACAAGGCGTTCGCGTTCGAGTCGATCGACGTCAAGCTGGCCACGCGCCCCGAGAAGCGCATCGGGAACGACGAAGCGTGGGACACGGCCGAGCGCGCCCTGGCCCAGGGCCTGGAGCAGGCGGGGCTGAAGTTCGAGACCTCTCCCGGCGAGGGGGCGTTCTACGGTCCCAAGATCGAGTTCCACGTGAAGGACGCCCTCAAGCGATCCTGGCAGCTGGGCACGCTGCAGCACGATCCCAACCTGCCGGCGCGCTTCGGGCTGCGCTTCGTGGGGGCCGACGGGGCGGAGCATCAGCCGGTGATGCTCCACCGGGCCATCTTCGGGTCCATCGAGCGGTTCTTCGGCGTCTACCTCGAGCACTGCGGGGGCAACTTCCCCACGTGGCTCGCGCCCCGGCAGGCCATCGTCCTCACGGTCAGCGAGAAGAGCGACGAGTACGCCCGCAAGGTGGCCGCCGAGCTGCAAGCCAAGGGACTGCGCATCGACCTGGACGTATCGAGCGACAAGCTGGGGGCCAAGATCCGCAACGCCCGGCTCATGCGTTACCCGTATATGCTCGTCGTGGGCCCGAAAGAGGCCGAAACGGAGACCGTAGGCGTGCGGTCCCGGGACGCCGGGGAGCTGGGGGCCATGAAGCTAGGGGGATTGACCGGCCGCCTATTGACCGAGAGCGCTCCCCCCCCTCACACTTGACCCCTCACCAAGCACCCGTACCTCCGGGGTCCCGCCAAAGCGGGCGTCGGCAGGGCGGGCACACACCACGAGGTCACTGAAGAAAATATGGCATTTGGGCAGTCCAGGTTCGATCCGCGCCAGCAGCAGCGCGGGTACCAGATCCGCGTCAACCACCGCATCCGAGTTCCCGAGGTCCTGGTCATCGGTCCCGATGGCGGCAAGCTCGGGGTGCTGCAGACCCACGAAGCCCTTCGCATGGCGCAGGAGGCGGGGCTCGACCTGGTCGAGATCAACCCCAAGGCCGAACCTCCGGTGTGCAAGATCCTCGACTTCGGCAAGTACAAGTACGAGGAGAAGAAGAAGGCTGCGCAGGCGAGGCGCAACCAGGCCGTCGTGGACATCAAGGAGATCAAGCTCCGTCCCAAGACCGACGACCACGACATCAACTTCAAGATCCGGGCGGCGCGTCGCTTCATGGAAGCCGGGCACAAGGTGAAGTTCACCGTGCGCTTCCGCGGTCGCGAGATCACGCACCCCGAGAAGGCGCACGAGCAGATCGACATCATCGTCAAGGCGCTCGAGGACGTGTGCAACGTCGAGACGCGCCCGATGATGGAGGCGCGCGCGATGAGCCTCGTGCTCGCGCCCAAGCCCGCCATCATGCAGAAGGTGCAGCAGCAGCGGGCGGCGCTCGAGAAGGCACGCCAGCAGGCCGAGAAGGAAGGCAAGCCGATGCCGGCCGCGCCCTCGTCGTTCGAGCTCCCCGAGGATGAAGACGACGACGATGACGACGACGATGAGGACGACGAGGCCGAGGAGACGGCGGAGACGGCGGTGACGCCGGAGACGGCAGTGACGCCGAAGACGGGGGAGAAGGCGAGCTAGCTGCTCCCTGGCGGGGACACATGAGGCGAACGACGTGCATCGCCGCGGCCACCTGGTGCTGCGCGGTGCTGGCCACAGGTGCGACGGCTCGTGCCTCGCTGACGACCAGCGAGGCCGAGGAGATCCGCGGGTACGTCGCGGTGGAGGGGCACGCCGATCGGGTGCGGGCGCTGGTGGCCCGCCCCGATCTGTCGGCGGACGAGTCGGCCGGGGCGATGACCTCGGCCCTCTCGGGCACCGCGATCGACGAGCGGCGCATCGCGTACCTCGAGGACGTCGTGCGCAATGCGCCGTCCACCGCGACGCGCCCGGTGCTCGCGGTGGCCACGGTGCGCGCCCTGCTCGCGCGGGCCGACGCCATCTACGCGCAGCACCCCGCGGACCTGGACCGGGCGGCGGGCGCGCTCTCCGAGATCGGGCGCGCCTACGGGTTCGTGGCGGCCGAGGTCTCGGGCGCCGACACGGTCGCGAATGGCATGACCGACGGCGCCCGGGCCGACATCGGCAGGGCCCTGGTCGACCACATCGGGCGCAACGCGCCGGTGCTCAAGCTCGACGCCAAGGTGCCCCTGGCGGTGGCGAAGCTGCGGGCGCAGGTGGCCATCTCCGTGTACGACGCGATGCCCGACGGGGCCACGCGCCGGGTCGACGCGGCCGACAAGCTGGGCCTCGCGGGTCCACGGCGAGCGACGATGGTGGAGACGGGGATCCTGGTGCTCGACGCGAGCGGCAGCGACGAGCGGATCGCCGACGTGAGGGCCGCGCTCGACCGGCTGCCCGGCGCGAAGGTGGGGACCGAGGCCGTGTTCGTCGGCGACGAGCAGGCGACCTTCCGGTCGCGCGCGCCCGTGGTGAGCGCGGGCGACGCCGTGGGGCCGCTGGGCGAGGCGATGTCGCCCTGGGGCGGCGAGGCCGACCCTCCCGCGGTGAGCGCGAGGACGTGGTCGCTCGCCCACGGCCTCGGTGTGGCCGCGGTGGCCCGCGCGCTCGACAAGCGCCCGGGGCTGCGCGTGCAGGTGGATCAGGACGGGGGAGCGCCGGCGGTGGCCAACGTGGCCGCGATGCTCGCGGTGGATCCGGGGCGCACGATCGACGTGGCTGCGGCGCGCCTCTTGGCCGGCAAGCGCGAGACCGCGGCGTGGCTGGCCGATGCCCTGGGGGCCCTGGCCGTGTTCGCCCCGGCCGCCGGCGAGCACGATGGCCTGGTGGTGCCGCTGGGGACGGCGAGCGCGACGCGCGTGGTGCTCGAGCCCACCGGCGCGGTCAGCGCGTTCAAGCTCGGGGTGCACGCGTGGCGCATCGATCGCGACGGGTCGGGCGCGAGTGCCATCAAGCGCGACGGGGCGCCGGTGACCCTGTCCACGCTGGCCACGGCCCGCGTGGCCGCCACCGACGGAGCCTCGTGGAGCGGCGCGGGCCTCGTGTTCGCGCGCCTCGCGGGATCGCCCAAGGTGGCGATCGCGTCGGGTCCTCGGGTGCGCCTCGTGGGCAGCACCGTGGCCGACTCGATCATCACGCCGGCGCCGGGAGACGATCTCACCCTCGACGCCGACCTGCACCTCGACGGAGCCCCCGCGGGGATCATCGTGCGGGCGCGTCCGGTGGGGTCGACGTTCCAGGCCATCTCGGTGCTGCTGATGCCCGGCGATCCGATCCACAGCGCCGTGCTGCTCGCCGAGGGCAGCGGGGCCGACACCGCGGTGGCGCCGGTCGACGCCCTGCCCGCCGCGGCGATGATCCACGTGCACCTGGTGCTCAAGGGGCTGACGCTCACGGGCACCGTGGGCACGGCGCCCGTCTCGGTGACCCTGCCGGCCGAGCTGGCTCACGGGGACATCGGGCTGCGGGCGTACCCGGGGGGAACGCTGGAGGTCGTGGGGTGGGAACTCCACCCCCCCGTCCCCCCGCCTCGCAAGCAAGGCGGGGGGAGCGCTGGCACGCGTTGAGCCCCACGCTGGCAACTCCCGACTCCACGTGGAGGTCGATCTAGCTCGAGGCTCAATCTGTTCCGCGCTCACGCTCCCCCCGCCTTGCTTGCGAGGCGGGGGGCTGGGGGGGTGGAGTCGCCAGCCTCTCCAGCGCCTCCCCCGTCACCCGCATGATCCGCCAGTCGCTCTTCTCGATGGCGCCGAGCGACCGATAGAAGCCCTTGGCCGGCTCGTTCCACTCGAGCACGGCCCACTCGAGGCGGCCGCACCCGCGGTCGGTCGCGATGCGGGCCAGCTCGCGCAGCAGCGCGACGCCGTGGCCCTTGCCCCGGTGCTCGGGGACCACGAAGAGGTCCTCGAGGTAGATGCCCGGGCGGCACAGGAAGGTGGAGTAGTTGTGCAGGTACAGCGCGAACCCCACGAGCGCCCCCGCGTCGTCCACCACGAGCGCCTCGACGCGGGGCCGGGCGCCGAAGAGGCCCTCGCGCAGGTCGGCATCCGTGCCGACGACCTCGTGCTCGAGCTTCTCGTAGCGGGCCAGGGCGCGGATCAGGCCCAGCACGGCGGGCACGTCGTCGGGTCGGGCGGGTCGGATCATCGGTTTTCCCGGCCCCAGGTATACTCTGGCCCCCGATGACCGCCGCATCCCCGTCCACCCGCAAGCTCCGCATCCTCATCGCCAAGCCGGGCCTCGATGGGCACGACCGCGGGGCCAAGGTCGTCGCCCGGGCGCTGCGCGATGCGGGGTTCGAGGTCATCTACACGGGGCTCCACCAGACGCCGGAGATGGTCGCGACGGCGGCGGTGCAGGAAGACGTCGACGCGGTGGGTCTGTCCATCATGAGCGGGGCGCACAACACGCTGTTCCCGGCGGTCATCGACGAGATGCGCAAGCGCGGCGCCACCGACGTCGTCGTGTTCGGCGGAGGCATCATCCCCGAGGCCGACTTCGCGAGGCTCAAGGCCGCGGGCGTCACGGGCGTGTTCACCCCGGGCACGACGCTCGAGCAGATCATCACGTGGGTGCGGGACAACGTCCGCCCGCGGGCGTGATCCGGTACACGCTGCCCCCGGCCGTCGCGGCGCGGCGGGCGATGACCACGGCGCTGGCGAGGGCGCTCACGTCGCTGGCGCCGGTGCTGCTCGCGGTGGTGCTCCTGCGGCGCATGGGGTGGGCGCCGACGGGGATGTTCTGGGCGGTCGTCGGGGCGCTCGTGATGCTCGTCGTGGTGCGCGCGGCGGTGGGCTACCGGATGGCGCGGCGGCGCCTGGGGGCGATGGCGATCGTGCTCGAGGATGACGAGATACGCATCGAGGGGATCCGGGATGGGTGGGCCGTGCCGCGCGGGTGGACCGCGCGCATCGTGGAGGTCGAGGGGAGCCTGGGCGGGGTGCGCGTGGAGTCGCAGCCCCAGGGCCCGACCGGAGTGGTGTACGTCGTGGACGTGCCGCGCGGGGGAGAGGGGTTCGCCGAGGTGCGGGCGCGGCTCGAGACGTGGCGGCCGGTGGAGCGCAGGGGGCGGCGCGGGCGGGCGATGCGCCTGGTGATGGGGGCCGTGGTGGTCGCGGGGATATTCTTCCTGCCGTTTCTGCTGGAGGACTTCGTGGCGCGGTCACGGGTGCTCGCGGCGGCGCTGGTGGCCGGGATGTGGATCGCGATGAGGATGGCGCTGCGGGGGAGGTGAACGGGGCGCACAGCCGCATGGAACCGCGACCGTCAGGGAGCGGTTCGCCCGTGAGCTCCAGGCTCACGCAGCGCGGAGGGGCGCGCTGGACGGGACCGCTGGACGGGATCGCCCTCGGGTCGAGGCCCGGTGCTCGCGGCCGAGCCATCCCGCTCTCCATGCGCGAGGGGACCTCGAGCGGGTCCCCGTTCGGCCGCTCCGCTCCGAGCCTCGACCCGAGGGCCATTCACGCCGGGAGTCGCCAGGAAGCGGTGCTCGTGATGCCGGTCGAGGTCATACTTCTAGGGGAGGGGCATGACCACGTTCCGCGACGAGTCAGGCCCGCTCCGATCGATGGCACTCGCCGTCGTGCTTGGGGCTTGCAGTGCTGCAGCCTGCAGCGGTGCCATCTCGAATGTGGCCTCCGATGCGGGGCCGGACACCTCGGTGAGGTTCGACTCGGGATCGACGAGCATCGACTCGGGATCGCCCGACAGCTCCAGCAGTCGGCTGGACTCGGGAGCCGCTGACGACTCCACCGTGGTCGATGTCATCGAGGAGGCGGAGTGCAGCACGGGCGCGACCATCCCCTTGCCGGCACCGGACGGAAGCACCATCCCGGCCTGTCAGGCGTGCGTGGCGGCCCAATGCTGCATCCAGCAGAACCAATGCCTCGGTGATCCGGATCTCGTCGTGACCGACGCCGGGGACCAGGCTCCGGGCTGCGTGGCATACGTAGCCTGCCAGTACGCCTACCTCGTCTGGCTGCTTGCGCCGGACGCCGACCCTGGCCCACTCCCAGTGGCATCCGACTGCAATGGCTACACCGAGAGCTCGATCTCGCTTGGCAACGCGTTCCTCACCTGCTGGGGGAACGACTGCATCCAGGAATGCAATCCGTGATGTCGGCGATCGCGGTGACCCCCGGCCCCCCGCACATCGCGGGAGGACCGGGGACCGCTTGCTACGACACGCCTAGGACTTCGACGTGCCGCCCGTGCCACCTGCCGGCGGGGTGACCGCCGGCGGAGTGGCTGCCGGTTGCCCCTGGGCCGGGGGCGCGGGCGGGGATGCCGCCGTTGTGGCCGCAGCCGCCGCGGCGGCCACTGCTTGCGCTGCCGGGCTCTTGGCCTTCTTGGCCTGCTTGGGGTGGTTGGCCGCCCGAGTGGCGGCCGCCTTGGCCTTGGCGATGGCCTTCTGCTCCGCAGTGAGCGGTGTGCGCGCCTTGGGGGGCTTCAGCCCGAAATCGCTCAGCGACTCGACCTGACCTGCGAAGGCGACCTTGAGCGCCTGCCGCGCTCCCGACACCAGTGCCGCGGTGTTGGCGATCTCCGCATGCGCCGCCAGCACCGCCGCCATGAAGGTGGCCTTGGTGCTGATGGCGAGCTTGATCGCCGCGATGCGCGCCTTCAGCACGGTGACCAGATCACCGTTCAGGACCGTGCTGCCCGCCACCAGGAGGGTGAGCAGGGTTGCGGCGTGCTTGATGAGGCCATCGATCAAGAGCTGATCGGCGGCCATGACCGTTGCGTGATTGCCCTTTGTTTTTGTGGACACGATGCACACTCACTTGTGAACGGGGCGACGCCGAGCGGCGCGGGATGCGACCTCGTACGCCCCTTAAGAGAGAGGACACTTCGAGGGCTGGATTTGTAGGGACCCTTCTCCAAAGAGGAATCAGGGCCGAAGGAGGCTTCCTCCACGGCTCCCACCACGATCCCATGGCGTGGAGGAAGCTTCCTCCAGCCCTGGAGGAGGGATCCCCAGGGCAGGAGGAGGGTTCCTCCAGGCGTGGAGGAAGGTTCCCCATGCCCTGGAGGAACGGATCCCTACGCGTGGAGGAGGCTTCCTCCAGCCATGGTGAAGGCCTCCTCCAGGGCAGAAGGAACGCTCCTCCAGCCCTGGAGGAAGGGATCCCATGGCAGGAGGAACCTTCCTCCACCCCGGAAGGAAGCTTCCTCCACGGCAGGAGGAAGCCTTCCCCACGCGATCAAGTCGGCTCCTTCCCGCGAACGAGCCCGCCCGACCGCGGCGTCAGGGTCGCAGGCCCCGGTGCTTCGCCGTGATGACCCTCGCCTGCTCGATCCAGTGGGCGATCGCGTTCACGTGCTCCTGGTTGCGCACCCAGCCGAGGTTCACCTCGTCCGCGCGCGGGGTGCCCTGTCCCAGGACGAGCACGGCGCACCGTAGCCCCTGCTTCCACCGCACATCGACGGCGTCGACGTCGGACAGGTGAAGGTCCCGGTCGACATCCCAGCGTCCGAAGGGAAGCCAGGGGCACCGGAGCACCAGCAGCCGTCCCGCTTCCGGCTCGAGCTCCAGGGCGAAGCGCCTTCGCAGCACCGCCCACGACAGCCACCCGATCGAGACCGGGATCCAGCCGCACCCCACCACCAGTCCCCACGGAGACCGGAGCCCGCCGGCCATCCCGTACGCCGCGTCGATGAACAGCGCAGCGGTCACCGCGCAGCACATCGCCAGCCAGATTGCCGGCGTCCTGCGCGCAGGCAGCTCGTACGCGTAGCGCGGGGTCAGGTGCAGCAGCGGCGGGGGCGGCTCGGGCATGGCCCCCTGCGGATCGGGCTGGCGAAAGGGGCTGTCCATGCCTCGCATCAGGGTACCCCTCGCTGTCCACGGACACCCCGCTCCCTGTCCCGGGACACCCCGATCCCCCGCGATCCCCGGCAGATCCCGACGGCACGACCGTCGCAATGACGCGCGACCATGCGCACCCTCATCGCCGTCGTCCTCTTCTTCACCGCCCTCGCCTGCTCCGGCGCTCCCGCTGCTCCATCGATCCCCGGCGCTCCCGAGGTCGAGCTGTCGCCCGCGCTCCTCGGCATCCCCGACCACGGCAACGATCCCGCCGTGGTCCTCCTCGAGGCTCCTGGCGTGCGGTGCACCGGCGCCCTCGTGGACGCCGACGTCGTGCTCACCGCGCGGCGCTGCGTGGAGATCGTCAGCCAGGACACCAACGAGGGGCCGCGGGATCTCACGACCGTCCACGTCCTCGTGGGTGACGCCACGGGCTCCGCCATCGAACGAGCCCGCGGTCGCAGTGTGATCCTGCCTGCCGCGGGTGGCTCGTCCGACGACGACATCGCGTTCCTCATGCTCGACACCGCGATCGACGACGTCACCCAGCTCACGGTGAGCCCCACCGGTGCCGCCGTCGGGGACCACGTGCGGTCGGTCGCCTACGGACCGGGGGTCAAGGTCGTGCGCGACCACGTCCCGGTCACCGCCGTGTCCGGCCGCGAGATCGCCCTGGGCGAGGCGCCGTGCGTCGGCTCCGCGGGCGGCGCCCTCATCGACGAGGTGACCGGCGACCTCGTGGGCGTCGTGTCCCACGGCGCGCCGCGGTGCGGGGATGACCAGGGGTGGGACGTGGCCACCCGACCGGACGCCTTCTTCGACCTGGTCGACCGGGCCCTGGCCGCGGGGCACGTCAGCCACGCCACCCACCGGGCCAAGGAAAAGAAGGGCGCCATCGACCTGGGGGCCACGTGCGAGCAGCCGGATCAGTGCGCCGCCGGGGCCTGCGTCTCCTTCGCGGGCGCCACGTACTGCACCCGCCTCTGCAACCCCACCGACCGGTGCCCGAGCAAGTTCCGGTGCATGCAGTCCTCCCAGTCGACGACCATCTGCGTCGCGGAGTAGAGTCCTGCAGGCCAGGGTTTCATGGACTTCGACTTCGCCGAGCATCACCGCCTGCTTCGCACCAGTGTGCGCGAGTTCGCCAAGGCCGAGATCGCCCCCCACGCCCAGAAGTGGGACAAGGCCGAGAAGTTCCCCATGGAGCTGGTGCCCAAGCTGGCCGCCATGGGGCTGCTGGGCATCCGCATCCCCGAGGAGTACGGCGGCTCGGGCCTCGATACGACGGCGTACGCCATCTGCGTCGAGGAGGTCGCCCGCGTCGATGGATCCATCGCGCTCACGGTCGCCTCGCACAACGGCCTGGGCACCGGGCACGTGCTCGCCTTCGGCTCCGACGACCTGAAGCGCCGGTACCTGCCCAAGGCGGCCAGCGGCGAGTGGCTCGCGGCCTGGGCCCTGACCGAGCCCGGGAGCGGCAGCGACTCGGCGGCCCTGCGGACCACCGCGAAGCGCGATGGCGACGGGTGGATCCTGAACGGCACCAAGACGTTCATCACCCAGGGCTCGGTAGGGGGCTTCTGCGTGGTCCTGGCGCGGACCAACCCCGACGTCTCCAAGCAGCGAGGCATCAGCGCCTTCGTCGTGGACCACGGGACGCCGGGCTTCACCGCGTCCAAGCACATGCTCAAGCTGGGTTGCCGCGCGAGCGACACCGCCGAGCTCACCCTCGACAACGTGCGCGTGGCCGACACCCAGCGCGTCGGCGACGTCGACCGGGCCTTCGCCGACACCATGCGCATCCTCGACCGCGGGCGCATCTCGATCGCCGCGATGGCCCTGGGCCTCGGCTACGGCGCGCTCGACATGGCCGTCCGCTACTCCAAGGAGCGCAAGGCGTTCGGCAAGCCCATCGCCGACTTCCAGGCCATCCAGTGGATGCTCGCCGACGCGAAGGTCGAGCTCGACGCCGCGGCCCTGCTCACCTACCGCGCCGCCTGGCTGGCCGACGGGGGCAAGGTCCACTCCGAGGAGGCCGCCATGGCGAAGCTCTTCGCCAGCGAGGCCTCGACAAAGGCGTGCAACAGCGCCCTGCAGGTCCACGGGGGATACGGCTACGTCCGCGAGTTCGACGTCGAGCGCCACCTTCGTGACGCGAAGCTGTGCGAGATCGGCGAGGGCACCAGCGAGATCCAGCGGATGGTCATCGCGAAGCACGTCCTCGGCCACTGAGCCGCGCGCCCCGTTGCTGTCATCCCGACGCCGCAGGCCGAGGGACCCCACACGCACCGCCCCTCGCCCCCGCGGCGCGTAACCCCACTCCCCCGGCCCCTCGCCCCGCAAGACCCCACCCCCCTGGCCCCCCGCCCCGCAAGCAGGGCGGGGGGAACGTGACGCTTTGCTCAACTCTGCCGGCGCTCCCCCCGCCTTGCTTGCGAGGCGGGGGGCTGGGGGGGTGGAGTCTCGCCGAACCGGGCGTGGTGCGGGCCGAACCGGGCGTGGTGCGGGCCGAACCTCGCGTGGTGCGAGCCGAACCTCGCGTGGTGCGGGCCGAA
>Ga0209415_10019987_pt1 | contig 10451 bp, 5 predicted proteins | sample PeaSoiSIISIP2007_FD_187696 | JGI IMG/M metagenome (GOLD analysis project Ga0209415, IMG submission 187696) | Peat soil microbial communities from Weissenstadt, Germany - SII-SIP-2007 (SPAdes) (version 2) | ecosystem: Environmental > Terrestrial > Soil > Wetlands > Peat | place: Germany...
GGCGGAGGCCATCCGTAAGCGCTGGCCGCCGATGCGGGTTGTCCATTTGCCGAATTACGATCGGCTAGCGGAGGAATTGCCGGACACGGACATTTTTGTCGGCTATTCGTTGCGTGCGGAGCAATTGAAAGACGCGAAGAAACTGAAGTGGATTCACTCGACCGCTGCAGGCGTGGCCCAACTGATGTATCCGGAGCTGCGCGATTCCGGAATCATGGTGACGAATCCAAGCGGAATTTTTTCCGTGCCCATGGCCGAGCACACCATGGGTCTGCTGCTGGCGCTGGCAAGGAATTTTCCGGATGCGGTGCGCGGCCAAGACCGGGCCAAGTGGGCGCAGCAGGAGATCTGGGATAAGCCGCAGCACTTGACAGAGTTGAACGGAAAAGTATTGCTGATTGTCGGATACGGCTCCATCGGCAGGGAAGTCGCAAAGCGCGCGAAAGCGTTTGACATGAGAGTTTGGGGAGTGACGCGTTCGGGCACGGGCGAACGAACGCACGTGGAGAAAATCTTTGCGGCAGCGCAACTGAAGGAAGCGCTGGCGGAGGCCGATTACGTGTTGATTTGCGCGCCACAGACGGCCGAGACAAGACACCTCATCGGCGCGGCTGAAATTGCAAAGATGAAGCGCGGGGCGCGACTGATTAACGTCGGGCGCGGATCGCTCTTGGACGAAGCGGCGCTCGTGCCAGCGCTGCAGAGCGGTGCGCTGGGTGGTGCCGCTCTGGACGTGGCGCAGACGGAACCTCTGCCGTCGGAGAGTCCGTTGTGGAAGGCGCCGAATTTGTTTCTTACGCCGCACACCAGCGGAGTGAGCGACCGGCTCTGGGACCGGCATGCAGCGATCTTGGTTGAGTTGCTGGAAAGATGGTTTGATGGCCGGGAATTGTTCAACCGGGTCGATTTTGCCCGGGGCTACTAGAGTGAAAATAGAAATTAGAAAATCGAAAATGGGAATTCAGGAACCCGCAGTGAGCAGAACTCCCTCTAATATCAAATTTCCATTTTCAGATTTCTATTTGCTTCAGTCGCCGACCCCGCCTTTGGGGGCCTGATACCCTTCGCGGGCGTAGACCTGGTATTTCTGCTTTTTGCCTTTTTGATCCTGCACGACGAGCGGACCACCATCGGGGGCGACCAGTTCCACTTTGATCTTGTGGAACTTGCCGTCATTTGCGCCGCTCGTGGGCGAATAGGAGAGGCTGTACTGATGGCGAAGAAAGGCGGCGACGCTTTGGAAAACTTCCGGCATCTCACCGGTGAACTGCGGGAACCAGGCGAAGCCACCGGTTTCCGCGGAAAACGTCTTGAGTTGATTTTCCGCCTGAAGGTAGTTCAGATTTGACCCGCCGCGCCTCCCTCCACCGTTCATATCAGTGAAATTCTGATAGGCGCGGCCCAATCCGATGCAAAAAATCGTGACATCGCTTTGGCGGAGTTGCTTCATGGTCTGGTCGAGCGTGTGCTTGGAGAAAGTGTCCACGCCGCTGGCCAGCAGGACGATGGATTTCTTGCCTTTTACATCCTTCAGCCGATCGACAGTTTCAAGCAAGGCATCGAAAACGTTCGATTCGCTGAACCCTGGAAAATAGAGATGATAGAGCCCCTGCATCACTTCTTCTTTGTTTTGCGTGAAGTCGACTTCGATGCGGGTCTTCATGTCGAAGGTCTCAAGGGCGACCCAATCTTTTTGTTGCAATGTGGGGAAAAGTGCGGTGGACCAGGACTTCCCGACATAGGCAAAAAACCCACCGTAGCCACGGCTGCTGAACTCCAGGAGAAGGACCATGGTAATAGGAGCTTCGGTGGGGGAGAAGTTGGTGATGGCTTGCGGAACGCCGTCGTCGAGAACGCGAAAGTTTTCTTTCTTGAGGCCCGGAATGATGTCCCCGTGCTGGGTGGTGGCGACCACCTCGAGGGTAACGACGGGAACTTCGACGGCTATGGTGACGCCGGCCTGGGGAGGTTGGGCGGTAGTCGGTGGTTTTTGCGAAGCCGGGTTCTGCTGCTGTTGAGCCGGAGGAGGAGCGCCACCCTGTGGGCCAGTGGGCGCCTGGGCAAAGATGGAGTTCTCCGACAGCGGCAATACCAGTGCAGTTGCCAGAACGGCGAGCAGAACTACGGAAAGAATGGCCTTCATCATGCACTCCTCAATGACAATCGAACAGCTGCAAACAGGCAACGACTCTCGCTTACGGGCGAAGTTGCGGCCGCGAGCGTTTGAATTTACGCAACGCAAGAGCAAAGCCCCGGCTAAGCGCCTGCACCTGCATGTTAGTATGAAGCACTTCAAGGACAAAACGTTTACTGAGGCGGCCGGGACGCGGCCGACCATACCGAGGAGGATGGGTTCGTGAATTGGAATCGCAGAGTGACGGCGTTGCTGGGAGCGGCGGCCCTATTGATGGCCGTACGCTTTCCGGTTGCCGCGCAGGTCCCGCAAACCGAGAGGCCGGGAATTCCCGGAGATACGCCAAAACCCGTGCCAGCCGGGGATACGTCGGCAATTGCCAAGGAAGCCGAAGGCTGGCTGTCCGACCTGATCAAGATCAACACTTCAAACCCGCCGGGAAACGAGCAGATCGCGGCAATGTACGTGGTGGGGATCCTGGCGAAGGATGGGATCAAGGCTGAAATTCTTGATATGGCCCCGGGAAGAAGCGCGGTGGTGGCTCGGCTGCGCAGCGCGGCGATGGCCGATCCTTCAAGGGCGCTGTTGCTGGTGGCCCACCTGGACACCGTGCCGGTGGAGAAGGCACGGTGGAGCGTGGATCCATTCGCTGCGGTGATTAAGGATGGATATTTGTACGGGCGCGGGGCCATTGACGACAAAGGGATGCTGGCGGCGAACCTGGCGGTGTTCATCGAGCTGAAGCGTTCGATGGCGCACCTGAACCGCGACGTGATTTTCCTTGCGACAGATGACGAGGAAACCAGCGGGGATGCCAGTATTCGCATGCTGATTGCGAAGCACTGGGATAGATTCGCGGCGGGGTTTGCTATCAACGAAGGCGGGAATGTTTTCCTGAAGAACGGAAAAGTGCAGTACACCGGCGTCCAGGCCAGCGAGAAAGTGGCCTTTAATGTGGCAGTGATCGCGCGGGGAACTTCGGGGCATGCTTCGCAGCCATTGAAGGACAATCCGGTAGTGCACCTGGCGGCGGCGGTGGCGAAAATCGGGAATTATTCGGCGCCAGTGCACTTCACGTCGATTGTCCGGAGATACTTCGAGGGGCTGGCGCCGCTGGAAGATGACGAAATCGGGAAGTGGATCCGCTCGATGGATACGCCGGACCGCGGTGAGCATGCGCAACGAGTGATTTCCGATGCCAGTCCCTTGTGGAATTCGATGTTGCGGGACACCATTGCGCCGACGGTGCTAAACGCGGGCGTGGCGAACAACGTGATTCCAGCGGAGGCGCGGGCCAACTTGAACGTGCGGCTGTTGCCGGGAGACACCATCGATGTTGTGCTGAGCGATTTGAACAAGCTGGTGAACGATCCGCTGGTGAAACTGGAATTGCAGCCAAACGCGGGGCTGGCGGCGCCGCCTTCATCGCTGGAGTCGGATTTTTATGCTGTGATTTCAAAAGTGGTTACGCAGGAATTCGGAGGCGCGCCGGCGCTGCCATTTCAGTCCACGTGGTTGACGGATTCGGCGCAGTTACGGCTGCACAACGTGCAAGCGTACGGTCTGGTGCCGTTTCCGCTGAACCAGGAAGATCTAAAACGAATGCATGGCGACGACGAACGCATCCCGCTTGCTTCGTTCGACAAAGGCGTGGATGTGCTGGCGAAGATCGTTTCGGAATTCGCCGTGGCGCACTAGCGAAGAAGAGAATCGAATCGCAAGAAGCAAAAAAAGACTGTCGCTATTTCATACCCTTCCCGTAAAGAATGAAAGCGGTCTAAAATCAATGCCCTCAGGGGACGCATGAGTTTCCGTCATTCGAAGATTGTGTGCACCATCGGGCCGGCGAGCCGTTCGCCGAGGATGATCGATCGCCTTTTAGAGGCGGGGATGGACGTGGCGCGTCTGAATTTCTCGCACGGCACACACGAAGAGCACGCGAGGAATATCTCTACGCTGCGGGCGGCGGCGATCGAACACGAAAAGCCAATCGCGGTTCTTGCCGACCTGCAAGGCCCGAAAATCCGGACCGGGCCGCTGGCGGGCGGCGGTCCGGTAATGTTGCGCACCGGGCAGCGTTTCGTGATCACCACGGCGAAGGTGCTGGGAGATTCGACGCGGGTGAACACCGTGTTTACGCCGCTGCCGAGAGAAGTTCACCGCGGCGACCGCATCCTGCTCTCGGATGGATTGATAGAATTGCGCGTGGAAAAAGTCAGCGGCCGGGAAGTGATTTGCGAAGTCGTGAACGGTGGAGCGCTCGGCGAACACAAGGGCATCAACCTGCCGGGAGTGAAGCTGCGCGTGCCGGCGCTGACGCCCAAAGACCGCGCGGACCTGGTCTTCAGCCTTAAACACGGCGCCGATTACATTGCTGTGAGTTTTGTGCGGCGTCCCGAGGACGTGCTGCTGGCGAAACAGCTGATTCGACGCGCCGGTAAAGACACTCCGGTAATCGCGAAATTGGAGAAGCCGGAGGCGATTGAAAATCTGGATGCGATTCTGCGAGCCGCCGACGGCGTAATGGTGGCGCGCGGCGACCTGGGCGTGGAGATGAATCCGGAACGAGTTCCGGTAGTTCAGAAAACGATTATTTCGCGGGCGAGGGAATTCCGGCGCCCGGTGATTACCGCGACGCAGATGCTGGAATCGATGACGGAGAACCCGCGGCCGACGCGCGCGGAGGCTTCGGACGTAGCCAATGCAATTTTCGACGGCTCGGACGCGGTGATGCTTTCGGCGGAGACCGCGTCTGGGAAATACCCCGTCGAGGCGGTCGGCATGATGGCGCGCATCATCGAAGAAGCGGAAGCGAGCATCCATGAATTTCCGCGGCCGGCCACTCAGGAGAAATTGAAGGTGGCAGAAACCGTTGCGGAACTGGTGTGCCACGCTTCGCGCGAGCTGCATATGAAGTTGATCGCGGTGTTTACGCACAGCGGGTTCACCGCGCGGCTGGTGTCACGCTACCGGCCGCTGGTGCCGATCGTGGCGTTTTCACCAGAAGCGGAGACGCGGCGGCGCATGGCGCTGATCTGGGGGGTTTGCCCGCGAAACATCCGGGACGTGCACAAAGTGGACGGGCTGGCTCCGGTGGCGGAGAAACGCCTGCTGGAAGAGCGGTTGGTGCGCAAGGGTGACGTGATCGGGATTGTAGCGGGGACTCCGATGGGCATCCGCGGGACGACGAACTTCATGAAGTTTCACGTCATCGGCGGTCCGGCTTGAGGCAAGCGTGAGTGATTTTTGGCTTTTTTATGCAGTCCGGGTCAGAAGCAAGGCTAGTTGACCCAGTTGTCGGGGCGGGAGGGTGGTTCTTTTTTGTGCTTGTTGATGTAGACCTGAAAGCGTTTGCGATTGCGGCGGTACTGCCAGTCCGTGACAGAGTTGCGGACGCCATAGAGGAATGAGCCACGGCGAAGATAGACCCAGCCGATGAGCATGCCTCCCAGATGGCAGAGGTGGCTCACCTTGTCGTCCCCCAAGCCAAACGTTCCCAGAAATGTGAGGGCGGCCATGATTCCAACCACCATCCGCATGCTAAGCGCCACCGGAATCGGGAATAGATAGACACGTCGGTCGGGAAAGAGGATGGCGCAAGCGATCATGATTCCAAATATGGCGCCGGAAGCGCCGATCGTGGGAACGTACGAAAATCCGTGGCCAAAGAGAGCAGGTACAGTCTTCACAACGACGTTGATGATTCCTGCGCCCACTCCGGTCAGGAAGTAATAGCGCAGGAATCGATTTCTTCCCCACACCAACTCGAGTTCGCGGCCGAACATCCAGAGCATGAACATGTTTGTGAGGATGTGCCAAATCGTGCCTAGGTCGTGAAGGAACAGATAGGTGAAGGGTTGCCAGATGCGAAACAGAGGCACGACTCCTGCGGGGACGAGTCCGAACCATTTGACAAATCCGTCGTAGGCGGAACGTCCCCCAAAGTAAAAGAGCAGAGCTTCAAAAATGAACACTGCGAAATTCGCAATCAAGAGGAGCTTCACACCCGAGGTGATATAGAAATTGAACCGCACCTCGTAGCTCTTGATGCCCGACCTTGAACCCATTTTTACAGTTTAAGACCAGGGAGGGTTGCCGTCAAAGAGTTGTTCTCGATGTCGTGACGCGGCCTATTTTCGGCCCAAACGCGCCGCAATCAGAAATCAGTCTAGCTTCTTGCGAGCGAAGTAGAAGAGAGAGGCCGCGAGAAGCGCGAACATGAAAGAGCCGAAGAGGGACTGGGCAGAGGTCGGTGCAAGATTATCGAGCCTTGCCGCGAGAGACGGCCAATACTTTGGTCCGAAGGAGAAGAGCGTGGCGGACCATGGAAGGCGCAGCACAGAAGTGAGCCAGCTCGGAACGCGACTCGAAATTTCCGGATCCTGGAAGAGTGCGATGATGATGCCGAGCAGGCCGAAGACACCTCCAGCCGCGATGAGTCCGCTGGAATAGAGAGCGCCGGGGCTGGCTTCGCTGTCGTCCTTTTTCTTGGTAGTGGCTTCGACGAGGGCGCGGACAAGGCCTCCGGCAAACATGGCTCCAGTGGTGGCGATGGAGAGATACGAGCCGGTGGCAAAGGCGAGGGAGCGAACGCCGAGAATCTCCACGGCGACCACCAGCGCGACACCCATCAGCACAAGACGCCAAGGCAAGCGTTGATTCAGGATGCCATTGATGACCGTAGCCATCAGGCGGGCTTGCGGGGCAGGAGCTTTGTCGCTGCCGATGCCCTGAGCCCATTGATACTCGATCCGCTGGGTGCTTGCGTCGTAGAGATATTCGCCGTCGGGAATTTCATGCGAGCCCAGAGAATTGATCAGCACGTAGCTTTTATTTTTGTAGGCAAAGGAATTACGTTCGATTTTTACGCCGCTGGGCAAAGCGGAGATGCTGACGGGAATGGGCGTGGGAATATACTTTTCCAACCCACTGTTCATCAAGTTGAGGGTTGCGCCGATGGCGACGGTGGAGACGGTAACGCCAACGAGAAGTCCCATCTGTTGCCAGAACGGGGTAGCACCGACGAGATAGCCAGTTTTCAAATCCTGCGAAGTGGCGCCAGCAATCGCGGCGGCGATGCAGACTACGCCGCCAATCATGAGGGCGAGAACTGCGTAGTTCGGTGCGGTCCATCCGGCGAGGAAGAAAATGGCGCAAGTGGCCATCAAGGTGGCGATGCTCATGCCGCTGATGGGGTTTGAGGAATTGCCGAGGAGGCCGCTGATGCGCCCCGCGACAGTGACAAAAAGAAATCCGAACACGACTACGAAAATTCCGGCAAAGAGATTTTGCCACCAGAGAGTGCTGGCGTCTTTCATCGGGTAAAAGGTCAGCAGGACCCACATCATCGCTACGATGATGATCGAGCCCAGAATGACCCAGCGCATGGGGACGTCACGGTCAATGCGGCTGGCGGCTGTCGATTGGCCAGCGCCTTCGGCGCGCACGTCTTTCAATCCGGCGCGCAGGGCGGAAATGATGGTAGGCAGAGTGCGCAGCAGAGTGATCAGTCCCGCGGCGGCCACTGCGCCTGCGCCCATGGGGCGAATGTAGCTTCGCCAGATGTCGTCGGGAGTCATCAGAGGAATGGGAATGGTGGAGGGATAGATCGGCGTGTTGCCGGCAAGCTGCCCGTAGAACTTGATGGCGGGCATCATCACCAGCCAGGAAACAATGCCGCCGGCGAAGAGTATGCCGGAGACGCGAGGGCCGATGATGTAGCCGACCCCCAAATATTCGCTAGTGATGGCCGCGCGAAAACTTGCTGCGGGGAACCAACTGGGCCGGCCTTCCGGCTGAGAAGTCCACGCTTGGACAGTATTCATTAGAAAGGTGTATGCACCGCCGAGACCTAGCCCCCAGAAAACACGGCCAGCGAAGGAACCGCCGCGTTCGCCGGCAACGAGGACGTCAGCACAGGCAGTGCCTTCGGGAAATGCGAGGTTGCCGTGTTCCTTGACGATGAGCTGGCGCCGCAACGGCACCATGAAGAGCACGCCGAGCCATCCGCCGAGCAGGGCGAGTGGGAAAATCCGCCAAAAAGTAAATTCCGAGCCGAAGCCGAGAAAGATCAGCGCGGGGATGGTAAACATAACACCAGCGGCAAGCGATTCGCCGGCCGAGCCGGTGGTCTGCACGATGTTGTTTTCAAGGATGGTGGAGCGGCCGAAAGCGCGAAGGATACTGATGGAGAGCACGGAAATGGGGATGGAAGCAGAAACGGTGAGTCCGGCTCGTAATCCGACGTAGACCGTCACGGCGCCGAAGAGCAGGCCAAAGAGCGCGCCGAGGATTACGGCGCGAATGGTGAATTCCTTTGGGCTTTCTTCGGCCGAGATGTAGGTGCGGAATTCTCCCGGGGGTGCGGTGGAACTCCATGCCTTGTCGCGCCCACCCGTTTGTTCGCTCAATGAATCCTCCCTTGTTGCTCTAAGCGGAATGCCAATGTGGCCTGTGCGGGGGGATTATGCCGCAGGTGGGCGAAGCGGGGAAGAGAATCCTCGCCTGGAACTGGAGGAATTAAGGTAAGGCTATTGACAGGGAAATAGCATCCTTGTAATGTCCGCGAGTATACGTTGCTCAGGTCAGCAACACAGCCCATGGGACGGGACCCTCTCAAAGCGCCGGCAGGCGCGACTCCGTCAATGCGACCAGTGACCACCAAGCGGTCAGTTCTCCGAGGTATGGGCGCCAGTGCCATTGCTGCTGTTTCACGAATTCTGCACTCCTCTAAATTCAACAATGGAGACCAGCCGTGAGATATCGTCGAGTGTTTTTGCTCGTCGCAGCGCTGCTTGCGGGAGCGATGCTGCATCACGTAGGGCAGGTGAGCGGAGACGAATGGCAGCCGATCTCGCAAGAAGAGCTGAAGATGACCAGTGAGCCGAAAGCGCCCGGAGCGCCGGCCATCATTCTATTTCGCCAGGTGGACCGCGACGACAGCAATCCCCGAACTCCCCACGAGCGCAACTACGTTCGCGAGAAAATATTCACCGAAGAAGGCCGTAAATACGCCGACGTGGATATTCCTCTCATTAAAGGCCAGTGGAACATTATCAACATCGGAGCGCGCACTATCCGGCCCGATGGTTCCATCGTCAACTTTGACGGCAAGGTCTATGAGAAAGAGATCGTCAAAGCGCGAGGCCTGAAGTATCTCGCCAAGACTTTTACGCTCTCTGATGTTCAGCCGGGAAGCATCATTGAATACCACTACATGATCGACTTTGCGGAGGGCTACGTCTTTAACTCGAATTGGGTTTTGAGCGACGACTTATTCACCAAAAACGCCAAATACACTCTCAAGCCCTATGCCGAGTGGGCGCTGCAATGGACCTGGCCCAATGGCTTGCCGGAAGGCACCAAGCCGCCGGCAAATGAAGCGAAATTGATCCGTATGGAGGCTCAGGACGTTCCCGCCTTTCAAGTCGAAGACGACATGCCGCCGGAAGCGGCCATGAAATATCGCGTAGATTTCATCTACAGCGAAGACGGCTTTGAGAAAGAACCGGACAAGTTCTGGAAGAAGCAAGGAAAGAAAATGAATGATTCGGCGGAGGGCTTCGTCAACAAACGCAAGGCCATGGAACAAGCCGTTGCGGAATTTGTTTCCCCGAGCGATTCACCTGAAGTCAAATTGCAGAAAATCTATGCGCGGGTCCAGAAAATCCGCAACACTTCCTACGAAGTGGAAAAGACCGAGCAGGAACAGAAGCGTGCCAAGGAAAAAGAGATCAACAACGTCGAGGATGTCTGGAAGCGCGGCTACGGCAACGGCTATGAGCTCACCTGGCTGTTTCTTGGGCTTGCTCGGGCGGCGGGACTGGATGCTTCCCCGGTCAGAATCGCTACACGCGACGATCATTTCTTTAAGCCGAATGTGATGAGAGCCAGGGACCTAAACACCAACGTGGTATTGGTAAAGCTGAACGGCAAGGATGCGTATTTCGATCCAGGAGCTGAATATACTCCGTTCGGCCTGCTGCCATGGTCCGAAACGGGCACCATGGGCCTGAAGCTGGACAAAGATGGCGGCACGTGGGTAACTATGCCCACGCCAGAACCTTCCGAATCGCAAATTGTGCGCAAAGCAGAAATGAGTTTGACAACGGAAGGGTCGCTGGAGGGCAAACTCACGGTTACTTTCACAGGCCTGGAGGCGCAACTCCGAAGGGTGCAAGAGCGCAACGAGGACGAAGCCAACCGCAAAAAGCTCCTCGAAGAATACGTGAAAGAAATCATTCCGGCGGGGATCGATGTCGAACTCACCAACAAGCCGGACTGGGCGAGTTCGTCCCCAACGATGGTGGCCGAGTTT
>Ga0209415_10019988_pt1 | contig 10449 bp, 11 predicted proteins | sample PeaSoiSIISIP2007_FD_187696 | JGI IMG/M metagenome (GOLD analysis project Ga0209415, IMG submission 187696) | Peat soil microbial communities from Weissenstadt, Germany - SII-SIP-2007 (SPAdes) (version 2) | ecosystem: Environmental > Terrestrial > Soil > Wetlands > Peat | place: Germany...
CCTATCTCCACCGCAAGGAGGGCGATCAGGCGAACGCCGGCTACTGGTATCGCCGCGCCGGCAAGGCCGCGGCGACGTGCGCGCTCGCCGACGAGTGGGAGGCGATCGCCGAGGCCCTCTTGGGCGACGCTTAGGCGCTCCGCTCGAGCAGAAGCGGGAAGAGTCTCCTTGTGGCAGCGGCTATAACGCGGCGATCGCCTGAAATTCGATCAAGAGGCCGGGGTCGGCCAAGTGATTGACCTCGACGATCGTGCTCGTGGGCAGGCTGTGCTTGAAAAATTCCATGCGCGCCTCGACGATGCGCTGAAATTCGCGAATGTCGGTGGTGTAGACGACGATCGACACGATATCGTCGAGGGAACCGCCCGCCGCCTCGAGAACGGTCCGCATGTTGCGGATCGCCTGACGCGTCTGCTCCATCATGTCGCCGGGGCCGACCAGCCGTCCATCCGCGTCGCGCGACAATTGTCCCGACAGGAAAATGAACGACTTCGGGGAATCGACGCGGATGTAGTGATGGTAGACGTTGGCGCGCACGTTCTTGAGATTCGGCGGGTCGCCCCGCTTGATGCTGCTCATCTCGCGCTCCCTGTGCGTGGCTGGGCCCTCGGCCCGACGATCGTCGTGCGCAGCCCCGGCATGTTCTCGAAGGCGATTTCGATGCGGTCGCCGGGACGCAAATAGAGCTCCGCCGCGTTGGGCTGACCGACGGCTACCCCTGCGGGTGCTCCCATCGCGATGAGATCGCCCGGCTCGAGCGGCATGTAGCGCGAGAAATGCCGGATGACGGCGGGAATCCTGAAGATGACGTCGCCCGTGTGGACCCACATCCGCTGCTCGCCGTTCACCGCGCAGGTGACCCAGAGATCATGCGGGTCGGCAATTTCATCGAGCGTGGCGATGAATGGCCCAACGGGGCCGAAGCCGGGCATGTTCTTCGAGGTCCAGAACCGGGTTCCCGACGCGACCTCGCGCTGTTGGATCTCGCGGGCCGTCAAGTCGTTGAGGAGCGTTATCCCGGCGACGTGCTCCATGGCGTCGGCCTCGCCCACGCCGTAGGCCCGCTTTCCAATCACGAACGTGAGCTCAGGCTCATAGTCCAGCGTCGTAATCCCCTCCGGCCGCGCGACCTCGGCCTCGTCCCCGACGAGCACCGAGTTCAGCTTGATGAATCCCGTCGGCTCCTTCGGCCACTCCTTGAGAAGCGCGTTGCGTGCGAGCTCTTCGAGATGAGATCGATTGTTCTTGCCGACGCAGAGAAACTTGCCCGGGTCGGGGATGGGGGGCAAGAGGACGACCTCGTCCCGGCGATGGCATGCCGATACGGCCGTGCTCGACGCGCTGGCCGCGAATGCCGCGGCGGCCTGCGCCAGCTCCAGCGCCTCCCCGCCCGCCGCAATCAGGCCCTTGACTGAATCCGGTAGGGACGGGGCGCCGCGGTCACCGACGCGGGCCGCATGGGCGACGATAAGGTCGACGACAAGGCCCTCCACCAGCGCTCCCGCTCTTGCCGCGGAAGGCGATTCTCTTGGAACAAAGGTGACAAGCTTCATGAGTGCCTCTGCGTAAATCCGCGCGCCAAGATCATCCGGCCGATCGGTGACGCGAGGCGAAGCCTGAATATTTCCGGATGCGGGATCGGCGGCGGTTGAACGGTTGACAAGGACATTATCGGCATACCAAAGTGGCATTCAGAACACTAAGTACGTCGGCTGCGCTTGTCAAATTTCAGGCAAGCGCCATCGCAGGCAGTCTTGCGCGTGGGCCCGCCCTCCTGTCCCGCCTGGCGGGGCCGCGGGCCAATTGGGAGAGCGGAGCATGCCCTTCATCGAGGCCAATGGGGTGCGAACCTACTATGAGAGCGCCGGCGAAGGACCCGGACTGCTGCTGATCGCCGGCAACGGCATGGATCATACGGCCTTCGCCGACCAGATCGGCCCCTTCAGCGGTCATTTTCGCTGCATCACCTACGACATGCGCGGCGTCGGTCGCAGCGCTGTCCCCGAGCCCAACTACACCGTCAAGGAGATGGCCGACGATGCGCTGGCGCTCCTCTCCGGGCTCGGCCTCGAATCCGCGCACGTGGCAGGGTACTCGCTCGGAGGGGCCATCGCGCAGGAAATGGCGCTCAAGGCGCCGGCGCGGCTCAAATCGCTCTCCCTTTATTCCAGCTATAGCCACGTGGAGCCCTATTTGCGGCGCCGCTATGAGCTTCTCATCAAGATTCTGTTGGAGACCTCGCCCGAGCTGTGGGCCATGTTCACGGCCTTCACCGCGTTCGGGGAGGAATACATCAATAAGCACGACGCCGAGCTCGAGCGGGAAATCGCGCTGAGAGCTGCCCGCTGGGGGAGCGACAACCCGCCCTCGAAGCCGGGATTGCTCGGGCATTACCGGGCCATTCTCTCGCACAATGCGCGCGAGCGGCTCCCGAGCATTGCCTGTCATACGTGGATCGCCGTCGGCTCCTCCGATCCCGTGACCCCGCCGTCCTACGCCCGCCTCATGCACGCCCAGATACCTGGCTCGCGGCTGCGCATTTTCGCGGGCGCTCCCCACCGGCTCCTCAACTTCACCGCGGACTTCACCAAGGAAGCCCTCGCATTTTTGCTCGTGCATCGCTAGCGTCGGGAGCCTGCGGCATCGCGTGAAAGGGACATCCTCGTGGCGACCGTCGCCGACCAGATTTTCGAGCTCATCGTGACCGACATCCTGTCCGGCACGCTGAGGCCAAAGGATGCGATCTCGGAGCGCGCCCTCGTCGCGCGCTTTGGCGCCAGCCGGACGCCTGCCCGGGAGGCCCTCAAGCGACTCCAGGAACGGGGCTTCCTCACCTCCGGGCCGAAGGGCGTTTCCATTGTCCGCGATATGCCATTGGAGGAGATAGAGAGTCTCTATGCGCTCCGCGTCCGCCTTGAGCGCGTGGCTGCGGTGCTTACCGCCCGGCAGATCACGAGAGCGGAAATTGCCCGGCTTCGCGAGATCAATGCGCGTTTCGCGGCCGCGGTGGGGAGGCGGGACCTCCTGGAGATGCTCGAGATCCGCGCGGAGTTCCATTCGACCGTTGCCGCGGCGACGCGAAACCGCTGGCTCGCCGAAATCCTGACCCAGCTTCGGGACAAGGCTTATGCGGTGCGGCATTGGCACTGGCAGGACCTCCGGCGTGCCCAGGAGACGATCCGCTTGCATGACGAGATGATTCGCGCCCTCTACCGGCGCAATATTCCGCGCTACCGCAGGCTTATCGAGGAGCAGATCCGCGCGGCGCTCGACGTCTACGTCAATCGTCTGGTGGCGTTGCCGGCCGAAAAGGGGCTTGCCCAGCGTCTCGCCGCGAGCCAGAAACGCACGGCCGCTCGCCGATGAGGGTCGGGAGGAGATGACGATGACCGGTATCATCCGACGCAGCAATCCGCCGGGTCTGACGACCAAGCGCTCGCACATCTATGCCCAGACGGTGCGGGTGGAGCGGCCCTCCGCCATAGTGTTCGTCTCCGGACAGGTGGCACGGGACGAGGATGCGAAAACCGTCGGCATCGCCGACATCGCGAAGCAAGCCGAGCAGGTGCTCAAGAACCTGCAACGGGCTCTCGCCGCCGAGGGAGCCGAGCTCGTCGACGTCGTCAAGGTCACGGTTTACACCACCGACTTGCGCTATGCGCCGGAGATCGACAAGGTTCGGCAACGCTTCTTCAAGGACAGGCTGCCCGCCAGCACGCTGGTCGAGGTCGGCAAGCTCGCCCACCCCGACTACCTGATCGAAATAGAGGCGATTGCCGCAATTCCGTAGCGTCGCGCGGCCATTTCGCCATCGGCGCGGATTGATTGGTATACCGAATTGGAATATCATTGGCCTTGCAAGGTCGCATGCAGCCGGGGAAAATCTCGATGATTCAAGTGCCCTCGAACACTCCGATCATCTCAGCGGATTCGCACGTGCTCGAGCCGGGCGACCTCTGGACGAAGGCGCTGGACGAACGCTTCGGCGACAAGCTCCCGCACGTCATCAAGCGCTTCAATGGCCATGAGGGGACGTTCTTCTATCTCGGCCGCGCGGGCGAGGCGGCGCGCATCGACGAGCTGGTGAATGCGACCGCTGACGACGAGCGTCTACGCAATCTTGTGCAGGCCGGGCATGACCCTGTGCACCGCCTTGCCCTGATCAAGGCCGACGGTATTGCGGCCGAGGTGCTGAATCCAACTTGGGCGCTTTGGGTACCGCGCATTCCCGAGGGGGACATGCGCCGGGCCTGCGCGCAGGTGTACAACGATTGGATCATCGAGTACTGCTCGCAGGATCCCAAGCGCTTCGTTGCCATCGCGCTGATCCCCATCGACGATGTCGAATGGGCCATCGCCGAAGCGCACCGCGTGGCGAAGCGGGGCCTGCGCGGCGTCATGGTCCCAACCCGACCGATCGACGGCGCACCGCCCTATCGCAATGCGGTCTATGACGGCTTTTGGGCCGCGGCCGAGCAACTGAACATGCCGGTCACCCTCCACATCGTGACCGGGCGCGCGCGGGACCCCTTCACCTACCACGGCGCGGAGGAACGCGGCGAGGTCCCGGGCTCGTTCATCGATCTCTTCGCCGAGGCCGCCCCCGTGCTCGCCAACGAGTTCATATTCGGCGGCATCTTCGACCGCTTCCCCGGGCTCAAGGTCTTTCTCTCGGAGTACGACGCCTCCTGGCTCCCGATCCTCAAGTACCGGGTCGACCGCATCGAGACGTTCCCCGGACTTGCGCCGCTCAAGAAGCGCGCGCGCGCCTACGTCGACGAGAATATCTTCGTCGGCATTATCAACGACCCGCTGGCCGCGAAACTGCGCTACGAGATCGGCGTCGACCGCATCATGTGGGGCTCCGATTTTCCCCATCCGCCCTGCCCTTACCCGAACACGATGGCGCGCATCGGCACCATCCTCGACGGCATCCCGAATGAAGAAAGGGCGGCGATCACGGGCGGCAACGTGAGTCGCCTTTACGGCATCGATCTTCCGAGCTAGGAGGAGGAGACGATGGATTCGAGAGTTGACGTCGTGGGCGGCACGCTGATCGACGGGACGGGAGCCAAACCGCAACCGAATAGCTCGCTGCGCATCGAGAACGGCCGCATCGTCGAAATATGGAAGGAAACGGAGCGCCCCAAGTCCGCGCACAAGCCCGCGGCGAAGGTCTTCGACGCGAAGGGCCGGACCATCATGCCGGGCCTGATCGATGCTCACTGCCATATCTCATATGGGGAAGGGCGCAGCGCCGAAGAGGTCGATGTCTATGGCGGCGCCGAATGGGCCGCCGTTCGAGCGGTTTGGAATGCGGGCAAGGTGCTGCGCGCAGGCGTGACCGGCATTTGCGATCCCGGCTCGACGTGGCTCGTAGCTGTCACCGTCCGTGACGCCATCACGAGCGGCATGTTCCCCGGCCCGAGGGTCTTCGCGGCCGGCCGCCATATTGTTGCCGACGGTGGATTTGCCGACTACTTCCCCAGCTGGCTCGGCATGCCGGTCTCGGCCGAGGGCGTGCTCTGCTCGACGCATGAGGAAATGCTGCGGGAGGTCCGGCGCCAGGCCAAGAACCGGGTCGACCTCGTTAAGATCAGCGGCGACAGCCAGGCGCAGGAGAAGGCCGCCGACGCCGGGCCCTGCTTCACCGACGAAGAACTCGGAGCCATCGTCGGCCTTGCCCACCAGCTCGGCAAGAAGACGACGATCCATGCCCGTTATGCCGAAACCGTGCTTGCCGCGGTGCGGGCCAAAGTGGATTGGATCATTCACGCCTCCTACATGCGCCGCCAGGATGTCGGGTTCATACGCGATTCGGGAATTCCCCTCTGCCCGACCCTGACCTTCACGGCGAATATCGTCGAATGGGGCAAGGACGTCGGCGTGGACCCGAATTACATCGAGGCGAAGAAGCGCGAGCTGGACGCCCTGAGCAACATCTATCGGATCGCACATGAGGCCGGCATCGCGCTCCTCGCCGGCTCCGAGTCCGGCTTCTCGGTGACTCCTTACGGCGAGTGGCACGGGCGTGAGCTGGAACTGATGGTCGATCTGGCCGGCTTGTCCCCCATGGAGGCCATTGCCGCAGCCACCCGCGACAATGCGCGCGCATTGGGCTGGGAGGGTCAGGTCGGCACCTTGCAGCCAGGCGCCCGTGCGGACCTCCTCGTCGTCGCAGGCGACCCCGCCGCCGACATTCGCATCCTTGGCGACAAGCGGAACATCCTCGCGGTCTTCAAGGGCGGCGAGGAGATCGACTGCCACGGACCCGCGGCCGAGCGGGTTCGCATGGGGCACGAACGCGGCTTCAACGTTTCCGCCAAGACGCTTCACCGCTCCGCGACATGAAGCGCACAACAGGGAGACTTCAGCATGGGACCTTCACTGACGCGTCGCACTTTCCTCCTCAGCACCGCCGCGGCGGGCATCGCAACCGGCACTTCCCTTCATCCGAGCCCGCTTAGCGCCGCGCCAACCCCGCTTGTCGGCATCGACTGGGGCGGGCCGTTGATCGCGGCGACCAAGAAGATCACCGAAGGAGACAAGAACGTCGAGATCACCTGGGAGCTCCATACGGGCGGCGCCGGTACGGTTCTCCCGAAGATCAAGTCCGCGTGGCCGCACCCGAAATACGACATCGTGGCGGCATGGAACCCCGTCTTCATCACCATGATCAACGAGGGGTGGCTCGAGCCGCTGAGCGAAAAAGAGATGCCGAACCTCGCCGACATTCCGCAACAGCTCCTCTTCAAGGACAAGGCAGGGCAAATCGTCAATGTGCCGCGCAGCCTTGCCGGCATGTTCTGGGGCTACCGCGAGGACACGGCCCCGGTAAAGCTCGAGCGGATCGAGCAGCTTCTTGACCCCAAGCTCAAGCGCCAGATCTGCTGGCCCGGGCCGAACATCAACTCGAACCTGCAGCTCCTTTCGTTGGCGCTCGCCCACGGCGGCAACGAGCAGAACATGGAACCGGGATGGGAGATGCTCAAGCAGCTGGCCAAGTCGGGCAACATCGGCCGCGTTGCGCATACGGAGACCGAATTCATCAACTCGATGACCACGGGCGAGACCTCCGTCGCGTTCTGGAACATGTCGCCTTGGAAGAACGTCTCGAAGAACTTCCAGGTCAAGGTGCTGACCCGTGTAGACGGCGACAAGGGGCTGAAGACGTTTCTCTACCAGGATGGCTGGGTGGTTCTCAAAAGCTCGGAGCAAAAGCAGGCCGCCAAGGAATACCTCAATTTCTTCGTCAGCCCCGAGAACAACCAATCGTTCAACGAGATGCTCGGCCAGGCGCCGACCAACTCGAAGGCCAAGGCGACGGGCTTCGCCGAGAACATCGCCTTCACCAAGGATGAGCTGCAGAAATACGCCTATCTGCCGGACTTCGACGCTTTGGCGGTGCAGCTCGATGCCTCGGTCAAGCGCTTCGAAACCGAGGTCGTCCCGCTCTTGGGATAGGTGCGGATCGATGGCGGGCGGTCGGACGAGATGACGGCGCGCGGCCGGCGTCGAGCGATGGGGCGTGGCGGATCGTTGCTGATCCTCTTGCCCGCGGTCTTCGTGCTCGTCGCCCTTCTCATCCTGCCGCTCGCCAACATAGCCTTGGAGAGCATCCGGCTGTTCGTGCCGGGCCATGTGGGCGCTGCGTCCGACGCGCCCTATACGTTGCAGAACTACACCGAGCTCCTGCGTCCCGCCTATCTGCGTTATTTCCTGGACACGTTCCGAATCAGCCTGATTGCCTCCATGCTGGCGCTCTCCGTCGGTTACCCGATCGCCTATTATCTCGTACGCCGGGCCGGCCCGAGACTGCGCCGCATCTGGATCACCGGCCTCGTGGCCCTGATATTCCTCAGCATCCTGGTCCGCGTCTATGCGGTGGCGCTGACCTTCGGCCCAACCGGCTTCGGCACTGAGATCGCCGCGGTACTCGATATATCGCCGAACGGCGGAACCTACCTGGAAATCATGATCATTGCCGGACTCATGCACTTCCTCGTGCCCATGGCCGCCCTGTCGCTGATCGCGACGATTCAGAACATAAATCCGCGCTTGTTCGAGGCCGCATTGGCGCTTGGCGCGGCGCGCACCGTGGCGTACCTGACGGTGATGCTTCCCTTGAGCGCGCGCGGTATCCTCGCGGCGTTCATGCTCTGCTACACCTTCTGTATCAGCGCCTTCGTGATACCCATGGTGCTCGGCAAAGGGCGGGTGCTGTTCGTCTCGAACCTGATCTACAGCCGCTACGGGGAGGTGGGCGACTATCCCGGAGGCGCCGCCATTTCGATCGTGATGCTGATCCTGTCGGTGCTTCTGGTCTACGTCGTCACGCAGGCCGCCGGCTCGCGATGGGAGAAGGTCTAGGATGCGCCTTCGCCTCGCCCGATACGCCGATGATGCGGCGCATGCCGGTGCGATCTTTATCATGGCCGCCGCGGTCGTCTTCCTCGTCCTTCCTCTGCTCGTGGCGATCACGCTGTCGTTTGACGCCCGAGATTATCTTGGGACTTTCCCGCCCCCGGCATTTTCGACCCGTTGGTACATCCGCTTCTTCTCCGACAGCTATTTCATCACCGGACTGAAGTTCAGCCTGGTGCTCGCGACTGTGTCGGCTTTGGTCTCCGCCGCCATTGGGGTGGGTGCCGCCGTCGCGATCGACAGCTATACTCGGCACCTTCGCAACCTGCTCACGTCGGCGTTTTTGTCGCCGCTGGTCGTGCCCGGCGTCGTCGTCGGCTTTGCCTTGCTGATCTTCTACGCGCGGATCGGCTTGAGCGACGGTTTCCTCCGGCTGCTGGGCGGCCACGTGCTCGTCACCTTTCCCTACGTCTTGCGCACCACGCTGGCCAGCCTCAGGGGAATACCGTCCTCTCTGCCGCAGGCGGCGTTGAGCCTTGGCGCCAACGAGCGGCGCGCTTTCTGGACCATCACGTTCCCGTTGGCGAGGGCGGGGATCGTCGCCGGCGCGATCTTTGCCTTCGCCTTCTCGCTCGACGATGTGGCCATGACGCTGTTCCTGACCGACCCCCATCACTACACCCTGCCCGTAGCACTGATCAGCATGATGTATGCCAACTTCGATCTTACCATCGCCGCCGTCGCCGTCCTCTTGGTCGCCTCCACGCTTGTACTCATGATCTGTCTCGATTGGCTGGTCGGCTTGGATCGAGTCGTCGGCGCGGGCGTCTATCGTGCTTGAACGCGCGCCCATGTCGGACCCCATCGTCGTTCTGCGAAACGTGACGAAGCGGTATGGCCGGATCAACGCCGTCGACGACGTCAGCTTCGAGGTCGGAAAGGGCGAGACCGTGGCGTTGCTGGGCCCTTCGGGCTGCGGCAAGACGACCACCTTGCGGATCATCGCCGGCTTCGTCGGCCCGGAGGAGGGCGAGGTCCTGATCGGCGGGCGGGACATGCGCGGCGTGCGTCCCTATGAGCGCAATATCGGCTTGGTATTTCAAGATTACGCCCTCTTCCCTCACATGAGCGTTGCCCAGAATGTCGCCTATGGGCTGCGCCAGCGCCGCTTCGAGCGCTCCAAAGTCGTGCAGCGGACCGCCGACATGCTGGCGCTCGTGCGCCTCGCGGACCTGGGAGAGCGGCGTCCTGGGGAGCTTTCCGGCGGCCAGCAGCAGCGGGTCGCCTTGGCGCGCGCATTGGCGACCAATCCCGAAGTGGTCTTGCTGGACGAGCCGCTCTCAGCGCTGGACGCGAAGCTCAGAGAGGAGCTGCGAAGCGAATTGAAGGACATCCTCCGCGCCGTCGGATCGACCACCATCTTCGTGACCCACGATCAGGAAGAGGCCATGAGTCTCGCGGAACGGATCGTCGTCATGCAGGCGGGTGCGGTTGCCCAGGAGGGCTCGCCTGCGGAGATCTACGGCGCGCCGCGCACGCGCTTCGTCGCGGAATTCATCGGTCGTTCCAATTGGTTCTCCGGGACGCTTTGCCCGGCGATCTCTCACGGTCTGCGGGAATTCAAGACGCGCCAGGGAGTGGCACTCAAGGTCGCCGACCGCGACGATCGAGCCGCCGGCGGCTGGAGCCTTTGCATTCGGCCGGAGCGGGTGTTTGTGCGGAAGGCCGCCGACACGGCCCCGCCCGGCGCCGCCTGGGACAACGAGCTGCCCGGAACCGTCACCGCCGTCACCTATCTCGGTTCCGAGGTGCGCTACGCCATATCGCTTGCCTCCGGAGAGGTCGTCAGTGCCATCGAGAGGAACCAGGACCAGCCATTGCATCCTCCGGGGACGCCTTGCGTGATCTGCTTCAGCTCCCGGGACTCGATGCTGGTGGCCGACGCCGGCTGACGGGCAATGCGGCGGCAATGGCGGTCGCCCTCGCCCGCAACGATCCCGCTCATCCCCCAATCGCCACGCCGATGAGCCGGCCGAGGCCGTAGGTGACGCCGGCCGCGGCCAGGCCGACCAGCAATTGACGCAA
>Ga0209415_10019989_pt1 | contig 10449 bp, 12 predicted proteins | sample PeaSoiSIISIP2007_FD_187696 | JGI IMG/M metagenome (GOLD analysis project Ga0209415, IMG submission 187696) | Peat soil microbial communities from Weissenstadt, Germany - SII-SIP-2007 (SPAdes) (version 2) | ecosystem: Environmental > Terrestrial > Soil > Wetlands > Peat | place: Germany...
GGCATCGATACTCCTAGCCAAACCCCTAATTATACACTTGCCGAATCCCGCCAGTTTCCTATAATTTAATCAACCCAAACCAAATTCATGATCCGAGCTAGATGACGAAAGACCTTATTGCGAAGCTTACGACCAAGGCCGATGCGTTCGACGCCCGCATCAAGCAGGTGGCCGGGATGGAGGAAAAGGGTTTCTGGCTATGCGAGGATGGGCATGAGGACGAAGACGCGAACGTGGCGACGCTCGATCCGGGCACACCTCCTACGCGGTTCCGAAGGCAAGCGAGATTCAGTCCGTTCCGCGTGTCTGCAAAGCATGCGGCAAACCCCTGAAGCACATCAAGGGCGATACCATGGTCGATATCCACTACTACGATGAGCGACCAAAAGGTGCCGTGGCCGCCATCAAGGGCCAGGGCGTTGACTTAGCGATATCTCAGGAGGAATCCGCCGATCGCTATCGTCTCAGGCGAAGTGTTCTACGTGGACGACGCGCCCAAGATTCTTATACGCCCGAATCCCTACAACCAGCACGTCACGTTTCACAATTTCATGAAGCGCGTGCGCGAGATCCCCGGCGAGCGGGGCGACGCCAATCTGTTCTTCGTCGAGGACGTGGCGTACCAGAAGGCGGCCATTCAGGAAAATGGAAAGGGCGATGCTTCCCGTGGTTTCGATGAAGCCCACGACGGACAAGCGCAGCCGGTTGCAGGTAGTAGCGCCGTATATCAAGAATGGGACGGTGCTATTCCCTCGGAGCGGGTGCGAGCAACTCTTGGGGCAGGTTTTCAATTTGGGGGTGGAGGCGCACGATGATGCCTGTGACGCTATGGTGTGGCTTTTGCAGGGCCTCGTGAATCAGGGGCTGGAGCTGCCGAAGATTCACTGGATTGAGGCGTAGACTGGTTAGCGGCCGGGTTTAAGGTTCTCTCTGTGGATTATTGCGGCTCCATCCTTGGTAGCGTCACGTTTCATATAGCGATTTTGTTTCTTATTTTCTTACACTTCTGGCAGAATGCTCGAACGACCTCATCCCCCTTCGGAAACAGCGTGCCCAAGGCGACAGGAATGATGATACGCCCTTTACATCCCTCCGTTTTGCATTTGAAAGTGAATGGTTTTATGACTGCCATCGCCTTTGATTTTACCGCATAAAGGGTATGAACGTATGAAGACTGCCGTCTCCATTCCCGACGATGTATTCAAAGGGGCTGAGCGCCTCGCACGGCGTACCAAGAAGTCGCGGAGCCTGTTGTTCAGCGATGCGCTCAAAGCGTACGTGGCGCGCCACGCCCCGGACGACGTGACCGAAGCCATGGATCGAGTCTGCCTCGAAGTCGGGCAGCCACAAGACCCGTTCGTTTCCGCCGCCGCCCGCCGCGTTCTGGAGAGAAGTGACTGGTGATCTCGCAGGGCGAGATCTGGTGGGCCGATCTACCCGATCTGGTTGCCGAGACTCACACGCTCTAAACCGTGATAGACTTGAACCCCAAATGCATGGATGGATTCCGATCTTCGCGGCATGCGCCTCCGCCTTCGCGCAGACCGCCACCGAAACGCCTCCCGACCTCGCAGCCGGCAGGAAAATCTTCGAAGCGCAGTGCGCGCTTTGTCATGGGCAGACGGGCACCGGAGGCCGCGGCCCGAGCCTGAACCGCCCGAAGCTCAACAAGGCCGCGGACGACGATGCCCTGCGCAAAGTGATCTTCGAGGGCATCAATCCGGAGATGCCGGGCGCCTGGCAATTGTCGAAGCGCGAGGTGGCCAGCGTGGCGGCCTATGTGCGCTCGCTCGGAACAGTCCAGCCGGAGCCGCTGGCGGGCGATGCGGCGCGCGGCGCGAGCGTTTACGAATCCAAAGGCTGCCCCGGCTGCCACATTGCCAGCGGGAAGGGGCAAGGAATCGGGCCGGAACTGACCGATATCGGCGCCCGGCGCAATGGCGCCTATCTCCGCAAGACTCTGCTGAAGCCCACTGACTCGCCGCCCGAAGGCTTCCTGTACGTGGCGGCGGTGACTACGTCGGGCGAAACGGTTCGCGGCATCCGAGTGAACGAAGACTCGTTCACCATCCAGTTAAAAGACTCGCGCGGGAAATTTCACAGCTTTCGAAAGGCGGAGCTGAAAGAGCTGCGCCGGCTGAAGCAGGAGAGCCCCATGCCGTCGTTCGAGCGCTCGCTGAGCGGCGCCGAGTTGGATGACATCGTGGCGTATCTGGCGAGCCTGAGGGGAAAGTCATGAGCACTTGTGGCGCACGCTCTCAGCGTGCCGCGTCGAGACTCGTCTCGACGCTCGTCCTGATCTCCGCTACCGCACTCGCCCAGGTGCCGTATGAGCGAATTGTGGATGCGTCGAAAGACCCGGGAAACTGGGTGACTTATTCCGGAAACTACCTTGGCCACCGCTACTCTCCACTGACTCAACTGACTCCGGCGAATGTCTCCGGACTGCGCGTGAAGTGGGCCTACCAGTTTCCGAACCGGCGCACGGAAGTCTCTCCTTTGGTGGTAGACGGAGTGATGTATGTCACCGGGCCCAATACCGCGGCGGCACTGGACGTGCGCACCGGCAGGGAACTCTGGACTTGGAAGCGGCCCATCCCCGACGACTACCGGTCGATCGGATTCGGACACGTGAGCCGCGGCCCCGCGATCCTCGACAACCAGTTATTCGTGGCGACGCTCGATTGCTACCTGGTGGCGCTCGATATCAGCAGCGGCGCGGAGCGCTGGGCCACCAAAGTAGAAGACTACAAGACCGGCTACAGCATGACGCTCGCGCCGCTGGCGATTCGCGGCAAGGTAGTGGTGGGGGTGAGTGGCGGCGAGGCCGGCATCCGCGGGTTCGTGGATGCCTACGACGCCAAGACCGGCCAGCGCGCCTGGCGCTTCTGGACCATACCGGGACCGGGCGAGCCGGGGCACGAATCGTGGCCGGGCGAAACCTGGAAGACGGGCGGAGGCTCCACTTGGGTGACCGGCGCATACGATCCCGAGTTGAACCTGATCTACTGGGGGGTCGGCAATCCGGGTCCCGATTGGAATGCGGACTCGCGCCCGGGCGACAATCTCTACACCTGCTCGATGGTGGCGCTGGATGCCAATACCGGCGCGCTCAAGTGGCACTTCCAGTTCACGCCGCACGATTCGCACGATTGGGATTCCACGCATGTTCCGGTGCTGTTCGATGCGGAGGTCCGCGGCCGAAAACGGAAGCTCATCGCCAGTGGCAACCGCAACGCCTTCTACTACGTTCTGGACCGCACCAGCGGCGAATTCGTCGCCGGCCGGGCATACGCCAAGCAGACGTGGGCCAAAGGGCTGGACGATCGCGGGCGGCCCATGGTCATTCCCAACACCGAGCCCAGCGAGGAGGGAACCATGGTCTGGCCGAACCTGAACGGCGCCACCGTCTGGTTCAGCCCCGCCTACAGCCCGATGACCAACCTTTTCTACATCGCGGTGCGGGAGATCGGGGCAGTCTACTACAAGCGCGAGGCCGAATACAAACCCGGCACGTTCTTCGCCGGCGGAGGCGAAGGCGACATCCCCAACGGCGAAAAATCGGGCGCCATCCGGGCGCTGGCGGCCACCACCGGCGAAATGCGCTGGGAGTTTCCGATGCATTCCGCGCCGTGGGCGGGAGTGCTGGCCACGGCGGGCGGGCTGGTGTTCTCGGGCTCGGACGAGGGCAATTTCTTCGCGCTGGATGCCAAGACCGGCAAGCCGCTCTGGGATTTTCAGACCGGTGGACCGATCGCGGCGAACCCCGTGTCATTCAACGTGGACGGCCGGCAGTGTGTGGCCATTGCAGCGGATCGTGTGCTGTATGTGTTCGGGCTGTAGGGCAAGAAGGCGGCTTGGGGCTGGGGGTTGGGGAGGGTGGCTCGCTTCGCTCGCGTCTTTTGTAGACTGAATTCATGGGTTCTGTCTGGCGGGATTTGAAATATGCATTGCGGACGCTCACCCGGAGCGCCGGATTCACGGCGGTCGCGGTCCTCTCCCTGGCGCTCGGAATCGGCGCGAACACGGCCATCTTCACCTTGACCAACGCGGTGTTCCTGAATCCGCTGCCGGTGGCGGACGCGGCGCGCGTGATCGAGGTCTTCACGGTGGACCACGCAACCAAGACCACGACTGCCAACTTCTCGCGCACGCCGATGTCGTTCCTCAACTACAAGGATTTCCGCGACCAGAACAACGTGTTCTCCGGCCTGGCGGCGTATGCGTTCACGGGCGTGACCTTGACGGGACGCGGCGAGCCTAAGCCGCAGTTCGCCATGCTGGTGTCGGCGAACTACTTCGATGTTCTCGGCGTGAAGCCGGTGATGGGCCGGACCTTTCTGGCGGACGAGGATCGCAGCGACGGCGGCAACACGGTCGCGGTACTGAGCTACGACATGTGGGTACAGTTGTTCGGCGCCGCCCCCGCGGCCATCGGCAAGACCGTCGAGTTCAACTCCGTGCCGTACACCATCGTGGGCGTTGCGCCGCCGAATTTCAAGGGCACCCAGACGGTGGCCAGCCCCAACCTGGCGTGGATTCCCATCAGCATGCACGCGCAGGCGCTGCCCGGACCGCTGGAACAGGTCATCAACGAACGGCGCATGCGCATGATCAACGTGTTCGGCCGCCTGAAGCCCAGCGTGGGGCAATCGCAGGCGCTGGCCGCGTTGCAGGCCATCGCGGCAGGGCTCGAACGCGAATATCCCCGGGCCAACAACGGCCGGAGCGTGGAGCTTTCGTCGCTGGCGGAAGCGGCTCTCGGGTTCCTGCCGCGCGACCAGATGGTCCAGGGCGGCATCGCGTTGAGCGCCGTGGTGGGGCTGGTGCTGCTGATCGCCTGCGCGAACCTGGCCAATCTCCTGCTGGCACGATCGGCCAAGCGGATGCGCGAAATGGGAATCCGTACAGCCTTGGGGGCCGCGCGCGCCCGCCTGGTGCGCCAATTGCTCACCGAAAGCGTTCTGATATCGATCGGCGGCGGTGTGGGAGGATTGATCCTCGGGACTCTGGGCTCGGAGCTGCTGTGGTCGTTCCGGCCCACGTTTTTACAGGCAAACACCTTGCCGGTGAAAATGGACTGGCGCGTGTTTGCGTTCACCGCGGCGGTTACCTTGATCACCGGTTTGCTGTTCGGGCTGCTGCCGGCGCTGCGTACGTCGGTGGGCAATTTGAGCGAGGTACTGAAGAGCGGCGGGCGGGGAGGCACGGAGGCGTTTGGGCGCAGCCGTCTGCGCAGCGTGCTGGTGGTGGGCGAGATCACACTGGCGCTGGTGGCGCTGGCGGGCGCCGGCCTGCTCATCCGCAGCATGGATCGCGTGCAGAAGATCAACCCCGGCATCGAGACGCAGAACCTCTTCGTCTTCGATTTCGATATCGGATCGCAGTATTACAACCCCGAGCGCGGCCGCCAGTTTCAGCGCGCGGTGCTCGACAAGGCCACCGGCGTACCGGGCGTGCATTCCGTGGCGCTGGCCACGAATCGGCCGTTGAACGGCGGACTATTGGGGACCATTGTGGCCGAAGGTCGGGAGTCCGACCCCAACGACCGGGGCACTCTGACCTTGCTGGACACGGTATCGCCGGGATACTTCGAAACCATGCGGATTCTGCTCATCGCGGGCCGCGTGTTCACCGATGCCGACCGCGAGGGATCGCGGCAGGTGTCCGTAATCACCGAGGCGATGGCCCGGCATTTCTGGCCCGGACAGAGCGCCATCGGCAAGCGATATCGTGTGTCGATCGGAAACGGCCCCTGGGAAGTGGTGGGCGTGGTCGCCAATTCGGTGACCATAGCGATCGGCGAGCAGCCGCAGCCCATCGCGTATCGGCCTCTGGACCAGAGCTATCAATCGGCGGTCTCGCTGGTGGTGCGCACCAACGGCAGTCCGGCGCCGGTGCTGCCGGCCGTGCTGCGGCAGGTGCAGTCGCTCAATTCGAACATGGCGTTGACGAATCCCGCGACCATCCAGGAACTGATCGCGCAAGGCCTTTGGGCGCCGCGCATGGCAGCGGCCCTGTTCGCGATCTTCGGCTTGCTGGGGATGGTGCTGGCAGCCGTGGGGATCTACGGCGTGATGGCGTACATGGTGGCCCAGCGGACCAACGAGATCGGCCTGCGCATGGCGCTGGGCGCTCGTCCGCGGGACGTGCTGCGGCTCGTGGTCGGGCAAGGGATGCGGCTGGCGCTTGCCGGGATCGCGATGGGAATCGTGTGCGGACTGGCCGTCACGCGGCTGATGGGCAACCTGCTGTTCGACATTCCCACGTACGATCCGCTGACGTTCGGCGCCGTGAGCCTGTTGGTCACGTGCGTGGCCTTCATCGCGGGATACCTTCCGGCGCGGCGCGCGGCTCGCACCGACCCGATGCTGGCCCTGCGGCAGGAATAGCGGCCGCCGGTGACGATACTACCCTCCGCGGTCGAAGCCATCGGTGAGACTCCGCTGGTGGAGTTGTCGCGGATCGCGAAGGGACTCGGCGGGCGCCTGCTCGCGAAGCTCGAGTATCTGAATCCCGGCCATTCGAAGAAGGACCGCATCGCACGCCAGATCGTCGAAGACGCCGAAGAGGATGGCAACCTGCGGCCGGGCCAGACCGTGGTCGAACTGACCAGCGGCAATACGGGCACGGGTCTCGCGATTGTCTGCGCGGTGAAGCACTACCCGTTTGTGGCGGTGATGTCGAAGGGCAATTCGCCGGAACGCGCGCGCATGATGCGGGCGTTGGGGGCCGAAGTGGTGCTGGTGGATCAGTTGCCGGATTCCGAGCCGGGGCAGGTTTCGGGCGGCGACCTGGAACTGGTGGAGCAGACGGCGCAGCAGATTGCGCGGGAGCGCGGAGCGTTTCGCGCGGACCAGTTCCGCCACCGCGGGAATTTCCGCGCCCACTATTTGCACACGGGGCCGGAGATCCTCAGGCAGGCCGGGGGCCGCATCGACGCATTCTGCGATTTCGCGGGAACGGGCGGCACGTTTGCCGGATGCGCCGCGGCATTCAAGGAAAACAATCCGGCGATCCAATGTTTTATCGTGGAGCCGGCCGGCCCGCGGCACCGCATTCAGGGCGGCGGCTATTCCATGGCGGAACTGCCGCTGGTCAATCGCGATCACGTGGATGGATCGATCACCATCGGCGATGAGGAGGCGATTCTCGCGGCCCGACGCCTGGCGCGCGAAGAAGGCATCTTCGCGGGCTTCTCTTCGGGTGCGAACGTGGCGGCGTCGTTGCGGCTGCTGCCCGGCAGGACGGTGGTCACGCTGATCAACGATTCAGGGATGAAGTATCTCAGCACGGATCTGTGGGAGTGAGTTCGGCACGCGGCGTGCACTGTATCTGTCAGGAGGCGCAAGACCATGAGAAAGCGTCTATTGTCGGCTGTTCTATCGGCCGGACTGCTTTTCGGTACGGCATCGCCCAGTCTCGCACTCGTGCGTCATCGTACGCACTACAGGACCACCGCGCAATATATCCGCCACAAACGTCACATGCGGACTGCCAGGCGAATCGGGATCGGCGCGGCCGGTGGAGCAGCTATCGGAGCGCTGGCGGCAGGCGGCAAAGGCGCGGGAATCGGCGCCATCGCGGGCGCCGGGGCCGGCGCTCTTTACGACCGGTACAAGAGGCACCAGCACCGCCGCTACCGCTACCACTACTGAGCGCGGTCCCGCGGTTGGCTGGCCAACAGGATCAACGTCTCGAGCGTGCGTTCCTTTTGCTCTTCTCCGAGGATAAGATATCGATGGCGCCCCGAGGGATCGGCGGAGAAATGCGTCTGCCCTTTTTCGTCCACCGTCACGTGGCCCGCAGGTGAAACCGAAAAATAATTGCGGCCCGGGCGGACGGCGTAGAGCACGGCTGTGAGGTCCCACGAAGGCCGGTCGTACGGCATGCGCATATAGTTCCGGTACGCCTCGGCCACCGGATGATCGCGCACCCAGGAGAAATCCTCTTCAATCCGCGCGGCGGGGAACAGGAGCGCCTGGCCAATCTCGAAACCGCTGAACACGATGGGAGTGGGCCACTCGTGAAATACCTTCTGCGCCGCCGGAATGTCGGTTTTCACGTTGAATTCCGGAGCACCCAGCGGAAAATGGCCGGCCATGGCGCTCAGCAGCCGCACCTTGCGCGCCACCAGTTGCGGGTCGGCAGCCAACAGCGCCGCCAGGTTCGTGCTGAATCCCACCTGCACGATCACCACGCTGCCATCGTTTGCCGCCGCCAGCACCCGGCGCAGAACCGCGACGGCGTCCGGCGCGTTCGAGCCATCCATCAATCGGCGCGGGTAGACGTAGGACCCATCGGGATTCTTGCGCTCCACGGGAATGCGGATCATGTTGTTGGGCTCGGGCGTCTTCCCGTTGCGGACCACTCCGATGGGAACGTCGCCGCGTCCGTAGAAGGTGTTCACCAGGTCGACGTAGGGTGCGGCGTAGCGGTTGTCCTTGGTGATGGTGACCGCCAGCAGCTTCACTTCCCCGCGCGATTCGAGGGCGTGGATCACGGCCAGGGCGAGCGCGTCATCCACGTCGTTCCCCATGTCGGTATCGAAGATCAGCGGCACGGGCACGGCGGCAGGCTCAGCGGCTGCGGCAAGGGCGGCACAGATCAGGAGCGCGGCAACATTCATGCGATGAGCAGTATAGCAGGCCTGAATTTGCGTTACTCTTTTCCTGGGAGGAACAAGCAGCAATGAAACGTACGCTATTGGTTGCCGCGCTCGCCGCGGTCTTGGCAGCGATCTGGTTGATGGCCCAGACGCAGCCGGTGGGCGATCCGTTGATGGAGGGATTCCGCGGTGTCGAGGTGGCCTCGGTGTCCGACGCCATGGAGCAACTCTACGGGCAGAAGGCCTACATGTCCCACGAGATGCGCGCCCTGAACGTCGCCAAGTTCGCCGGCCCCGCGGTCACGGTTCAGTTGAAGAAAGAGGAGCACAAAGAGGGATCCGCGGCCTCGCAAGGCATGCTGGACGCCATCGACGCGGCCGCCCCGGGAACGGTCTACGTAATGGCCATGGATGGCGCCGGCGCCGACTATGCGGGCATCGGAGGCCTGATGGCCACCGCCATGAAATACCGCGGCCTGACGGGAGCGGTGATCGACGGATCGGTGCGCGACACCCCCCAGATTCGCAAGCTGCAGTTCCCCGTGTTCAGCCGCGGAGTGGTGCCTTCCACCACCATCAACCATTTCCGGGTCACGGGAACCAACGTTCCGGTCACCTGCGCGGGCGTGCGCGTGAACCCCAACGACATTATCGTGGCCGATGAAGACGGCGTGGCCGTGGTGCCCCGCGCGCGCGCGGCGGATGTCCTCAAGAAGGCCCAGGATCTCGATAACACGGAGCACACCATGATCCCCTTCATCGAGAAGTTCAAGTCGATCAAGGAAGCCGTGGCGAAGTTCGGCAGGATCTAGATCGAGACGCGGGCCTAGCCGTATTTCAGCCCCCGATTTCGCACCAGGGATTCGCAACCTGCCAGAGCCTTTGTTTACGGGCCCTTGCGGCAATGATGCAAAACTTACCCGTTGTGAAACAGTTGAGCCCGAGCCGGGAGGACCAAAGACGCACACATGTGGGCGCCGTGTACGTCGATAGAGTAAACTGACGGCCAGAAAGGATCACCTTCTTGCAACCGAATCCAGTCGCTGAATTTCGCTTGGGAGAAACCGTGAACATTGATGTTCCTGAAAACGTGGTCTTGGTCTTGGAAAAGGAAGCGGACCACTCGTTTTTCAACCCCGGAGGTGCCGCTATTGTCCATATGCTCGAACGCGTTGGGCGAAGCGGTGAAGTCTTGGAGATTATCGGCCCTAAGGATATTCCCTATCGGGAAGGCGGCAAATTCCGGATACGTACCGGTTTTGAATATCGGGTGAGGTTCCGCGGGTTGGACCTCGAAGGGCTGACATGTACACTTCTAACCACGTTCCGCGATAACCACCTAAGGAAGGTACGATAGCAGAACGCGATAAAGCCGGCAAAGGACCGTTTGTGCAACGGAAAGTTAGTTGGGGTTCCGCGGCGTCAGCACGTGGCGGACAGCATCAACAAATTTGCGCGCCCCTTCGACCGCTGCGGCGGCGCGGTGCGGGGCGATGTCGGAGTCCGGTCCCGTCTCATAGTCGGCAACGGCCTTAAGGTTGTAGGTGCGCTGCAAAAAGGCGGGTAGGCTGTCGTCAAGTTGCGGTTCTTCCTTGACCAATCGGGCAAACAGGGTGTGGACGCCCTTGTGGGTTTTTGCGACCTTGCCCGTTCGTTCGAAAATGAGGGCTTGGGCGGCATGGAAGGCGGCTAGATAGGCGCCGCGTCCAGCGTCATTGGTCAAATTGACGTTAAGACTCGTTTGAGCGTTGGCCACGCATTTTTGAGCCTTGTCCAGGCAACGGGCAGCTTCCGGCGTCAAAGGTCTAACCCCTCGCGCCGAATCTCGTGCATCAACAGGC
>Ga0209415_10019990_pt1 | contig 10449 bp, 1 predicted proteins | sample PeaSoiSIISIP2007_FD_187696 | JGI IMG/M metagenome (GOLD analysis project Ga0209415, IMG submission 187696) | Peat soil microbial communities from Weissenstadt, Germany - SII-SIP-2007 (SPAdes) (version 2) | ecosystem: Environmental > Terrestrial > Soil > Wetlands > Peat | place: Germany...
TCGATACCCTCGACCTTACTTCGAACCGCCTGCTCCCAGGGAACCAGCAGCCCGCCGTACAGGGAGGACCCCAAATGGTGCTGTACGACCCGTCGAGCGGGAACTTCTACGTTCGCGGAAACGGCGGTCAGACCATCAGCGTCGTGAACGCCTCCACCGATACCGTGCTGACCAGCCTCACCGTCGGGTACGGAGGGAGCGCCTATATTCCCAATGTTCCCACGGTCGCACTCGACCTGGCCACCGGCTACCTCTACGAGACCAACCCCTCGCTCGGCACGGTCGGGGTCATCCAGACTTCCACGAACGTGCTGACCGCTTCCATCGAGTTGGGCACCAGCCCGGGCGGGATCGTCTTCGACCCGGCGAACGGGAATCTCTACACCAGCAACCTGATCACCGACAACGTGTCGGTGATCTCCGGAACCACCAACCAGGTCCTCACGAGCATCCACGTGGGGGGGGAGCCGGGCGCGATTCTCTACGACCCGATCGACACGGAAGTGTTCGTGTCGAACTTCAATACCGGCAATGTTTCGGTCATCAACACGACCAGCGAGGCTGTGGTGGCGAACCCCAGGACGGGCCTCGTCGGGAGCGAGCCGGTCGCCCTGACTTTGAACACGATAGACGACCTGGTCAACGTCGTCAATTCGCTCACCGACAACATCACGGTCATCGACGGTACGACGAACGCCGCGACCGCGTCGGTCACGGTAGGCTCGGTCCCCACCTCCGCCACCTATGCGCCTTCGACGGACACGCTCTTGGTCGCGAACGGCGCCTCGAACAACGTTACCGTCCTCCAGCAGCCAGGGAACACGGCGATTACCAGCATCGCGATCGGCCACGGAGCGGAGGGGGCCGGTTACGACCCCAAGAATGGGTACGTCTACACTGCGAACTACGGCTCCAACAGTATCAGTATCCTCGACCCAGCCACGAACACGGTGGTTGGGACGGTCACGACGAACAACTTCCCCGAGGACCTGGGCGTCGACACGGACAGTGGCAACGTCTACGTGGCGAACCTGGGAACGGATGCGGCGGATTCGAACCTCACCGTCATTTCGGGCTCGACCTCCCTACCCGTCGCCTCGATCGGGTTGGTCGCCTACCCGACCAGTCTGACGGCGGCCCCGAACGGCGACCTGTATGCGATCGACTATGGGGGTCAGGACGCCTACATCATCGCAGAGTCGACGAGCCTCGAAACCGGGATCGCTCCCGCCGCGTCCCCCGGGCCCGACGATTCGGCCTACGATGCCGCCACGGGAGACCTCTACATTGCGAGCGAGCCCACCGGAGCGGTCAATGTCGTCACGGCCACGGGAACCGTCGTGACGACCCTGAACCTCGGGTTTGGTTCGGACGGCGTCGCCTACGACCCTTCGAACGGCCTGGTCTACGTCTCCAACTACTACAGTGGCAACATCACGATCATCAACGGAGCCACCGAGACTGTCCAGACCGTGATCTCGGTCGAGTCGTTCGACAGCCTCGCCGCCGAGATCTATGACCCGGCGGACTCCTCCGTGTACGTAGCGGACTTCCTGAACCACAACGTGACGGTCGTCAGCGGGGAAGCGACGAACGGGTCGATCCAGGTCGGATCCGAACCCTCCTCGTTCGCCTACGACCCGTCGAACAACACGATATTTGTCGCGAACTATGGGTCGGGAAACATCAGTGTCATCAACGCGTCCACCAACCAGCTGGTCGGGAGCTTTTCGAGCTACGCCCCCTCCTACCTGGCCTACGACTCCGGCACCAATTCGTTGTACATGAGCTCCAGGGAGAATGGGCAGGTCAACGCCTACAACGCTACGACCTACGCTCTCCTGGGTCCGCCGCTCAACATCCAATCCTCGATCATTTCGGGCGGGATTGCCTACAGCGCCACCACCGGCTACATCTATGTCTCCAATATGTACGACAGTTCCATCTCCATCCTGTCCGGTGTGAACGTGACCAGCTACCCGGTCACGTTCGTCGAAAGCGGGCTCACGACCGGGACGACCTGGGCGGTGACCCTGGGGGGTTCACCCAACGATTCGGTCGGGCGCACCATCGGATTCATCGAGCCGAACGGAACCTATCCCTTCACCATTGCAAGCGTGACCGGTTATGTAGCGAATGTGACTTCGGGCGACGTGCTGGTTTCGGACGGTCCCGCGACGGTGTACATCGGATTCACCACCCAATCCTCGTCGAATTCCTACCCCGTCCAATTCAACGAGACCGGCCTGCCCGCGGGAACCCAGTGGGGAGTTTCGCTGGCGCCGTCCTTCGCGGGCGGCTCGTCGAGCGTCGCCGCCCCCTCTTCCATCGTCCTCGAGGCTCCCAACTCCACCTACACCTTCACGGTGGCCGCAGTCCCTGGGTACTCCGCCTCCCCCAGCTCCGGCTCGCTCACGGTCGCGGGGCTCCCCCTGTACCAGAAGATCGCTTTTACCGCCGGAGCGAGCGCTCTCACCGCCTCCCTCACGGTCGATCCCACGAGCCTGACGCTAGGAGCGAGCGCCGGCTTTACGACGACCCCGGGAGGAGGGACCCCGCCGTATTCCTACGTCTACAGCGGTCTACCGACGGGCTGCACGACGTCCAGCGTGGCCGCTTTCACCTGCACGCCCACCGTTACCGGCACCTTCACGATCACGGTGAACGTCACGGATCTTAATGGGGCCCACGCGGTGGCCCACGCGACCCTCACGGTCGCCTCGCCCTCGAGCCCGGCTGGGACGAGCGGCCTCTCGACCCTAGACTGGGGCCTCCTCGTCGTAGTCGTCCTTGTGATCCTGCTGCTGCTATTCTTCTTCCTCTGGAGACGTCGCAGGAAGGACGAGGCCACGCCCGCCCCGAAGCCCGAGGGACCGAGCTCACCGCCTCCGTCGGCTCCGCCCGGTGGCTCGACCTAGGGACCTCCGGGAATCCCACCGGTGTCCGGGCTCACCCGTACCAACGCTGGCATTGTAGCTCGGTCCAGGAGAAGCACCCCTTCCCCCGGGGACGATCGATCCGGGGGCTCGGGAAGGGGGGAGGGCACCGCCCAAAAGCCCGTGCGGACGAACGGCGTCCCATCGTCGTCGGGCGAATCAACGAACGGGTCGGCGCAATCGCGCGGCGCGTGTCTTCTGCCGAGACCGACGCCGGCGGAGTAGGAGGGCGAGGCTGATGACCACGAGGGCGACGACCACCCCGGCAAGAGCTACCCACGGCCAGACGGGAGAGCCCGAGGGGGTTCCGCCCGGGCCGGTGGGGGTCGTGGCTAGGCCGATGCTGATATTCTGGGAAACGGGGCCCCCTGCGACGGAGACGTTGCGGACGGAGAAGGAGTATCCACTGGCCACGATCTCGAGCTCGTACGTTCCGTTCGGCACGAGGAACGAAAATCTTCCGCTCTGGCCGGTGATCTGCCAGACGGTGGGGGACAGGCTGACGTTCGCCCCGGGAAGTGCGGATCCGGTGACCTGCGAAATGACCACGCCGGTGAGAGGGAAGACGGGCACCTCGAGCGTGAAATTCTCGACCACGGAGGACCCCAGAACCGAGATGGCGGCCGACTGGGTGGAAAGCCCGGCCTTCTCGACGGTGAGGTTGTAGCTGCCGTTGACCACGGAGAACAGGTAGTTCCCGCTGGGGCCTGTGATTTGGGAGCCCGTGGAGCTCAACGCGACCGTGACGCCGGAGGCGGGCGACCGGTTCGACGCGTACTCCACGAGGCCCGAGACCGAATACACCGCCGGCGCTCCGGGGGTCAGCGTGAAATTCAAGGTGACCGACGTGCCGGCCACGGTGACGGAAGAGGAGGTGGACTGGTAGCCCGGGTCGGAAGCGGTGAGGTAGTACGTCCCGTTGGAGAGCGGTATCGCGTAGGTTCCATTCGAGCTCGTGGTGAGCGATCCTCCCCCCGAGATGGCGACGGTGGCGCCGGCGATGGGAGCCCCGTTCGAACTGTCCGAGACCGTTCCGGACACGGGGTAGAGCCCCGCCGCGACCACCGCGAGCGTGAAATTCTGGACCACGTTCGCTCCGGCGATGGTGACCGTGCCGGTCGACGGCACGAATCCGGGGGCCGAGGCGGTCAGGGAGTAGGAGCCGTTGGCAAGCGCCATCTGGTATCCCCCGCTCGAGTTCGTTGTCGTCGAGGGTCCGCCCGCCACGGAAACGTTCACGCCAGAGATCGGGTCGCCGGTACTGGCCGCGGTAATGTCACCCGAGAGGGTGTAGTTGGTCGAGTTGGAGGTGGGGGTGCGAAAGAGCGACTTCATGGGGGGGAACGACGAGCGGTTGTCGTTGTGGCCCGTGTTCCCGAGACCGAGAAGCCATTCCGTGGTCTCCAAGAGGTTGTAATGAGAGGCGTCGGCGGAGTAGGTGGAGTTCTCGTAGACGTCCGGGCCCACCGCCGCGAAGTAGACCTTTCCGCCGTAGAGTCCGTCGTACCCCGTGGTGGTGCCTCCGGACTCATCGTAAACGATGAGGAACACCGAGGACTGGAAGAACGAGTCGTTCAGCAGGGGGGAAAGCCAGTTCTTCAGCCACTGGTCGGCGTACGAGACGCCGGTGTTGTGCCCGTCGTCCAGAATGTTCGGCGTGATGAACACGTAGTTCGGGATGTCGCCCGAGCTCACGGAGCTGTTCCAACCGTTGAAGCCCTCAATGTGGGAATCGCACCGGGTGGAATTGGAAACGATGTCCTTATAGAAAAGGAGCGGAACATGGCGCACGACGAAATTGCCCGAGTTACCGGTGTAGCAAGGCGACGGTAAGCTCTCCGCGTAGGAGGCCCAGGTGAGGCCCGCGTTCTGCACAAGGTCGGCGATGTTCGTAGTGGAGTACACATTGTAGCTGTCCGAACCGCACTGGTCCGACTCGCCCGAAGTGAGCCCGAGGTAGTTGGGAGCGGAAGGGTGGCAGATCGCGTAGTAATTGCTAGCGTATCCGTACTTAGCGATGAGATGCCGCTCGAACGCGCCCTTCGAGAGCACATTCCCGGTATCCTGGTTCTCCAGAAGTACGGTGATAACATGACGGACCGATGTCGGGAAGGTAACGTTCGAGTGGACGGAGGCCGCGACGGCCGATGTCCCGGGGTGGTTTGGCGCCGGCCCGGGCGATCCGGGGAGCCCCTGGGCGATTCCCATTCCCCCCACGATGGTCAAGGTGACGACGAGGGTTACGAGCCACAAGCTCCGTAACGGCGAAGTGACGGGGGCGAAGCGGTCTCTCTCGAGCGGTTGCGACTTCGGCATTGCGATTGAAGACTCCCAGCTCGCCCGGGGACAGTGACCCTTCCCGCCTGGCAGCAGAATGACTGACATGGATTTGGTCCAGAGGTATATTTACTTGCCCTTTCAGAGCAGACTCGGCCCGCCGCTCGGCCGCCTTCGACCCGCCCGGGAGCCGGGAAAGAAGTCCCCTCGGGCAACACGTTCCAACTCACGAGAGCTTCCTTCGGACCGCTGGGCGCCCTGAAGCCGACCCGCACCAACACTAAGGGGCGGGTTCCCCTGAGGGGGTGCGATCCGACCCGGTTGAATCCCCCCTCGAAGGTGGCGTCTGGGACAGGGGGTCGAAGTCTCGGGAAGGAGGATCGTACCCGGCCGAATCGTTCCGGGCGCTGGATCAGGGTTTGGACCCCCCTCGCTCAGTGGCAGGGAAACCTGCCGAGCTCAGTTTGCGAGGCAAATCGTCCTCCCGGTGGCGAGGACAAGGTGCGCAGGAACGGCGTGGAGTCAGGGGAGCTGTCGGGTCTCAAATTCGGTGAAAACTTGGGAGTGCATTATTTACTCGAAGAGAATGGGCCACCGGGCCAAGTTTTGGCCCATCGGGTGCGCAACCTGCCAGGGCGGAGTACTAACTGCCTCTTCCTCTCGACAAGTCTCACTGACGCTCGGATCTTCCCACCTCGAGACGGTGCGGTTTCCGAGCCATCGGCCCCGAGACGCAGCGCGCCGGGTCGCCTTACTCTCGAGAGGGGTCGGGGATGACCCCCGTCCCTCTATCGTGAAGGCGCGAGTTGAGAAATGCGCGCTTCAACGGCGATTCTCGTATCAGCCATGGTGGTGCTTTCGGCGTTAGTTATCGGGCAGTCCCTCGTGGGGGCCCAATCGGCGCCCGCGGCCACATTCGGAGTGAGCCTGTCGCCTCCCTCCCTGGGGGCCTACACCTCGACCCATTTCGTTGCGACCACATCTGGCACGACCGCGGGGATCTCCGTCTCATCCGGGGACGCCGTTTACGTCTTTGTAGCCCAGAATGGGAGCTCGGGGAACCCGTCCGTGAAGGCCTCCACGTCCCTCACCTTCAATCTAACGGCGCAGGGCCATCGCAGTACCTTCGTCGAAACCACGATCTTCGAGGCGGACAATGTCCCGACCGTCTCCAGCCTGACCGTCACGGTGACCTACGCCGCGGACCAGACGTTCGCGGTCGCCGTCGTGGACCTGGTCGGAGGCGGGGCTTCCCCGGGAGTAGTTGGCTCACCCGCCTCGGGGGGCTCGGGACCCGGCGCGCAACCCACGGTCTCAACCACCGTCGCGAACGACCTCATTCTCGGCGTGATCGGGGACGGTTACGACGCCGCCGTTGCGGGATACAAAGGGTCGACCGAGGTCACCAGCAGCTCGGCCGGCTCGCTCGCCCCTATCACTATCGGTGTGGTGAGCGAGACGGACGCGAGCACCGGCTCGTTCACCATCTGGGGCAACATGGGGACCACGGGCCTCGTCGCCTCTCTTTCGTTCGCCATCGCTGTGAAGCCGGAAGGGAGCGCTCCGAGACAGTTCTCGGTCAGCTTCGACCCGAGCGGCCTTCCCTCGGGCACGAGCTGGTCCGTCACCCTCGGAGGCGTTCAGACCTCCAGCCTCTCTCCGGCGGACGTCGTCTTCAGCGAGCCCAACGAGACGTATCCCTACACCGTGGGGTCGGTCGCCGGTTTTGCGGCCACTCCGAGCTCCGGAAGTGTCACGGTCGACGGGGCCAACCTTTCTCCCGTCGGAATCAAATTCACAACGATACCGGTGCACAACACGCCGTCTATCCAGCATGTGGTCGTGATCATGCTGGAGAACGAGAATTACTCTTCAGTGTGGAGCAAAACGAAGGGGGGGATCTACGAACAGTACCTCGCATCCCACTACGGTAACGCTACGGACTTTTACGCCGCGTGCCACGACTCCGCCCCGAATTACATGGCGGTCACGGGTGGCAGCACGAACAACGAGTGTGTGAACGCGGGACGAACGGGACTCTCTTCAGGCCGGAACATCGGCGACCTGATGCAGGCGGCCGGATTGAGCTGGGACGAGTACATGGAATCTCTGCCCCCCACTTCCACGACTCCCTGCAACACGTCCACCGGCATCACCAATTACTACAACGGGGGGCACAACCCATTCATTGAGTACTCTGACGTAGTGAACCCCCTCTCCGTATGCGAAAACCACGTGTTCAGCAGCCAGGAGTTCAACGCCAGCCTCGAACACGGGAAGCTCGGTAACTATTCCCTCTACATCCCGAACGATTTCGACGATGGTCACACTACCGCCTATGGGGTCTTGGGGAACCTCTCGAATGGGGACGCGTGGCTCAAGGGCTTCCTTGGGCCCATCCTGAACGGCACCGAGAACGCTAGCGGCACCGGAAATTATGGGCTCCAGGCGACCCGGAACGAAGTCACCCACACGGCGTTCTTTATCCTTTACGATGAGGGGAAGTCGGCCAGCTACACGGGGTACATTTCCGGTCCTCCCCTCCCGGCTTGTGAGGGAATCAGCTCCCCACCGGACGCGAGCGTCTGTGGAGGGCAGACCTACATGAGCGTGGTCAGCCCGTACTCCCTCGGGACGACCTGGACCCAGGACGCGACCCAGTACAGCGTGGAGTCCACGATCGAGTGGCTCTTCGGCTTGGGGAGCGACGGCGGGAATGACAGCACACCCTACTTCCCCCCCCTGACCGGCTTGTTCGCGTTCCAGTCGAATGGGTTCGGGTCCAACGTTACGTTCGAAGAATCGGGTCTACCGACGGGGACCAACTGGTCGGTGACCCTGGGGGGCGTCTCGCAAAGCGCGAAGGCGTCGGAGGGCTCTCACACCTCGTCCATCGTCTTCGTCGAACCGAACGGGACCTACCAGTATTCGGTCGGGCCGGCGGGGGGGTTCATGGCGAGCCCTTCGAGCGGTCAGGTGACGGTGAACGGAGCGAGCAAGTCCGTCTTCGAGACTTATGCTCTGCCCTATTCGGTCACCTTTACGGAAACAGGGTTGGCTTCCGGCACGACCTGGAACGTGACGATGGGCTCCACCGTGGGGCACGCGGATTCGCCCACCAGTATCGTCTTCCCCGTATCGAACGGCACCTATCCCTTCACCGTGGGTCCGATCCTCGGCTACTCCGTGGCTCCGGGCTCCGGGAACGCGGTGGTGAGCGGGTCCTCGATCACGTACCCGATCACCTTCACCGCGATCACCTATCCGGCGACGTTCACCGAGAGTGGCCTACCGTCGGGCCGGACGTTTCAGGTGACGGTCAACGGCAACACGATGAGTCTCACCACGGACGGGTCGACCGATACGCTGACTTTCACCGGCCTTGCGAACGGGAGCTATCCCTACACGATCACGGGCAACTCGGGATGGTACCAGTCAACTCTTGCCTACACCGGGACAGTCGTGGTGATAGGCGGAGCGCTCACCGAGCCCACCCTGGTCTACACGCAGGTGACGTATTCCGTGGTCTTCTCCGAGAGCGGCTTGCCGTCGGGCCAGACGTTCCAAGTCACGGTTAACGGCAGCGCGCAGGAACTTACGACGGATGGGGCGACGGACCCACTGACATTCACCGGTCTTGTGAATGGTACCTACCCCTATTCCGTCACGGGGATCGCGGGATGGTACCAATCCTCCATGCCTTCCACCGGAACCGTACCGGTGGCGGGCGGTTCGGTCACCGAGCCTACCCTCGCCTACAGCCCGCTGGAGACCTTTTCGGCCGTGTTCTCGGAGAGTGGCTTGCCGTCAGGTCAGACGTTCCAGGTCACGGTCAACGGCGTGCCGATGAGCCTTACGACGGACGGAGGGACAGATACGCTGACGTTCCCCGGCCTGACGAACGGGACCTACTCATACACGGTCACCAGCGACCCCGGATGGTACCAGTCCACTCTAACCTACACTGGATCCGTTGTGGTGGATGGCACGGCCGTCATCGAACCGACCCTGGTCTACACCCTAGTGACGTACTCGGTGGCGTTCTCGGAGGCCGGGCTTCCCTCCGGACTCACGTGGAACGTTTTGGTCAACGGCGTGAGCGAGTATCTCACGACCGACGGCGGCACCGATAGCCTCACCTGGACGGGCTTAGCGAACGGGACCTTCTCGTACACTATCACCGGCAACTCGGGGTGGTCCCAGCTCGTTCTACCCTACAGTGGAACGCTCACGATCAGTGGCGCACCCGTCACCGAACCAACCCTCGTGTATGCGCAGGTGACGTATTCCGTAGTGTTCTCCGAGAGCGGCCTGCCGTCCGGCCTGACGTTCCAGGTGACGCTCAACAGTGCGGCAGAGAGCGTGACGACGAACGGAGGGACGGATTCGCTGACTTTCACGGGCCTTGCGAACGGCACGTATAGCTACACGATCGCGGGGATCTCGGGGTGGTACCAGCCGACCCTCCCCTACACCGGGACGGTCGTGGTGAGTGGGGGGGCGGTCGCCGAGCCGACCCTTGTTTACGCGCAAGTGACCTATTCGGTGGTCTTCTCGGAAAGTGGCCTACCGTCCGGACAGGCGTACCAGGTGATGGTCAACGGTGTGGCGAAGAGCCTCACGACCGACGGCGGCACGGACAGTCTCACGTGGGCGGGCCTGGCGAACGGGACCTATCCCTATACGATCACCGGCGACGCGGGCTGGCACCAGAGCACCCTCGCGTACGGTGGGAACGTCGTGGTGAACGGCCTAACGGTGACGGAGCCGACGCTCGTCTACAACCAGGTAACGTACTCGGTGATGTTCTCGGAGCGCGGACTTCCCTCTGGTCTCATGTGGACCGTGACGGTCAACAGTATGCCGGAATCCCTTACGACCGACGGCGGCACGGACAGTCTCACGTGGACGGACCTGGCCAATGGGAGCTACGTCTACACGGTCTCTGGCAACGCGGGCTGGCACCAGAGCACCCTCCCGTACAGTGGGAACGTCGTTGTGAACGGCTTGTCGGTGACGGAGCCGACACTCGCCTACAACCAGGTGACGTACTCGGTGAAGTTCTCGGAGAGCGGACTTCCATCCGGTCTGACGTGGGCCGTGACGGTCAACAGTTTGCCGAAATCCCTTACGACCGACGGCGGCACGGACAGTCTCACATGGACGGGCCTGGCCAACGGGACTTATCCCTACACGATCACCGGCAACGCGGGCTGGCACCAAACAAAGCTTAGCT
>Ga0209415_10019991_pt1 | contig 10448 bp, 8 predicted proteins | sample PeaSoiSIISIP2007_FD_187696 | JGI IMG/M metagenome (GOLD analysis project Ga0209415, IMG submission 187696) | Peat soil microbial communities from Weissenstadt, Germany - SII-SIP-2007 (SPAdes) (version 2) | ecosystem: Environmental > Terrestrial > Soil > Wetlands > Peat | place: Germany...
TCGAGATTGTCGGTGACGCCTATGTAGTAGGAGCCGTCGCTGCACTCGAGGATGTAGCAGTAGAACATAGGGGCAGAAAGGGAGAGGAGGGGCACGAGGTGCCCCTCACTTTCGTTCGGGACACCATATCCTGGTCGGATATGGTGGAGGCGGGGGGAGTTGAACCCCCGTCCGAAAAGCCTTGCCACCAGAAGACTACATGCTTAGCCCGTTCCGGTCGCTTGCCGCCAATGGCGGTTTGCGCTTTCGCCGGGGAGCGCTCAGTACGGGCAAGAAACGCATCCGACTAGCCCGATGAATCTCGCCCACTCCTTACGGGCCGAAAGGAGCAAGCTATCCCGCTAGATTACGCTCCGGCCCGCGCGCGCGGGCTCACGCGGCGGAACGTGCTACGCTAACTTTTGGTTAGGCAGCAAGAGCCAAGTTGTTGTTGGCGTCTGTGTTTTTCCACCCGATTGCGGGCAGGTGGCGCCCGGCATGCCTTCTGGCCGCGACAGCTTCCGTCGAAACCGTGTCGCCCCCAGAGGTTGTTTCCTACGTGTATAGGCTAGCAACCCCCAAGCGTGCCGTCAAATGCCTGCCCCGTGGCTGCGACATTTCTCCGCCGATCGGTTTAGAATCCCCATTATGAAACCCAGCCTTGGGCGAAACATTTGCCGTCTTTTTGCCGGAACGCTCGGTGCCGCTGCCCTGGTTCTGTCCCTCCATGCCGCAACCGCCGAGGAGCAGGCCGTGCTGGCGCCCGTCGAAGCCATGTTTGCCGGCATGGCCAAACGTGACGCCGCCGCCATACGCGCTCCGCTCTTGCCAGGAGGGACGATGGTCTTAATGCGCGAGGGCAAGCCAGTGCAGATGACGTTCGAAGAATTTGCCGAACGCTTGGGAAAGCCGGGCAAAGCGCCCATTGAGGAGCGCATCCATGATCCGCTGGTGCGCGTGGATCACGATCTTGCCGTGGTGTGGGCGCCGTTTGAATTCCTGGTGGACGGCAAGCTGGACCACTGCGGCACCGACCTGTTCAATCTGGTGCGCGTGGAAGGCAAGTGGCTGATCGCCAGCGTCGCGGATACCGGCCGGAAGGATTGCCCCGCGAAGTAGCGGCCCGCGCGCGCAGTCCGTGCGCAGCCGGAAGTTTGACGGCGCCGATGCCCGCGCTATTTGTAGCGCTCGCCGTGCTTCACGATGATCGCCGGGCTCTTGAGCAAATCAATCTGGCGCAGCACGTCGCCCTTCACCGCGATAATGTCCGCATACTTTCCTTCGCTCACCGTGCCCACCTCTTTATCCACCTTCATCAGCACAGAGGGCCAGTAGGTGGCGGCGCGAATCGCATACATCGGGTCCGCGCCGAGCGCGGTCACCCAGGCATCGAGCTCGTGCCAGGTGGACTGGTTGTGGAAATTCATCGGGATGCCGCTGTCCGTGCCGATGAGCAGCAGGACCCCGGATTCGCGGAGCTGGACGAACTTGCGCGCCATCGTCGGCCGGCGGTACGGCGTGATGGCGTAGTAAGGCAGCCGCTCGGGATGCCGCAGGGACGATTTGATGTCATCCACAATGTCCTGCGGCAGGCCCACCTGCCATCCGGGATCGTCCAGCCAGCCCGTGGTGTCGCGAAGATGCTCGTAGTTCAGCAGGCCTTCGACCGTGGGCGTCCAGAACAGCGGGCCGATGCTCATGTTTGCCGTGCGCTCGCGGATCATGGCGATGATTTCCGGCGGATACTCGGGCGCGGTGGCCAGGCCGGTGTGCTCGAAGCAGTCCACGCCGGCTTTCAGGCCGCGGCGGATTTCCTCGGGCCGGTGGGCGTGCGCCACCACGGTGAGGTGGTGCAGATGCGCCTCGTCCACCACGGCCAGGACTTCCTCCATGGTCATCTGGTCCTGGTCGATCATCTTGATTTCGTCCACGCCAGCATCCGCCAGCTTCCGGACTTTCATGCGCGCGTCGTCCGCGCCGTTCACGCCCCAGCGGAACTTTTCCGTGCCGGGATAGGGCTCGTGCTGGATGAACGGGCCGGAGACGTAAAGCGTGGGGCCGGGAATCTTTCCTGAGTTGATGGCGTCGCGGACGTGAAGGATGGCCTCGAGCGGAGCGCCGAGGTCGCGAGCGCTCGTCACGCCGGCCATCAGGAGCTGCTTCGCCGCCGCGGGCATGATCACGGATTCGAATTGCGGCTCGTAGGTTTTGTCCCAGTGGTCGTAGTCGGCGTGGCCCACGATCATGGTGTGGACGTGCACATCCCACAGGCCGGGAAGGACGCTCATGCCTTCCGTGGAAATCCGTTCGGCATCGGCCGGGACGCGCACTGTGTCCGTGGTGCCAACCGCCTTGATGCGTTGGCCCTCGATCAGCACGACGCTGTGGGCGATGGGCGGACCCCCGAAACCGTCAATCAGCGTCCCCCCAACGAGCGCTATGGTTTTTCCGGCGGCCGGCGGGGCCCCGGCGCTCCGCACCTGACCGAGAGAGCCGGCGAAGATGGCGAGGAGCAGGCTGAACAAACTTAGAAGGGCATTGCGATGAACGCGCATGGCGATTCTCCTGTTTTCCGGGCGGAAACGCGGGAAATGTAGGCCACCCAATCGTGCGTGTCCAGCGAAAATGCCGATGGAGGCGCGGGCTGCCTTGCTATCCGGCGTGTGCGGCTTGCGCCCGGGGCGTAGGGCGGATCACCGCCTGCGAGAAGCGCTCCATCTCCTCGAACTGCGGGCTGAATTGCAGCAGCACCAGGTCCACACCCGCCGCTTCAAATTCCGCCAGGCGCTCGGCCACCTGCTCAGGGGTTCCCACCAGGCCGGAGCGCAGGCCGCGGTTCGAGACGGAATAGTCCTCGAGCGAGACGCGCTGTTCGAGCTGGGTTCCGGCGAGCCACTGCTGATAGTTCTGGTTGCCGGCGGCGCTCTGCTGGACATCGGTGATGCGCCGCAGCTCGTCCTGCGCCTCGCGCTCCGTCTCGCGGACGATCGCGTAGCCGGCCACGCCGTATTGCATGGGGGGCAGGCCGTGGCGCTCGCGGCGGGCGGCCATGTCCGCAACCTTTTCGCGGACGCGCGCCGGCGGGTCGCCGTGCATCAGGTAGGCGTCGCACTTTTTGGCGATCAATTCCTTTGCGGCTTCCGATTCTCCTCCGGCGTAGAGGGTGGGGCGCGGACGCGAGAGGGGTTTGGGCTCGAGCACCGTGTTTTCCACGCGATAGAATTTCCCGCTGAATGAAAAGGCCGGGTGCGACCACACGCCGTCGAGCACCTCGAGCCATTCGGAAGTTCGCGCGTAGCGGTCGTCGTGCTGCTCGAAACCAACGCCGTACATTTTGGCTTCGTCGGCCCACCAGGACGAGACGACGTTCAGCGATACGCGCCCTCCACTGATGTGGTCGATATTGGCCGCTTGTTTGGCGAGCAGCGCGGGCAAGTGGAAGGTGGGCCGCACGGCGAACATCAGTTCGAGCCGCTGCGTGACCGCGGCGAGCGCCGCGCCGGTGGACCAGGCGTCCAGCGAGGGCGCGCGGACGCCTTTGATGTCGTTCAGGTTCAGCTCGGCCAGCAGGGTCACGTCGAAGCCGATTTCCTCGCTGCGGCGCGCCAGGCGGCTCACGTAGCCCCAGCTCACGGGCATGTGTTCGTCTTCCACGTTGCGCAGCCATCCGCCGAAGACGGGGAGCCAGTATCCGTAGCGCATCGATTTCGTTCCGTTCGTGTGACTCATTGGGCCTTCCCCACTTTCTGCGCGGCACTCTTCTGGGCGATCACGCCTTCGCTCGCTCCCGGCCGTTGCGGGCTTCGGCGATCAGGTAGTCGGCCAGGCGCGCGTAGGGGTCGAAGCCCACCACACGCGGCCCATCGGCAACGAAATTGGAGAGCGCGTTCACGTCGTAGAACAGGCGCCGGCCGTCGCGGTCGTCCACGATGAATTCGACGCCGCCCACCTCGATTCCCGCCGCGGCCATGATGCGTTCGACCGTCTCGATCACCTCGGGAAGCGGCGTGGCCGCCTGAACCCGCAGCCCCGTCTTGGGCGCGTCGGCGGGACAGATGCCTCGCGCGAGCGGCGTCCCGTCCGCCGTCTGGCAGATGTGTCCGGGACAGAGGTTGTAGCTCTCGCCGGTCATGAAGATTTGGATTGCGTAGAGGAATTTGCCGCCGAGAACCTCGACACGGGTGATGGAGTTGTCGCGGGCGGGGACGAAATCCTGCACGAGCGCGGTTTGATCCAGGCCCAGGTCCAGCTGACCCAGCGCCGCGGCGGGTTCCAGATCCTCGGCGCGGTCGTAGCGCGCCACGCCTGCTCCGCTCCCTCCGATGTTCGGCTTGACAACGACGGGATACCCGATGCTCGCGGCGGCTGCGGGCGCCTGGGCGGCCTGATTGATAATGCGGGTGCGCGGATAGGGGACGCCCAGCGATTCGAAAACGGATAGTTGCGTGGCCTTGGAGAGTTCGAAGCTGAAGGCGCGGCTGCCGTTGACCACGCGGGTGCCCATGCGTTCCAAGTGCCCCAGATAGCCCAGAGTGTAGAAAATTCCCTGGCCGTTGCCGCGGCGGTAGGCGGAAGGGCTCATGCGATTGAAGACGAGGGAGTACTGGGAGTCGCGCACCGCGGGGTCGTACAGGTGGCTGCGGGCGTCTATGCGGACGTAGGTGACGCCGCGCGCGTCCAGCGCGGCGAAGAGCGGCCGGAACCATTCCTGGTGCTCGTGATAGATGGCGATGGGGCGTGGGGTGGTCATGGGGCTGCCTCCAAAAACAAAAAGGCCGCTCGATTCGAGCGGCCCGGGGAACGATTGCTGAGCTGAGTCTGGACTAGTCCAGAAGCTCTCCCCGTGCGCCCGGCGGGCAACACCGATACGAACACTTGCACATGCAGTGTCCGATGCCGGGGATGACGGGAAGTTGCATCGCGGCCAGAATACTTCGGAAAAGCCTCGAATGTCCAGTGACGAGTGGAGACCGTTGGGCAGGGAACAGGGGAGCGGGGCCGCCGGCCCTTCACCCTCCGCGGCGGGTTCAGGACCTGCTGGATGGCGGCGCCACCAATCCGATGCCCTCTGCGCAACCGGGCCGTTCTGGCTAGTTGACTTTCGGGCGAAGGGGTTCCAATAATCGGGGCTGCGGATTTCCAGATGGACCAGTCCCCACGCGGAAAAGAATCCACGCCGCTCGAGCAGGCCGTATCTCGGGCCATGCGGGATAACCTCGCGCTCGTCCAGCACACCACGAAAGAACTGAGCCAGGCGATTGAAGATTTTGTGGCGGCGTGCGGGAGCACGCGGAACGCCAATATGCTGCCCTCGATGCTGCGGGCGCAAACGGCCTCGGCGTCGCTCACGTCGATGCTGGACGTGCTGACGCGGCTGCTGACAGCCTCTTTGCAGCCGGGACGCCAGGGGGCATCCGAGGCGTATCTGGTGAGCCAGATGCCGGCGGAAGTTCCGTCGGCGGAGCCCGCTGTTCTACCCCTTACAGCGTCGGTGCCAGTGACACCAGCGCCGGAACCACAGCCAAGAGTGGCTGTGCCACCACCGCCAATTGAGATTGTGCCGCCGACTGCGCCGGTGTCGCCGCCAGTGCCGGAGCGTAGAGGTACGGTCCTCATGGAGGCGATGCCCGTGGTCGAGGCGCCTCCGGAGCCACAGCCAAGAGTAGCTGCGCCACCACCGCCAATAGAGATTGTGCCACCGGCTCCTCCGGCCGAGCACGAGCCCGAGCCTGTTGTAGAACTCCATGGCGGACCACTCGTTCCCGTCGAGACTGAACCGGCGCCGCCGCAGGAATACGTGCCTGCAGGCGCTCCGGAGGTTAGCGAGGCTGTGCCGGAACCCGCGGTGGCCGTGGAAGCGCCGCCGGCCCCCGTATTTCGCGTGGAAGACTTGCCACAGGAGCAGCAGGAACTCCACCGGCGCGCCAACCGCCACGCAAAGGTCTCCATGCAGGACATCTACCTGCTGCGTCCGAAGGACGTACAACTCGCCCGGCAGAACCGCGACATCTGTATACGTTTGCGGGGCGACATCGAGAAGGCGCGCAAAGAGTATGTGCGGCGGTTCGGTCCGATCCTCGACCATCCTGTGGACTACTTCTATCACTGGATGGTGGAGGTTCTCGCGGAAGGAAAGCCGGAGACCCTGGGAGAATATCCCTACCCTTCCGCTGCCGTGCGCCGCTAATGCGGCTGGCCTCACGCCGGTGAAAGACTGCCCGAATCATTTTCCAACGAGTGGCGGCTCGTCTGCTCATACAGGCGCTGTCCGTGGTGTTTTTTCTCTGCTATTGCTGCTGGCCATCGTGCCGGTGGCGGCTGCCCCCCAGGTGGCCATTGCGCCGCAGGGCAATCTGGACGAACTGGCCTCGCTCAGCAGATCCCTGCGCGAAAAGGATTCGCCGGCGAACTACGGCCGGCTGGCGGACTTTGCGCGGGGACACGAGAGGGATCCCGCCGGGCCGGCCGCCGCGCTCGCGCTGGGGTATCGCGATTACACGCACGGGCGCCCGTCGGATGCAACCGCGTGGTTTGGCCGTGCCGAGCAAGGCGCTCTGCTGCCGGACTACGCCCTCTACTGGGAAGCACAGAACGTTCTCGGGCAGGGACAGCGGCGCGGCGGAGCGGCGCTGGATCTGCTGGAGCGGCTGACGCGCGAGTACCCATCGAGCGGAATCATGCCGCAGGCGCTGGAGGCGCTGGGCAGCATCGCTCTCGAAGCCGGAGACGCGGCCCGGGCGCGCTTTGCGCTGGAAGGCTACGCAAGAACAAGGGAACATCCCGGCCTGCTGCTTCTGCGCGCGCGAGCGCGAGAGATGGATCGCGCGCCCTCCCTGGCTGCCGCCGACTACGTGACCCTCTACTACCGCTTTCCGCTCTCCGCGGAAGCGAAACGCGCCGGGGAGCGCCTGGAGGCGCTGCACGGGCAGATGCGCGCGGAGTTTCCCGAAATCACCCCGGAGATGCGTCTGTCGCGCGGCGCCGCGTTCTACGACGCTCGGCAGTGGAAGCAGGCCCGCGACGAATACACGGCGATTGCAAAGATTCTCACCGGCGCCGACCGGGAGCGCGCCCGGCTGCGCGCCGCGGCCAGCGCCGTGCAGCCGCGTGGCGGGCCGGGGCCGCTCGAGGCATTGCGTCTGTCGGACGCGGACCTGGACGCGGAGCGCGACGGCCTGCTGGCCGAGGTCTACCGCCGGAAGAAAAATGTTGCGGCGATGGAGCGCGCGGCGGAATCGGCCGTGGCGCGGGCGCCGCAAAGTGCGGGCGCGGCGAGTGCGCTCCTCGAGGCAGGGAACTATTTCTGGTCGCGGATGGATCGCGGGACCGCCGTGGAATACTACCGGCGCTCGCTGGATGCCAGCGCGACGGGATCGGTTGCGGAGACGGCAAAGTGGCGCGTCGCCTGGACCGCGTATCTGGACCGCGATGCGCGCGCGGCAGCCCTGTTTGAAGAGCACGTGCGGCAGTTTCCCGCGTCGTCGTATCTTCCCGAGGCGCTGTATTGGCTGGGACGATTGTCGGAACGCTCGGGCGAAGGGGCGAAGGCGCGCGCCTTTTTCCTGAAACTCGCGGGGCGTTTTCCGCAAACCTATTGGGGCAGCCAGGCGCGCGCACGGCTACAGCAACTGGGTTCCGGCGGCGCCGAGCCGGCGGAGATGATTCCGCTGCTGGCGCTGGTTCAGCCGGCGAAGCCACTGCCCGACCTCTCCGCGCCTCTCCCTGCCGCGGCCGCCCGGCACGATGCACGTGCCCGCATGCTGTACGCCATCGGGTTCGACGCGTCCGCCGATTTGGAATGGCGCGCGGGCTATGCGGAGACGGGCGCGCCGGGGCTGCTGGTGGCGCTGGCGCAGGCTGCGGTCTTGTCCGGTCGCTATCCCACGGCAATCGTGACCATCCGCCAGGCGATCCCGCAGCTTGAGGCGCGGCGCTGGGAAGAGCTGCCCGTGGAGGTGTGGGCGGCGGCGTTTCCCATGCCGTTTGCAGGGGAGATACGCACCGCGGCGGAGCGGCAGGGTTTGGATCCCATGCTGGTCGCAGGACTGATCCGGCAGGAGTCGGCTTTCCAGCCGCGCTCGGTGTCGCGCGCCAAGGCCATCGGGCTGATGCAAGTGCTGCCGGGGACGGGAAAGATTCTGGCCCGGCAGTTGCGCATTCCCTTCAACAAATCGAAGTTGTTCGAGCCGGAGTACAATCTGCGGCTGGGCACGAAGTATCTGGCCAACCTGGTGGCCCAGTTCGGCAGCGAGGAGCCCGCGCTGGCCGCCTACGACGCGGGCGAAGACCGAATCGCGGGGTGGCAGGCGCTAAGGAAGTACGACGAAATGGCGGAATTCGTCGAATCCATTCCCATCACGGAGACGCGCGAGTACGTGCAAATCATCACGCGCAACGCCTCCATCTACCGCCGCCTGGGCCGAGTCCAACAATGAGCCGTGTGCAGCAATGAGCCGCGCGGCGACGAATGCCCGCTCGCGGGTTTCCGAGAAGGCCGGCCGGTTTACCGAGTCCGTGATCCGCGAAATGACGCGGCTGGCCATGCAGCACGGCGCGATCAACCTCTCGCAGGGATTTCCGGATTTTCCCGCCCCGGCGGAAATCAAAGAGGCGGCGCGCGAGGCCATCGCCTCCGACGTGAATCAGTACGCCATCACCTGGGGCGCGCGGGACCTCCGCCAGACCATCGCCGCGCAATTCACCGCGCGCCACGGCGTGCCCGTGGACCCCGAGCGGGATATCACCGTGTGCTGCGGCTCGACGGAGGCGATGATTTCGTCGATGCTGGCCGTGGTGGATCCGGGCGACGAGGTGGTGATCTTCGAGCCGTTCTACGAGAATTACGGGCCGGACGCAATTCTCTCCGGCGCGCGCCCCAGGTTCGTGCGGCTTCGCCCCGGGCCGGGCGAGGGAAAATTCGGAGCGGCGAAATGGAGCTTCGATCCCGAGGAGCTGGCCTCCGCGTTTGGGCCCGCCACTCGCGCGATCATCGTGAACACGCCGAACAACCCCACGGGAAAGGTGTTCGCGCGCGAAGAGCTCGAAATCATCCGCGACCTGTGCGTCCGCTGGAATGCCCTGGCAATCACGGACGAAATCTACGAGCACATCCTGTACGACTGCGTGCGGCACGTTGCGCTGGCCTCGCTCGACGGCATGCGCGACCGCACCATCACGATCAACGGGCTCTCGAAGACCTATAGCGTGACCGGATGGCGCGTGGGCTGGGCCATCGCCGCGCCGGACCTTTCCGGCGCCATCCGCAAGGTGCACGATTTCCTGACGGTGGGGGCGGCGGCCCCGCTCCAGGCCGCCGGCGCCGTGGCCCTGCGCCTGCTCCCGGCGTATTACGAGCGGCTGGCGGCCGCGTATCGCGAGCGGCGCGACTTTACGCTCGAATTCCTGGAGCGCGCGGGCTTCCGCTGTTTTCGTCCGGCCGGCGCGTACTACATCATGACGGACATTTCGAATTTCAAATTTGCCGATGATCTGGAATGCGCGCGGTTCCTGGTGGAAAAGGCGGGCGTTGCCGTGGTGCCCGGCTCGAGTTTTTATCAGAATCCTGCGGATGGCGCTCGCCAGGTGCGGTTCGCTTTTTGCAAACGGAGGGAGACGCTGGACGCCGCGGCGGATCGGCTGGCGCGGCTTTCGGAACTCCTCTCGGCACCGGCGCGCTGATCTCCGCTCGCTGACCCCGGGCCGCGCCGCGCAGTTATGTTAGAATCCGCGCGCGGTACGATAGGATGAATTGCCCATGGGTACGCAACTGACGCTGGTCCCGCAGAACACCAAGGTCACCGCGAACGGCGACGGGGAGCGCTTCGACATTTCCGCGAGCGCCACGCGCACCTTTCTGTGCACGCTCGACATCAGCGGGCAGATCGAGCAGGAGTCCCTCGACGTTTCCATCCAAACTTCCGACGACGGCGAGAAGTGGGGCGCAAAGCCGTTCTTGAAGCTGCCGCAGCAGTTTTACCGCGGGCGGACGCGGTTGCTGCTCGATCTGACGATGCATCCCGAGGTTCGCTACATCCGCGCGCACTGGGATGTGAGCCGCTGGGGCCGTGTGGCCCCGACGCCCATGTTTGTTTTTTCGCTTTTGGTCGAGGAAGTTCCTGCCAGCCGGCCGCTCGTGGCTAGAACGTAGTGTCGGCTTCCCGCGCGCAGCAAACCAATCGAACGGTGATCTGAACACTGAAGTGGGGTAGGAAGCTGACGGTCGGTTGCCCTTTGGTGGTTGCTTCCTACCCCGCGAGTGGTATTTGGCTCTTTGGACGCGGAAGCAGCGGAACAGGTTTCCAAAAACTCCTAGTCTTGCAGGGGCGCCCGGTCCCTCGCCTGACGTTCCCAAAAGCTGCAGCACCGACCGGCTCCAGTGGCGGCGCCTTGCATGAAAATTGTTTGCCCGCGTCGCGAGCGGAGAAATGGGTCTACAATGGCCCCGGTCTTCGAAGCCGATCAAGAAATTC
>Ga0209415_10019992_pt1 | contig 10448 bp, 7 predicted proteins | sample PeaSoiSIISIP2007_FD_187696 | JGI IMG/M metagenome (GOLD analysis project Ga0209415, IMG submission 187696) | Peat soil microbial communities from Weissenstadt, Germany - SII-SIP-2007 (SPAdes) (version 2) | ecosystem: Environmental > Terrestrial > Soil > Wetlands > Peat | place: Germany...
GATCTGTGACGAGCGAGCAACGCCGCCAGACGCCAAAAGAACCAGTCAGATTGTTCAAGTTATTTTGCGGAGGCTCCTAAAAAAGATGATGTTTTGGGTTCCAATCGTGGGCGTAACCTGGCAAGCTCCGGGGAGCGCAGTCATTAACTCATTATCTGATCAACGGTATGCAACGCCAGCTTCAAACCACTCGTCGTTCCTTCCTCAAACAACTCAGCGCGGCCGGAGCCGGCGCCTGGACGCTGTCCTACGTGCGTCCGGAGAGCGCCTTCGGAGCTGCGGCCAACAATAAGCTGAACATCGCCTTGCTCGGTTGCGGGGGCCGCATGCGCCAGCTATTGCCCTCGATCCTGGACCCGGGCGAAAACGTGGTGGCGCTGTGTGAAGTGAATTCCAGCCGGCTCACGCAGCTCAAGAAAGAGGCCGCCAAACACGGGGACGCGGGCGCCGCGGTGGAGAAGGCCAAAGTCTATGAAGACTACCGCGAGCTGCTGGCCGCGGAAAAATCGGTGGACGCCGTGGTCATCGCCGCCGGCCAGCGCTGGCACGTGCCCATGAGCAAGGCCGCCTTGCAGGCGGGCAAACACGTCTTTTGTGAAAAGCCGCTGGCCCATAGCGTAGCCGAGGCGCGCGAGATTCGCGAGCTCGCCCGAGGCTCCAAATTAGTGACGCAGGTTGGCACTCAAGGGGGCTCCAGCGCGACTTTCCGGCGGAGCATGGAAGTCATCCAAGCCGGAGTGCTGGGACAGATCCGGGAGGTGCATTGCTGGATTAACCGCAGTTTCCCACCGAGCGCCCCCATCGCGACGGAGGCGGACGCGATTCCGGAGGGCTTGAACTGGGATTTCTGGTGCGGCCCCTCGCCGGTCTTGCCGTTCAAGCGGTATTACCTGGGCGGCTGCCTGGCCTGGGGCCGGTGGCTGGCCTTCGGAGACGGCCACCTTGCGGACATGGGCGCTCACGCGATCAACTTGCCCTGGCGGGCCCTGCAACTCGGTGCCGCCCAGCGCGCCACGGTCCAAATCGCCGAGCCGCTGAAAGACAGTTATCCCTCCGCCACGGATTTTCGCTGGGAATTCCCTGCTCGCGGCCCGTTTGCTCCCGTAACGGTCTGGTGGCATGACGGCGTGAAAGCCGGCCCGCCGGAGGAGCTGGCCAAGGAATTAGTCTCCACCTTCGACAAAGTGCCCACCAATGGAGTGTTGTTCGCCGGCGAAAAGGGCCTGCTTTTCTCCGACGCCTGGGGCGTAGGGGGCATGGTGAGGCTGAAGGGCGAGTCCGAGGCCCGCAGGGTGCTGGAGCACGCAGCCTGCAAGGAGGTTCCCGCGACGCTCCCCCGCGCGCCGAAAGACCACATGCAGGAATGGCTCGACGCTTGCAAAGGCGGACCCGGGACCTTCCAGGGTTTCGTCTCCAGCGCGGACATTGCCGAGGTGGCGATGGTGGGCATGGTGGCGCTCCGCTTGGGCAAACCCATCGAGTGGGACACCCAAGACATGAAAGCCAAAGGTGAGCCAGGAGCCGATTCCCTGATCCATCTCGAGCAACGCCAACGGTGGCTATAATTCCAATCAGCGCTCAAGATGGCACTGTTCGGATTTCGGATTTCGGATTTCGGATTTCCAGGCCCGGCGCGGCCAACGTTGGGGAAGGCAGGCAGGCACCCAGCCGGGGCCTGGCCGGGGGTTGTTTATGGGTCGGATTCTGTTTAGGCCCCATCGGCCTGCGCTGTTCCGGAAGATCGCTTGCGGCACCTGGCGGACCGCGGGCGACCCCTCGGTTTATGCCTTGCTTGAAATCGATGTCGCCAAGGCGCTCGAATTCTCGGCGGCCTATTCCAAGACGCGCGGCGTCAGGATCACCCCAAGCCACCTCGTGGCCAAGGCCATCACCCATTGCCTCGTGGTCCGGCCTGAATTGAACGGAATGCTGCGGGGCGGCAAGGTCCATCTCCGGCAGCATGTGAGCGTCTTCTTCCAGGTCAACGTGCCTGGACCCGCCGCCAACGGCGCTCGGGATGACCGCATAGCCAAGGCCACCCTCAGCGGCACGACCGTCCACGCGACGGATACTCTCAGCCTGGCGGACCTCGCTCAGACCTTTTACCGGCAAGCCGCGGAGGTGAAACGCCGGCGCGACCCCGCCTTTGGTCCCTCGTTCCGCATCGTCTCGGCGCTCCCCTGGGCCTGCGTCCGTCCGTTCCTGAACCTGGCCGGATGGCTTATCTATGGCCTCAATCTCAACCTGGCCTTTTTCGGCCTCCCGCGCGACCCATTCGGTTCGGTCATGATTTCGAACGTGGGCGGGATGGGGATCGACGCCGCCTGGGCGCCGCTGGTGCCCTACTCGCGGGTCCCCCTCCTCCTGACCCTGGGTGCGATAACCGATAAGGCCGTCGTCGTAAACGGCGAGGTCAGAGTGCGCCCCATCCTGCCCATCGGCGTCACCTTCGATCATCGTCTCATTGACGGCGTCCACGCCGCCCAAATGAGTGCCGAGTTCAAGAAGTGCTTCGCCGAGCCCGCGACGTATTTTGGACTTAGATAAACGATCCAGGCGTTGGTATCGAGCAGGAAGGCCATCACCACTCCTCGCGCTTCTCAAAAGGAAGCTGTGGCGGACGCTCCAACGGCTCCCCGGCAAACGCGCCGGCTGTCGTTTCGAAATAGCCTGCTGGCCAAGCCTCGACGGAAGGAGTAGGGGTGGCCTTTGCCCCGCTTTGTTGGTGCTCCACAAGAATCGTAAGATAGCGCTGGAGCTCGCGGAGCACAGGCTCCGGCTGTTTGAGAATTTCCTGAATCAAAGCTTCACGCGCGCTCATACCAGAGAAAGCATACCAGTCGGGTTGCAGCACTGCGAGGTTTTTATCGAAGATCGTCGATGTCGCTTCGGATTTCGGATTTCGGCTACTCTTACCTCCACGCTCCACAAGCTCCACGCTCCACGCTCCACGCTTTCCTTGCTGCTTCGCCTCAGATTTGCGATTAGCCTCAGCTCGTGCGCGTGCTGGTTGTCGGTTGCGGCTACGTGGGGCTGCCTCTGGGGGCGGCCCTGGCGGCGTTGGGCCATGAGGTCTTTGGCTTGAGGCGCGCGCCTTGGAGCCCGCCGGGGCCGGAGTCGGGCGCAATCCAGCCTCTGGCCGGGGACATTACCCGGCCGGAAGACCTGGCCCGGTTGCCCACGGGCTATGATTGGGTGGTCAATTGCGTCTCCTCCTCCGGCGGCGGCCCGGCCGAATACCGCTCGCTCTATGTGCAAGGGACGCGCAACCTGCTGCAATGGCTGGCAGCCCGCCCGCCCGCCAAGTTCGTATATACCAGCAGCACCGCAGTCTATGGCCAGAACGATGGTTCGCTGGTCGATGAAACCGCTCCCACCGAGCCGCTCGCGCCAACCGCTCGCGTGCTCCTCGAGGCTGAAAAAGTCCTGCTCGAGGCGGCCCGGCAACGGAGTTTTCCTGCCATCATCGCGCGGCTGGCCGGCATTTACGGCCCGGGCCGGGGCTACTGGTTCAAGCAATACCTGAGCGGCGCCGCGCGAATTGAAGGCGGCGGCGGGCGCATCCTGAACATGATCCATCGCGACGACGTCGTGGGCGCCCTCATCGCCGCCCTGGACCAGGGCCGGCCCGGTGAGATCTACAACGCGGTGGATGACGAGCCGGTGACGCAGCTTGCCTTTTTTCAGGGGCTCTCGGCGGCGCTGGGCCGCGCCTTGCCGCCGCCGGCGCCCCAAGCGCTCAGCATGCCGCGCAAACGCACCCCCGCCAACAAGAGGGTCTCGAACCGCAAACTCAAGACCGAACTCGGGTACCTATTCAAATACCCGACCTTCCGCCAAGGCTGCGTCGCGCAGGCCACATAGAGCCTGTCCCGAGAGCCCAACCTGCGGAAGACTTTGTCGGCACCTTTGCCTCGACCTTTGTCGGAGCCCTTTGTCGGAGCCCTTTGTCGTCCCGGTTCGGAATCGGGATCTCGACAAAGCTGACGACAAGGGTTGCGACCAATCTCCGGAATGGGAAGGGCCACGGGCTTCCCTTCCCGCTCCTTTCCTGGTTAATTGTCCCCCGCATGTCGCGCGAGTCCGGCCAGTTAGAGTCCCGCTCAACAGGGGCGTCGCTGTCTCTGCTCAAGGAGGTTTCGCGCTCGTTTTATCTCACCTTGCGCGTGCTGCCGGGACGCATTCGCCCGCAAATCGGGCTGGCCTATTTGCTCGCGCGCGCCACTGACACCATTGCCGATACCGGCTTGGTTCCGGCAGAGCAGCGGTTGGCGGCGTTGGCCGCCCTGCGCGAGCGCATCCTCGGCTTGCACGACCGTCCGCTGGACGTCGGGGACCTGGCCCGGCGCCAGGGCTCCCCCGGCGAGAGGCGCTTGCTGGAACAGTCCGAGGCCAGCCTGGCGCTGCTCGGCGCCCTGGCTCCCGCGGACCGCCAACTCGTCCGCCAGGTGCTCGAGACGATTACCAGCGGACAGGAGCTGGACTTGCGCCGTTTCGCCGGCGCCTCGGTCAACCGCATTGTCTGTCTGCGCGCGGATCAGGAACTCGATGACTATGCCTACCGCGTGGCCGGGTGTGTGGGCGAATTCTGGACCCGCATCTGCCGCGCGCACCTCTTCCCCAAAGCGTCGCTTGATGATTCCTTCCTGCTGGCCAACGGCGTCCGCTTCGGCAAGGGCTTGCAACTCGTTAATATTCTACGCGATTTGCCCTCGGACCTGCGACAGGGGCGCTGCTACCTGCCGGCGGAGGGCTTAGCCGCGTGCGGCCTGGGCCCGGCGGAGTTGCTCGATCCGGCCAACGAGCCGCGCCTGCGTCCTCTCTACGATGCCCTCCTGGACCGCGCCCAGGCTCACTTGCTGGCCGGCTGGGACTACACTAACGCCCTGCCGCGCCGCAGTGTGCGGGTGCGCCTGGCGTGCGCTTGGCCGATCCTCATCGGCCTCGAAACCCTCCGGCTCTTGCGTGGCGGCAACGTGCTCGACCCGAGCCAGCGCTTCAAAGTCAGCCGCCGCCAAGTCAAACGCCTGCTCTGGCGCTCAATCCTCTATTATCCATCCGCCGCCGCCTGGCGAGGCCTGGTGCGATCCGGTCCCGGAGGGACATCCGGGATTGCCCGTGTGATGTACCTGAATTAAAAAAATCAATTCGTGCCACTCAGTCTTGCCGAGGGGAACACACGCGCAAACAACCAGAGCATTCCCAATCCGGCGATCAACCAAGCGCAGCTTCCACCCGGCAGCCCGTCGGGCACAGACGCAGTCAACGAACCGACGGCGCTCAGTTCCTGGTCGGCGTTGCCCGACTGCGTCGCGAACGTGCTGGCGCCGAAAGCATACTCGGAATAGGCCGAGCTGAAGGTGAAATCCGCTTCGTAGCCGACCGTACCGCCAGGTCCGGCCCCGGGCGTCAGCACATTATTCACCCTAAGGGGCGCCGTGCCCGTAAACGTGCCGAGTGTGAACGGCTCTCCAGCGCCAGTGACGGTCAGGACGTTGAAGAGGGGCGTCCAGGCGGTGCCATTGTTGCTCCCGTAAATCGAATACTGATAACCATCATACGACGCGCCAAAGTGGTCTATATTCGGGAAAACCCGGATCGAAGCGACCGACGTGCTGAAGGTGGCAAGAATCCAGTCGCTGCCAGACAGGCCCGGAAGACTGCCCCCGGCATACACGCGATATCCGTGAGCTGCCAACTCGGCGGAGGACGGCGTGAATGGGGAGGCGACGTCACCCGCGCCAAAGTTGCTAAATGTCGCGTACTGACCGACGCCAGATGTCAGGTCGGCTATGTTCCCGTCACTCGTGTAAGTGGTGCCCGCGCGGAGATCCCAACCTGCTATCCCGGCGGCCAATAGAGCCATTATCGTTAAAACTTTGTGCTTCATATTTGTTATGTTGATTGAGATTTATGCAAAGCGAGGCTATTAGCAAGTGGTGTACCTTAAGTTATTTCTTGAATTATTTTCGTTGTAAGTTATTGTGGACAAGTCATTTATGATTAAGCTCAGAACGGAAACGGGTTCTGTCGACGTCTTCGATAGTGTAAAGTTGTCCGACAAGGATTCGATGAACGAATGGGTTTGTGAATCGTAACTTATTTGATTTCAACGGGTTGCAATCCCATCTCGCGAGTGTCGGAAAGATTGACGAGCGTCGGAAAAAGTTACACCAGCGGCGCGAACCTGAGCCTGCTGCACTGACACCGGGAACCCTTTCGACACTCGACACTCGACCCTCGACCCTCGACACTCGACGGCGCAACGATGAGTTTTACTTCCGCCCAACAGGCCGCGATTGCGGCGCGCGGCAATGTGCTGGTCGTAGCCGGGGCCGGCACGGGCAAGACCCGCACCTTGGTCGAGCGCTGCCTGGCCTGCCTGGTGGCCGAGCAGCCCCCGGCGTCCCTCGACCAGGTCCTGATGGTGACCTTCACCGACGCGGCGGCGGCGGAGATGCGGCAACGGATTCGCGCCCGGCTGGAAGAGGAACTCAAAAAAGACCCCGGCAATTCCCATTGGCGCGAGCAGATGGCCCTGTTCGAGACGGCGCACCTCGGCACGCTCCACAGCTTTTGCCTCGAACTGATCCGGCAGCACTTTTATGAGCTCGAGCTCGATCCTCAGCTTGCCGTGCTGGCTGAAGAGGAGGCGCGCCTGCTGGCGGAGGAAACGCTCGAGCGCCTGCTGCAAGAGCATTACTCCGGGCGCACCACCGCCGCCGAGGCCGTCCAGCAGCTTATTCAAACCCAGGGCGGAGGCTGGGACAAACCGATCCGCGCCTTGGTCCTGCGCCTCCATCGCTACGCGCAAACGCTGCCGGACCCGGCCGGCTGGGTCGCCGGCCAGATAGCCGCCTTCGCCTCGCCTCAGCCGGACACCTGGCAACAATGGCTGCTCGCTGCCTTGGCCGAGACCCGCGGCCGCTGGCTGCCGCTGCTGGAAGCCCAGGCCGCGCAAGATGAAATCGCCGCCGTCTGTGCCGCCGCCCTCCGCCCGCTCGAGCCCGTTCCCTCCCGCGCCGCCGCCGCCGCCGCCTTCGAGGAAATCTCTGCCGCCGCGCGGGAGTTCCCTCGCGGCCGGAAGACCAACGGTCTCAAACCGCTCAAGGAATTCCTGAACGAAGCCGAGTTCCTCCTTTCACTTGCCCGCCTCGGCGAGGGCGCCGATCCGCTGAGCGAGGATTGGAACTGGGTGCGTTCTCAGATGATCACCCTCTTGGAAATGGCCCGCGAATTCACCGAGGCTTTCACCGAGGCCAAACGGGAACTGGGCATGGTGGATTTTCACGACCTGGAACAATTCGCCCTCCGCCTCCTCTGGGACCCCAAGACACAGCAACCCACACGCATTGCCCACCAATGGCGCCAGCAGCTTCGCTATGTGTTCGTCGATGAATACCAGGACATTAACGCCGCCCAGGACAAGATTATCGAGGCGCTCAGCCGGGAGGGCGCCCAGGGCAACCGCTTCCTGGTGGGCGACGTCAAACAGAGCATCTACCGGTTTCGGCTCGCCAATCCCTACATCTTTCAGGGCTACGTGGACTCCTGGCACGGCTCGCGCGGCCAGGTGATCCCGCTGGTGGACAATTTCCGCAGCCGCGAGGGCCTCCTGCGTTTCATCAACTCGCTTTTCGGCCTGCTCATGCGCCGCGAGTTGGGCGGTGTGGACTATGATGAGCGCGCCCAATTGCGCTTCGGCGCCGCCGAGGAACGGCGCCCCTTGAGTGTCGCCGCCGACCCCGCCCCAGCCGTCGAGTTGCACCTCCGCCTCAAACACGGCGCCGATCTCCCCGACGACGACCAAACCCCCGGAACGCCGGCTTCCCCGGCCGCCGTAGCTTCAGCGCAGGCGGCAGCCGGCACCCCCGCCGCGCTCGCCCAGGTCGCCGACCTCGAAGAGGCCCAGAAAGAGGCCCGCCTCGTCGCCCTGCGCTTGCGCCAACTCCACGCCGCCCGGCAGCCCGTCTGGGATGAGGCCGCCCGCTCGTTTCGGCCGGCCGCCTGGAGCGACATGGCCGTGCTGCTGCGTGCCCCAGCCGGCAAATCCGAAAGCTATGCCAAGGAATTCTCCCGGCTGAACGTCCCGTTGCAGGTCGCCCGAGGCGGCTTCTATGAGAGCACCGAAATCTCCGACCTGCTCAGCCTGCTTCAGTTGCTCGACAACCCGCTCCAAGACGTGCCGGTCCTGGCCGTGCTCCATTCGCCTTTGGTCGGCCTGACGCTCGACGAATTGGCGGCCATCCGGCTCGGCGTCAAAGGCCCGTTCTGGACTGCGCTCATGCTGTGGCACCGGGCGCGTCCGCAGTCCGCGGCCCGCAGTCCACAGCCCACAGTCAGCGAGGAGGAGACCGCTCGCAAGGTCTCGCGGTTTCTCGGCCTCTACGCCCACTGGCGGCGGTTGGCGCGCCAGGTGTCGCTGGCTCGCTGCCTCGAGGCCGTCCTGGCTGAGACACATTATGCCGAGTGGCTCCTGACGCAGCCGCGCGGAGAACAGCGCCATGCCAATGTCCAGCGCCTCCTCGCCCTGGCGCTCCAGTTTGACCAGTTTCAACGCCAAGGCCTCTTCCGCTTTCTGCGCTTTATCGAAGCCCAGCAGCTTGCCGAAACCGAGCCCGACGTCGCGGCCGTCAACGAAGAGAATGCCGTCCGCCTGATGAGCATCCACCAGGCCAAGGGCCTCGAATTCCCCGTAGTGGTCGTAGCCGACCTCGGCAAAGCCTTCAACCTCTCCGACCTCCGCGCCGAGGTCATCCTGGACGAGACCTACGGCTTGTGCCCGCAAATCAAGCCGCCGCACACCGGCAAGCGCTACCCCAGCCTGCCCTACTGGCTGGCCCGCCGACGCCAGCAGCACGAAACCCTGGGCGAGGAACTGCGCCTCCTTTATGTCGCCATGACCCGCGCCCGGGACCGCCTCGTCCTCAGCGGCAGCATCTCCGAAACCCAATTCAAACAACTCTGGCAGCCCGACTCCGAACTCGGCTTGGCTAAGCTTTCCTCGGCCCGCGGTTATGCCGACTGGCTTGGCTGGTGGTTTGCGCGCAACTGCGGCTCAGCGCGGCCGGAGACCGCCCGTGGGGAAAATGCTGGAGCGCCGCGTTCATGCGGCAGCGAAGCCTCAGCGGCGCTCGGGACTGCTAGCGGCGACAACGGCTTGGTCCGCTGGCAGATCCACGACGACACCAGCCTGCTCGAGCCCGCCGGCATCGGGCCGGAGTCGGCCCCGGCCCTGCCGACTGCCGACCCGCAAATGTGGGAAAGGCTCCAACACCGGCTCCGGTGGACCTATCCCTTCCTGGCCGCGACCCGCAAACCGGCCAAAACTTCCGTTACGACCTTGCGTCGCGCTGCCCAGGAAAGGGACGAGGAAGCGGTCTCCCTGTTCGGAGTGCAGGCCCCGGGATTGGCCCGGGATGAATCGCCCCCGTCGGCGGGCCAGGGTGGAGCAGGCTTCCAGCCTGCTTGTACGACGGGATTGGGCCGGGATGAATCGCCGCCGCAGGCGGGTGCGCCGCCGGCGCGACGCCAGCCCGGGAGACCCGGCCCGCGCGTTGCCAAGCGGCGCGCCGACGCCGCCCGCGCAGGCAATGCGCACCATGCCTTTCTCGAGCTCGTTCCCCTCGAATCCGCCGGAAGCCTCCCGGAACTGCAGGTGGCCGCCCAACGTTTGCAACAGGAAGGGCTCCTGGCCGAAGAAGAGGTCCACCTCCTCGATTTCAACATGCTGGCGGCCTTCTGGCAATCAGACCTCGGTCGCAAGGTCCGCGCTCAGGCGCAATTCGTCCATCGCGAACTGGCCTTTACCGCCCGCTTTTCCCCCAAAGAAATCGCCGCCCTCACCGGCGAGCTCCCCGAGCCGGCCCTCGAGGGCGAGTTCATCGTAGTCCAGGGCGTCGCCGACCTGGCCGTCGTGCTGCCCAGCGAGATCTGGCTGGTGGATTTCAAGACCGATGCGGTTGAAGCGGCCGCCCTTGCCGAGCGCGCGAGGCTCTACGCGCCCCAACTCAAGCTCTACGCCCGCGCCCTGTCCCAAATCTATCGCCGCCCCGTCTCCGCCGCCTGGCTCTATTTTCTCACCGCCCAAACCGCCGCGCCGCTCCAGTGGACGGAAGCCGCGGGTGCCCCGTGAATCGCTTGTCATCTTGGAGCTCAGGTGTAATACTCGGCTATGCGCCACCTATGTCAGTTCGCACCCATAGTCGCGGTTTTTCTCGTCGGATGCGCGTCTGCTCCGACCGGCAAACTGACCGACGCTGATCCCAATGACCAAGCCCGGATCCGACAACGTCTAAATGAGATTATTGACGCGGCCCAGAAAAAGGATTTCGAAAGGCTGGACAGCTATCATCTTTACGGCCCGAAGTTCACCAAGTTCGAGACTCAGGCGCCAGGCAGGCTCGACGCCGAAGCAGCGCGCATGGGCGAGCACAACGGATTGGGTG
>Ga0209415_10019993_pt1 | contig 10448 bp, 11 predicted proteins | sample PeaSoiSIISIP2007_FD_187696 | JGI IMG/M metagenome (GOLD analysis project Ga0209415, IMG submission 187696) | Peat soil microbial communities from Weissenstadt, Germany - SII-SIP-2007 (SPAdes) (version 2) | ecosystem: Environmental > Terrestrial > Soil > Wetlands > Peat | place: Germany...
CCGGCTGAGCTGCGGGACAGGGATTCGAACCCCAACTTCCGGTTCCAGAGACCGGCGTCCTACCGTTAGACGATCCCGCAACGGGTGCCCGTATTGTAGCCGGGGTCAGACTTCGAGCCGGTACACCGGCACGAGCCGCCGCTCGGTCTCGGTGTCGATGTGCGCGACGACCTCGACGTACGGCTCGAGGCCCGACCCGCGCAGTTTCGCGCGCAGCAGCCCGTCCACCTGGAAGAGGCCCGAGGAGTTGTTCATCAGGATCTCGATGAGGATCGGGCGCTCCTCGCCGTCGGAGATCGTCACGTCTTCGATCGCCGCCGCCGACAGCGAGTGCATCGACACGCGCCCGCGCTCGAAGCCGATGCGGGAGCGGCCCTTCGCCATGTCGAGCGCGTCGGCGACCCGGACGATGCCGGCGTCGACCGTGAGCGGCTCGCCGTCGGCACGGTGGCTGATGATCGCCTGCAGCACCTCCGAGACGACCACCGTGCGGTCGGGCTCGTCGTAGATGCCCGTCAGCAACTCGCGCATCTTCGGCTCGGAGAGGAAGAGGCTGAAGTCCTCGTGGCCGTGCCGGTGGATCGACATGCCGACGCAGTGCATGAGCGACGCGAGCGTCACGACGACTTCCGCGTCGTCGTTCGTCATCCCGTAGTCGCGCACCATCGCCGGCTCGACGCCGTGCTTGGTCAGTTGCCGCAGGAGCTTGAGCGCGATGTTGGCGACGATCTGGATGTGCACCCAGGAGTGGTCGTTGATCTCCATCCGCGCGACCGCGTTCACGTTGGAGACGTGCCACCACGCCTTCAGCTGCTTGTCGGCGTTCACGCGCTCGACGAGGGTGCGCAGCTTGCGGTTGCCGCGCACGGGCACGTTGATCCGCATGCGTTCGACGGCCTCCGCCGGAGTCAGCCGGGCCTCGTGCTCGGCCTCCTCGGCGACGGGTTGGTCGATCCGCTCGGCGGTTTCCTTGTCGAGCGCCATTGGCTGCAGTCTGACGCATGTGCATAGATATGGGGGTATGGACGACCAGCACCCAGTCCGCCTCGTCGTCCGGGACGACCTCCACCGGAACCGTCTGACGGTCTTCTTCCGGTTGATCCTCGCGATCCCGCTGATCATCTGGGGCTTCCTCTGGACGATCGCGGTCATCGTCGCGGCAATCGTGAACTGGGTCGTGACGCTCGTCGCCGGCCGGCCGGGTGCGGGCCTCCACCGCTTCATGTGCTCGTACATCAGGTTCACGGTTCACTTCGACTCGTACCTCTGGCTCGTCGGCAACCCGTATCCGGGGTTCGTGGGCGAGGAGGGCGAGTACCCGGTCGACGTGAAGCTGCCGGAGCCGACCGCGCAGGCTCGCTGGTCCGTCTTCTTCCGGCTGTTCCTCGCGCTGCCGTCGATCGCGATGTCGAGTGCGCTCGGCGGCGGAGGGTCGGCCAACTACTCGTCCGGCAACGGCCGCAAGTCGTACGGCGGGGGTGGCGCGCTCGGGCTCGTCGTCGCCGTCCTCGGCTGGTTCTCGAGCCTCGTGCGCGGCCGAATGCCGAAGGGCCTCCGCGACGCCGGCGCCTACAGCATTGGATACAGCGCGCAGATGCTCTCGTACCTCTTGCTCGTCACCGACCGGTACCCGAATGCGGACCCGACGGCGATGCTCGAGGGCGTGGACAGGCCGCGCGAGCATCCCGTGCATCTCGTCGGCGACCCACACGACCTGCGGCGCTCGCGGGTGACCGTGTTCTTCCGGCTCCTGCTCGCGATCCCGCATCTGATCTGGCTGTTTCTGTGGGCGATCGCCGTCTTCTTCGCCGTCATCGGGAACTGGTTCGTGACGCTCTTCGCGGGCACGCCGTCGAGGCCGCTGCATCGATTCACCTGCGCGTATCTGCGCCAGTCGCTCCACGTGCTCGCGTTCCTCTCGCTCACGACGAACCCGTTCCCGGGCTTCGTGGGCGAGTTCGGGCACTACCCGCTCGACCTCGAGCTTCCGGAACCGGCGCGTCAGAACCGCTGGAAGACGTTCTTCCGGCTGTTCCTCACGATCCCGGCGTCCCTCGTGAGGAGCGCGCTCTTCGGTGCGCTGCTCTGGTGCGCGGTCCTCACGTGGTTCTACGCGCTTGCGCGCGGGTCGGCGCCATGGGGACTGCGCAACCTCGCCGCGTACGCGCTGCGCTACGACGCGCAGACCGGCGCGTACTTCCTGCTCGTCACCGACGCGTATCCGCACGCGAGCCCGCTCGAGGGCGCGCCGACGCCGCAGCACGAGTTCGCCGAAGCCGCCGCGGCGTGAGCCGCAGGCTCGCGGTCGTCCCGCTGCTCGCCGGAGCGTGGGCGGCGGCCGCCTGGTTCCTTTGGCAGACGACGGTGCCGTCGTCGCTTCGGCTCCCGCACGTCGACGAGCACCGCTTCTTCTCACCGGAGCAGATCCACGCGGCCGCGAGCTTCTCGAGCGTGGAGGACATCCTGTTCTGGGGCGCAACGCTCGCGCAGATCGCCGCGCTCGTCGCATTCGCGCGCTGGGGCGCGCGCTGGGCGCGCGAGTCGGCGGCGGGACCGGTCGGCACCGGGATGCTGCTCGGGATGCTCGGGTTCGCGCTCGTGTGGGCGGCGCAGCTCCCGCTCTCGGTCGTCGACCTCTGGTGGCAGCGGCGGCACGGCCTCTCGCACGTCGGGTACGTGTCGTTCCTATTCGGGGACTGGTTCTCGCTCGGCGGCGAGTTCGTGTTCCTCTGCTTTGCGCTCGCGATCGTCATGGGGCTCGCCCGCCGGCTCCCGCGCACGTGGTGGATCGGGGCGGCGCCCGCGTTCGTCGGCCTCGCGCTCCTGTTCGCGTTCGTCGATCCGTACCTCCTCGGGACGCACCGGCTCACCGACCCGACGCTCGTCCCGATCGCCGCCCACCTGGAGCAGCAGGAGGGCGTCGGGCACGTGCCGGTCGTCGTCGAGTCGATCCACGACGTCACTTCGCTGCCGAACGCGGAGGCGATGGGCCTCGGGCCGAGCCGGCGCGTCGTCCTCTTCGACACGCTCCTCGACGGCCGGTTCACGACGGGCGAGCTGAAGGTCGTGATCGCGCACGAGCTCGGGCATCTCGCGCGCCACCACATCTGGAAGGACGTCGGCTGGTACGCGCTCTTCGCGTTCCCGGGGACGTTCCTGCTCTCGCTCGTCGCGCGTCGCCGCGGCGGCATGGGGGAGCCCGCGGCGGTGCCGCTCGCCCTGCTCGCCCTCGTCGTGCTCGAGCTGCTCGCGCTGCCGCTCCAGAACGCGATCAGCCGTCACATGGAGGCGGAAGCCGACTGGAGGGCGCTGGTCACCACGCGCGACCCGCACGACATGGTCTCGCTCATGCGCCGCTTCGTGCCGACGACGCTCGAGGAGCCGAATCCGTCGCTCTGGGACTACGTCTGGGAGGAGAACCACCCGACGATCGTGCAGCGGATCTCGATGGCGCAGGCTTACGCGACGTCCACGGCCCAGTCGCCGTAGAGCGAGGTGTAGAGACCGCGGCGCGCGAGCAGCTCCGCGTGCGATCCCTGCTCGACGATCTTCCCGTGCTCGAGCACGACGATGAGGTCGGCGTCGCGGATCGTAGAAAGGCGGTGCGCGATGACGAACGCGGTACGGTCGGCGAGCAGGACGCGCAGCGCCTCCTCGATCCGCCGCTCCGTCCCGATGTCGACCGACGAGGTCGCCTCGTCGAGGATGAGGATCCGCGGATCGGCGAGCAGTGCGCGCGCGAACGCAACGAGCTGCCGCTGGCCGAGCGAGAGCCGTGAGCCGCGCTCGCCGAGCTGCGTCTCGTAGCCGTCCTCGAGCCGCAGCAGGAACTCGTTCGCGCCGACGAGCTGCGCCGCCCGCACGATTTCGTCGGCGTCCGCGCCCGGCTTCCCGAACGCGATGTTCTCCGCGACCGTCCCCGCGAACAGGAAGCCTTCCTGCGGCACAACGCCCAGCTGCCGGCGCAGCGACGCCTGCGTCACGTCGTTGAGGTCGACGCCGTCGATCGTGATGCGGCCGCCCGTCGGCTCGTAGAAGCGTGCGAGCAGCTTCGCGATCGTCGACTTGCCGGCGCCCGTGTGGCCGACGAGCGCGACCGTCGTCCCCGCCGGCACGTCGAGGTCGAGGCCGTGCAGCACCTCGTCGCCCCGGGCGTACGAGAAGCGGACGCCCTCGAAGCGCACGTGGCCCTCGATCTCCGCGAGGTCGCGCGCGCCGGCGCGGTCCTGGACCTCCGGCTGCTGGTCGAGGACGCCGACGATCTTGTCGAGCGCCGCGGTCGCCGACAGGAACGTGTTGTACAGCTGCGAGAGCTGCTGCACCGGATCGAAGAAGTTCTGCACGTAGAGCATGAACGCGAAGAGCGTGCCGAGCGAGATCGCGTGGTTGAAGTACAGGTGGCCGCCGTAGCCGAGCACGACGGCGAGCGCGACGGTGGAGAGGAGGTCGACGAACGGGAAGTAGATGCCGTTGAGGACGACCGTCTGCATGTTCGACTCGCGGTAGCGCGCGGCAACCGCGCGGAAGTTGTCGTACGCCCCCTGCTCGCGCGTGAAGGCCTGCACGACGCGCATGCCCGCGATGTCCTCCGCGAGCGTCGCGGTCAGCAGGCCGAGCCGCTCGCGCACATCGGCGTACGCCCGCGCCGAGCGCTTCCTGAACAGGACGGTGGCCAGGCCCATGAACGGGATCACCGCGCACGTTGCGAGCGCGAGCCGCCAGTCGAGGACGAAGAGGATGACGGCCGTCCCGACGAGCGTGAGCGTGCTCTGCACGAGGGTCGTCACGCCGTCGGTCACGAGCTGGTCGATCGCCTCGACGTCGTTCGTCAGCCGGCTGATGATCACGCCGGCGCGGTTCCGCTCGTAGAAGCCGAGCGAGAGCCGTTGCAGGTGGCCGAACAGCTCGTTCCGCAGGTCGGCGAGGATCCGCTCGCCGACCCAGCCGGTGAGGTACGTCTCGACGTACGTCATGCCCCAGTTCGCGAGGCCGGCGGCGACGAAGATCGCGACGACGAGCTCGAGCCGCATGCCGCCCCGGCCCTGCACGGCGTCGTCGAGCGCGTACTTCGCGAGGTACGGCGGCGCGAGCGCGGTCGCCGTGGCGGTGAGCAGCGAGACCACCGAGAGGGCCGTGCGGGTGCGGTACTTCCGCGTCAGGCGCCAGAGGACGCCGAGGCGCCGCCGCGTCGTCCGCCACGACCAGTCGTCGACGCGCGTGTTCCGCTCCTGCATGAGATGCCCGCCGGGCTGGTGGACCCTCATGCGACCTCCGCCCGCGCCTCGACCGCATCGGCGAACTGCCGCTCGAGCAGCCCGTGCTCGTAGATCTCCCGGTAGACGGCACTCGAGCCGACGAGCTCGTCGTGCGTTCCACGCGCCGTCACGCGCCCGTCGGCGAGGACGACGATCTCGTCCGCGAGCGCGATCGTCGACAGCCGGTGCGCGATGATGAGCGTCGTCCGTCCCTCCATCGCCGTGCGCAGGCCGACGCGGATCTGCGCCTCCGTGGTCGCGTCGACCGATGCAGTGGCGTCGTCGAGCACGAGGATGCGGGGGTCGACGGCGAGGGCGCGCGCGATGGCGATCCGCTGGCGTTGCCCGCCCGAGAGCGTGATGCCGCGCTCGCCGATGACGGTGTCGTATCCCTCTGGGAGCCGCTCGACGAACTCGTGCGCCTGCGCGAGCCGTGCGACGCGCTCCACCTCGTCGTCGGAGATGTCGGCGCGGCCGAACGCGATGTTCTCGCGGACAGTCGCGGAGAAGAGGAACGGATCCTGCGAGATGACGCCGACCGCGCGTCGGAGCGACGTCAGCTCGACGTCCCGGACGTCGGCGCCGTCGATGGTCACGCGTCCGGCGGTGGCGTCGTAGAAGCGCGGGACGAGCGACGTGAGCGTCGTCTTGCCCGACCCGGTGTGCCCGATGAGTGCGATCGTGCGCCCGGCGGGAATGTCGAGATCGATGTCCTCCAGGACGGGCCGGCCGTCCATGTACTCGAACGACACGTGCTCGAAGCGGACATGACCGGGGCCAGGCCCCAGAGGTGTCGCGCCGGGACGGTCGGCGATCTCCTCCGGCTCGTCGAGCACCTGGAAGATGCGCTCTCCCGACGCGGTCGCGCGCTGCGCCTGGCCGATCCACATGCCGAGCGAGCGGAGCGGCATGACGAGCATGCCGAGGTACAGGAAGATGGCGCTGAAGCTGCCGGGCGTGAGCTGCCCGCGCACCACCATGCGCGCGCCGACGAGCAGCACCGCCGCCTGCGCGAGCAGCGGCACGAACGAGATGAGCGGGACGTACGTCGCGCGCTGCCGGTTCGCGCGGAGCGTCTGGTCGAATACGCGCTCGGAGCGGTAGCGGAACTTCGCCTCTTCCGCCGGCTCCTGCGCGAACGCCTTCACGACGTGGACGCCGACGATGTTCTCCTCGGCCACCGTCGCCACGTCGGCGAGGCGCTGCTGTACGTCGCGCAGCGTCGGGTGCGCGATGTGGCTGTACCGGTACGCGAGCGCGACCAGCGGCGGCGTGATCGCAAGCGCGATCAGCGCGAGCTTCCACTGGAAGAAGAAGAGGACGACGGTCACGGAGACGACCGTCAGCACGTTCTGGAAGAAGAAGATGAGGCCGTAGCCGAGGAAGAAGCGCACGCCCTGCAGGTCGACGGTCGCGCGCGACATGAGCTGGCCCGTCTGGTGGCGGTCGTAGAAGCCGAACGAGAGCCGGACGAGGTGCGCGTACATGCCGCTGCGCATGTCCATCTCGACGTCGAGCGCCTGCTTCCCGGAGAGGAGCCGACGGCCTATCATGAGTGCCGCCCGAACGAAGCCGAGCGCGACGATGATCCCGACGACGACCCAGAGCCGGTGCGTGTCGTGCCGCAGGAGCGCCTCGTCGATCACACCGCGGCCCGTCAGCCAGACGAGCGCGATCTGCGCCGCCTGCGAGCCGACTGCGAGCAGGATCGAGACGAGAAGGCCGACGCGGTACGGCCTGAGGAAGCCGAGCAGACGTACGAACGTCGCCCGGTAGGGGACCGCGCTCACTTCCTCAATCTAGCCCGCCGACTAGGTGCTGCAGCTCGCTCGCGACGAGCGCGAGCGCGCGGTCGAGGCGCTCGCGGTTCGCGGGTGCGTTCGGCCAGCTGCTCGCGCCCGACGGGTGCGGGAGCGGGATCACCGAGACACCGTCGCACTCGTAGCGCTCGCCGATGCACTCCGTTAGATCCTTGCGACCGAGCAGCTCGCGCAGCGCGAGGCCGCCGACGGTGACGATGAGGCTCGGCCGCAGCAGCTCGAGCTCCCAGCGCCACCAGAAGGCACACAGCTCGCGCTCGCGCGGCGTCGGCGTGCGGTCGCCGCGCCCCGACGGCGCGCGGCCCGGATAGCAGCGCGTCACCGACGCGCAGTAGAAGGTGGAGTAGAACGCGTCCTCGTCGAGCTCGAGCCACCGGCGGAGGGTCTGTCCGGCGCGCCCGCGCCACGGCAGGCGCTCCTCGCCCTCGGCGATGCCCGGCGCCTGGCCGAACAGGTACGCGCGCTGCTGCGCGAACGGCGCACGGACGGGCAGCGACTCGAGCGGAAAGCCGGCCTCGGCGCACGCGCGGCAGCGGGCGAGGTCGCGCTGTAGCGATGCGAGAGACCGATACGAGAATCTCGGGGTTGTCACCGGACACGTCCGCGAGAGCGCCTTGTGGACCGAATTCCACGCGGCCACAATGCCTGCGTGCGGTGGAGGCGGAAGCGTCCGGTCGAGCGTGAGGATGTCGATGCCGTGCTTGCGGTGCTGTTCGACATCCGCAGAGAGTTGAGCGAGATTCGTATCATTCTCGGAGAAGAGAATGGCGAAGAGCGACAGGATTCGTAGAGCCCACGAGCTGGCAGCCGAAGAGCTTCGCAACGATCCGACAGCGAAGCTTCTTCTCGAGCGCATGGCCTACCACCGCGGGATCATGGCCAAGGAGCGCGAGCGCGCAGACCGCCGCGCGTCTGCACCCGTCTGGCGCCGCCTCCTCCATCTCTACTGAGCGCCGTCATGGGTGACCTCCTCTCGTTCCCCAACCCGGTCAACGAGACGTCTGCGCGGCTCGTCGCGGGCGTCGTTGCCGTGCTCGCCGTCGTGGCGATCGCATTCCAGCAGGGCTGGATCCTGCCGGTGCTGGCATACGGGTTCGTCGCGCGCGCGCTCACCGGCCCGACGCTCAGCCCGCTCGGCCTGCTCGCCACGCGCGTCGTCACTCCGCGCCTGCGCGTGAAGCACCGCTACTCGCCGGGGCCGGCGAAGCGATTCGCCCAGACGATCGGCGCCGTCTTCACCGTCACTGCGACGCTGCTCTGGTACGCCGCCGGGCAGCACACGGCCGCGCTCGCGCTCGTCGGCGTGATCGTCTTTTTCGCGACGCTCGAGGCAGCGTTCGGCTTCTGCGTCGGCTGCCGTGCGTTCTATCTCGGCATGCGCCTCGGGCTCGTGCCGCCGCACGTCTGCGAGGACTGCGCCGCCGTGCTCGCCGGGCAGTACTAGAGAAGACCGTCGAGCAGCGCGCGGCCGACGACGGCTCCCTCGAGGCCGAGCGCGGCGAGGTCGGCGAGGTCCTCGCGGGAGCGGATCCCGCCGGCGGCCAGAACCGGGCCGCCGAACCGGCGGACGACGCGCTCGAGCAGGTCGAGGTCGGGCCCTCCGAGCGTCCCGTCGCGGTCGACCGCGGTGCACAGGAGCCGTGAAACGCCGGCCGCACGGCACAGGTCGACGGCGTCGTCGACGGCCAGCCCGCCGCTCCGTTCCCAGCCGTGCGTCCTCACCTCGCCGTCGCGGACGTCGACGGCGACGACGAGCCGCTCGCCGAGGGCCTCCACGTAGGGCGCCGCGCCCTGCTCGAACACCGCCGTCCCGGCGATGACGCGAGCGACGCCGGCGTCGACGAGCGCGCGGGCGTCCGCCGGGCTGCGGACGCCGCCGCCGAGCTGGACGGGAACGGGAGCCGCCGCCGCAACGAGGCTCTCCGCCAACTCGAGCGGGACGCCGCCGCTCCGCGCCGCGTCGAGGACGACCACGTGGAGGAGGGGAGGGCCGCCGGCGGCGAAGCGCCGCACGAGCTCGACGGGGTCGCCGGCCTCGCGCGTGATCGCCTCGAAGTCGCCCCGCTCGAGGCGGACCGCCCGCCCGTCGAGGACGTCCACGGCCGGCAGGAGTTGAAAGCCCTCTATCATCGTGTTACCATGCTAACACGATGGCAGCGACGGAACCACGACATTGGCCTACTCGCGAGCACAGAGACCTCTTCGAGACGGTCGCCTCGCTGAAGACGGGCGAGGAAGCCCAGCGGTTCCTCCGGGACCTGTGCACGCGCGCGGAGCTGGACGCGATGGCGCACCGGTGGCACGTGGCGCAGCTGCTGGACGAGGGGCTCCCGTACCTGGAGGTGGCACGCCGCGCGCACGCGTCGACGACGACGGTGACGCGCGTGGCGCAGTGGCTGCGCCGCGGCGAGGGCGGGTACCGGCTGGCGCTCCAGCGACGGCGGCGGCGATCCTGAAGATCGCGGTCCCGTCGAAAGGCCGGCTGCGTGAGCCGGCGATGGCCCTGCTCGAGGACGCGGGGCTCGGGCCGGAGACGCCCGGCGACCGCGCGCTCGCGTTCCCGTGCCGCAACGCGCCGGTCGAAGGGCTCCTCGTGCGCGCGGACGACATTCCCGAGTACGTGCAGGACGGCGTCGTCGACTGCGGCATCACCGGGCTCGACATCGTCCGCGAGCGCGGCGCGCAAGTGGAGGAGCTCCTGCGGCTCGGCTTCGGCGCGTGCACGCTCGAAGTGGCGGTCCAGGAGGAGTCGGCCGTCAACGCTCCGGAGGAGCTCGCCGGCGCGCGCATCGCGACGAGCTTCCCGCGTCTCGCGCGCGAGCTGATGCCGGCACCGATCGAGCTCGTGGACGTGCACGGCTCCGTCGAGCTCGCGCCGCGGCTCGGACTCGCGGACGCGATCGTCGACCTGGTCTCGAGCGGAAGCACCCTGCGCACGAACGGCCTGCGCTCCATCGGCGTGCTGCTGAGCTCCGAGGCAGTGCTCATCGGCCCGGCCGAGCCGCGCGAGGACGCATCGCGACTCGCCGGCGTCTTCCGGAGCGTCGTCGACGCACGCGCCGCGCGCTACCTCATGCTGAACGCGCCCGAGGAGGCGCTCGAGGTGATCTGCGCGCTCGTCCCGGGCTCGCGCGCGCCGAGCGTGCTGCCGCTGTCGGAGCCGGGAATGGTGGCCGTGCACAGCCTCGTGCCCGCCGCCGACGTGTGGCGGCTGCTGCCCGAGCTCGAGGCCGCGGGTGCGTCGTCGATCCTGCTCGTCCCCGTCGAGCGGATGCTCGGGTGACGGTCGCCGAGATCGTCGACGACGTGCGCGAGCGCGGCGACGCCGCGGTGCGCGAGTGGGCGCTTCGCCTCGACGGCGTCGAGCCGGCTC
>Ga0209415_10019995_pt1 | contig 10448 bp, 11 predicted proteins | sample PeaSoiSIISIP2007_FD_187696 | JGI IMG/M metagenome (GOLD analysis project Ga0209415, IMG submission 187696) | Peat soil microbial communities from Weissenstadt, Germany - SII-SIP-2007 (SPAdes) (version 2) | ecosystem: Environmental > Terrestrial > Soil > Wetlands > Peat | place: Germany...
GCCGAGTGGAAGGCCGAGCGAGGCGCAGCATGAGCCGGAGGAAGGGGTCGTGATCGCCTCGATCGCTACGCTGGGGGCGGCGGTCCTGGTGGATCTCGCATTCGGCGAGCCACCGAACGCCGCGCATCCGGTCGCGTGGACGGGCAAGTTGATCGCGTGGGCAACGCGAATGGCGCCGAAGCGCGGCGCTGTCAAACAGCTCGTGGCCGGCGCGCTGCTGGCGATCGCGGTGCCCTCCACGGTCGTCGCCTTGTGCATGACCGTGTTCTGGGGATTGCGGGGGCATCCAGTCGCCCTTTTTGTGACGCAAGCGCTGCTGCTCAAGGCGACGTTCGGCCTCCGTGCTCTTCCGGCCGCCGCCAACGTGGTGCGGAGCGCCCTGGTGAGAGGTGACGTACCCGAAGGCCGCCGAGCGCTCGGCAGCTTGTGCAGCCGCGACGCGAGCACGCTCCAAGAGCCCGCGCTTGTCGCGGCCACGGTCGAATCGGTCGCCGAAAACACCTCCGACAGCTTCGTCGCACCGCTCTTCTATTTCGTCCTGCTTGGCGTGCCTGGCGCCGTCTTCTACCGGGCGGTCAACACGCTCGACGCGATGATCGGCTACCGCGGGCGCTACGAGTGGCTGGGCAAGGCCTCCGCGCGCCTCGACGACCTGTTGAACCTTGTGCCCGCGCGCATCACGGCCGCGCTCTTGCTCGTCGCGGGGCTCCTGTCGCGAAAGGACGCGGCGCACGGATGGCTCGTGCTCCATCGGGACGGTGCGCTCACCGAGAGCCCAAACGCTGGCCGACCTATGGCCGCGATGGCAGGGCTCTTGCGCATCGAGCTCGCGAAGGACGGGCACTATCGCTTGGGGGACGCTCTCGATGGTCTCGAGGTCTCCAAGATCACCGAGGCGTGCGTGGTGGCGGCTGCGGCAGCCGTTCTCGCGCTCGCCATGGCGCTGATGGCTCTTGGAGCGAAGCATGCTCTCTTCCCCTGAATCCAAGGCGCTGGAGCCGGTCGCCCATGGCGGGTTGCTCGACGGAGAGCTCGCCGCACTCGGTGTGAAGCCGGACGAAGTGCTCGACGTCAGCGTGAACGTGAATCCGTACGGACCCTCGGCGGACATGATCGACGCCATCCGCAGGGCTCCGATCGATCGCTACCCGGATCCGACAAGCACCGCAGCGAGGCGCGTCCTCGCCGAGAGCCTCGACGTCGACACGCACGACGTCGTCCTCGGCAACGGGGCGGTGGACCTCTTGTGGACGATCGTCCGCTCGTTGCTCGACCCCATGAGCGCAGCGGTGATCGTGGAGCCCACGTTCTCCGAGTTTCGCGGCGCGCTCATGGCGGTCGGGGCACGGGCGGTGGACTGGCGCGCGTCGGAAGAGAGAGCGTTTGCGCTCCCTCTCGAAGACATCGCGCGCGTGGTCGTACGCGAGCGCGCGAAGCTCGTTTACTTGTGTGCGCCGGGAAACCCGACCGGCGTGCCCGTCCCGATCGACGACGTGGCGTCCTTCGCTCGCGACCTCCGCGCCGCGATCGTCGTGCTCGATCAGGCGTTCCTGTCGATGAGCACGCGATTTCGCGACATCGAACGGCGGATGCCGCCGAACGTCGTGTGCGTGCGGTCCATCACCAAGGATCACGCGATTCCGGGTGTACGCGTCGGCTACTTGCTCGCGTCGCGCGCGATCGCTGCGCGCATCGAGGCGGGTCGCCCTCCGTGGACGGCGAGCGCGTTCGCGCAAGCCGCGATGATCATGGCGACGCGCGAGGGGGCCTTCATCGCGGAGAGCCGGACGCGTTGGCTCGGGGACCGCGCTCGGCTGGCGCGCCGCGTGCCCCTGCCATGCATCGAGTCGTCGGCGCCGTACGTGCTCGCGCGGGTGGGGGACGCCACCGCGCTCCGCCGTCGCCTGCTCGAGCGCCATCGGGTGCTCGTCCGCGACTGCACGTCGTTCGGCCTGCCGGACCATGTACGCCTCTGCGCCCGCCCGCTCGCAGACGAAGATCGCCTGCTCGCCGCGCTGAAAGAAGAGCTGCCTCGATGGTAGCCCGCACCCTCATGGTCCAGGGGACCGCGTCGTCCGTCGGCAAGAGCCTCCTCGTGACGGGGCTTTGCCGGATGTTCCAGCGCGAGGGGGTGCGCGTCGCTCCGTTCAAGTCGCAGAACATGGCGCTCAACTCGTACGTGACCCCCGACGGCCACGAGATCGGGCGCGCGCAGGCCGTGCAGGCCGAAGCGGCGCGGGTCGTGCCGACGGTGGACATGAATCCGATCCTGCTCAAGCCCGAAGGGGATTCGCGCTCGCAGGTCGTGGTCCTCGGCCAATCCATCGGGAGCATGCTCGCCCGCGACTACCATGCCCACAAACCCAATCTGAGGCGCATCGTCGCCGAAAGCCTCGCGCGGCTGCGAGAAGCGTACGACCTCATCGTCATTGAGGGCGCGGGAAGTCCGGCCGAGATCAACCTGAAGGACCGCGACATCGTGAACATGCATGTCGCGCGGGTCGCGGACGCCCCGGTACTGCTCGTCGGCGACATCGATCGCGGCGGTGTCTTTGCGGCGTTCGTCGGGACGATGGAGCTCCTCGATCCCGACGAGCGCGCGCGCATCGCGGCGTTCATCGTGAACAAGTTCCGCGGTGACATCGCGCTACTCGAACCCGGGCTCGACTTTCTCAGGAAGCGCACCGGTGTCCCCGTGCTCGGCGTGGTGCCCTACGTGACGCGCTTGCGTGTGGCCGACGAGGACTCGGTGGCGCTCGACGACCGCCGGAGACGCCCTCGCGCGTCCGCGGAGCAGATTGACATTGCGGTCATCCGCTTGCCGCGCATCTCGAACTACGACGACTTCGCGCCACTCGAGCACGAACGCGACGTCGTGGTCCGCTTCGTCGACGAACCGTCCGCGATGGCCTCCGCGGATCTGGTGATCTTGCCCGGCACGAAGAGCACCATCGCGGACCTCGCCTGGCTTCGCGCAGGCGGTCTCGCCGAGGCGCTGGTCCGGCGCGCCCGCGAAGGGCACCCCGTGGTCGGCATCTGCGGCGGATGCCAGATGCTCGGCGGGGCCATCGAGGATCCGTTCGGGGCGGAGTCGCCCGTGGTCTCGAGCGTCGGGCTGGAGCTTTTGCCCATCCGCACGCGGTTCGAGCGAAGCAAAACCACCGCGCAGGTGAAGGCGCGCGGTCGCGGCGCAAACATTCTCACGAGCGGACCCGGCGACGGGGATCTCGATGGCTATGAGATTCACATGGGCACTGTGCAGGCCCTCGATCCGGGCTGCGCCGCGTTCGAGATCCACGCGCGCAACAATCGCGCGGAGCACGCGCTCGACGGGGCCGTTGCTGCGGGGGGCGCTGTCGTCGGTACGATGATCCACGGGCTCTTCGACAACGACCGGCTCCGCTCGCGATTGGTCGCTGCGCTCCGCGAGAAGAAAGGGCTGCCCGAGCTCTGTCCCTCGCCCGCGCTGTGGAGCAAGGACGCGGAGTACGACCGCGTCGCGGACGCCGTGCGCGCGAGCATCGATCGGAGTCTTCTCGAGCGCATCATGCGAGGCGAGAAACTCCACGAGGGCACGTCGCACGGCACCCAGGCGCCATGATCGCGCTCGTTCTCGGGGGAGCCCGCTCCGGCAAGAGCCGCCACGCTGCGCAGATGGCGCTGCGGCGAACACCGTCGCCGGTCTTGCTGGCCCCCTCCCGGGCATGGGACGCTGACCACGCCGCCCGCATCGCTCGCCACAAGGCCGATCGCGGGCCGGAGTGGACGACGATCGAGGAGGAGAAAGCCATCGCCCGGACGGACCTGGGGGGTCGAGTCGTCGTCGTCGATTGCGTCACGCTCTGGCTCACGAACCTCTTCGCAGACGCGGAGTGGAGGGCCTCTGCGGCGCACGAGGCGGCGCGCGCCGAGCTGACGCGCGCCTTCGCGGTCGACGCCACCTGGATCTTCGTATCCAACGAGCTCGGCATGGCGCCCCACGCCGCGAGCGAGGCCGCGCGGAAGTTCGTCGACGTCCAAGGCTTCATCAACCAGGAGATCGCCGCGCGCGCCGACGCGGTGGTGCTGATGGTCGCGGGCATCCCGCTCGCGGTGAAGGGGAGCGCAGAGTGAACAACCCCGTCCTTCAGCCGGAGGAAGTCGCCCGCTTCTCCGACGAGGCGCGGCGGGCCGTGTACGACGTCATCGCGCTCCGTCGTGATGTGCGTCATTTCGTGAAGGACGCCGACGTCGACGGGGCGACGCTCGACCGCATTCTTCAGGCCGCCCACCTGGCGCCCAGCGTCGGGTTCTCGCAACCGTGGGCGTTCGTCGTGGTGCGCGATCTCGCGACACGCGCGCGGATCCGCGAGAGCTTCCTCGTCTGCCGCGACGCCGAGTCCGTCCGGTATCCGCCGGAACGAAGGGCGCAGTACCTTTCGTACCGCCTCGAGGGCCTCATCGAGGCGCCGGTCCACGTGTGCGTCGCCGTGGATCTCCGCCCGCGCGACGAAGCCATCCTGGGCACGACTGTGCAACCCGAGGCCGTTCGCGCGAGCGCGTGCTGCGCCGTGCAGAACATGTGGCTCGCCGCGCGCGCCGAGGGAATCGGCGTCGGGTGGGTGAGTATCGTCGAGCCCGCGGTGCTGCGTCGCGAGTTCGCGCTCCCGGCGGGCGTCGAGCCGATCGCCTATCTGTGTGTCGGGCATCCGGTGGCCTTCCGGGCAAGGCCGATGCTGGAGGAGCTCGGCTGGCGCCCGCGCCGTGCCCTGGGGGACGTGACGCACCGGGAGCGCTGGAAAGACACGCCCGCGCGGAAACCGACGACCGTGCCGGCTCCCGAGCGCCCGGCAGAGGGGGTCGTCACCGGCCCCGACGAGCGAGCCCGCGAGGCGGCCCGCGCCCATCAGCAGCTGCTCACCAAGCCCGCCGGAAGCCTGGGCCGGCTCGAGGAGATTGCGATGTGGTACGCGGCAGCGCGCGGCGCGTTCCCCGTCCCGCCCCCGGTGCGCCCCGCACTCGCGCTCTTTCTCGCCGATCACGGCGTGACGGTGGAGAGCGTGAGCGCGTACGGTTCCCAGGTTACCGCGGCGATGGCGTGCAATGTCATGGCCGGGGGCGCCGCGGCCAGCGTGCTCGCGCGCCGGCGCGGGGTCGACCTCGTGGTGGTCGACGTGGGCATCGCGGGGGACATGAGCGCGGCTCCGCTTCGGCCCGTCGTGCCACTCGTTCGCGCGACCGTACGCCGCGGCACCGGCAACCTTCGCGTGGAGCGGGCGATGACGGACGACGAGGCTCTCGCCGCGATGAGCGTAGGCAGGCGTATCGCCGACGAAATGCACGTTCGCGGCTCGGGTATCGCCGCGGTGGGCGAGATCGGCATTGGCAACACCACGTCCGCGGCCGCGCTGGTCAGCGTCTTCACCGGCGCTCCCCCCGAGGAGACCTGCGGTCGCGGCACCGGCGTCGACGACGCGACGCGGACGCGCAAGATCGCCGTCGTCCGCGACGCCCTTCGCCTCCACTCACCGAGGCGCGAGGATCCGCTCGGCGCCGTCGTCGCCGTCGGCGGCCTCGAGATCGCCGCGATCGCAGGATTCATCCTGCGCAGTGCCGTGCTGCGCTTGCCGGTTGTGCTCGACGGGGTCGTCACGAACGCTGCGGCGCTTGTCGCACAGGCGATGGATCCGCGCGTCGTGCACTACCTCGTCGCGTCCCACGCCAGCCCGGAGCCCGGCGCGCGGATCGCCCTTGGACGCCTCGGGCTCCGACCTCTGCTGGCTCTCGAGATGCGTCTCGGCGAAGGCACGGGGGCATTGCTCGCGCTCGATCTGGTCGCCGACGCGGTCGCGCTGCAGGCCGAGATGAGCACGTTCGCGACGGCCGGCGTTGTCCGGAGCGATGGATGATCGCTCCCGCGCCGCTGCGCGGCTTGCGCGCCGCGTTCGTCTTCCTCACGCGCGTCCCTGTCGGCGGCTTTCCGTACACGGACGACGAGTGGCGCTGGGCCGCCGCGCACTTTCCTCTGGTGGGCGCGCTGCTGGGTGTGGTCGTGGGCGCCGTCGACTACGTCCTCCTCCCGCTCGGCGACCTCGCGGCAGCCCTCGGCGCCATCGTCGCATCGCTCTTCCTCACGGGGGCCCTCCACGAGGACGGCCTCGCCGACACGAGCGATGCGCTCGGCGGGGCATTCGATCGCGACAAGATCCTGGCCATCCTGAAGGACAGTCGCGTGGGGACGTTCGGGGCGTGCGCGCTCGTCGTGTCGATCGTGGGACGAGCGGCGCTGCTCGCTCGGCTGGGGCCGGACGCGCCGTGGGCCTTCGTGCTCGCCGGCGCGGCCGCGCGGCTGGGGCCTGTCTGGCTGATCGCGACGATGCCCTACGTCTCGTCCGCGCAATCGAAGAGCCGAGGCGTGATGGGCGCCGGGTACGTCCAAGCGGGGATCGCCGCCGCGTGGACGGTGGTCGTCTCGCTCTCGATCGGTAGGACCATGGGGGTCTCTCCGAGACGCCTTTCGGCCGTCCTCGCGGCGGTCGCCGTCGTTACCCTGCTCACTGGTTGGCGATATGCCCGCCGGCTCGGAGGCATCACCGGAGATTTCCTCGGAGCGACGGAGCAGCTCTGCGAGCTCGCAGCGTTTGGCGTCCTGGCATGGGGCCACGCGTGAGCGCGGGCTCGCTGCTCTTCATTCGACACGCGCCCGTCGCCGTAGGCCGCGTCTGCAGCGGGCGGTCCAACATCGCAACGATTCTCCTCTCCTGGGCTTGAAGCCCATCGAGATGGCCGGAGAAGTTCCGCGCGGTCCTCCGGCGGGCCAAGGTGCGTGACCTCGTGAGCAGCCTGCACCATCCCCGTAAGCCAGCCGAGGAGCAGGCGGATTCTTCCTTGGGCGAGGATCTCCACGCCTCCGTCCGTTGTCGGTCGCCTCTCGAAGGGCGCATCGGCATTCCACATCACGCGGTCCAGGTCCGCGAGGTCGGGTGCGGCCACGGGAAAGATCTCTCCGCGCTCGTCCATTCGCCGCCGAAGAAGTTCAGGCTTCCACGAGGTCGGTGCGACGTAGAGCCGCCAGCCGTCGCCATCGCGGCCGATGAACACATCGAGTACAGGGGTCTTCGGCACCATCGCGGGGGAGCGTAGCATCCGGGCTGGCGTCCTTTTTTCACGGAGGCGTGGTGGATCGACGCGCTGCAGTCGGGTGGCCGGACGTGTGGGCCGTCATCAAGGCGAGTGCCGAAAGGCGCCTGGGCAAACCGCTCCTCGAGGCGTACTTCTTCGTCGCCGTCTTCGGAATCCTGGTCGTCGCGGTTGCCCTCGTCGTCATGCGCTTTTAGGTGGCGCGTGCTGGAGGGGATGCCGCGGGGTCCAGGAGGCCAGCTCTCGGCTCAGTCCCGCCCGTCGCCCTCGTCCTCTCCCACACCTTTCCCTGCGGCTTGCCCCTCGATCCGCCTCCACACGACGATCCAGTCGGTCGCGATCTGGCGCTGCGCCTCGGTTAGGCTCATCGCTCCCGAGCAGACCTGGCGATGCAGGAAGTTCTCCACCTTGTCCTTCTGATGAAAGCCAGGGGCTGGCTCGGCCGATTCGGGCCACAGGTTCGCGATCGTGTTGTCGCCGCCCAGTTCGAGGGGGATGAGGTGATCGACCTCGTAGGTTCCCCGGGGCTGGGGGTACGAGATGCCGTACTCGCGGAATGCTTGCCGATGGACCTCGGCGGAGACTCGGCGCCGTTCGCGGGTCGAGCGCTGGCACACGACGTTCATGTCCGTCGTCATCACGGCGCCGGGGGTGCAGGTGGGATCGGGGAGCGACCCACGAACTGTGCAGCCGCTCTCCCTCGCGCGTGACAGTGGGGAGTCGGATCCGGGCTCGGCATTCTGTTCGGCGATGATTGCGGGTGAGAGGGGGCTGGGCGACGTGCTCGGTGTCGAAGCCGAGGAGGCGGTTGGGGCGGGGGCCGGGATTGGCGCCGGGGGCGTCGCCGGAGGGGGAGCCGAGGGCGTTGCTCCCGTGCAAGCCACAAGAAGAAGGGCGAGCGCCGTCGCGACCACGGGGCGGATCTTCGTCACCGCGCGACGATACATGCTCGAAGACGAAGCCACGCTCCGAGTACAACAGAGACGTGGTCGCGAGAAGGGCGCGCGAGCCAAGCGCTCGGTTCGATCGAGAGGCATGGGATCCGGGCTCGCTACGGCGGCTGCGCCGGGAAAATGATCGCGACCACGTGCTCACCCCGCGCGTTGCGCTTGTACGCGATCCGCGCGCCCACGAGGTTGCGCCCGCGCACGAGATCCTCGACGGCCGACATCAATGCCCGCACGCCAAGCGGCGGTCGCGAATCGGGGTCGACGAGGTGCCTCGGGGGCCGCGCGTTGTCGGGCACCCCGACGCTTTGAACCTGAACGCACGCGCAGTCAATGCTCAGCGGGCGTAGGTTGCAGAACATTTATTTCGTTAGTATTGTTCAAACGTGCTGTCATGATTGAAACCGAGCGCACCCTCTCCAAGAACGAGGCGAAAGTCGTCCTCGACCTCGAATGGCGCGGCCAGAAGGCCGTCACTGCCGCCGAGCTGCGCGAGAGGCTGGGCGGCTCCGACGGCTACGCTCGCTTCTTCGCGCACCGTCTCGTCGAGAAGGGCTGGCTCGAGCGCGTCCGTCCGGGCCTCTTCCAGCTCGTCCCCGCCGATCGCGGACGCGAGGGCATCGGCGACACGAACCCGCTTTCGACGGGCGCGTTGCTCGTCGCCCCGTACTTCTACTCCTTCGCCACGGCCTGCACCCATCACGGGTTGACCGAGCAGGTCTTTGCCGAGGTCTACCTCGCGTGCGCTGCGAGCAAGCGGCCCGTCACGATTCGCGGCACCCGGTACGTCTTCGCGCACGTTCCCCAGCGCCGCTTCTTCGGGTTCGAGGAGACGGACGTGCTCGGGGTCCACGTCCTGATGGCGACGCCGGAGCGAGCGCTGCTCGACGCACTGGATCGGCCTCGGTTCGCGGGCGGCATCCGGGAGGTCGCGCGCATGGTCGCCAACGCCGCGAAGCGCGTCTCGTGGGAAAGGCTTCTCGACCTTGCCCGGCGCTGGGACGAGTCGGCCATCGTGCAGCGTCTCGGGTACTTCGTGGACCTTCACCACGTCGAACTGCCGCCGCATGTCGGCGAGGCGCTCCGCGCGCTCGTCTCGCCCGCAAGCAAGATCCACCTGGGTCCCCGCGGCGAATGGGGCACGGGCGGCCGGCTTGTTCATCCCTGGGGCATCATCGAGAACGTCCCGCCGGAGCGCTTGCTCGAGCCCGAGCGCCGCGCGCAGCCCTTTCCCAAGAGGCCGCGGTGATCGAGAGCAAGGTCGTCGATCGCTACGCCCACCAGAGCGGGGTCAAGGACCAGCTCGTGGCCGAGCGCGAGGTCGTCCTCACCTACGCTCTTCACGCGCTCGGCGAAGCAAAGACCCTCGATCTGCTCGCGTTCAAGGGGGGCACCTGCCTGCGCAAGATCGTGTTCGGCTCGACGGGGCGTTTCTCCGAGGATCTCGACTTCACGCTCCGCGGCAACGACGACCAGGAAGCACTCACCGCCCTCTACGAGGTCTTCAACCGGGAGCATCACGGCGTCGCCTTCTCCCTCGACGATGCGTGGTACGAGACGGCCGACGGCTTCGGCATGGAGGTGCAGTACCGGCACGGCTGGAATGCGTCCGGGAGGTTCCGGCTCCAGGTCAGCACACGCGAGAAGCCCACCCTTGGGGTGTCGTCCCGGCCGATGGCCGAGCAGCTCTACTTCAAGGACCTGGAGTTCGAGCCCTTCGACGTCCCGTGTTTGGAGCCCATCGAGATGGCCGCCGAGAAGGTCCGAGCCGCCTTCCAGCGGGCCAAGGTTCGCGACCTCTACGACCTGCACCTGCTCGCACGCCAGAAGTTCGACGGCGACCTTCTGCGTGGTCTCGTCGTGCTCAAGCTGTGGCAGGTGCGCGATGCCTTCGATCCCGCGGGCTTCTTCACCAAGCTCCGCGGTGGCGAGTACGACTGGGAGGATCTGCACCGCCTCCTCCGCCCGTCGGAGCGCGTGACGCAAGAAACCATCGTCGCAGGCATCGAGCTGCACTTCCACAAGCTCAAGGAGCTCACCGAGCTCGAAGCCCACGTCGTGGCCGACGCGAAGAAGGGCGCCCGCAATGAGCCCCTTGGAGGTCGACTGCGTGCCGAGACCCGCGATCGCTTGGCCCGACTCTAGCGGGCACGTCCTCGAGCAGCGCCGGGAGCCGCTGCGCCCGCGGTGCTCCTTCCGTGTCGAACACGTCGCCGGTTTCTGGATCACCGCCGCATGATCCGGAACTGCCTTCGCCGACGCGCCGGGCAGCGGGGAGTTCTCCACCTTGGGTCTCCCGCTCGATCGTTCGGGCTTCTCCCGCTCCGAGCGCCTTCGTCTCGGCTCGTTCGCGCGGGCCCCCCTGGGTCGCGCCTCGAGACC
>Ga0209415_10019998_pt1 | contig 10446 bp, 7 predicted proteins | sample PeaSoiSIISIP2007_FD_187696 | JGI IMG/M metagenome (GOLD analysis project Ga0209415, IMG submission 187696) | Peat soil microbial communities from Weissenstadt, Germany - SII-SIP-2007 (SPAdes) (version 2) | ecosystem: Environmental > Terrestrial > Soil > Wetlands > Peat | place: Germany...
CCTAACAGCGGTACCAGGATAGTCTCTAACGGCTGTCACTGGATCGATCACTTCTTGTACCTTAATGATTTCTCTCCGGCACGGCAGGTAGTCGCAGCACCCCTCGGAGAAGCCTCGACGCTTATCCGCATAATCCTTGAGAACGAGGCTGTCCTGTCGCTTTCTTTGACCAACGAAGGTTCACCGAGGCTTGGGGTGCGCGAGCATTGTGAGTTCCGCGCTAACGGCGTCACTGCGATCGTCACGGACGCGAAGAAGTACATGTCGGAATCGGGTCGCGGGGTGATTCGCAAAGCTAGCGTATCTCGATTCTCTGCCTACCGGCGTATGTATCGTTTCATGAGCGAGGCTATCGCGGCCGGAGCCGATGGCGACTCGCTGCAGTCGCTGGCGCAGTCCAGTAATAGCGTGTTGGCGGCAGAAGCAGCCATGACGGACGCCCTGCGCGATCCATCCGACGAGGATATGATCATCGTGCGCGGGATCGGCATCGGCAAGCGAAATGGCCAGCAGGTCAAGCTGCAGCTCGACATCCTCGACCGGCAGTGCAAGAAGACCGGATTCAGCGCCATGGAGCGTATGACCGGCTTCTCGACCGCGATCTACGCGATCGAGCTCTCGAAAGGAACGATGCCTCCGGGCGCCCTCCGGTACGAGACGGCCATGTCCGGCCGGACCTATCTGCGGGAGCTGCAGAAGCGCGATATCGTGCTGAAGTTCAGCGACGAGATCATGCTTCCCGCCAACTCCCAGCTCGCCGCCGGCTGATTCCGCAGCCTCTCCCTGCGCTGATGTTCGTGCAGCGGAGGGGGAGGGCCTGTGAGCTACGCGAACTGGGGCGGGGGTTCTGCGATTCCCTAACGCGCACCACTCGGCACCCGGCCCCTGACACCCGGCACCCGGCACCCTGCCTCTGATCCCCTCATCCCCTCACCCCCTCATCCCATCATGTGTCGGGGGCGGGCTCACTTTTTGTGGCTTGTCGTTTGAAATCTGCCCAACGAGCGGCTATATTCACGTCATGCGTCCTCCGCCCTCTAGGGACCAATGGCCGGAATTCCCTCGCATTGCCGGATTCGGGGAGATCCCGAACTACATCCTGGTCCTCGCCGATACGATGAGCGAGCAACGAGCCCAGAAGAAGCTCCTCGGCAAGCCAAAGGTGGCGTACGGCAAGCTGCTCGCGGCGGGCGCATACATCTTCGAAATCGGCGGCATGCTTGGTGAGAGGGTCGGTCGAGACCGGCCGGCGCTGCTGAAAGCGTTCTGGCCGGTCGGCAACGATCAGGCGCTGATCGACGTGCTCGCCGATTACTCCTTCGGCCAGACCCAGGACACGTCGACAATCGACTTCTTTCCCATCACGCACGCCGCGCACGTGCTGAAGTTCGAAGGAAGCAGCCAGGATCTTTTGGAAGAGATGGAGGGCCAGTCGGCGCCATTGGAGATGGCCCACTGGATGCTCATGGAGATCGCGTGCTGCGCGGCCGCCTTCGCCATGGTCTGGCCCTCGCGGATGAGGGAGATCTACGATCGCACCTACTACCCGACTCCCAACCAGCCCGTTCAGCCCGAATTCCTCTCCCACGAGATCGCGTCTTTCGACTCGGAGCAGGCCAGCCACGTGGCGCCCTTCGAGAACTTCGTCCGCAGCACTCATCCCGGCGCTTTGCCTTAGCCGTTCGACCGCAAAGGTCTCGCGGAATCCCGCGGCGAAGCCGCCTTCGGAGTGCGGCGCGCAAGCGCCGCCTTTGCAGATCACCGGGCCCCAAAAGTGAGCCCGCCCAATCGGGTGACTATAGGGGCGGGCTCACCTTTGTAGTCTGAAGCGTGTGGCCTGTGGGATTAGCCGCGTTTGCCACTGGCAAACCCGTGGGAGCAGCGCCCGCCCTCCGGAAGGCCCAACGGGCCGAAAGATCATAGCCCAGGGCAACGCCCTGGGGAGATCCGCCACGTATGGGTGCGGCCTGAAGGGCCGCGACACAAATCGGACGGACTACCAACCCACTACGATGAGAGTCGCACGGACTCTTGGGCCGCGGTGACGCTTCCGCTTTGGCTTGCCCGCTGGAACCCAGCGCCCAAGAAAGTGAGCCCGCCCAATCAGGTGGCTATAAGTCACCTGATCGGGACGGACCGATCGTCACGGCGTCTTGATGTGCGGCGCGGTTGCGAACTTCTTCGGATTCGCCTTGAAGCTGTCCGGGCAGCCTCCACAGCAGAAGAAATAGCGGTTGCCGTTGTAGTCGGCGTAAAGGCCCTTCTTCGTCGCCTCCGCGATGTTGACCGGATTGCCCATGACCGCGCAGGTGATCCAGCCGGACTTCGAGGCCTCGACACGGCCGGGATCGCCGGTCCGATGGTCGGAGATCTGAAGCTGCAGGAAGCTGTGGATCGCCTTCAGGGCTTCGGTGTTATGGGTCCGGATGCGGACGCTTCCCCCGTCCGGTATCTCGGCATAGGTGTAGGCGATCTTGGCGTGGAGGCGCTTCATCGTCTCGAGGCCGGGGATGTTCGTGTTGTGGATCAGCATCGGCATCGTCAGATCGCCGGCCGCGAAGTCCTTAGCGACCTTCTTGAGGTGGGTGCGGATGGCGTCGCGTTGGCCGGTATCCGACTTGTCGTCGACGGTTACTTCGATCGCGCCGCCATCCTTATAGAGCTTGAAATGGTGGGTGGTCAGCTCATGGCTGAAGCCCATGACGTGATCGCCGCGCGAGTCGACGGCCTGGTGATGCATCTGCTGGCTGTAAGCGGCCAGAGAAATGGCTGCGACGATGAGAAGGGTAAGAGTTTTCATTGGGTTCTCCGTGAGACGGAAGGAATGGATTCGAGGAGCATGACAGGCTCGTCGCCGGTATCGAGCTTGATTCGCCAATCGGCGAGGATCGAATTCAGATCGTCCCGAAGCTGAATCAACTCGGCGAGCCGCCGCTCGACCTCGTCGCGCTTGCGCTCCAGCGCGCCGTAGACCTTGCGGCATGGGGCCTCTCCCGTGTCGCGGACTCCCAGGAATCCGCTTAGCTCGTTGAGCCGGAAGCCGACCGCGACCGCTCGTCGGATGAGGAGGGCTCGCTCGACATGTTGCTCGGAATAGCGGCGGTAGCCGTTGTCCGCGCGCTCCGGCGCGGGCAGCACGCCGATCCGCTCGTAGTGCCGGAGCGTGTCCTTGCTGACTCCGGCGCGCCTCGCGACCTCGCCTGCCGATAGCTCTCGATCTTGATCCATTCTCGTCTCAAGGTATATCGTGAAACAGTGGAATTGGTTCCACTGTTGGAAGATTTTGACGGATCGCGGAACTTTCCCGGCCGCGGTTTTCACGTGAACGATGCCCCGGTCAAGCAACCTCTGATCCTCACCTTCCACTTTCGTCGCGTGCTCAAGCGCTACCCCTTCACGCTGAAGTTCGAGACAGCACCGACTTCCTCGCCGTCCCGGCTTCGTACTCAATGAAGCTCATCAGGCCGACGGGTCGGCAAGTTTGAAGTGCGAACAAGTTCGCGCACTCCACCAGGCCCGTTGTATTCGCTACGCTTCGTGGTCCGCCAGATCGTTACAGTGGTTGGCCTCCGGCCAAGGTAGCTCGCCCGTCCCGAGCGAGTCTCGGTCCAGAGGACCGAGCTATGTTAAGGCCTCGTGATCCGCCGGATCGCCGCGACTTCGGCGGCGTCGTAGGGCGTGCCGTCGTGGCGGAAGAGGTCGTGGAACCAGAGCTTCGGCTCGGGACCTCCTGCTTGCGATCCCCACGGAAAGTTGGTCTGAATCCGGCCGTTCACGAGCACCGCGCAGGCGCAGCCGACCTTTTCGGCCTTGAACAAGGGCAAATCCGCCTCCATGCTCGAGCCGAAGGTGCGGGCGAACCACTCGGTGCAGATCACCGGCCGGCCATACTTCTTGAACTCCTCGATGTGCGCGGCGAGACCGGCGTGGTCGCCGTAGAAGTGGAAGGAGATGACGTCGGACAGCTCGACTTCCCGGTCCTCCAGCGCCTTCGGCCCACCCCAGCAGCCCACCGTCAGCGGCTGATCCGGCTTCGCCTCGCGAGCCCATCCGAAAACTGCCTCCAGCAACGGCAGGCTCTTCTCTCCCATCCCGCTGTTTCCCGGCTCGTTGTAAAGATCCCAGGCGAGGATTCGCCGGTCGCTCCGATGGGCTCCGACAAGGTCGGCGACGTACCCGCGCAGGGAGGGCCAGGCCGCCTGGTCGGCGGCGAGCTTGTGGCCGGGGCTGGGTACCCAGCGCGAGTTGTGAACGCCGGGAATCGGCTCGTCCTGCTTGCCGAGATAGGGCTCCCGGTTGGCGTCGAAGGCGCAGTCGTCGAAGAGCACGGGGATCACCGTCATGCGATGCCGCGAAGCGATCTCTAGAAACCGGTCGAAGCGGCCGCGAAAGCCGCGCGGGTCGGCGTTCCAGACGATGTACTGAAGGAAGACCCGGCAGGTGTTGAATCCAAGCGATTCGGCCCAGCCCAGCTCCCGGTCGATCGTGACGGGATCGAAGGTCCCCTTTTGCCACATCTCGGTGTCGTTCACCGCGCTGCTCGGCACGAAGTTGCACCCGACCGGCCATGGCTGCTTCGCGTACCACGCGCTTGCCTGCTCAGCCGTCCATCGCGGCGCGCCCGTTTGCAGCATACAAAGCAAGGACGCAGCGAGAGCCGCGGATAACAGTGGCATCGGGTTCCTTCGGGAAGGATGCTACCCGGGACCTAAGGCACCGATTACCGTCGGCGAGCCTCTTGACGAAAGCACCAAGCCGGATCTACGGCGCCTCTTCTCCCAGCGTAGCCTGCCAATTCTGGGCGGTGTGGAAAACGTGAAGTATCTGGACGGCTTCTTCCCCGACAGAGTAGACCGCAACGTGACCGTGCCCTCTGTTCCCTCGCCTAATACGCAGGTATCGCAACTCCGGCCGAGCGGATAGCGGCTTGCCGCGATCCGGGTACTGGCCCAGAGCGTCGATATTGCGTTCCAAGAATTGAAGATAGCTCTTCGCATGGGCCAGCCCGTATGTCTTCAGGTTCCAGGCCGCTATTTCGTCAAGCCCCTAAAGGGCGTTCACGGCGTAGATGACGGGAAGCGGACGTTTCCGTCCCGTCATTGACCGAACTTCTTTCCGAAGTGCTCGCGCACTTGGTCGGCGGTGTAATACTCCCCAGCCTTGATCTGGGCGGAGGACCGGTCGATATGGGCCAGCCTCTCAGGAGTGAAGAGGCGATCCAAGTCTTCCGTCTGGGGACCGACCTCGGATAGGAGAACGTCGGCGACGTATTCGTCTACGGTCTGGAAGCCCGCCTCCGAGGCACGCAGCTTCGCCTTTTCGTAGGCTTGGTCTGATAGCTGAACGTGATGCAAGAGTCGCTCCTTCTAAATCTGACATATCTATTATGAATTCCATTCCTCCCGATCCGCGGTGCCCGCATCATCTGGCGGACTTTCGTGCGGCCCGCCGCTAAGAACTTGAGGAGCCCCGGCCACGACACCTTAGCGACGTCTGTAGTAGTGTCGATACTTCGCAAAGGAGGAGACGCTCCAGCCGTGGTCGGTAAATCCCAAGCCCGGAGTCTTCTCCCTCGTGTCGAAGGGCATCGTCGAATCGAGCGGCTCACCTGCACGCTCGAAGGCGAGGAGTTGGTTGAGGTCGCCGCGGCGGTAGTCGGTTCGGAGTGGGTCGTTGCCGCACCAATGCCAGATCTTCAGCACCCCATAGGAGCGCCCGTTCGGATCGATCTCCACGCCGTGTGCCGTCGCCGCGGATAGGGCCTTGATTTCGGCGGGAATCTGCTTGAATCCGGGAAGGGACACGACCCGCCCGTCGGCGAGGCGAAGCCCGGCGGCCGACCATCCGGTGACGTCGGTAGGATTCGTCAGCGATTCGATGTGCCTCAGCGGCCACGGGCTGCCGGTGAGGAAGTAGTACATGACCATCTGGAGCGCCAGCAATCCCGCCACGACGGCGGCGAGAGAAATGGATATCCACTTGAAGACCTTCATGGTTCCGGCTCCGGCTCATTATCCAATGAAATGCGCCAAGCCCATGGTGCGCGGAGTGCCTCGGAATGCTGACCCGCAGCTTCAGCCTTGGCCGCCCGCTGGCGTTGCCGTGCCTATGGCGGCAACTTTGCTACCGCACTCCGACGGGCTTCGCACGGACTCGGCCAAGACGGCCGAGCTACGATCGGCGGGCGCCGGTGCGACGACAAGCATCACAATCGACCGTCCCAAGAGCCCGTCCCTTATAGGCACCCCATTTGGGCGGGACCTTCGGGAACCCGCCATCGCGTCCGATTGGGACGCGCCTATGATGCCCGTCATGGCCGCACTCCCAGCCACGCGCCTAACATTCTAACCGAATTGAATTCCGTCATCGTCCTCGGCGCCGGAATGCAGGGCGTCGCGGCCGCTTATGATTGCGCCCAATTCGGCGAGTTCGAACGGATCGTGCTCGCCGACGTCGATCCCGCCAAGGCTCGGACAGGTGCGGAACGGGTCAACCGTTCAGTCGCCGGCGAACTCTGCGAGCCGCTAACCCTCGATGCAAGGGGTCGAGACGCGCTTGCACGTGAGCTTCCGAAGCATCGAGTCGCCATCTGCGCATTGCCCTATCCGATGCACCGCCTCGCGGAGGAAGTTGCGATCGAAGTTGGCTGCAACGCCCTGGACATGGGGATCGATACCGGCGACGCCCTCGCCATCCATGCCCGCTCCCAGGAAGCGAGGGACAAAGGGATCGCGATCGTCACCGATTGTGGCCTCGCCCCCGGCCTCGTGAACGTCTTCGCCGCCGAGCTTCTCGCTCGGTATCCCGGCGCGACATCGGTGCGCTCCTACTGCGGGGGCCTTCCGGAAACGCCGGTCGGGCCGCTTGGATACGTCCTGCGCTTCAGCATGGACAGCGTGATCGGCGAATACGACGATTCGATCCTGGCCCTACGGGATGGCGAGATCGTGGAGGGCGAGCCGCTCGAACTGCTCGAAGAGATCGAATTCGATAGCGTGGGGCGGCTCGAGGCGTTCACGACCTCGGGAGGAACTGGGACCGCGCCCTATTCGTTTCGCGGCAAAGTCCCGAGCTACGAATACAAGACCCTCCGCTATCCCGGCCACGCCGCGGCGATGAAGCTCTTTCGGGACTGCGGCTTCTGGTTAGATAAACCCGTTCCCGGCCTCGACGCTTCGCCCCGCGCCGCATTTTCTTCGATCATGGCGGCGAACCTGACCCGACCCGAAATCCAAGATATCGTTCTGGTCCGAGTCGAAGTCGAATCACGGGAGGGCGTGGTCCGGCTGGAAATGCTCGAGCGCCAGGATCCAGAAACTGGCTTTACGGCGATGGAGCGTCTCACCGGATTCAGCACCTCGATCGTAGCCATCGAGGTCGCGGCTGGACGGGTACCGGCCGGCTGCTACGGCTGCGAGGAAGCCGTCAATCCGGCTGCCTTTCGGCGGGAACTCGAGCGGCGTGGTTTCCAGATCAAGTCCACCCAGCCGCGAACCTAGCGGCGGTTCGGTCCGGACTCACTTCCGCCGCTCCCATTCTCCCATTCACCTATTCACCCATTCACCCATCACCCCATTAGGTGTGAACCGTGAGGTTAGCAGGCTTTGCCAGCGACCCGACGGTCGCGGTGACCCTGACGACTTTCGACACGGTCACGCTGGTCGTCGTCGCCGTGAAGGTGACCGTATTCGCCCCCGCCGGCACCTGCACCGAGGAAGGCACGGTGACGGTCGGATCGGCGCTCGCGAGCAGCACGGTAACACCGGACGGCCCAGCCAAGCCGGTCAGGGTAACCGTCCCCGTGCTCGGAGTCCCGCCCGAAACCGACGCCGGCGAGAAGCTCAGGGCGGACAAGGAGGCGACCCCCACGGTAAACGAGCCGTGGGCGGACGACGGCCCGATCGTTGCCGTCAACGTCTCCGTTGCCTGCGCGTCGAGCCCGGTGGTGGTCACCGTAAAGGTCGCGCTGGTCGCCCCGGAGGCGATGGACACTGTCGAGGGATAGCCGATCGACGAGTCGCCACCCGAGAGGGAAACCGTCACGCCCTGAGGCCCTGCTCCGGCGGTCAGCCTCACCGTGCCGGTCACGGATGTGCCTCCCACGACGGACGTGGGAGAGAGCGTCACGCTGGAAATCACCCCGGCTGGCTTGACGGTGAGGGTGGAGGTCACCCTGACCGACCCGTAAGTTGCGGACAACGGCTCGGAGGTGTTGCTCGCGACTACTGCAGTCGTCACCGAGAAAGTCGCACTTTTTGCGCCTGCCGCGATTGTTACGGTCGACGGATAGCTGACCGAGGAGTCGCCGCCGGATAGCGCGACCGTGATCCCACCGGTTGGGGCCGGGCCGTTCAGGTTGACGGTTCCCGTCGAGGAGACTCCGCCAAAGACGGAGGTGGGCAACAAAGTCATACTCGAAAGCGTCGTGGCGACGACGGTCACTGTGGCGTGGGCCGAAGATGGCCCGATCGTCGCCGTCAACGTCTCTGACGCTGCCGTCGTAATCGGCGTCGAGGTTACCGTGAAGGTCCCGCTCGACGCTCCCGAGGCGATAGACACCGTCGACGGATAGCTGATCGAAGAGTCGCCGCCGGTAAGACCGACAACGACTCCGGTCGGACCCGCCGGGCCCGTCAGCTTGACAGTTCCCGTAACCGACGTTCCGCCCACTACCGATGCGGGTGAAAGGACCAGGCTGGATACGACGCCCTCCGGCTTCACCGTCAGCAAAGCCGTCTTGACTACGGATCCAGCCGTCGCCGAAAGCGTCTCGGCATCGTTCGTCTGGACGGCCGACGATGTCACGGTGAACGCCGCGGTCTTAGCTCCGGTGACGACGGTCACGCTCGAGGGATAGCCGATCGACGTGTCTCCGCCCGATAGCGCTACTGAAATTCCCGGTGCGGGCGCTGGCCCGCTGAGGGTGACCGTCCCTGTCGAAGAAACGCCGCCGAACACCGAGGTCGGCGAGACAGCCAAGCTTGAAAGGGCTGGCGCCTGAACGGTGAATGCGCCTTGCGCGGAGGACGGCCCGATCGTCGCGGTGAAGGTCTCGGTCGCGACGGCCGTCAGAGCGGTCGTCGTCACCGTGAAGGTCTTGGTCGTAGCGCCGGAGGCGATCGATAAGGTCGCCGAATAAGCGATCGACGAGTCTCCCCCGGACAGCGAAACGACCACCCCTTGGGGCCCGGCGGGACCGGTTAGCTTCACTGTTCCCGTTACGGAAGTTCCGCCAACGACGGAGGTGGGCGAGAAGATGAGGCTCGACACCACGCCCGCCGGCTTGACGGTCAGGGTCGCGGAGACATTCACGGAATTCGCGGTCGCGGTCAGGGTTTCGGTATCGTTCGCCGCCACGACCGATGTGGTCACGGTGAAGGTGGCCGTCTTGGCGCCCGCGGCAACAGTCAGGTGGGACGGATAGCTGATCGAAGAATCGCCTCCAGACATAGCCACCGAAGTCCCGCCGGCAGGCGCAGGTCCGCTCAAGGTAACGGTGCCAGTCGAGGAAACGCCGCCAAAGACGGAATTAGGAACTAGACCGATGGTCGTAAGAGCCGGAGGGTTCACAGTTAGAGTGCCGCTTTGGCTCGACGTGCCGAGCGTCGCGGTGATCGTCTCGCTCGCCGCGCTGCTCGTCGCATAGGTTGTGACCCTAAAGGTCGCGGTCTTGGCGTTGGCGGCGATCGGTACGGTAGCCGGATAGCTGATCGTCGAGTCGCCTCCGCCCAAAGAGATGGTTTCTCCGGATGCAGGCGCCGCGCCGCTCAGGGTAACCGTGCCCGTCGACGCCGTACCACCCGTGACCGAAGAGGGCGAAAACGTCACGGACGCGATCGACAATCCGGTCAGGTTGACCGTCGCGTTCTTCGTCGAGGATCCGAGCGTCGCCGTAATCGTCTCGGCGTCGGCGCTTGCAATCAAATGGGACGTCATCGTGAACGTCGCTGTTTTCGCCCCCGTTGCGACGGTGACCGTTCCCGGATAGCTGACCGACGAATCGCCGCCGGAAAGGCTCACGACGTCTCCGGTTCCGGTTGCGGCGTGAAGAAGGGTGATCGTTCCCGTGAAGGAAGCGCCGCCCGGTCCGCCGGTCGGCGAAAACGTGAAGGCCGAGATCCCGGTGGGGGTGACGGTCAAGGTCGCGTTCTTCGTCTGGGATCCCAAAGTCGCCGACAAGGCCTCGACATGGTTCGCGGTCACGGCCAAGGTTGTGATCGTGAAAGTTGTGGAAAGGGCGCCGCTCGGGATCGTCACGACCGCCGGAAAGCCGATGGAAGAATCGCCGCCGGAGATCGAGACGGCCGACCCTCCCGATGGAGCTGGGCTCGTCGTTCGCAAGGTCGCCGTGATGCTGCCAGTTCCTCCTTCGATGCTGCTCGCGGAAAGGGAAAATTGCACGAGACCTGTACCCGATTGGCGGGTGACGAAGCCGTTGAAGTCCAT
>Ga0209415_10019999_pt1 | contig 10446 bp, 11 predicted proteins | sample PeaSoiSIISIP2007_FD_187696 | JGI IMG/M metagenome (GOLD analysis project Ga0209415, IMG submission 187696) | Peat soil microbial communities from Weissenstadt, Germany - SII-SIP-2007 (SPAdes) (version 2) | ecosystem: Environmental > Terrestrial > Soil > Wetlands > Peat | place: Germany...
ACACCCTCGCGCGCACTGGTGGTCTTTCAGAATCCGGAGCGCCGTCTCATCTGGCATCGACTAGCAGACCCTAGGACGTTCGATCTTGATGAAGTCTGGGAGGAACTAGAGAAAGCCGGCATCGTTACCAAAGGCGTTCACGTCTTGGGCATCGTCCGGTTGTACTCCACCAAAAATGCTGAAGGGTTGTGCGGAATTGAAACGAAGTATTGGTTTGCCCCTACTTGCGCTGAACATGCGCAAGAAATACTGGACAACCTTATTCCCCAGGTTTGTAGGAGGGTTCCGTCCCCGGCTGCACAGCGCAGACAGATCGACGCATACAACCGGATGACGAATGACAGGCGCAAGAAGGTGGACGATGCGCTCGCGGCCGCTAACGCGGCGATAGCGCCTCCCCCTGAGGGCGAGAGCTCGCCTCAGGCCGACGCCGTTTTCTTCGAGCTGATGGCCTCGGGCTACTCGCGGGACGAGATACTGGGCGCGTGCATGACGGCGGTGGCATCGGGCGGACGCGGCTAGGCGGCTGGCGGCAATAGGTCAGACCCTTCCGGGTTCCTGTGGTGGGAAATCCAACAAGGGGAAGACAACATGGACACCTGCACCTGTAAATGTGAACGGGACGAGAACAGATTCCTTGAGGCCGATCAGTTCTCCTGCTACATGTACGGCGACGGTCAAGGCGGCGGGCATGCGACGGCGTGCTCTTGCGAGTGCGGCAAATGCGTTGAGGAGAAGCACGAGTTCTACGACGACTGCGACTGTGAACAGTGCGAATGGGCTGTTACGGACGGCGTCAACGGCGACAAGGGTCTTTCATTGTGCCGCTGGGACGAGGTTGACGGCATCAGGAACGCAAGAAGGGACATTCTATGACAAAAGCCAAGAAGACGCGGCCAAGCATCCTCGCGAAGATTCACAAAAGCGAGGGCTGGACGGCGAGCCGCTTTTCACGTCAAGTTAGATCGGAGTGACTGAAATGTGTCGCGCGCCCCCAGATTTGCCGTTTGGCAGGTTGCTACATCCAGACAAAACCAAGTGGCTTCAAGGCGCTAGTACACCGACGCCGCACTCAGGCCCAGCCGCCGGGCGATCTCCGGGTACCGGGCGCAGAGCTTCCAAAAGTTTCGCCGCGCCCGCGAAGGCGGGCAGGACGGATCGACGAGTGGGTACTGGGCTATCAGTGACCAGCGGCGCATCTTCTTGGCGACGAGGATGTCCCGAACCTGTGGTCGCGCGTGCATGTGTGGATTTTCCTCCGAAAAACCTCTTCAAGCCTGCCTTCGCGGCAAGATCATCACCTGCCCGCGTCAGGATCAAGACCCATTTTTCTCAGTGTTAATTGCAATTTTTCGACGGCGGCAGCACGAGCAGCCACAGGCTGACCGTTGCCCTCCGCCTCTAATTAATGCTTTTGAAAGTTCCCCAATTGTTCTTGAACAAGCCCGCAAAGCGGTCGATGGCTGGCTGAATGGCCCTGCACGAGGGTCATTCCGAGCATAGATATCGAAACGAGCGTTCTTCTGGTTCCTGCTGTTCGTAAGAAGACTCCGGCGCAGGGGACGCCGTTTCTCGCGCCTGCCCTTCTTCGGACTTCTTCCTGGCTGCCCGCAGCACGGGGAGTTCGTCCTCGGTCCAGAGCTCCGGGTCGAAGGTCTCCTGCGCCAGCGCGATGAATTCTTCTCTCTCCAAATCAGTCAACTTCATGATGCCTCCTGCGGTTCCGCCATCTCGGGAAAGAGTCAGGCGGTCGTCTCCCGTTTCGTCGCTGACCACGCGTCCACAGCAAGATCGGCGCTGCGCGCCCCTCCCGCTTGGAAACTGGTCACGGGTTACAGGTGGTTACACGTGACTTTCACCATGTTGTTACTTATGTTTAGTAGTCTCTCGCTACACAACATGGTGGAAACCACATGTAACCACCTGTAACCTTTTCCTTCCTGTAACCCTTCAGTCAATGTCTTTGGGTTCTGGTGGAGAGCTTTCCGCGGCAGCAACACCAACCCCCCGTTCCACGAGGGTCCTTAGTCGCAGGCCAACCCATGCCCGAACGGTTCTGCCGCCCTGCTTGACCTCGTCCGGCTCATAGCCCTTGCGCCTCATCGCCTCGCTGAACTGCCTGTCGTTGACGCCCCGCGCTTCCTTGGTCAAATCCGCCCAGCTCGTGAACGCCGCGAACAGGTCGGACTTCTTCACCATCCGCTGCTTGTCCTTCGTGGGCTCGGTGTGCTCGTCCAGGAACCGCTGGAGCCAGTCGTCGCGGTCGCGCCAGGCGTCCGCCGCCTTTGCCACGTCCTCCGGGTGCTGCAATCCCTGCTTCCGCCATGCCATGACTCCCGCTATGCACCAGTTCAGGATGCCCGGGCCCTCCTCCCTGACAAGCACCTCGGCGTAGTTCTTGATCTCGGACGACGTGCCCCTGAACTTCACCTCGAACGGGATCGGCTTCGTGCGATCCCAGAACGCGTCGTCCTCTGCACGCGTGGTGGGCGCGTCGTTGGTGGCCAGCCACATCTTCCACTGCGGCACGAAGCTGTACTGGTTCTGGAACTTGTAGCACGCCTTGACCGGGTCTTGCCCCGTCATGCGCTTGAGCTTCGCCAAGGCGAGCTTCTTGCCCTCCTCAGTCTCAATGGCCATCAGGAGGCGCACGCCCTCCATGCCCGCCATCTCGAACGGCTGCCCGCCGTCCCCGCGCTTCACCATGAACATCTCCGCGTCCGCGTCCACGCAGTAATCGCCCATGATCCTCTGCATCACGCCGAGGAACGTGCTCTTGCCGGTCCCGCCCGGCCCCCACGGCACGAAGAAGCACTGCTCCCCGGTGTCCGCCGTGAGCGTGTACCCCGCGCAGCGGCACAGGTAGGCACGCATGTGTTTCTTGCCGCCCATGATGTCGAGTATGAACTGCTCCCACTTCGGGCAGTTGGCGTTGGGATCGTACCTGACGGGGCTCCGCTTGGTGAGCAGATGGTTCGGGTCGTGCTTCAGGAACTCGCCCGTGCGCAGGTCGACGGTGCCGTTCTTCACGTTGAACAGGTGCGGCTTCAGGTCAAACTTCGAATAATCTCTGGAGAAGTGCGGGTCGCTGGATGCAAGCGCCAGCGACGCCTTGACCTTGGTGTTGGTCTTGCACGCCTTGCACCAGCCGTTGATCTCCCCCTTGATCTTCTCGGCCTTCTCCTCGTCGAAGCCCATGGCGTCCACGAGTTCCGCCTCCAGCGAGATGAGCCTGATGGTGTTCTTCATCGCCTCGACGTGCTCCTCGGTCTTGTCCCGCCTCCAGACGCCCTCCCTGTAGGCCAGCCAGCCCGTGGCGTCGGTGTGGGCGAACTCCTCGCCGTACCGCCATGCGAAGCGCTCAGCGTTGCCGAACTCGTTCAGCTCGAATATCGTTGGCGGGCAGTCCTCGTGCCTGATCCGGGCGATCTCCGCCTGCTGCTCCGGCGTGATGGTGAGCACCCCTTTGCGGTGCGCCTCCTTCGCTGCCCCTTTCGCCGCATCTTCCGCCTTCCGCTTGGCGCTCCATTGCTTTTGGTGTTCGGGGCAGCGCTCGTAGCGCCTGCGCCCCTTGTGACCGCAGTCAGGACAGGTTTTTTCCAGCCAGCGCCACTCCTCAGAGTCGAGCTTCGCCTGCCTACACGTGCGGCACAGGCCCTCCGTGGCGGCAGGGCTCTCCGCGCACACACCGCACAAATTGTCTTGGGCAATTTCGCTCACATCAACCTGCTTCATTCAACCCCTGTGTCGCTTGCTGAAGGCGGCTGGAAACCGTTGCGGGAGCTTGGCGAGGTTGACGGCAACCAAGCTCCCCGGTTTGATCTCTGTCCGCGACAAAGACCCAGCACTAATAGATACTCAAAGTCGGCGGGCTTTGGGCAGTTTGTCCGGCGTCCACCTCTGGCGGCGCGGACCGCCCGTTCTCCGGGTGAGCCCCATCTCGTGCGCCCAATTGCTCGCCGTGCGCAAGCTGATCCCAAGGTCCTTGGCGATGTCCCTGTATAGGACCCCTGCCAGGTGCCGCTCGCAGAACATTTGCCGTATCGCGTTCGACTTCACGCCTATGAGTCCGTTAGTCGCAAAATTTGCATTGATTATTGCTTTCGAAATTGCAGCTACCGACCCCCTTCATAGGAGGGACACCTATGAAGAGACCCTATTGCGAGAGAACCGGGACGCAGCCGCATCCTGCGACGAAGATGGTCGGTTGGTGTCTGAGGAGCGGACGTGTCTGGAAGTACAGCTGCGACGAGCACTGCGATACGTTCGGGGGACCGAACTACATGGTCGCCGACCTGCGGGGGTTCGTGGACAACTGCAGCAACGACCAGCCCGTACATCCGCTCAACTCGCCGCTGGAGGCGTCCGCGTGAGGGGCAAGGTAGACCTGTCAGCCGCGCTTGTCGGGGCCTGGGCCACCACGCTCAGCGGGGGGCGGGATCACTCACCTGTGCCTGCCCCCAGAACGATTCCCGATCCGCTGCCAACCTGAGCCAGGCGGCGATGTACGGGTGGTCCTTCCTCGTCTCGTCTGCCATGTCAGTTGTCGTCCGAGGGGCGGAAGTTTCCTATCTCGCGGAGCACGTTCAGGGGGTAGTGGACGTGCTCGCCCATCTCCTCCATGACGCGCTCAACGTCGAGGTTGAAGACGTAGTCGCCCTCGTAGGGGAAGTCCTTCGTCGAGTCGAGCGCGCCCATGTAGAGCCTGTCGCCGTTACGCAGGTCGACGCACCACACCTTGTAGGAGCCGAACTCGTCCGGCCCCTCGAACGCCGCGCTGTGCTTCCATTTCTCGCTCATACGCCCTCCATGTCAGTCGTCCCGAGCAGCATCGTGTCGGGGTGCCTCTCCCAGACCTTCTTCATCAGCGGGGCCAGGTCGTCGTGCCCGAGCACGGCCTCTATGGTCGCGTTCGAGTTGTCGCTCCAGGCGTCAGGGAACGTCCAGCCCCAATATTCAAGGGCGTCAATGTCCGCCTCCAGCGGGCTGGTCTCGTAGTTGCATTTCGTCTTCGGGTCGACCGCCCAGGCGTGGTGGAAGGCGACGCCCGCGACGGGGTCGTAGCACAGGCCCTCGCAGTAGAGCAGCCCGCTGTCCTCCAGCGCCCCGCCGTTCTCGCAGACGTAGTCCCTGGCGTTCGCGAAGCACCCGTGCTCGACGCCGTAGTGCTCTATCCTGATCTTGCCCGTGTAGTGCGTGATCCTCTTCGCCATGACCCTCATGCCCGTGCCCCCTGTTTGTGGTTGACGAAGCCGCCGCCACACTTGCCGTCCGCTGTCAGCCCCCGGCCGCAGATGTCGCAGTCGGCCGCCTGGGCCGCGCCGCCCAGCCTAGTGACGGACAACTGGGCGCGGTCAATCCACTCCCGCAACAGGGCGATCCGCATCTGGCTGAACTCAACGGCTTCCTTGATGTCCGTGAACCAGCGTTCGTACTGGTTGTTCCTCGCGGACAACTGGGCGACTGGCCCCCGACCGTAGTCCGCCAGGTAGGTGACGGTCTTGGCCGTCGCCTTGGTGCACTCTTCCTCGTATACGATCCCGGTGTCCTTGTTGACCCGCCAGGTGTTTGCCTTCTTCATTGGTTTTTCTCCGTGGGCCCGTTGCCCTGGTGTCCTTATCTGATACCGGTTAGTGACCAGATTCCGTGTTTGTTGGAAGTCAGACTCCTGCGCCCGCACCTCCTCTTTGGCGGTCGCCAGCGTGAGGCGTAAGACGATGTCCGTGGCTTCCTCATCGCAGTCGCCCGCTATTCGTGCGACCTCGTCCTCCGCGATTCGTATCAGGGCCGTCTTTGGCGCATGCCAAAATCTCCGAACGCACTGCATCGACGAGTTCCCCCTCGGGCATGAGCAGCCGCGGCGAGTCCTCTGGCGTCATCGCGCACGTCCGTGCCTGAACGTGAGATTCATTCGTTCCCCGACCCGCTTCGCCGTCTTCGGCACCCAGTGCTGCCACTCGGCGTTCGTGCGTCCCCTCATCACGAGCAGGTCGCCGTGACCCGGCAGGAATTCCACGGCGGTCGCCTTATCCAGCTTCGCCCTGTTGACTTCGCTGACCGCCATCTTCGCCAGACGGAACGGCCGTGCGGCGCCGAGCGTGAGGCTGGGAATCGTCGGCTCGGCGTCGCCGTAGTCGTCGTCGCTGTGCGGCGAGATGTAGTCGCTCCCGTTGCGGTAGCGGTTGATTAGCACCGCGTTGAACGTGCCGAATCCCGCGGCCGCTATCCGGCCGATCACTGCTTGCAGGTAGTCGGGGATCGGCGCTGCTTTCAGCACCACTCCCTTTGAGTAGGGGTAGTCCCACGTGCCGTACCACGCTTCAAGCCGAGGTATGGCCTTGAGTCCGTAAATCTGGATGTAGTTCTGGCGGAAATCCGCCGCCGCCCTGATTCGTGTGAGAAGCTCGTCGGCTTCCGGCTGCGTCAGGAACTTCGGGGCGAACACCACGTCCGGTTTCAAAACTGCTAGGTCTCTTGAGTTTTTCATGTGATCGTTGTTTTCCTTGTTGGGTATGGTGACACCGCCTCAACCCGTTCTCGGCGGTTTCAGCGTGGCCCATTGTTTGCTCCGTTTGTCGAGGGGCTCTCATGCGCCTTGGCGGATTCTGGTGCCTTCGCCCTCGCCTCGCGGTACTCGCTGACGGTCGCGTCGTACAGCTTCCTGTGCGCCGCCCTAGTCTTGCTGTAGGTCGGCTTGTCGTGCCACGACGCAGCCGTCTGCGGCGGCGTGACGAGGCGGAAGACGAGGCTGACGCAGTCGCCGGCCGCCGGGTCCGCGAACATCCTGTGCGCCAGCCCGCCGGACAGGAAAGTTATCAGCGAGCCGTGCGGCATGGTGTGGGGCCTGAAGTTGCCGCCGCCGTTCCTCCGCTGGTCGCCCACCTCAAAGATCCTCGTGGCGCCTAGCCGGACCATCGCTACCACCCGGTAGGGGTCGTCGTGCGCCCTGACCGCGGAGTTGCCGTCGTGCCAGTTGCACTGAACGGAGTTGAACGGCACGCCGTATCGTTCGCACAGCCGCACGCGCAATGACTGGATGAGGGTGGGCTCGGGCTGGGGATTCGTCGCCCAAGCGTAGCGGTCCTTCCAGGCGTTGCTCCTCCTGGGGGAGGGGAACACCTGCGGGCCGTACGAGACGCGGTTGTCGGCGAACGGCTGCGACTTCATCAGCGCGAAGAGGTCGTCCGCTTCGGCCGGCGCCAGGAACGCGGGGTCAAAGTCAACGCCCTCCAGGTACACGGGCTTCTTCAGTTTCGTCCGCGCCCTGGCCCCATCGGCGACGGTTCTCTTCGCGGCTTGGTCGCCTTCTTCAGTCTTGACCGCGACGACTTCGTCCTGCGCGACCGCCATGTCGTCGCCCGCGGGCGCTGCCTCCGCGAGTTGCGCCTCTTCGTTCATTGTTTGCATTCCCCTAGTCATCCTCGCTCCTGGTCCCCGGTTGGGGCCTGTCTATAGTGGTCGGAATACCTCAACTGCGGCTCCCTCGCCGCAATTGCACGGTAGTCCTCTCACTATCTTTCGTCTGGTCCGGTGTGGGTCGCCAAATCCAAGGCTGCTGGCGAGTCCCCGACATACCGGTCTGACCATGTCGGGTCAGGCCAGCACGACCAGCTTTTTGGCATCTGATTGTTCTCTCGGGCTTGGCGCCCACACGCCGTTTGGCGGGACCGGGAATTCGTGGCACACCTCGCCGAGCGCGTCTTCGCCCATGCCCGACCTGCCCGCCGTCACCTGCTTGAAGAAGAATGGGATGGCGGCAGCCCGCGCCCGCATGAGCAGTTTTTGCGCCCAGCCCAGCAGCATCGTCCGCCTGCCGGCCTCCCCTGCCAGCTCCTTTTTCCAGTCGGCCCTCGCGTCCCACAAGTACTCTGGGTTGCTGCCCGACTCCCCGCCTACGATGAGCCAACCTATTCCGTCGAGGTTTATCCTCGCGCTGATGTCCTCAAGCAAAGGCTCCGCGCTCACGAAGCGCACGGCCTCAGGGTGAACGGGAACCTGGCGCAGCAGGTCAATCTTGGACAGCGTCTGGTTGCAGCCCACGCTGGTGCCGAGCCACACGTTCCTGTACCCCTGCCCCCAGTCCTTGGGCAGGTGGTTAAGGATTCTCTCAGGGCGCTTGGTCAGGACGAGATACACCAGATTAGGAGTGTCCTTGATGACTTGCCACGCCGCCTCGCGCCAGGTGCACCCCCACCAGTCCTTGAACGGCGCGCAGAGGCGCTCGGACGGCTGGGCATATTGCTCCGCGATCCCGTGGCCCCCCCTCGACGCCATGCTGCCTGTCCCCCTGAACGTCCTGCCGTCTACCTTCGCGTGGAAGAAGTCCGACAGCGAACAGGTGAAGACGCGCTTCACCCCCCCGTCTCCGCCAGCCAATTCCTTCTCCCAGGTATAGGGGTCACGCCACGTTCTGGTCAGGTAGACCTCGCCCCAGGATTGGCGCAGAGGCTTGGTCCCGCCCCCCGCTGACCTGGGCGCTTGCCAGTCCGTCTGCTTTCGCACTTCGCGGCCTATGTAGCACTTGGCGCATTCGGGCGCGACCTTGTCGCAACCAACCCACGGGTTCCATGTGTTGTGAGTCCAACTGATCAAGCTGTGCTGCATTGTTTTTCTCCTTGTACCCTTCAGCTCGTCGTGCGCTTAGGCCGCTGCGGCTGCGTCAGCATGGCTGCCGAGGATTTCCGTTTTCCGCGCCTCACACTCAGCACGAGTGCCGATGAAGATCGCATCAGTTGGTGCGTTGCTCCCGTAGAGACCGCAGCCTTGAGGCGTGTCGTCAACGTCGTGCCGAATCTGAAACGTTTGCACGGGATCGGCGGCGACGACGGCGGGATTTTTCTTCGCCGCTTTTTTCGCTTTCTCCCTCTTGGCTTTCGTCACCTTGGTCGACTTGTCGGGCTTGGTGACGATGTCCGCAAGGTCACGCGCGGCGTTTTCCGCAGCGATGTTAGCTTTGGAGATTTCCGCGCGCTTGGCTGCTTCCGCCGCCTTGGCAGCTTCACGTGCGACACGGCGTGCCTCGGCGTCCGCCTTCTTCTTCGCTTCCTTTTCTTTATCTTCCTGTGCAAGCGACTTGACACTCGTCTCAACTAGGAACTCGCCCACGCCCACGCAGCGGCGTGCCTTGCCGTCTTTGTCCTTGTCAAAACGATAGAGACCGCCGACCTTGATGGTGGGGATGGAAACCGGGACTTTCTCAAACAGCGGGATCCCGTCGCTGTCGTAGAGGGGCATCGCCACGACTTTTTCTTCTTCGCCGTCTTCCGTCTTCTTGGCGATGACAGCCTGCGTGGCTCCGTCCGACACTTCCTTCACGACGTATTCGCCGTCGCCGTCCTTGATTGTGTCGCCGGCCGTGAGACGCAGCGTCTCTGGGTTCTCGTGTGCGGTGATGAGCTGCTTCTTCAACCACGACTGGTAGCGTTGGTGGAATTTCCGTGCCGCTTCATAAGACCAGCCAGCGAGTATGAACGCCTGCTTCAAGGTTGGCTTGCCGTCACGGTCGTCTCCTTTGAGATTCTGGTCGCGGAACCTCTCGACCATTTCCTCATAGACGACATCAAGGTTGCCCGCGTCTCTGTAAAGCCGCCGTTGCGAGGTAAACACAGACTCCGCACGTTGCCTGCATTCCTCAATCAACTGCTCTGGGCTCAGGCTGCGTGCTTCCTCGCAGGTGATGTCCTTGGGGTTTATTCCATTGGGCGTTGGCGGCAGGACTTCCTGTGTAGGTTGTGCGACAGGTGTCGCACACTCTGCGATTACTGCGCTTGAGTCTGCTGTGGTTTGCGTAACGCTATCTTTTGCTTGTTGAGACAAGTCAGGCGTAGCGGCCTGTGCGGCAGCGGCCTCTTTGTTTTTGTTGTTCATTTTTTCCTCCGTGAACTGTTACGAGATTAGCTGTCGGTCGGAGGGAAGCGATATAAACGGAAAAACGGCGGTGGGAGCAAATGCGGTTACGCAAAATCAGACTGGCGCAAAACAGAGAGACCTTCCTGTCGAACGTTCTTGTCGCCAGGATGTAGAACATCCATCCGGTAAAAAATTGCCGCTTCGCATTCCAGAAGCGTCTTCTTCGCTCGCAAAGACGGCGAATCGGTGGGGTCCGGTCGATAATTGGTGAGTCGCTTCTTGTACTTATTGCGCCAAACGCGATGCTCGACTTCGCCGTATTCTGGGCCGAGCATTACCGACAGCAGCGCCGCAACTTTTGCGTCGTGATACTCACTCGCGTGCTGGTGGACAGAGCCGGCCAACAGCGCTTTCGCCAGCTGCAGATAGAAATCGGACTTGCCACCGAGGTGTCGGGCCGCGTGCTCAACGAGCGAAGCGTATTCGCGCAGAGGCGTCGGCAATCGCAAGAAGTCCGCGAGTGTGCTGTGCTTTACGTCTGCCATCTCCAGCAGTTTCCCGAATTCGGTTCCACCCCCTCCTTCGCGAATCACGTGG
>Ga0209415_10020000_pt1 | contig 10445 bp, 7 predicted proteins | sample PeaSoiSIISIP2007_FD_187696 | JGI IMG/M metagenome (GOLD analysis project Ga0209415, IMG submission 187696) | Peat soil microbial communities from Weissenstadt, Germany - SII-SIP-2007 (SPAdes) (version 2) | ecosystem: Environmental > Terrestrial > Soil > Wetlands > Peat | place: Germany...
CTGACGTCACCCGGGTGCTGCTCGACGCAGGAGCCAACCCCGACGACCACCAGTGCATCGGGGAGGCCGCCGGGCATGGCGACCACCGGTGCCTCGAACTACTGCTGTCCCATGGAGCCCGGGTGGCCGGCACGTGGGCCCTGGACGCTGCGGTCGCCGCCGACGACCCCCGGGCGGTCTCACTCCTGGCGGCGGCCCTCCGCGGCGCCACCGGGCAGGCGGCGAACGAGGCGACCGGGGCGCTGCCCGGCGCGGCGGCGGACGCCTCGCCCGAGGTGGTCGCCGCCCTCCTCGCCGTCGGCGCGGATCCCCGGGCGAGGGACCCGGAGACGGGCTTGCCCGCGCTGCGCAGGGCGGTGCGGGCCGGCCAGGCCGAGACGGCCGCATTGCTGGCCCGTCACGGCGCGCCGGACGACAGCACCGACGTCGACCGGTTCATCGGCGCCTGCCGGCGAGCGGACAGGGAGGAGGATGCCGCGAACGCCGGTCGCTGACCGCCGCCTCCCTTCAGTGCTTTCGGCTGCCAGGTGCTGAATCCCAAGGCGGCGCTCGCCGGGCCCTGGCCGGCGGGCCCGGCGAGCATTGTCAGCTGCTCAGCCGTCGGCGGCGTCTGTCAGAGCGCCGAGAATCCGCAGCCGTTCCAGTGCGATGGCGCGGGACGGGATCTGGGCGGCGCCGGCTACCCAGTCCCGCCAGACGGGCCAGCGGTCCCGGTCGTAGTTCTCGTGGCCGAACTCGGCATCGTCCAGGACGAGGCGGCGCACGGCCTCCATCTGGTCCGGGTGGCCCAGGCCAGGCCACGGCAGGTAGTCGATGGTCCAGGACAGGCGCGGGGTGCCGCCCTCGGCACGGTTCATCAGGTGGGTATGGAAGGCGACCACGTCGCCCGGCTCGGTCTCCACCACGATGTGCGGCCACTCCCAGTGCCCGAAGCCGGAGGTGGCGGGCTCGGCGGCGCGGTACTCGCAGAGCCGGCGCTCGAACTCGGGCATGTGCGAGCCTGGAATGAGGCGTAGCGCGCCCGTCTGGGCCGTGCGCGGATCCAGGTCGGCCCAGAAGGTCACGCCGCCGATATCGGGTCCCTGGCGGGTATGCCAGGTGGAATCGCCGGTAAAGCAGGTGGCGATTCCGGCCGAGGGCACGGTCGGGGTGCCGAGCAGTTCGGCCGAGGACCCGAACGTCCTGGGGTCGTCGGCGATGAGCGCCAGGCTGAACGGCGCGCGGCTGGCGGCGAGGGGCAGGTAGTCGCCGCTGGTGCCGCCCAGGTCGTCCGGCTCGGCGGCGACCTGGGCGAAGGCATCAGTCAGGGCGTCGCTGACTTCCTGGCGCAGCATGGCCGCCTCGGCCGGGCTGAGCAGGCCGCGCAGCGTGACGTACCCGAACGTGCGGAAATGCAGGATCTGCTGGTGGGAAAGCATGGCAAAGTTCCTTGTCGGCTCGACTGGTCATGGACGCGGGGCGAGCCGGACAGGGGGAGCCCGAGCGGATCAGTTTAAGACACGGGTGCGCATGCTGGTGATCCTACTCTGCTTCGCGTGGCGGCCAGGGTCGTTACCTCGCCGTCATGGCTCCAGCTCCGCCGGCCCGTGTTCTAGTCGCGCCAGCGCCCCTGGGCCTGCGTCCTTAAGGCGGTTCCAGTGGCGGCGAGGCTGGTCCCGGCCGTGGCCGCAGCCTCGGCGGCGAGGGCCGCGATCATGTTGTGCACGAGGAGCAGTGCCCAGGCTTCCTGCCTGACCAGGGCGGCCGACCGGCCGCGCAGCGCGCGCCCGGCGCCGCGGACGGTTTCTTAAATGCAGGAAAGCGGTTTCCACCTGCCATCTAGCCCTGGCCGGGGAAAGAGCACTCGCCGCCAGGCACAGCAGGGTCATCTCCGCGGTCAGCGCCCGCTCCAGCCGGTGCCCGCGGCCGCCCTCGGCCGCAGCCTGCCCGATCGTCCCAGAGGCCAGCAGCTCCCCGATCAGCCCGTCCCTGCGCAGCTCGGCGAGCCAGTCCTCGCCGTCCCGCATTCCCGGCCCGGCCGCGACCCTGGCCGCCAGCGGATCGCCACCCTGGCCTGAACGGAGCAGACCGGGCAGGGCAGGCACGGCGCGCGGTCGGCCTACCCAGCCAGCAGATAACGCAAGATGGTGGATCGCGTCAGCCAATGCGGCCGATGACGTTGAAGATGGCGCCCATCGGGTCGCGCACGTCCCCGAACCGCCCGAACGGCGTGTCGGCGGCCTCCCGGATGATCGTGCCGCCCAATTCCGAGACCGTGGCCAGAGCCTTGTCGGCGTCGTCGACCGAGACGTAGATCTCCCAGCGGGCGCTGTCGCCCGCTGCCAGGTGGGCGTTCGCGTCCATGATCCCGGCAACCGGCTGCCCCGGCTGCCCCGGCGCGCCCGCCTCGCCGTCCAGGATCGCGGTGAGCCGGAAGTCGTCCGTGTCGCTGATGACCTGCGGCGTCCAGCCGAAGGCGTCGCGGTAGAAGCTCACCGAACCCGGGTAGTCCGTGGCGTGCAGCTGGAACCACGCGGGCGTCCCCGGCCTGCCGGTGCCGATCGGCCCGAAGCCGGCGAACATTCCCGGCTGCCAGATCCCGATCCGCGCGCCGGACGGATCATCGAGCAGCGCCTGGATGCCGAGGTCCGCCACCGGCGAGGGCTCGAACCGGGGCGTGGCGCCGAGGGCCACCGCCGCGGCCAGCGTGCCAGCCGCGTCAGCCGAGGTCAGGTAGACGCCCCACACGTCGGTGAGGTCCATGCCGGGCTGTGCGGGCATGCAGCCCGCCACCGGCATGCCGCCGACCGTGAACCTGAAGTAGCCGTCGAACTCCGGCGACGCTTCCTCCGCGGTCCAGCCGAAGACCCTCCCGTAGAACTCCCGCGCCCGCGCCGTGTCCGACGTCAGCAGGTCCATCCAGCACGGCACGCCTGTCGCGTGTGTCATGATCCTTCGTCCCTCCCGCTTGACTACCTCAACAGGCAGACGTCAGCGGCCCCGGGATCTCATCGGCCAGGCAGCGGGCGCGAGCGCCCGGCCCGGCGCTGGTCGCGGGCTGTTACCGATCAGTACGGCACGTGACCGTGACCTATCCGCGGTCACCGGACTCACCGAGCGCCTTCTCGACAAGCGGCATGACGTCCGCCACGTTCGCGGCATTGATGATTCGGGTCTCGTCACCGATAGTCACTGTGACGGTAATGTTGCTGCGCCGAGACCTGAGGAACTCAGGCAGCGAGCGGATAGCGACGGTAAGCACCCCAGCGCTCTCGGCAAGAACCAGCGCAGATCGCCGGCGCCCAGCTCACCAGCCACTGGTACCGACGGCTGCAGCCGGACTTCCAGACCGGGAACATGCCCGAGCCAGTTGCGGAGTGAGCCGAACTCCGCAGGATCAGATACCGAGAGCCATGCCTTCGCCATTACAGTCCCACCTCTAACTCCCTGTAGTTGGGGCTTAGTCAGATATTGACATAAAAGGGTGAAGTGGCCGTAGCTTTCGTCGGTGACGGGAGCCGTGGTTTACCTACCCGAGCCTGACGACGCCGTCCGGGTCGTCGAGGGCAATGTGGGCGGCCCACTGCCCCATGCCTGTGGCGCCCATCGGGAAGCCCCGGGGCGCCGTACGTGGCGTGAACGGGCATGGGGACCCATGCCCGGCGTACCGGGTCGAGCCAAGGCGGTGGGGAGACGTCGAGCTTGCTCGACAATGCGGAATCGGCGGTCGCGAACTCGCTGCGAATTGTCAGCCACCACTTGCCGCGCCGCTCGGTCACGCCGTAGGCAAAGGGGCCGACCGCTAGGCCGTCGATCTCGCTGATGAGGCTGAGCAGCACTGTGTCGGGATCGTCGGCGGGGCTGGCGACGCTGAAGTCGAGATCGAGGGAGAACCGGCCCTGGTTGCCAGCGTAGAGCTTGCGCAGCGAAGTGCCGCCCTTGAAGGCAAGCGCATCCAGGACCCCGCGACGGTGCAGTTCACGTAGGAGCAGGTCCTGGGCAATGTCGATCACCGCGGCATCACGGCCGTCAACGCCGGCCCCGGGCGGGGTGTGCCTGCCGACCCAGCCGACGGTGCGGGTGATCGGGCCACTCGTCATGCGGCGGTCTCCAGGGTACGCGGGTCGAAGGGCAGCAGGGTGTCGGCGACCTGCCAGCGGCTGTCGTGCCGGATCACCGGACGGCGCGGCCCGAACCACGTCTTGGTCGACGGGCCGGTGATCTGCTCGGCGATGTCGGGCCGGAGCCCTTGCAGCAGGTAGCCAAGTCGGGCAGTGACCGTGGCTGGCCGGCCCCGCAGTTCGGCGAGGGCGTCCCCCGGGGTTGCCTCGGCCGCGACGTCTGGGAGCCACTCAATGGCGCTTACCCATGACCGTATGCGCGACGGGCTGGTCGCCATGTGCACAAGGATGCTCGCCGGGCGCAGTGCGGGCACGCCTTTCGCCGTGACGTAGCCGAGGTGCGGCGCGAAGACCGAGACATCCAGTTCGCCAGGCAGCCGGCGGGCATCTTGTGGGGTAGCGGCGGCGACCTCGACGCGCGCCGGCGCACGGTCGGCTAGCCCGTGCGCCCAGGCGGCGGCCTGGAAGGTGAGGCCGCAGGTGACTTCTGTCCTGGCGAGTACCGACCGCAACAGCCGGGTGTGGCCGCCGCGGCTGTAAGGGCCGGCGACGGCGGCCGGCGCGAATTCCCAGACACCTCGCTGCCCGGTAGGGAGCAGCCACCCGAGCTCGCGCAGGCGTGCGGCCCACGGCGGTGAAGGTAAGCCGGCGGCGGCGCGGCGCCCTGGGCAGTTGAGCCGCCAGCAGGTCCGCCGCAAGCTGATCCGCGGTCTGGCCGCGACGGGCCGCCTCAGCGGCCAGCGCCTCGGCGACAGTTCCAGGGGCCGGTTTCGGCTACTGGTTCATCTGCTCGGACACGTCCCAGAGCCGTTCCGCGGTTTCGGGGTCGAGTGCGTAGGCGGCGACCCCGGCGGCGTCGGTGCCGGCGGCGGCCGGGTCGTCCGGGGTGTCTTCCTGACAGTTCTCGAAGTACCGGCCGGCCACGCCGTTGAGCCGGGGCGAGGTAGCCACGTAGACGCTGGTGGCCGCGCCCTGGGCAAGCGTCTTAAAGGTGTACCGCCCGGACGAGCGGAGCGCGTCGAGATCCGCCGGGTTGTAGTAGCGGGAGAGTTTGGAGTCGGCAATGGCTCCCGGGTGCAGGGCGTTGACCTCGATCCCGTCACCTCCCCAGTGCCGGGCAGCGGCCACGGCGAACAGCACGTTCGCGGTCTTGGACTGGGCGTAGGCGAGCGCCGGGTCGTACGGGCGGTCGCGGTAGTCGATATCGTCGAAGATGACTGTGGAGTTCAGGTGGGCCCGGGAGCTGACCGAGACCACCCTGGCGCCGCAGGCGGCCCGCAGCGCGGGCAGCAGCCCCAGGGCGAGGCGGAAGTGGCCGAGGTGGTTGGTCGCGAACTGCAGCTCATGTCCTTCCGGGCTGCGGCGCAGTTCGGGGACGGCCATCACCCCGGCGTTGTTGACCAGGATGTGCAGCGGGCCGGCGAGGTCGCGGGCCAGCTGGTCGACGGAGCCGCGGTCGAGCAGGTCGAGCCGGGCCACCGAGACGGCCGGGTTCCCGGTCGTGGCCCGGATGTCGGCGGCGGTCCGCTCCGCGGCGGCGAGGTCGCGGGCGGCGATGACCGTCTCGGCGCCGGCCGAGGCCAGGGCACGGGCCGTTTCCACGCCGATGCCGCTGGCTGCCCCGGTGACCAGGGCCCGGCGGTCGTGCAGGTCGATGCCGGCGATCACCTCGGCCGCGGTGGACTCGAAGCCGAACGGGGAGGTGACGCGGGTGGTGATCATGCGTTGTCCTTTGGGTTCATGCGGCGGATGACCGGGGCGAGTTCCTCGGCGACGGCAGCAGCCTTGTCCAGGTCGCCTGCCTCGCGGGCACTCCAGTAGCGGACCTTGAGGTCCAGGTAACGACGGCGCAGTTCGAGTGCGGCCACCTCGCCGGCCAGACGGCGGGCATGGGCCTCGAATAGCTCCCGCTGCTCGCCGGCCGCCTCGTCGCCCCGGCCGGCACGGGCCAGGTAGGCGCGCATGTCTTCTATGCTCAGCCCGACGGCGCGCAGGTTGCCCAGGGTTTCGAGGGTTGCGACGTCCTCGGGACGGTAGCGCCGGTGCCCGCTTGAGGCGTCGCGCTGCACCCGGCTGGCCAAGCCGATGCGTTCCCAGTAGCGCAGCGTGCTCTCCGGCAGGCCGCACCGGGCCGCAGCCTCGGCGATCGTCATCCAGTCCTCGTCCACCCGACCAGTATCGGAAACTTGAAGCACTTCAAGTCAAGCTCCGCGTCGGCCGGTGAAGCCAGCGGACGGAATCGGCTGTGCTGGTGCTGAACGAGACAGCCGTGCCCGCGGTGAAATCGCACAGCTGCCAGAGCATTCCATCGGCTGCCGTTACGTGGATTCCCGCCAGGGCGATCTGCGAAAAAGCTCGGCCGGGATCGCGGCCAGCCTTGGCCGCCGCCTACGTGCACGGCCGGGACCGTCCCATCACCTGGACGCCGGCCGCAGAATGCCCAGCTTCTGCCAGCCGATGCTCAGTACAGCCGCACGGCGCGGTCAGCCGGATCGTCCGCGGCGCCCAGCGGCAGTGCCCCGGCCCCGGCGAGCAGGGCGTCGTGCAGCTGGTGACCTAGCCCGCGGCGGGGGCGGCGCCGGCGATGCCGGCGGCTCGGCGGAATAGCTGCTGTGCCGCGCGCATGAGCCGGGCGCCGGCTGGCGTAGCGTCTGGCGATCTCGAACGTCGAGTTCAACATCCCACTGGTATCGCAGGCCGTCTACCGCATTCACCGCGTTGTGGAAAGTTCTGGTTGACCGCCTGGCGGCCGTTGAGAGTAGCGCAAGTGTGGTTTCCGGCTGCATGGGTCCGCCCTGACAACGACGCCCCTCAGGAAGCATTGGGCGTTGCCCGAACGGCTAATTAAGCGCTGATGTACACAACTCCCGCCCAGTGCGCCGGGTGCGCGAAGGGGCGCGCGCCTACATCGCGGGGATCCGTGCTGTCCGCGAGCGCTAGCAGGCCGCCGCGCAGTTGCGCGGGTACCCATGAGGCGTCGTTGTCCGCCTGCGCGAGCGATTGCCATTCCGCCATCGTGGTCTCGCGAAGGCACCGTTGCGCGTCGCCGATCGCCTCGGCGGCGAGAGTTCCCGCAGCGAGCTCGTCGTAGAACTTGGCCATCATGAGGCTGGTGCCCGCGTCGTCGACAGCCCAGAGTGTGGCGATGGCGCTTGCGGAGCCCGCGGCGATCAGCGCTTGCGCCAGGCCGACCAGTCCGTCCGCCCCGCGCTGGTCGATGACGCCGGTCCGGCAGCAGGACGCGACGACCATGGACAAGTTCGGCGTGGAGACCCCGGCGAGGTCCGCGACCGTCAGGGCTAGGTCCCGGTCGAGCTCGAACCTGGACGCGAAGGGATCCTTGGGGTCGTACGTGGCGTTGCATGCCAGGTGCAGGTGCGTCGCCTCATACAGCTGGTCGAGCAGCCAGCCGCGTACTCCCGCACCGGGAGGCGGGATCGCCACGTCTGGGGCGTAGCGGCGCAGCGCGGTCAAGTCACTGGCAGCGTAGGGGAGGATGGCGGATGACTCGATAACCGCCACGGCGCGACCCGATGGTTGGCTGGCGGTTGTCTCGCTGACCGTCGGCTCGTCCGCGGCGCGGGCACTGATCAGGTACTCCACGGTCGCGTGATCCGATAGTGAACCGTCACTGCCGGGAAGGGCACCGACGGGGAGGCCAGCGAGTGCGCCGCTCGCGATGATACTGAGCCTGGTCGCGTTGGCCGCGGACAGGATCCGCGTACTCTGGTCAATCAACCCGGGGCCGAGCTCGGCAGCGGCTCGGTCCAGGACGCGGCCGATCGTCTGGACGCGACTGGTGCCCGCCACAATGGCCAGCAGCGGCGCGAGGTCGGCCGTTGACGGCGTGATGCTCCAGGCACCGGCACCGGTCCCGCCGACCAGCATCACGGCGTAACTGCCGAGGTTGCAGGTGCCCGTGTACAGCAGGGCACCTGCATCGCGCAGCCGGGAGCGCACGGCTTGGTCTAGGGCGTCGGCGTCGTAGGCCCGGACCTTCCCGCCCCAGCGAGCGCGGGCCCGCTCGACGGCGTGGATAGCCGAGCGGGCGTCCCGGCGGTGCGCGTGCAGCATGGCGAGACGCTGGTACAAGTCACCAGCCGCCGCGATCTGGGCGAGCCTTGTGCGTGGCGTCGATGCGCGCTCGATGACGGCGTCCGCGTGCGCGCAGGCCGCTTCGAAAAACTCGATCGCCGTATCCCAGTCGCCGCTGGCGAGCTGGAGCCGTGCGAAGTTCTCATAGACCGTGTGGTGCAGTCTGGTCGACCTGCTCTCGGCCAGAGCCGTGACAGACTCGGTTAGTAGCGCGCGTGCTCGCGGGAGGTTCTCGGCCCCGCCGAGTTGAAAGTACAGGGCCGCGAGCGTAGTGGCCGCGAGCACCCTGGCCGCGTCGGCGACGGGCAGTTGGGCGGTCTGCTCATTTGCGTCGCGCAGCCAGCCGAGTGCCCGATCGGTGAACCTGTTGGGAAGCGCGTCGCTGTCCTTGTAAAGCAGGTCAAGCGTGATGCTGCCGAAATTCGTCAGCGCTCGGACGCGTACCGAGTGGCCTGGTGCGAGCGCCGCTAGCTGAGGTTCAAGAGCCTCGATCGCCCGCACCACGTCGGCGTCATGCCTGCCGTCGGGGTGCTGGCCGGCCCGGTCCGCGAGCGCGTTGAGGAGGTTGGCCTCAAGCGTCAGCCTGTCAGGCAGCGTCAGGAGCCGGCCCGCGTCGATTTCTCGCGCCGACTCAAACAGGGTGATCGCCTCGGCCGTATTGGACGCGGGATCTCCCGCTAGGCGCGACCTGGTCAGCGAAGCGAGGTTGGCGATCGCCGACAGCGCACGGCCCGGCTCAGCGGGGTTATACAGACGCTGCAGGTGCAGGGCATCGCGCAGCAGGATGATCGCTGCCTCCGCGTCGTCGGAATCCGGGATCCGGTCGACGCGGAGATGTGCCAGCGCGAGGTTGGTGGTGGCGTCGGCCACTGCCGGCAGCCGGTGACAGAGCGCCGCGGCGCGCGCGGTCGTCAGCAACTCCCGTGCCTGTGGTGTCATCGTCTCCGCGTTGGCGGCGTCGTCGAGCATCAGCGCCGCCGTGTCGTTCACGGCGGTGATGCTCACCGGATGCTCGGGCCCGTATTCCTTCGACGTGAGCTTGATCAGGGACTTCCCCATGTCGATGCCGAGCCGCACCTCGTCGACGGACCTGTTCGGCGTGCTCTGTAGAGATGTGAGCCGCTCAAGCTGCGTGACTATCTCGGCGGCGCGCGGGGAGCGGTCGAGTTCCGCGCCGAACAGGCACTGCCGGGCAAGGCGCCGCAGCCGTTCCCTGACCGCGCCTGCGGCCTCCGGCGTCTCCTGCCGTTCGACGAGCAGGGAGCCGATCCACCGAACCACGGGCTCCCACGCCACGTCTGACAGTGCCACCTCACGCTCATAGATAGCCAGCCGGTCCTCGGCCGACTCGGCCCTCACGTAGGCGCCGACCGCGGCAGCGATGTCTGGCCACTCATGGTTGCCCCGCATGAAAGTGATCCAGCCGCGCACGCTATCCGATGTCGCCCAGTCCTGGCCGTCCGCCGCCAGCCGCAGCAACTGGAACCCCGTGTACCGCTCCGCCACCAGGCTGATCAGGTCTGGGTGGGTACTGGCGACCGGTCCTTGGATGACGCCGTGCTCATCCGCCGCGTGTCGGTGCAGCGCCATGCTGAACGCGTCCATGAGGGCGGGGTCGGCATCGGTCACGCTGAACAGCACCGCGATGGGATCGCCGGGTCGCAGCACGACGACTGGGCTCGGCACGGTGATCGGTTCCCCGCACGACGCGCAGGGAACCGAAGGATAACAAGCGCGCAGTGCCTCGAGCCGTCGCCGGTGACGCCAGTCGGTCAGCAACGGGAACGAGAACTCGTCCACTGCCGAGCAGCGTGGGCAGGCCAGCTGCAGCGCGATGTCCTCAACGGGAAACTCATCGCTCCCGGTGCCTGGGTCGTGTACTGACACACGGCCATTGTGGACCGATGTCCGGAAACAGGAAAAGGGATTCGACGCGCAATAGCCAGGCGAGTGGCCCCTTTGTGTCACGATGATGGCATGACCGACAGCGTCGGGGTGAGGGTGATCGTCAGGTTCGCGGCGGACGTGAGTGGGCCGGATCGCGACCAACTGCTCAGCACGCTGGCCTCGGCGCCCGTGCAGGCGCGGGCCGGCTGGGATCTCGGGCATCGCGGGCCAGACGACGAGGGTCGGTGGGTTCGCGCCGTGCTGAGCCTGACGGCGGACGTCAGTGAGATCACCGGGCAGGCGCTCGGCGAGGTAGGGCTGGCGGTGAGCCGGTTCCTGCGCTCGGTGTCTGGGCCGCAGGAC
>Ga0209415_10020002_pt1 | contig 10444 bp, 6 predicted proteins | sample PeaSoiSIISIP2007_FD_187696 | JGI IMG/M metagenome (GOLD analysis project Ga0209415, IMG submission 187696) | Peat soil microbial communities from Weissenstadt, Germany - SII-SIP-2007 (SPAdes) (version 2) | ecosystem: Environmental > Terrestrial > Soil > Wetlands > Peat | place: Germany...
GGCGATAGGGATTCTCGCCGCCGTTGCTCTTGCGCAGCCCCTCGTATTCGGCCGTTCTCTGCTTGGCCGCATCGGACAGCAGCGAATCGCCGGCTTCCGTCGGATTCGCCTGTCGAATGTAGGCGAGGATTCCCTGCGCCGCGATCTCGCCGCCAACCAAACAGCTCAGCAAGGCGTTGGCGCCGAGGCGGTTTGCGCCGTGATACTGATACTCGCACTCGCCCGCCGCGTAGACGCCGGGCACGTTCGTCATCTGGTTGCGCGGCTCGTCGACATTCCACGAGCCATCCTTGTTAAGCGCGTAGTCGACCCACAGCCCGCCCATCGTGTAGTGAACCGCCGGGTAGATGCGCATCGGCAGATCGATCGGGTCCTCGCGCATGAACTTCTCATAGATTTCGAGCACGCCTTCGAGCTTGTCGTTGATCTGATCGCGCGTGTAGGGTCCGCCCCGGCTCTGGTGAAGCTGGGTGATGTCGAGATAGACCTGCTCTCGGCCGCGAATGCCTTTGTTCATCTTGCAGACGCAGTAGATCGCGAAGCTGACGAGATCGCGGCTGAGCAGGTTTCCGTAGACTGGGTCCAGTTCTTCGCAGATGTACCAGCGGTCTTTCTCGGGAATGTCCGTCGCGCGGCGAGCGTCCATCGGGTCGCGCGGGGTCCAGAGCCGCCCGCCCTCGCCTCGCACCGACTCGGAGATCAAGCGGCACTTGTCCTCGCCCGGGATCGCAGTCGGATGGATCTGCACCATCTCCGGGTTGCCGTACCTGACGCTCTGTTGGTAGCAGATCGAGACGGCCGCGCCGGTGTTGATGATCGAATTCGTGCTCTTGCCGAAGATCAGACCGCAGCCGCCCGTCGCGATGACCGTCGCGTCGCTCGCGAAGGACTGAATCTCCATTGTCCGCAGGTTTTGGGCGGTGATCCCGACTCCAATCCCGTTGGCGTCCTTGACCAGCCCGAGGAACTCCCAAGCCTCGTACTTCTCGACCAGCCCCGCGACTTCCCATCGCCGCACCTGCTCGTCGAGCGCGTAAAGAAGCTGCTGGCCGGTCGTCGCGCCTGCGTATGCGGTGCGATGCAAAAGCGTGCCGCCGAACCGGCGGAAGCTAAGGAGGCCCTCGCTCGTTCGGTTGAAGGGCACGCCCATCCGGTCGAGAAGGTAGATGATCGCGGGCGCGCGCTCCGCCATCCTCATGACCGGCGGCTGGTGATTGAGGAAGTCTCCTCCCGTGATCGTGTCTTCGAAGTGCAGGTAGGGCGAGTCGCCCTCGCCGCGAACGTTGACCGCGCCGTTGATGCCGCCCTGGGCGCAGACGGAGTGGGATCGCTTGACGGGGACGACGGAGAAGAGCTTGACCCGGTGGCCGGCTTCGGCCAGCTTCATCGTCGCCATCAGCCCCGCGAGTCCGCCGCCTACTACCGCAATCGTCCGCTGTGCCGCCATGTCTGAGTCTATTCTGGCACCAAGTCAGGGGGCAGGGAGCAGGGGGCAGGGAGCAGGGCGGATTTCGGATTTTGGATTGTGGATTTCAGTTTTCGATTGAACCGCCGAATTGCACCGAGGGCCACCGAGGGATTTTGGCGGCCCGCCGGGGGCGTCGCTCAGTCGACGCCAGACCCGTGCAAGACCGGCAGCTCCACGTAAGAGCGGTGAGCCGGGTCGTGATAGATTTTCTGGTGGGCGACGACCATTCGCGTCGCGTCCGCGATCGGCTCGCCCGTGTTCAGGTTCCGATCCATGTCCGGAAACAGGCTCGAACAAACCACGACCCGCAGCCGATGTCCGGCGGGAATCGTGATTCCCATCTGCCAAAGGTCGATGTCGTAGCCGAAGATCTCGCCCGGCTTCAGCAGCACCGGATGGGCGAACGATTTCCGATATCGAGCCCGGATGAATCCGGTCTGGAGAGGAACGCAGACCCCGTCCGGATGGACATCGACGAGGGTCATCACCCAGTCCGTATCCTTCGCGCTCGTCGAAGCGAAGAGCTTGCCCTGGATCGGCCCGTCGAGCCGCACCGCCTTCTTAAGCGGCTTCGAATCGTAGACGAGCTGTTCGGACCGCCGGCAGATGTCGGAGACGTCGTAGCCCTTGTTGAAGAAATAGCTGGAGTTGAACTTCGACGAGTACACGTAGGTTGCGGGATCATAGACATATCCGGTCGGAGGGCTTGCCTTCGGCGGCCTCGGCGTGAGATCGAGGCGCGAGCCGAGATACCAGCGCTCCGGCTTCATGTTCTTCGGCGGCCACGATTTCGCCTGATACCAGCGATTCTCTCCCAGCAAGAACTCGCTCACCGGAGGCTCGCGGTCGATCCCATTTTGGTCGCCCTTGAGCCAGCGGTCGAACCAGCGAAGCGTGGTGGTTCGCATGTCGACGTAGCCGTCGGGTGTGAAATCGGTATCCCCCTCGGTGCTCTCCCGATTGGTGAAGTGCGTCCAAGGCCCCCAGATCAGCTTCTGATTCGGAGCGTGGCTTACCATAGAAAGGTAGTTCATCCGGGTCCCGAGCGAAACCGGATCCAGCCAGCCATCGAAATACAGAACCGGCAGCTTGATCTTGCCGATATCCTCCCGGTAAGAGGCTCTCTGGACGTGAGCGTCGTAGCGATCGGGGCGGATGCGCTCGTCGTACTGCGGCACGTCGTGCCCAAACTGAACGTCGTCGGCCTTTGACAAAGGCAGCGAGTTCATGGCCTTCGTCATGTCCTCGTTATAGGGCTGCACTTTGAGCGGATCTCGAAGCAGGCCGAACCAGCCAATGGTATCGCCGACGTACTGAGCCCCTCCCGGCCATGGCGCGCCATAGGGAGGACCCGGCATGGGAACGACGGAGATAAGGGTCTTCAGCCACTTCGGCTCGGTCTTCGCCGCCATCCAGCCGCAGTAGGCGTTATAGGATGCCCCGACCATCCCGACCTTGCCGTCCGACCATGGCTGAGTTCCCGCCCAAGCCACCGTGTCGTAACCGTCGACGGCTTCTTTCCATTCCGGCTCGAAGGCCCCCTCCGAGCCTCCTCGCCCGCGCACGCTCTGGCTCACGTAGACGTAGCCTCGCTGGGCGAAGAACTCGCCATCGGCGGTGTCGAACTCCGACCGGTCGTAGCACGTCCGCTGCAGGATGACCGGGTAGCGGCCCGGCCCGTCGGGGCGGTAAACGTCGGCCAGCAAGCTGACGCCGTCGCGCATCGGCACTTGCACCGCGTCGTCGATCCTGACTTGGAAACGGGGTGGAGAAACCGTTTTCTCGTACTTCGCGGAGGGCCTCAACGACTCGTAGCCGCGCCTCACGATCTCGAAGTTCTGAGCCGGAACCCACCAGTTGAGCGGCTCGTTGTTGGCGTTGGTCCAGATGACGGCTTCTGCGGTCGGCGGGGTCACGAAGCGCCACTCACGCAGAAGCTGCTTCATACCGCCGACCTTTTGCTCGACGGACCTGAACCGCTCGGCCCTCACCAGTCTCGGTTTGTTCTTGGCGAGGTCGGTGGTTGACAGAGTCTGAAATCCGCCTTTCTCGACGTCGTACTCGTCGAGCACGAACGGCAGAAGCCCAGGCTGCAACGGGCTGTAAAGAGCCCCGCTCTTCGCCCTCGCTCCGGGATTCGCCAGTGCGTAGACGATCTTGCCGGCAGTCTTCGACTCGAATGTGGCGTCCGCCGATGTACCGTCGACGAGGTGCATCAGAAGGTTCGAGGCTTCCATGAATCCCGGCTCGCTGTCGAGCCGGATCGCGTCGCCCTCCCTCGACACCTGGCACGAACCCTTCTTGACGCTTTCGTAATAGAAGTCGTAGATCGCCGGACTGGGTAGGATCGGTCGCACGAAGAAAGGAAGTAATAACATGGGTCTGGCTCCTCCTACGAACCGGCTTCGGACCCTGGTTCCTTGGTCGTTCGCGTGGTTCTTGAACGCAGTTGACATCTTGGAACCAGGTGGGCGACGATCTACTCGCGTCCAGCGATGACGGAAAGGGAATCGCCGATACGGCGCGACGCTACGGCTCGAACCTGCGGTCGATCACGGAGAGCTTCATCAATCGACGGAGGTTCTTCAGTTCGCGAAGATTCCGGGTCGACAAGTGGGCGAGCAGTCGCTCTCCTTTTTCGGTCAAGGTGACGCGGACCTGACGACGGTCGACGGTATCGGGGTTTCTCTCGACGAACCCCGCCGCCACGCAGCGGTCGACTAGCCCAACCGCCGTGTGATGCTTGAGTTGAAGGAACTCAGCGATCTCGGCTATCGACGCCCATTGTCTCTCTGGCTGACCCATGATCGCGAGCATCGCTTGGTGCTGTTGGGGCGTTATTCCCGCGCTCCGCGCCCCCTCTTCGGAGAATCGCGTGAACCGCCTAATAGCCGCGCGAAACGCTGCGAGAGACTCGTAGTCGTGTTTACTCAACAAAATTTCGCCGCTTTCCATAGATTTTCTATCGCTTTGGGATATAGTGAAGGAGACAACTCCACAGTAGCTGCGCGGCCAACAATCGGCCACGTGAGTGTTTTCTACCGTAGTAGATGGGGCCCTGATATGGGGCCCTTCTTTTTTTGCGTCAATCTTGTGTTAAAAAGCATGTGGCAAGACGAGTATGCGAGGTTTCCGACCAATAGCCGACAGAATGAGACCCAATCTGTATGATGGCGGAAGCCTGTTATCTCACCAGCCATTGACGTGCTCGCGGCTCCCGCGCTTCTCTGCTTTGCTTGAGTTTTTTTGCCGATGCAAGTCGAACGCCGAAGGTCGCGACGGACTCTTGTATTCAGAGCTTCGGCGGATAATAGGAATTGAACCATGCCCACCTTCGAGTATCAAGGCGTCAATAGCGCCGGAGAGCGCGTCTCCGGATTCGTCGCCGGGGGCTCGATGGAGCAGGCCCTTAGCTCGCTGTCGCAGGCCGGGCTGATCGTCGAGAGAATCAATCAGTCGGGACAGGCAGGCGATCAGGCAATCGGGCAGACCATGGTGCAGCCGCCGCCCGTGCTCGGCCCCCCTCCCAATCTGTACGATGCTTTTCAGCCGCCCCGGCCGGTCGAGGACTCCGCGTATCGCGAGCGATCGGCCGTTGGCCAGACCAAGGAGGCGCCCCCAACCGGCCCCCGGAGCTACATCGCCACGAGCGTCGTGGGACCCCTGACAGGCACCGTCCCTCTCGCGAACCTTTCCTTTTTTTACCGGCAGTTCGGCACGATGCTGGAAGCCGGCGTCCCCATCGTTCAGGCCCTCGACACACTTGCGAAACAGGGCCATAACCTGAAGCTTCATCAAGTCGTAAACGAGATCCGCGGACATGTCGAGGCGGGACGGGAGATCAGCGCCGGAATGCAGCGCTACCCGGAAGTCTTCGGACCGCTCGGGGTCAGTTTGGTGAGAGCCGGCGAGGAAGGCGGCTTCGTCGCCGCGGCGTTCAAACAGCTCGCCGAGTACACCGAGAAGGAACTGGCTCTCCGCAACCTGATCCGGAAGCTGACCCTCTACCCGAAGATCGTGCTTGTCACGGCGCTGGTCGTCGTCGGCGGGGCGACGATCATCATCAAGATGGCGGGCAAGGACAGCATATTGCCGATCGGCTTGGTTATGGCGGTTTCGACCATCCTCGCCATCGTGCTCGTGGGCGCCTTCTTGTTTTACCGAGTGGGGCTTGCCAATCCGGGGATCAAATACAACTGGGACCGGCTCCTCGTAAAGATGCCCTTCGGCGTGGGAAGGACGGTCCACGAGTTCGCGATGGCGAAATTCGGGATGGCGATGGCGTTCCTGCACAAAGGCGGCGTCCCGGTTCAAAAGGCGATCACGCTATCGGCCGATGCCTGTGGAAACGAATATGTCCGCTCACAGATCGTTCCCGCGAGCCGCAGGTTGGAGACTGGAGCCGGGATAACGGATACCCTGCGTGACACCCAGGCGTTTTCGCCGATCGTAATGGATATGGTCGATACCGGCGAGCGCACCGGCAACCTCGACAACATGCTCCTTCGGATGTCGACTTTCTACGAGGACGAAGCGGAAACTCGAGCTCGGCAAGTTGCCCAGATCTTCTCCGTAATTTTGCTGCTTCTGGTTGCGGTTTATGTCTGCATCCTCCTCGTTATGGCCTACAGTAACCTCGTGGCGGGATACGGCGCGGCTGCGAACGGGGATTAGCGGAGAATTGGCAAAGACTCACTACGACGTGTTGGGGATCGAACGGACGAGCACGACCGCGGAAATCCGCTCCGCGTACCGAAAGCTCGTGTTGCTCCATCATCCGGACCGATCGAACGACCTGAAGTCGAAGGCCCTGTTCCTCGAAGCGACGGCGGCTTACGACGTCATCGGCGATCCAGCCAAGCGGCGAGAATACGACAGCCGGCTTGCGATCGAGGGGAGGATGCCGCACAAGTCGTCGGGGGGCTCTCGGCCCTACTCGACTCCGTCGGCACGGGCGGCTGAGATCAGGTTGGATATCAACCGCCTCAACGCGCTCTACTCGCGGGGCAATTACGCGGAAGCTGAGAATGTCGCCCGAAGCGTCATCGAACGGGATCGACGGCAATCGGTCGCCTACGCGATCCTCGGCAACATCGCTCGCATCAAAGGCAACCGAGCCGAGGCGATCAAGATGTACGGCTACGCCCTTCAGTTCGACCCAAAGAACCCCGTGTATCAAGCGCGCTACGACGAGCTTGTCGACTTGAAGGTGCCGGTTGCCAAACAAACGGCGGGGAAGGTAGCTGTCAGGACTGCGTCGCACAAGTCGAACCAAGTAACTGGCCCCTTCTTTGGAATCGGCATCATCCTCCTCGCCTGCGTGTACCTGGTGTACGCACACGAGGACCCGATGCTTCCCGACATCGGCTTCATCTCGACCTGGACAATCGGGCTCGTAGCGATGCTTTTCTTTAGCGGGGTCGTGCTTGGCGCCTGTCTTTCCCTCGACGGCCTCCTCGGTACCTATTTGAGGACCAGCAAAACCGCGTTCGGACGCATTCCGCCGGCAGTGGCCCTCGCGACGATCGCCTTGGCCAACTTCTGGGCAGCGGTCTTGATGTACATCTTGATCGGGCTTAAGTGGCGCGCGTTCAGCCTCTCCACGTCCCGCCTCATCGCCTGTGTCGTGGCTGGAACCTGCATCCTCGCCATCGCGGCCGAGGCGTCGGAGAGGATTTCCGGCATCCAGGTTATCGCTTGGGGAGGGAACTTGATGTACATCGGCGCCCTCAGCGGCTGGATGGTAACGGACGCACTGAGAGGCGGCAACGGCTAGAACCGTCTTGGAGCTTCGCGGAGCGCTCGATGAAGACGTCGTGGCGGCGGCCCCGAAGATCCTGGGCTGGGACCTCGTGATGGGCGGATTGAGAGCGAGGATCGTGGAGGTCGAAGCCTATCATCAATCTGAGCCTGCCTGCCATGCGTTCAGGAGGTCGAAGATGAAGAACATGGCCCTGTACGCGCGGCCGGGAGTGGCGTACGTCTACTTCGCCTACGGGAATCACTGGATGCTGAACGTGGTCGCCCACCCCGAGGGCGAGGCCTCTGCCTTGCTGATTCGCGCCGCGCGGCCGCTATCCGGCCAAGCTGAGATGTTCGCGCGGCGGCCAAAAGCGCGGCGGGAGGAGGACTTGCTTTCTGGACCCGGCAAGCTCTGCGCGGCGTTCGGGATCACATCGGAGCAAAACATGACGGACCTGCTCGATCCTTCGTCGGAGCTTCGCTTGGAGCTGGGACTTCCTGTCGCCAGTGTCCTCGTAGGTCGGCGTGTCGGGATCGCGGTGGGCAAGGCCCACGACTATCCTTGGCGTTTCGTCGATGGCGAATCCTTGGCTTGGGTTTCGCGCCCGAATGTGCCCTCCTTGGAGAGGAGGTGATGGAGTGTGGGGTGCCGGGCAGAAACACAAAGCACATTGTGCTAGCCGTTCTGGCGTGCTGCAAGAGTGTTAGCGTTGCCGTAGCGATTTATTAGCGGTGCGAATCCAATGGCTCATCAATGTCTGCACGTGCAATTGGGACAGGCGCAGCAGGAATCGGATGTGCCAGCGTCGCCTTCGCGCGTCATTCGCATGGAGAAGGAGACTGCGGACCCGACGCGTGGGATTCTCAGGATGAGGTAGGGGCCGTTTCCTGAGCCGCCGACGAGGCTGGTCGGCTTTATCTCCACATAGGAGACCTCGATCCGGCCGGTGTCGAGGCACTCGACGTGGTCGATCCCGATTCTGTAGCCGCCCGCGATGGTGCGGCCAAGATGGATGGCGAGCAGGCGCTCGTGGGCCCAGTCGACGTCCGAGCCGTCACCAAGCCCGTTCATCTGGTAGTTATGGACGTAAGCGGCGTAGTCGGTGGGCGAGTCCATCACATAGGTACAGCCGAGCAGAACCGGGGCATCGACGCCGGTCGCATAGATTCTCCAAGGCAGGCGATTCTCGTTAGCACGTATGCAGGCTTCGCAGCACGTGCACATTGGAGGATAGCCGGGGTAGATCTTGATTCCGCCGGGTAAGCGCCCTTCTCGCTTGCTTCCGGAAAACGTCATTCTCGTTCCTGGCCGATTGACGCGGACGATCGTCCACGGGCTCGTCACGACCTGGCCGGTCGCATGGCCGCGGATCGGCGTCAGCTCTGCCCACTGGACTTGCGATTCGTTCGGCTTGACCTTGACGATCCGCTCGACCTCGACCGAATAGCCGCTCGTGTTACGAGTGCCGAGATGGATCGCGATCAGCTCCTCCTTCCCCCACTGAACGTCGTGGGCGTCGCCCGCGCCTTCGGAGCCCATTTCCCGCACGTACATTTGGAACTCCGCCGGGGTCGAGATCTCGAAGGTCTGCAAGGTGGTCGCTCGCGAGTATGCGCCGGCCTTGTAGTCGCGCCATGTGACGACGTTGGGATCGATCTGGGCCTGGGCGATGGCTATGGCGGCGACGGCGATGAAACACATATCGCTATGATGACGTTTCCAACGCAACAGTGTTTCTCAATCTTTCGAATGTACTCGCCTCCTTCTAACCCTGGCGCGGCCTCGGGCCGCGCGCTTGCCTCTTGCGCGGAACGGCCCCAAACTACGCGCCCCGAGGCCTGCCACCAAGGGCAGTTTTCTTATGAGCAATCCCTGGGGCGTACTCGCCCCTTTTCGAATTCTTCGCGATTCAATCCCGCCCCATCCGGTCGGCTAAGCTGGAATCGAACATGAGAGGAACGTCGTTTATCGGATTTGCGCGCGGAGAAGAGTCGGGAAAGAAGTTCGGGGTGAGGAGCCGCACTGACGGCGATCCGCTCGAAGGCTCCTTTTTCACGGCTTCGCCGGTCGATGTCGATCGCGCCGTGGCTGCGGCAACTTCGGCGTTTCGGCCCTATCGAGACCTTCCCGCGGCGAGGCGTGTGGCCTTTCTTCGCGCGATCGCGGAGCGGCTGGAAGCCGCGCGTGAGACGATCGTGCCCAGGGCGATGGCGGAGACGGCCCTGCCGGAGGCGCGGCTGAACGGCGAGTTGGGACGAACCTGCGGCCAGCTTCGAATGTTCGCTGCCATCATCGAAGACGGATCCTGGGCGGACGTGCGCGTCGATCCAGCCCAGCCGGATCGCAAGCCGGCGCCGGCTCCCGACATCCGCTCGATTCTTCGGCCGTTGGGTCCAGTCGCGATATTTGGTGCGAGCAACTTCCCGCTAGCCTTCTCGGTCGCGGGAGGCGATACCGCCTCTGCGCTGGCAGCCGGCTGCCCGGTCGTGGTGAAGGCACATCCCGCTCACCCGGGCACGTCCGAGATCGCGGCCGAAGCGATCGTCGCGGCGGCAAAGGAGACGGGGATGCCGGACGGGGTCTTCTCGATGCTGTTCGACGAAGGGATTGCGGTCGGGCAGGCTTTGGTGAAGCACGCGGGGATCAAGGCGGTCGGGTTTACCGGCTCACGAAGAGGCGGATTGGCCCTATGGCGCTTGGCGAACGAGCGCGAAGTTCCGATCCCGGTTTACGCAGAGATGGGCAGCATCAATCCCTCCGTAGTGCTTCCCGGGAAGCTGACGGCGGCCTTCGGGGAGGGACTCTACATGAGCGCGACGATGGGGGTTGGGCAGTTCTGCACGAATCCGGGCCTGGTCGTTACGATCGGGCCGGCCGACGAGTTTCGGAGGGCCTTTGTGGAGAAGATGGCGGCGGGATCGGGTTGCGCGATGCTGACGGATGCGATCGGAGCCAACTACCTCCAAGGGGCGAATGTGCTTGGTGAAGGAGCGAGGACGCTCGTCAAGCCGACCGCGCCGGGAGCGCCGACAGTGTTCGAAGTCGACGCGGCTGGGTTCTTGCGCGATCCGCGGCTGCAGGAGGAGGTCTTCGGCCCATGCAGCCTCATCGTGACGTGCAAGGACAGGGCGGAAGCGATCGACGTCGTCAAGAGCTTGGAGGGGCAACTCACGGGATCGATCCACGGGACCGACGTCGAGCTTGCCACGGCGGGCGATCTCGTCGCGGAGTTG
>Ga0209415_10020003_pt1 | contig 10444 bp, 8 predicted proteins | sample PeaSoiSIISIP2007_FD_187696 | JGI IMG/M metagenome (GOLD analysis project Ga0209415, IMG submission 187696) | Peat soil microbial communities from Weissenstadt, Germany - SII-SIP-2007 (SPAdes) (version 2) | ecosystem: Environmental > Terrestrial > Soil > Wetlands > Peat | place: Germany...
GGCATCATCGAGACCAGCTTCCGCGAGGAATGCGAGACCGACCTGTTCGGCGAGCAGGTGGTGCTGTGCGGCGGCCTTACGTCCCTCATCCAGGCCGGCTACGAGACACTGGTCAATGCGGGCTATGCCCCGGAGATGGCCTATTTCGAATGCCTGCACGAGGTGAAGCTGATCGTCGACCTGATCTACGAGGGCGGCATCGCCAACATGCGCTATTCGATCTCCAACACTGCCGAGTTCGGCGACTACACGCGCGGACCTCGCATCATCACCGACGAGACCAAGGCGGAGATGAAGCGCATTCTCGAGGACATCCAATCGGGCCGGTTCGCCCGCGATTGGGTGCAGGAGTGCCAGGCCGGCCAGCCGAGCTTCAAGGCGATGCGCCGGCGCGGGGCCGAACATCCCATCGAGGAGATCGGCGCCAAGCTGCGCGCCATGATGCCCTGGATCGCCAAGAACAAGCTGGTCGACAAAACGCGGAATTGACGACCGGATCCATTGCCATGGGCGGAACGCGGGTGACGCCCGTGAACGCCGCGGCGCTGCGCCATGCCGACGGCTGGCAGCTGGCATTGCTGGCGATCGGGGCATTGACCCTGATCCGACTCGCCTTCCTGCGGTTCACGCCGATCGAGCTCGATTTCGAGGAGGCCCAGTACTGGGCCTGGTCCCGGACTCTCGCCTGGGGTTATTTCTCCAAGCCGCCCCTCATCGCCTGGTTGATCCGGGCGGCAACCGAAATCTGCGGCAATGGGCCGGCCTGCATTCGGGGACCGAGCCCGCTGTTGCATGCCGCCACCGCTATTGTCATCGGTGCGACCGGAATCGCGCTCGGAGGGCGCCGGCTCGGCGCCTGGGCGGCTCTCCTCTACGCAACGATGCCGGGCGTCGCCTTCTCGGCCATGCTGATGACGACCGATGTGCCGCTGGCCCTGTTCTGGGCCCTCTCGCTCTACTGCTTCGTCCGCATGCGGCAGGGTGGCGGGCTCGGCTGGGCGGTGGCAGCCGGCCTGGCGCTCGGCCTCGGCGCCCTCAGCAAATACGCCATGCTCCTGTTCATCCCGGGTGTCCTGCTCTACCTGCTGCTGTCGGCGGAGGCCAGGCGCGCATTGGGTTGGCCGAAGCCCCTCGTCATGGTGGCGGTGGGCCTTGGGGTTTTCTCGCCCAATCTAGCGTGGAATCTCAGCACCCATTGGACCACCGTCGTCAGCACGGCCGAGACTGCCGATGTCGGCAATCCGTCTTTCGATTTCGGTCATCTCATCGACTTTGCCGGCAGCCAGTTCGCCATCTTCGGCCCGGTACCGCTCTATCTGCTGTTCGAGCAGGTCTTCCAGGGGCGCCGGTCCGCCGCCCTTTCGCCGCCGGATAGCTACCGGCTCGTTCTTTGCTTGTCCCTGCCTTTCCTGCTGGGCTTCCTGCTGCTGTCCCTGGCCACGCGCGTCAATGCCAACTGGGCCGCCTATGCCTATATCGGCGGCAGCCTGGCGGTGGCGGGAGCGATGGCGCGGCCCTTGGCCTTCTGGTGGTTGAGGCGATCGGTCATCGTCCATGCCGCCATCGGGCTTGGCATGTACGGTGCGATCCTGTGTCTGCCGCTCTGGCCCCGGCTCCCCTTCAACCTCTCCCATGCCGTCGAGAGAAGAATCGGCTGGCAGACCCTGGGCCAAACGGTGGCGGCGGAACTCGCCAAGGAGCCGTCGCTGCGTCTGCTGACGGCCGATCGTACGCTCACCTCCGACCTGCTCTACTACGCCCATGTCCCGCCCGATGGCTATGCGGCCTGGAGTCCCGATCCGCGGCCGGAAAGCGAATATGAGCTCGTTGCCCGCCTGCAGGCCGGCGACCCGGGCCCCTTCCTGCTGGTGCTTTCCGGTGACGCGGACGCGAGACAGATCGCACAGCGCTTCTCGACCGCCGGGCCCGATATGGAGGTGACGGTGCATTTATGGACCGGCTCGGAACGCCACTTCCAACTAATGCGCCTGCAAGGATTTCGAGGCTACGCGCCGTGAGGGGAAGGCTGGCGCTCGCACTCCTGGCCGCGACGGCGGCTTGCATTGTCGTCTTTTCGCTCTTCCCCGATCTCGACCTCTGGGTTGCAAAGGCCCTGCTTCGCTCGGACGGCCTGTTCCTCGGCCAGAACTCCTACCCCCTCAATTGGCTGCATGAGAAGGCCGTGCCCTGGATGGTCAAGCTCTGCCTCGCCTTCTTCGTATTGGCCATGCTTGCCGGGCTATTCGGCCGATCGATCGCGGGGATTTCGGCCAAAGAGGCGCTCTTCGTCATCGCCGTTTTCGCCATCGGCCCCGGGCTTCTCGCCAACACCCTTGCCAAGGACCATTCCGGCCGACCCAGGCCCACCGATGCCCGGCCGTTCGGCGGTCCTTTCGCCTACGCCGCGCCCTTTGCCTTCGACGGAGCCTGCCCGAACAACTGCTCCTTCGTCTCGGGCGATGCCGCCGCCGGCTTCGGCTTCCTGGCACCCGCCGCCCTCCTGCCGCTCGGCTGGCGTAGGCGTGGAATTGTCGGCGCGCTCGCCCTTGGCGGCGTCATCGGCCTCATGCGTATGCTGCAAGGCGGGCATTTCCTCAGCGACGTCATCTTCGCGGGTCTTCTGGTCGCGGCGACGACCCTGGCGATCCATTGGGCCATGTTCCGGGCGCAAGGCAGCCTTCGGGGCGGGCGGAATCCCGACTCGAGTGGCGCAATTTAGGTCTTGTCGGCGGGCGGGGGCTGCGGTTAGAAATGTTCCAGGGTCTTTAAGATCCTGACGGAGCAGCGATGTCGATCCGCACGCATGGGATCTTCGAGGCGGCCGGGCGCGAAAGCGCCGGGGCCGCGCCTGCGCCGATTTCCGCCCTCGCTTCCGCTGGCCGGACGCTGCGACTTATCTGCCCCTGAGCGCAACCGCCTTTCGCAGAGGGCGAAGCGCTTCCAGGGGTCCTGAGGCGCTTCATCCGTCAACAGCGAACATGGGGTCTATGACATGAGTACCAGCGGTCAAACCAAGGTTGCGCCGATGCGCGACAAGAACCACGTCGTAATATTCGATACGACCATGCGCGACGGCGAGCAGGCGCCGGGCTGCTCCATGAACCTCGAGGAGAAGCTGAAGATCGCCGCCGTGCTCGAGGAGATGGGCGTCGACGTGATCGAGGCCGGTTTCCCCATCGCCTCCAACGGCGACTTCGAGGCGGTGCGCGAAGTCGCCCGATTGGTGCGCAACTGCAGCATCGCCGCATTGGCGCGGACGTCGAAGAAGGATATCGACCGAGCCTGGGAAGCGCTCAAAGGCGCCGTCCGGCCTCGAATCCATACTTTCATTTCGACCAGCCCGCTGCACATGAAGTACATGCTGAACATGGAGCCCGACGCGGTCCATCAGGCGACCGTCGATTGCGTCATCCATGCGCGCAATCTGTGCGACGACGTGGAGTGGTCGGCCCAGGATGCCTCTCGCAGCGACCACGACTTCCTCTGCCGCTGCGTCGAGGCGGCGATCAAGGCGGGCGCCCGCACGGTCAACATTCCCGATACCCTCGGCTACGCCTTGCCTGAGGAGTTCGCGGCCCTCATCGCCATGCTGATGAACCAGGTTCCGAACATCGACAAGGCCGTGGTTTCGGTTCATTGCCACAACGATCTCGGCCTCGCCGTGGCCAACTCCCTGGCGGCGGTCGGCGCCGGGGCGCGCCAGGTCGAATGCACCATCAACGGGCTCGGCGAGCGGGCCGGCAACGCGGCGATGGAGGAAATCGTCATGGCGCTCCGCACGCGTCCCGACCGCATGCCCTACGAAACCGGCATCGACACCACGATCATTACCAAGGCCTCGAGGCTCGTCTCGACCATCACCGGCTTCGCGGTGCAGCCCAACAAAGCCATCGTCGGCGCCAACGCCTTCGCGCATGAGTCCGGAATTCATCAAGACGGCATGCTGAAGCACGCCGGCACCTACGAGATCATGACTCCCGAATCCGTCGGCCTCGGCCGCTCGACCTTGGTCATGGGCAAGCACTCGGGCCGGCACGCCTTCAAGACCAAGCTGAAGGAACTGGGCTTCGATCTCGGCGACAACGCCGTCGAGGACGCGTTTCGCCGCTTCAAGGATCTGGCCGACAAGAAGAAGGACGTCTTCGACGAGGACATCGTCGCCCTTGTCGACGACAATCTCGTGCGCAGCAACGACCAGATCCGTTTCGTCTCGCTCCAGGTAGTCGCCGGCTCCAAGGGGCCGCAGCGCGCCGATCTCGAGCTCGAGATCGCAGGCAAGCCGATGCAGGCGACGGCAACCGGCGACGGTCCGGTCGACGCCATCTTCAACGCCATCAAGGCGCTCTTCCCTCATGAGGCGCGCCTCCAGCTGTTCCAGGTCCATGCGGTGACCGCCGGCACCGACGCCCAGGCGGAAGTCACGGTGCGGCTCGAGGAGGGCGGCAAGACGGTCAACGGGCAGGGCGCCGACACCGATACCCTGGTCGCTTCCTGCAAGGCCTATATCCACGCCCTCAACAAGCTGCTAGTGAAGCGTGAGAAATCGGCACCGGCGGCGCTTTCGGCCTGAAACTGGCAATCCGGCACGGAATGGGAACGGGGCCGAAAGGCCCCGTTTTCCGTCAGCCAGTGTCGAACCGGTGACAAGCGTCTTGAATTTGCCATGGTGGGCGGCTATGCCGAGCGCTTCTCAGAGCGAAGGTCCTCCGGATGTTCAATAGATTGCTCGGCATGCTTTCTGCCGACATGGCTATAGATTTGGGTACTGCCAATACTCTCGTCTACGTCAAGGGGCGGGGCATCGTTCTCAACGAGCCATCGGTCGTGGCGATCGCCGAAGTCAAGGGCAAGAAGCGCGTGCTTGCGGTCGGCGACGAGGCGAAGATGATGCTGGGCCGCACGCCCGGCTACATCACCGCGATCCGGCCCTTGCGCGACGGCGTCATCGCCGATTTCGAGGTGGCGGAAGAGATGATCAAGCATTTCATCCGCAAGGTGCACAACCGCCGCAGCTTCGCCAGCCCTCAGGTCATCATCTGTGTTCCATCGGGCTCGACCGCGGTCGAGCGCCGCGCCATCCAGGAATCGGCGGAATCCGCCGGCGCCCGGCGCGTGCATCTGATCGAGGAACCCATGGCGGCGGCCATCGGCGCGGGCCTGCCGGTGACGGAGCCGACCGGCTCCATGGTGGTCGATATCGGCGGCGGGACGACGGAAGTGGCCGTGCTGTCCCTGGGCGGGATCGTCTATTCCCGCTCGGTGCGCGTCGGCGGCGACAAGATGGACGAAGCCATCATCGCCTACATCCGCCGCAACCATAATCTCCTCATCGGCGAGGGCAGCGCCGAGCGGATCAAGAAAGAGATCGGCTCCGCCTGCCCGCCCGAGGACGGCGAGGGCCGCAGGCTGGAGATCAAGGGCCGCGACCTGATGAACGGCGTGCCCAAGGAACTGGTGATCACCGAACGTCAGATCGCCGAGAGCCTGGCCGAGCCGGTTGGGGCCATCATCGAGGCGGTCAAGGTCGCTCTCGAGCACACCGCGCCCGAACTCGCGGCCGACATCGTCGATAAGGGGATCGTGCTGACCGGCGGCGGCGCGCTGCTCAGCAATCTCGACTTCGTGCTGCGCCATTCCACGGGCCTGCCGGTGTCGATCGCCGACGATCCGCTCAGCTGCGTGGCGCTCGGCACGGGGCGCTGCCTGGAGGAGATGCCGACGCTGAAGAACCTGCTGATCGACACATATTGAGACGGCGTCGCCGCGACGCCGGCTACTTTTGCGAGTTTATGCTAAAAACCATTTATTTTCTGTGCGTTATGCGGTAACCTCTAATTCCGGGTGGCGCCGGTGCGTCGCCTGGGGGAAGCGCCCCGGAGGACGGGTTTGAAGCTTCGCGGCGGATCGGCGTTGCGACTCGTATCAGCCAAGGCGTGGCTGCAGCGCTTTACCTTCGCCTTGCTTTTCATTGCCGCTTTCGCGCTGATGCTACTGGGCCGGGCCGACGGCGATCTCGTCCTGCGCGCGCGGGCCGCTCTTGCCGACGCCGTGGTGCCGATCCTCGACGGCGTTGCGCGTCCCCTGGCGAACATTCGCCAAGCCTATGATAATGCAAGGGATTTCGTGAACCTCCGGGCGGAGAACGAAGCCTTGCGCCAGGATCAGGAGCGGCTGCTACAATGGCAGGTGGTGGCGCGCCAACTCGAGGCCGAGAACCAGGGCCTGCGCGACCTGCTGAAGTTCGTTCCCGATCCAGGCGCCAGTTTCGTCACCGCCCGGGTGGTGGCCGACAACGGCGGCGCTTTCGTGCGCACTGCGCTGGTCGCCGCGGGCTACCGCGACGGCGTGCGACGCGGTGACGCAGCCATGACCGGCGAGGGTCTCGTCGGCCGGGTAGTAGAGGTCGGACAGCGCTCCGCCCGGATACTCCTGCTGACCGACATCAACAGCCGGATTCCCGTGGTCGTCGAACGCACGCGCGACCAGGCAATCCTGGCCGGCGACAACTCGGACAATCCCCAGTTGCTTTACCTGCCCCACGGCTCCTCGCTTGTCCCGGGCGACCGCATCGTCTCCTCGACCGCCGGCGGCGCCTTTCCGCCGGGGCTGCCCATCGGCATCGTCGGGTCGGTCCAGAACGGGACGGCCATCGTCTCTCTGTTCGTCGATTGGGACCGGCTCGAATACCTTCGCCTGGTGGACTATCACCTGCCCGGCATTCTGGATGGGGACCGAAACCCGTGAGGCTTGCGCTCTTTCACCGGATGGACGGCTGGGCGCGCAACATCTTTCCCTTCGCGCTGACCCTGCTGATGATGGTGCTGGGGGCCACCCCGCTTCACATCTCCTTTCTCCAGGCGCTGGGTCCCGTGCTGGCCATGATTTCCACCTACTACTGGGCGATTCATCGGCCGAACCTGCTGCCGGCACCCGGCGTCTTCGTCATCGGGCTGGTGGGCGATCTGATGGGCCAGGCGCCGCTCGGCGTCGGCACGATGATGCTCCTGTTCGTTTATGTCGTCGCCTTCTCCCAGCGACGACTCTTCCTCGGCCAACCCTTCCTCGTCGTCTGGTGGGGCTTCATGATGATCGCCGCCGGCGCCATGGCGCTGGGCTGGATCTTGGCCGGGTTCGTCGCCGGCGGCGCCCTCGACCCGAAGCGGGCTGTCTTTGCCTATCTCATGGCGCTCGCCCTTTACCCGGCGATCGCCGACCTCTTCACCCGAGCCCAGCGCGCCTTCCTGCGACCCGCTTAGCGTTGTCATGAAGCGCGATCCCAAGCTCGTCAACAAATCCTTCAGCCGGCGCGTCGCCTTGCTCGCCGGCGGTCAGGCGCTGCTGTTCTCGGCCTTGGCCGGGCGCATGTACTACCTGCAGGTCGTGGAATCGGACCGCTACAGGCTCATGGCGGAGCAGAACCGGGTCAATCTCCGCCTCTTGCCACCCTTGCGCGGCAAGATTCTCGATCGCTTCGGCCAACCCATCGCCGTCAACGATCCCAATTACCGGGTCGTCGTCGTGCCCGAGCAGACCTTGGATATGCGCGGCACCCTGAAGATGCTGGCGCGCATCCTGGCTCTGGACGACGGCGAGATCGAACGCATCATGCGCGAGCGCGGCCGGTATCGCGCCTTCGTGCCCATCACGGTGCGCGAGAACCTGGACTGGGACCAGGTCTCGCGTATCGAGGTCAACCTGCCCGATCTGCCCGGTGCCGGCATCGAGGTGGATCAGACCCGGTCATATCCCTTCGGCGGGGCGACGGCAGGCGTGCTGGGCTATGTCGGGCCGCCCGCCATCGACGAGGTCGGCAATGATCCCCTGCTGCAGCTGCCGGGCTTCCGCATCGGCAAGAGCGGGCTGGAAAAGGTGTACGACAGCCAGCTGCGCGGTACCGCTGGCAACAGCGAGGTCGAGGTGAACGCTCTCGGCCGGGTGATCCGTGAACTCGACCGACGCGATGGCGTCCAGGGCCAACAACTCGTCACCACCCTCGACATCGGCTTGCAGCAATTCGTCCAGCAGCGCCTCGCCGCGGAGCAGAGCGCGTCGGCCGTGGTGCTGGACGTGGTCACCGGCGATGTGCTGGCCATGGGCTCCTCCCCAAGCTTCGATCCCAGTTCCTTCAACCGGGGTCTCAGCGGGGCCGAGTGGGAGCAGCTCTCCAACGATCCCACGCGCCCCCTCACCAACAAGGCGATCGCCGGGCAATACGCCCCCGGATCGACCTTCAAGACCATGACGGCCATGGCGGCGCTGGCGAGCGGCGTCGATCCAAGCCACACGGTTTTCTGCCCCGGCTTCCTCACCCTTGGCAACGTCACGTTCCATTGCTGGTGGCATCAGGGCCACGGGACCCTCGACATGCTGGGCGGGATCAAGAATTCCTGCGACGTCTACTTCTACGACACCGCCCGGCGCGTCGGCATCGACCCCATCGCCGCGATGGCACGGCGGTTCGGCCTCGGCCAGCCGACGGGCATCGACCTGCCGGGCGAGAAGCCCGGCCTCATTCCCGACTCGGCATGGAAAAAGGCGACCTACAACGACGTCTGGCATCCGGGCGAGACCCTGGTCGCGGGCATCGGTCAGGGCTTCGTGCAGGCGACGCCGCTTCAGCTCGCCATGATGACGGCCAGGATCGCCAATGGCGGCTATGCGCTCACGCCGCGGCTGACGCGCCCGGCCCTCATCGACGGGGCCAGCGGGCCCGATCCCGCCGTTTGCGCCTTCCCCAAGATGGATATCAGCGCGAACCACCTGAAGATCGTGGTCGAGGGCATGCGCCGGGTGGTGAACGAACCCGACGGCACGGCTTACAACGCCCATATCGCCATTCCGGGGATGGAGATGGCCGGCAAGACGGGCTCCGCCCAGGTCCGGCATATCAGCATGGCCGAACATCTGGCCGGCGTGCGCAAGAACGCTGACTTGCCTTGGCCGCTGCGCGACAACGCGCTCTTCATCGGGTTCGCGCCCGTCGGCCATCCCCGCTACTGCGTTGCCGTGGTGGTCGAGCATGGCGGCGGCGGCGCCAAGGTCGCCGGCCCGATTGCCCGGGACGTGCTGATCGAGTGCCAGCAGCGCGATCCCATGCGCCCGCCCGAGCCGGGGCGGATCGCCCAACTCTGAACGCGATGGCAACGCCTGCCTACGCCAGCAGCGGCGCGCCGCGCCTGGGAGTGTGGGAGAAGCTGCGCCGGATCAACTGGGGCATGCTGCTGATCATCTCGGCCATCGCCGGATTTGGCTTCGCCATGCTCTATTCCGCCGCCAACGGCAGCGTCGATCCCTGGATGTCGCGCCAGGCGGCGCGGTTTGCCGTCGGCCTCGCAGCGCTTGTCGCCGTCGCCCTGGTCGATTTCCGGTTCTGGCTGCGCAACGCCTATCTGCTCTACGTGGTTGCGGTGCTGCTGCTGATCTTCGTCGAGATCGCGGGGCATATCGGCATGGGGGCCCAGCGCTGGATCAACCTCGGCTTCATCCAGCTTCAGCCTTCGGAGCTGATGAAGGTCGCGCTCGTCCTGGCGCTCGCCCGCTATTTTCACGGCCGCAGCTACGAGGAGGTAGGCAAGCCCCTGGTCCTGATACCACCCCTCCTGTTGTGCCTGGCTCCGGCCGGCCTCGTGCTCCTACAGCCCGATCTCGGCACCGCCGTGATGCTGATCCTCGGCGCCGGGCTGATGTTCTTCGTCGCCGGGGTGAGGCTGTGGAAGTTCGCCATCATCATCGCCGGCGGCGTCGGCGCGGTGCCGGTCGCCTGGAACTTCCTGCGCGATTACCAGAAGGCCCGGATCCTGACCTTCCTCAATCCGGAGAGCGATCCGCTGGGCGCCGGCTACCACATCATGCAGTCCAAGATCGCCTTCGGTTCCGGGGGGATGTTCGGCCGGGGCTTCCTCCAGGGTTCCCAAAGCCATCTCGACTTCCTGCCCGAGCGCCAGACCGATTTCATCTTCACCATGCTGGCCGAGGAGTTCGGCATGGCGGGCGGGCTCGTGCTGCTCGCGCTCTACGCCATGCTGATCGCCTACGGCCTGGTCATCGCCGTCAACTGCCGCAACCAGTTCGGCCGGCTGGTCGCCGTGGGCCTGACCGGCAACCTGTTTCTTTATGTCTTCATCAACATGGCCATGGTCATGGGGCTCATTCCCGTGGTCGGCGTGCCATTGCCGCTCATCTCCTACGGCGGCACGGCCATGATCACGGTGCTGGCCGGCTTCGGCCTCATCATGTCGGTCTACATCAACCGCGACCTCAAGATCGGTCGGCGCGGCGGGGTAGGCGAGGACTGAGCGCATGATCGCTCCAGGACCAACCTATCGACAAAGGGGAGGCGCTTTGCTATATGGCCGCCTCCCTTGGACGGGCCGCTAGCTCAGTTGGTAGAGCAGCTGACTCTTAATCAGCGGGTCATAGGTTCGAGTCCTATGCGGCCCACCAA
>Ga0209415_10020004_pt1 | contig 10444 bp, 10 predicted proteins | sample PeaSoiSIISIP2007_FD_187696 | JGI IMG/M metagenome (GOLD analysis project Ga0209415, IMG submission 187696) | Peat soil microbial communities from Weissenstadt, Germany - SII-SIP-2007 (SPAdes) (version 2) | ecosystem: Environmental > Terrestrial > Soil > Wetlands > Peat | place: Germany...
ACCGAACCGGTAGCGCGGTTTCCTGAGCACTGTTATTAGTCGACTTAGCAGGGGCGCTTATTCAGAGTGTCCCTAGGTCTAAGTCTTCCTCGACTTCTATTTCTACCATGCAATACCGTTCGCCCATCGGAGGCAGAGTTTGTGATGCGAGGATTGCCTGAAACTCGCGTTCCCACGCCCCGAAACCACGAAAGTCCGCATGGTCTGGTGATCGTCCTAGATGCTTGGCTAGGGATGCCGCGTGTCTGATCCGCGATGCGGACATGCTCCACTCCCAAGGGACCTGGAAGAGATAGAACCCCGATGACCTCGCGACGTGGGCCAAGTAGTGACACTCAACACACGGGCCGCGATCTGGATCGTAGAAGTGTTTTCTACCACAGGTAATCATGCCGTCCATTATAGAGCTACCTCGACCGCCTTGAAGGATGCGTTATTGGTTGCGGCAACTGACAGCGTGCTGACGACGAGTGCTAGTGCCAGAATTGCGAAGCGATGCGATTTCATTTTCTTTCCTCCTCCATGGTTGGCGTTCGTTGTTGTTTTCCGGAGCCAGCCGGGAAGCCTGGAATGCTGCCGCTTCCCGCTCTGGCCCTGGCGTTTTGAAACTACTTTTCTACTTCAAGACTGCTGTTTCTCGATCTTCAGAACTGCGCCGCTGTGTGCGTCCACATAGACTGTGAACTCCCATCCGGGCTGGGTGATGTCCACGTCCCAAGCCCGCTTGCCCTTGTAATCATCAAGCTGCGCATCCTGCAGCGTGCCACCGCCCACTGCGTTCAAGGCGATTTGCACGGCCTGCTTCTTGCTGATAAGCCCCGGAGGCGTGCCATCCTTTTGTTTCGTGATCTTCAGGGCGGCGCCGCTATGCGCATCCACGTAGACCTCGAACTCATATCCGGGCTGGGTGATCGTGACATCCCAGACCTGGTAGCCCTTCCATTGATCCCGCTGGGCCTGCACGACCTTACCTCCACCGACGGCCTTGAGGGCAATCTGTTCCGCCTGCATCTTACTGATCATCTTCATTCCAGACAAATCCTGAGTGATGATCCTGAGGATGGCGCCAGTATGCGCATCCACCCACACTTCATACTCGTTGGAACTACCGTTGATATCGACGGACCAAATGAGTTTGCCCGTTTCCCTCTCTTTCAGGGCTTGAGTGACGGCTCCGCCGCCGACTGCATTCAGGGCGTCCTGCTCTGCTTGTTGTTTGGAAATCAGTCCCGAGGCCGCCGCTTGCATGACGGAGGCGAGAAGGACCAAGGACAATAAAGCTGCCAATCTTTTCATGTGTTCTCCTGGGGGCAAGAATTTTTTGCGTTCGGCTTTTGGCCGAGCCCAGTAAGCTGCCAACTCACCGATGCTTTGTGTGAAGCAAGCGGCGTGCCAGAGCGGGTTCGCGGCTAAGTCTTTCATTCGCGAACGCGCAAGTGATTGGGCAGTTCAGAACACTTGTGCCGGGCTGGGTCTTTGCGGTCGCCTGTGTGGGTCCGTCGGACCCAGAGATTCTTGTCCGTTAGATCAAAGGCTTGAAAACAATCGGCAATTGGTTTGGCGGCTTGAGTGCCTCATTCCCCATCGCAACAACGAAAACCAAATCGTTTTTCAGGAGACACAATATGAAGCCACGCATCGAGTACCCCCCGTACGTGATGACCGCCTTGGCTGCGGTGCTGGTCGTCGCGATGAATACAGCGGCGTTCGCCGCCAGCGGAAACTGGACCTCCGCTGCTCAGCCTGGTCCTGTGAACAAGATCCAGCATGTTGTGGTGATCTTTCAAGAGAACCGTACACCGGACAATCTGTTTCATGGTTTGCCTGGCGCGGATATCGCCAACAGCGGCGTGAACTCGAAGGGCCAGATTGTTCGACTAGCCCCTATATCTCTCGCTGCGCCCTACGATTTAGATCACTCACATCGGGCGTTCGTTGCGATGTACCGTGGCGGCAAAATGGATGGAGCGGACAAGGTTTATGTCAGGTGCCTCAATAACACAAAAAACTGCCTGCCTCCAAATCCTCAGTTCGTCTACGTAAACCCTTCCGAAGCCAAGCCGTACTTCCTGTTAGCTGAGCAGTACACATTCGGTGATCGCATGTTCCAGACCAATCAGGGGCCTAGTTTCCCGGCGCACCAGTTCATTATTTCGGGGACTTCCGCGCCTACCGCGACCAGCCAATTGTTTGCAGCGGAGAATCCGTTTCGCCAAAGTGGTCCACCGAGCAAGAGCTCGTTTTCAATCTCAGGCTGCACGTCTCCTGCGGGCACCACTGTGCATCTCATCGATCCATCAGGGAAGGAGTCCACAAGGCAGTTTCCCTGTTTTGAGCATCCGACTTTACCCGACCTGCTCGATAACGCGAACATCAACTGGCGTTACTACTCCGTAGGCGATGGGTGGAATGCACTATGGAATGGACCCGCTGCGATTCGACATCTTCGTTTTGGTCGCGATTGGGCCAAGGTTGTCTCGAAGAACACGCAGATATTTGCCGACATTGCCAAGGGTCGGCTTCCTGCTGTGAGTTGGGTGATACCGAGCGGGCAAGCCTCCGACCACCCCGGGAGTAATGGTTCTGGGCCTTCTTGGGTAGCGGCCATCGTCAACGCCATCGGCCACAGCCCGTATTGGTCAAATACCGCCATCTTGATCACGTGGGATGATTGGGGAGGCTTCTACGACCATGTTGCGCCTCCCATCTACAACTCCTATGAATACGGGTTTCGCGTGCCGCTCCTTGTCGTTTCCCGATATGCAAAGGCGCATTACGTCTCTCACGAAACGCATGATTTCGGCAGCATTCTGAGGTTCATCGAGAAAAACTTTGATCTGCCATCGCTGAGATACGCAGACTTACGCGCTGATGACCTCTCGGACTGTTTCGACTTTTACCAACCTCCTTTAGAGTTCCATACCATCGCCGCGCCGTTAAAGGCCAAGCACTTTCTCGACGACACAACACCGCCAGCGGATCCTGATGATGACTGAGTCTGAATCGCGGTGACCCTTCTGGCTGGCCTAGCAGGCCAGCCAGAACTCCTCTTCTGAGACTCGTCAAATCCTGGCAGCACAGTTACGCATGACCCACGGCTGCCAAGTCTGTGCGAGGGTCTGTCGCTGGCTTGGGATTTTCGCCAACAGGCTTCGTACTCCTCTGACGCCTGCAAAGCGGCTTACGTTCGAGGTCCAACCGCCGCCACCAGAACTACGGTCTTTTCAGTCGGGCCGTCTTGGAGCAGAGAACATCCATCGCTTTTTTTCGAACGGAGCCCGCCATGTTCCAGGGCTCCAGCGTTTCTGGAGCAATAACTGCCGGAGTACAATGTTCGGTACAGCGAGCAGGGAGTTGGGTCTGCCAAGAAATTCCAGCGGTGTAGCCGGGAGCCGTGGCTGCACCAGTTGAGTTCTCTCCCTGTGAATAGGAACCGCTGCCTACGTCTCCAAACCATGCCCATGGGTGCCAAGTCCGGCCACCGGAACCGGCATCGGCCCTTGCCAAGTTGTGGATGGGCCGTTGTGGCGGCACTGCTGCTAGGTCTGTCCGCCCAGGCACAACTTTCCGCAGACGCTAGCTTGGTGGCTGGGCGCGAAGCTATCCTGAGCCGGAACTATTCGAAGGCCATACAAATCCTGCGTGCCGCCTCGGAGCGGTATCCGCACGACACGCGCCTGAAGCTGGAACTTGGCCAAGCGTACGTCTGTCGCGGGGACTTGCGTGACGCCGAAAACCTGTTCCGGTCTTTGCTGGCCGCGGATCCTTCCGATCGCAACAGCAAGCTGGAACTGGCACATGCGCTGCGCCGCCGAAGGCAGCTTGCCGAAGCCGATGGGCTCTACCGCGAACTGCTTAGGCGCAATCCCAGCGATGAGCCCGCCGCCATCGGTCTCGCCAGTAATTTGATTCGCGAGAATAAGCTGACTGAGGCACGGCAAGTTCTGAACTCCGCGCTGGCCGCTCATCCCAACAGCCTCAGGCTGCAGGAATACTCCGACCGGCTCGACAAAGGCGAGATGAACCTGCGAGAGGTCGAGGAAGACGGGACCTTCGGCGAATCCGGGGGAGAGCCCTTGCGCGGAGAAACGCTTGACAGCACAAGCGAGTACTTCGGCGATTCCTCAGGCAATCACATTTGGGCCTTCAGACAGGCACTCGACGCGCGCGCGACGCCGAGGTTCAGGAACTATCTGAAAACCGAAGAGCGGCTGTTTCACAGCCCGATTGAACCCAACCAACTCGTCTTCACTGTGGGTGACGAACTCCGGGCACAGGTCAACGAGTGGCTGGCGTTGGTGGGAGGCGGCGGGGCAGTCCGCTTCGACGACGGAAAGCTGGATGGTACGTGTCGGGCTGGTTTGGAAATTCAACCGGTTCGGCGGCTTCTGGTGTCTGCCGAATTTCTGCGAAATCCCGTGTACCCCAATGGCGAGGCAGCTGAATTTCGTGTCATGGCCCAAGGAGTCGGGACCTACTTCAAGTGGCAGCCCGGCCCCTGGACCTTCAACGCTTGGTGGAACCGGCAGGATTACTCCGACGCCAACACGAGCAACCGCGGGAGCGGGGAAGTGCTCCGAAGTTTTCGAGCAGAGAAGTTTCTGTTTGAGGCGGGGTATCGCCTCACCGCATACTCTTTTCAGAGCGACACTGAGCACGGATATTATTCCCCTGACCTCTACCGCAGCCATCTGGGAGTATTGGGAACGCAGTTGCAGGTTGGCAAACACTTTCGCGCAGAATGGGCAGGGCGATTGGGAGCCGAGTCCATTGGTGGTGGAAAGCCGTTCCATACAGCTTGGGAGTCATCGCTTTCAGGCGAACTGCGGCTCGGCAATTGGGAAATTGTCCCTCATTATGCGTACTATCACTTAGTGCAGGCATCGGGAGCTTTCCGGGCAAACGTAGGCATAGTCACCATCCGGTACCGGTTCTGACCTCGCACGCGTGGCCCGAAGGGGGCGACACGGAAACTGCAAAATGGCAGATCCTCTGAACATCCTGGTTCTGGACGACGATCGCAGCGTCCGCGAACTCTTGCGCAACGTCCTGGAGGCGGAAGGATACCCCTGCCAGGTCGCGGAAGACTCTCGGACTGCCGAAACGATTCTCCGGCGGGAGCGTTGTGATCTGGCTTTGATCGATATCTATCTGGGTGCCGACAATGGCCTGGAAGTTCTCCAGCGGCTAAAGGCCATTCAACCGGATTGCGAATGCGTCATGATGACGGCGCAAGCCACCGTGGAAACGGTTACCCGCTCCGTGGCGGAAGGGGCGCTGGAATATCTGGGCAAGCCGATTCTGATTCCCGACTTGTTGGCCCTGGTCCGGCGCATTGCGAGACTTCGCAGCCAGGCTCAGGCCACGGTCGAGGCGGATGAACAGCAGCCCGAATCCGCCATCATCGGAAAGAGTCCGAAAATTCTTGAAGTGTATCGTGCCATCGCGCGGGTCGCTCCCACCGACACGACCGTTCTGATTACTGGTCCGAGCGGGACCGGCAAGGAACTTGTGGCACGGGCCCTTCATCAACACAGCCGGCGCGCTTCCATGCCGTTCACGGCGTTGAATTGCGCGGCACTTCCTGAAACCATGCTGGAGAGCGAGCTGTTCGGACATGAGAGGGGCGCCTTCACCGGGGCGGACAGCATGCGCCGTGGTCTGTTTGAGAGCAGCAAGGGAGGGACGCTATTTCTCGATGAGATCGGCGAGACCAGCCTCGCCTTTCAGGTAAAGATGTTGCGCGTCCTACAGGAAAAAGAGATTCGCCGCCTCGGCTCCAGTACATCGATTCCAGTGGATGTGCGAATTCTAGCTGCCACCAACGCGGATCTGCTGGCGATGGTGCGCGAAAAGAATTTTCGCGAAGATCTTTATTACCGCCTGAGCGTGGTCCAAATTGCCGTCCCAGCGCTGAGTGAGCGGCGGGAGGACATCCCTTTGCTCACGCGGCACTTTTTGAACAGGTTCAATCAAGCCAATCAGCGGGAAGTGCGCATGCGCAAGGAAGCGATTGAACGGCTGGCGCAGATGGAGTTCCCGGGCAACGTTCGGGAACTGGAGAACCTCATCGAGCGAGCAGCGATTTTCTCAGGGACGGGAGAAATCACGATCGACGACTTGGAGAAACAGCGGAGCGCACCGCCAGACAAGTCGGCGCAGAGTGCCACAACGCGCCCCAGCGAAACCCTGCGAGACACCGAGAAGGAGCAAATCCTGCGCGTGCTGCGGGAGGCCGGGGGCAACCGTTCACTGGCAGCGCGGCGGCTGGGAATTGAAAGAAAGACATTGTACAAGAAGGCCAGACGACTGGGAATTGATCTGGACTCGATGAAAACATGAGCAGCGACAGGCGTCGAGCCAGCAAACGATGGCTCCGGCTCGCTGGCGCCGTCATCTTGCTGACTCTTTTTCTGAACCTTACCTACCCTGTGGAAGAGCTGAACCGGCGGCTCAGCGACTTGGAATTCCGTCTTCAACGTGCACGCCCCACCTCGGCTCACGTCGTGCTGGTCGTCATTGATGATGCCAGTCTGCGGCGCATCGGGCGCTGGCCGTGGAGCCGGTCCGTCCTGGCGCGGCTGGTGCGGCAATCCAGCGCAAACCATCCCGCAGCGATTGGCCTGGATATCGTGCTTTCCGAACCTGGGCCACCGCGGGAAGACCAGGAGTTGGCGCAGGCGCTGCGCGAAGCGGGAAATGTCGTGCTCGCCTCCCGGTTGAGTAGTTCACCGCAAGACGGCCTCTGGATCGACCCGCTGCGCGAACTGGTGCAGGCCACAGCTGGCATTGGCCATGTCCAGGCATTGACTGGCCCCGACGGAATCTGCCGCAGCTTGCCGGTCCAAGAACTCACTGCCAGTGGGCCACGCTGGGCGCTGGCTCTTGAAGTCTTTCGCGTGGCGACCAAGGCCCAGGTTCAGGCCACAAGCCACGGCGTGCTGGCTGACAAGACATTTCTGTGGACCGAAGGCAGGCCGGAGAGCACTAGCACGCCTGCCGGAGAAAAATTTGTGCCGGCGCTGGCTCTGGTCGATTTCCGGAAGCAATTGACTCCCGATCAAGTCCCACCTTCTTTTCAGACGGTCTCCGCTGTTGATCTTCTGGAGAGCGGACCCGTGCCTGATCTCCGCGGCAAAGTTTTGCTGGTGGGGCTCACTGCGATTGACGCGAGCGACCGCGTGCTCACTCCGGTAAGCGATCGCCTGCCCATGCCCGGGGTGGAGTTGCACGCCAATTTCCTGGATGCCCTGATGGAGGGGCGCTCCCTGAGGCAGGTTTCAAGGATGATTCAGTTTTTCCTGCTCGTGATCGTGAGCCTCATTTCCACGTGGTTGGCTCTGCGCTGGCCGGGCCTGACAGGTCTAGCGATGAGCCTAGGGCTTCTGGTCGCAATCTTCGGTCTCAGCTTTGCAGCATTCACCCACCGCCGAATCATGGTTGACCTTGCCCCGCTGCTATGTGCGGGTGTTGTTGCCCTTCCTTTGGTCCAGGTGGAAAGCCTGATCGTAGTAAATCGCGGGCTCACCAAAGGGCTCCGACAATTGCGCCAGACGCTGCGCGCCGCGGCGGCTTCGCAGAAGTTGTCGCCTCCCACTGGTTCTGCTCAGGTAGCGTGGGCAGAGCGCGATCTTTCCTGGAGAGTCGATGTACTGAACCGGCTTCAGGAAGAACTGGTATCACTCTACAAATTTCGAGAAAACCTGTTGCAGGCGATGGAAGAAGGTCTTGCTGTGTATACCGAAGAAGGCACGTTGTTGTTCCACAACCCACGCTGGGAGGTCTTCTGCCACCAACAGCAGTGGGACCCGGAACTGGATCTGAATGACCTGAGCCTTCGTTTGGGCAAGCCGGACTGGAGCAGCCTCTGCAACCGTCTGCGTCACTCTGGAGCGCGCCTGGAAACAGAGATACAGTCGAGCCAATCCTTGTGGCAGTTGCGGGCCTTTCGCAGCGAAACTGGCGGACCCGTCAGCGCAAACTGGATGCTCACTGCAGCGGACATCACCTCGCGCATGGAGCGCGACCGGGCTCGCGCCGAAGCTCTCGGCTTTGTCACTCACGAACTGCGAACGCCGCTCACGTCGATTCAGGGTTTTGCCGAATTCCTAATGCGGTACCCTCGGGCCGACAAAGCGCCAGAAGCTGCCGCCACCATCTTCCGCGAGTCGCGGCGGCTGGTCTCTCTGATCAATACCTATTTGGACATGCTGCGCATGGACGCTGGGCATCGTCCGCTGCGCCGGGACCAGGTGAATATTCGAGAGATGGTAAGCCAAATTCAGCGAATCATGGAACCACTTTCCGAAGCAGCGGAAAGCTGGGTGAGCGTTGCAATCGCGCCCGACCTACCTCGCCTGGAGGGCGACTCTGATCTGATCGCTGGCACGCTGCTGAATCTTCTCAACAACGCCGTGAAGTACAGCCCGAGAGGTAGCGAGATCCGACTGAAGGTTACCGGGTCGGAGGAAGACGTGGTGTTTGAAGTTTCCAATCCGGGCCCACCCATACCGCCCGAAGACCTCAAGCTCTTGTTCGGCGCATTCTATCGGGGACGCGAGGAAACCGGCACGGCAAGGGGTTGGGGCCTGGGGTTGGCGTTCGTAAAGCGCATCGCAGAAAGCCACGGCGGGCGGGTTGAAGTCAGCAGTGACTCGGCCGCCACCGTCTTTCGAGTCATCCTGCCTGCTGGGTCCCGATGAACCCAGCGTGGGTCTTGGCGACCCGCAACTGGGGCCAAGGAACCCACCCCAGTCTTCCGACAGAAACTCGCAACCATGGGCAGGGAAGTCATTTGAGCAGCGCCCTCCGAGTGGTCCGGCACATGCCTCTGTTCTGGCACGGGGATCTCTCGGTGGAATCCGCCTATGGCAGATTTCTTGCAAATCCAGACCACCAGATTTAGGGTTTCCTAGAGACGCAAAATGATTTCACGAGCCGTTCACGGTCGGGTTCTTCTGTCGCTGGTATTGTGCCTGGGTGCAGTTCACCTCTACGCCCAGACGAATACCCCGGCGCCGCTTGCCGGAGCCATCGTTACAGACTGGACCGGGAACGTGGAGGTTCAGCTTCCGGGCAAGCCGTTTGCAAAACCGCGGCGTGGACAAATGCTTCTAGAGGGAACCATCATCGCCACTGGCGACGGCCGAGTCCTGCTGACGATCCGGTCGGATGAGAGCAGTATCCTGGTACGCCCGCGGACCCGAATCGTATTGCACCAACCCTCCACCACGAACTGGAACAGTTTCGAAGTGCTCCTGGGCCGGATTCGCGCTTACATTCAGAAACGAACCGGTGGCGCGCCCCCCTTCCAACTGGACACGCCGAGCGCTGTGGTCGCGGTTCGGGGTACGCGGTTTGATGTCGAAGTAAACCGCCTCGGCACTACCGAAGTGGATGTCTTTGACGGCTTGGTAGAGGTCGCCGGTCAGGGCATAAGAGGGAAATCAGTCCTGGTAAGCCCTGGATTCTCCACGCGCGTTGCCATGGGCAGCGCGCCCGAACCTCCCGTGCCGACTCGGGAGATCCGGCCCGACGTGCAATCGCCTGATGCACAACTGCAGCGGGAGTATTCGCGTGAGCGCCTTTTGCTGGCGGAACGCGCAGCCGAGAAGGAACAGACCGAGCCCCCGGATGCTGATTTGAATGAGCTTCAGGACGAAAGCCAGGAATCCCGCGAAGGCCCCAAGAAACGCTGAAGAAGCGGAAAGTTCTTAGGACCCGACGACGTTTGCAGCCTGCTTAGGCCAGTCCCCGACCGCCGGTCCTTTTACACATACCTCTGACGGGTCGGAAGGCAGGGCCTCTTGGAACGATACCCGAATCCCCGGCAAGGCTATCTGGCCTGTCGGCTGACCCCTCGCGGACAAGTCCGGCTGGAATATTTGCGCCGTTCTTAGCGCGAGGACGAGTCGGCGTGACCTCCTAATTCTCGTCCATTCAATACAATCAACTCAACAGGCTCCCGAGGACTGCCAAGTACCTGATAATACGTGGTGGCCAAAATGAGCGATCAGAAGTCCGCTGAAGGCCAAAGTGGAGACGCGAGCCCAGCGCCACGCCCGCAACAGTCCGATCCCGGTGGCCAAGCCCCAGCAAGAAAAGAGGAGAGTCCAAACCATATTATCGTGGTAGAACCTTCCCATTTCTCCGTGTCCTCCCGACTGGGATTCAAACGAAAAAATTGCGAACACCACGAAGGCATTGCAAATGATCGCCAGATAGCCCGTTCTCCTGACTTTCCCGAAGTAGTCGACCGTAGCCATCATCCGAGATTGAAACGTTCAGTTCGAGGAAGTTCTACTATGCGCTGGGACGATTGGGAATGCGAGCTAATTCTCTAAACTGTTGTAACAATCGCGATATCGCTCATTGACCAGCGGTCAAAACGTGTAATGGCCTGTTATCGTCACCTGTGCCTTTGCGACTATGTGATTTCCTGTGG
>Ga0209415_10020005_pt1 | contig 10444 bp, 8 predicted proteins | sample PeaSoiSIISIP2007_FD_187696 | JGI IMG/M metagenome (GOLD analysis project Ga0209415, IMG submission 187696) | Peat soil microbial communities from Weissenstadt, Germany - SII-SIP-2007 (SPAdes) (version 2) | ecosystem: Environmental > Terrestrial > Soil > Wetlands > Peat | place: Germany...
CCCGCCTGGACCGCCCGGCGCCGGCGCCGGTCCAGCGCCACGAGGGCTCCGAGGCCGATCGGCACCAGCACCAGGGCGACCAGCGCCTGCGGCCAGAGGAAGGACACGGCTACCGCCGCCGCTGGCGACGGAGCGTCGCCATGCGCACGATGGCCCGCACGAGGTCGTCGTCGGTGGAGAGCGCCAGGGCGTCCACGCCGGCCCGCTTGAAGGCCTGCTGGGTGGCTTGCTCGCGCGTCGTGGCGGCGGCCTCGAAGCGCCGTCGGAAGCCTCGATCGTGGGTGTCCACGTAGAGCTGCTCGCCGGTCTCCGCGTCCTCCATGATCAGCGGCCCCATGTCGGGCAGGCGCACCTCCCGCGGATCCAGGAGGCGCACGGCGATCACCTCGTGGCGCCGGCTCAGGCTGTCGAGGGGGCGCTCCCAGCCAGGCTGGCAGATGAAGTCGGAGATGAGGAAGACGAGCGATCGGCGCTTGAAGGCCTGCCCGGCGGTCTCCAGGAGGGGCGAGAGGTCGGTCATGGGACCGGAGGCGGGGGTGGGCTCGCGCATCAGCTCATCGACCAGGCGGAGCACCTGCAGCCGCCCGCTGCCGGCCGGGATCGTCCGCTGGCTGGTCGTGTCGTAGAGGATGGCCCCGACCCGGTTGCCGCGTCGGGTCAGCAGGCGCGCCAGGGTGGTCACGAAGTCGATCAGCACGGTGCGCTTGACGCGCGCCGAGTCGAGTGTCCCGAAGTCCACCGAGGGGCTCAGGTCGAGCAGGAACCACGCGGTCAGATCGCGGTCCTCGGCGTAGGTGCGGATGTACGGCGCGTCCATGCGCGCGGTCACGTTCCAGTCGATGTAGCGCACGTCATCGCCCGGCTGGTATTCGCGCAGGCCGGTGAGGTCCACGCCGGTGCCCCAGAACAGGCTGCGGTAGTCCCCCTGGAGCAGGCCGTCCAGGCGGCGGACGACCTGCCAGTCCAGGCGCTGGAGGACGCGTTCAGGCGTTGGCTGGTACGTGGGGTCTCTCCCGCAGCGGCACGACCGGGGCCGAGATGCGGCCCACCACGTGGTTCAGCAGGTCGTCGCTGGTCACGTTGTCGGCGAGGGCCTCGAAGGACAGCACGAGCCGGTGGCGCATCACGTCGAGGGCCATGTCCAGCACGTCCTGGGGCAGGGCGTAGTCGCGGCCGCGCACGAACGCGAGGGCACGGGCCGTCAGGATCAGGTTGATCGACGCGCGAGGGCTCGCGCCGTACGTGATGTAGCGCGCGATGTCGGGCATGCCGTGGGTCGCCGGGGTGCGCGTGGCCGTGGCCAGGCGCACGGCGTAGTCGTAGAGCGATGGGTCCACGTAGACCTGGTCCACCCGCCGCTGGAGGGCCAGCAGGTCCTCGGTCGAGAGGACCATGCTGACGGCCTCGGCGGGGCCGGTCTGGCGTTCGACGATGCTGAACTCCTCGGTCGGGCTGGGGTAGCTGACCACCACCTTGAGCATGAACCGGTCGACCTGGGCCTCCGGCAGGGCGTAGGTGCCCTCGGTCTCGATGGGGTTCTGGGTGGCCAGCACGAGGAACGGATCGGGCACCGGGTGGCTCGTGTGGCCGATCGTGACCTGCCGTTCCTGCATCACCTCCAGCAGCGCGCTCTGGACCTTGGCGGGGGCGCGGTTGATCTCATCCGCCAGCAGCAGGTTGGTGAAGACGGGTCCCAGCGAGGTGTGGAATTCGCCCGTCTTCTGGTTGTAGATCCGCGTCCCGATCAGGTCGGCCGGTACGAGGTCCGGGGTGAACTGGATGCGCTTGAAGTCGCCGCCGACGGCCGAGGCGAGCGTCTTGATGGCCATCGTCTTGGCCAGGCCGGGCACGCCCTCCACGAGCAGGTGGCCACGCGCCAGCAGCGCCACCACGAGGCGCTCCAGGAGGTGATCCTGGCCCACGATGACCCGCTTCACCTCGAAGAGGACCCGCTCCATGGGTCGCCCCTCGTCCGTCGCCGCCGCCGGCGTGCGCCCGTCGTGCTCCATGGATCGCGTACCTCCGCTCCAGCTAGTCCTGCGGCGCCCCGGCCGCGCCGCCCGCCACGTCGATGGGGACGGCGAAGCCGATACCGATGAAGACGTCCTCCGGGGTCGGGTTGATCAGCCCCGTGACGATACCGATGACCCGCCCGTCCCGGTCCACGAGGGGGCCGCCGGAGTTGCCGGGGTTGACCGCCGCGTCCACCTGGATGAGGCCGTGCAACAGCGGGCCGCCATCCGGCTCCTGGAAGTCCCGGTCGAGCGCCGAGACGACCCCCGCGCTCAGCGATCCGGTCAGCCCGAACGGGTTGCCCACCACGTACGCCTCGCTCCCCACGCGGACCGCGCTTGGGTTGCCGAGCGTGGCTGGCGTCAGGGTCGCCGGTGGCTGATCGGCCCGCAGGACCGCGATGTCCTGGGCGGCTTCGCGTGTCTGCACCTGGGCCGGCGACGTCGTGCCGTCGGCGAACGTGACCTGGATGGCGGTCGCGTCGGCGACGACGTGCAGACTCGTCAGGATGTCGCCGGCGGTGTCCACGATGACGCCGCTGCCCAGGCCTGACCCGACCTCGCCGGACGGGGCCGGCTCCTGCGTGCGGACCAGGACGAGCGACGGACGGATGGCCGCGTATGCCGCCACGGAGAGCGCCGGCCCGGGCGTCTGGGAGGCCAGGGCGCTGGAGATCGCCTGGTCGACCGCACCCGCGGTGATGGGCGCCGGCCCGGGCTCGAGGACATTGAAGAGCGCGACGGCGACGAGCGCGGCCGCCACGCCCGCCGCGAAGAGGGCCGCGCGCCGGAGACGGCCCGCGGTCGCCCGCAGCCGGGCTCGCCACGGGCGCGCCGCCGGTCGGGGCGGTGGTGGTGGCGGCGCGGGGGGGCGGAACATCGCGCGAGGGGCTCTCCGTGAACCGGCCCACGTCCGGGGCGTCCTGGACGCCTGCCGGCACCGGCCGGTCTAGTCTCGGGCTGCTTCCTGAGGAACGTCTGAGGGACCCCCACGAGGATGGTACGGCCCATGAAGCGCTGACCGGCTGACCGAGCCCGAGCTCGGTGGCCCGGGGGTACCTCCACGCGGTGCGTGGGTGACCATCGGGTCGCGTCGGAGGCACCGCGTCCGTCGTACGGTCTGGCGCAGGATGAAGGGGCCGACGACCACCACGACCGCCGCGCCGGGAGGGCCTGGGACGCGGGCGGCGAAGCGGCGCGAGCCGGATTTCCGCGCCCTCTTCGAGGCCGCGCCGGGCCTTTTCCTGGTGCTCCGGCCGGATCTCACCATCGTGGCCGTCAGCGACGCCTATCTCGCGGCCACGATGACCACCCGGGAGGCGATCCTGGGCCGCGGCATCTTCAACGTCTTCCCCGACGACCCCGCCGACGATGAGGCGACCGGCGTCCACAACCTGCGCGCTTCGCTGGCTCGGGTGGTGGCCGAGCACGTGCCGGACAGCATGGCCATCCAGAAGTACGACATCCGGCGCCCCGAGGCCGAAGGCGGCGGGTTTGAGGTGCGCTACTGGAGCCCGGTCAACTCGCCCGTGCACGACGCGGCGGGCCGGCTGCGCTACATCGTCCATCGCGTCGAGGACGTCACGGACTTCGTGCGCCAGCGCGAGCTCGACTCGCACCAGGCCCGTGAGACGGCCACGCTCCGCAGCCACGCCGCCGCGATGGAGGCGGAGGTGCTGGCGCGGGCCCAGGAGCTTGCCGCGGCCAACCGCCAGCTGCACCAGGCCAACGCCGAACTGCGGGTCCTGCACGACGACGTGCGCCAGCGCAACGCAGCCCTCGTGAGCGAAGTGCGGGCCGCGTCGCTGACCCTCGCCGAGCGCGAGCAGGAGTGGTCCGAGCAGGCCGTCGCGCTGAGCCGCCTGGAGGCGGCCGAGACGGCGGAGGAGACCGCCCAGCGGATCTGCCAGGCGATGACCGGCCTGCGCGGCATCGACCTGGCCATCATCGTGGGCCTGGACGCGGCCGACCGCCCGGTCCCCCTCGGGCGGAGCGCCACCGGCGACGTCCACCTTGGCGTGAACCAGCCGCTGCCGCCCGATCTGGCCGCGCGGCTGCGCGATCGGCTGGGAAGCGGCCCCTGGGTGGGGTCCTGGGATGTCGGGCTCGGCCCCCGCGCGCGGCGGCGGGCCGTCATGCCTGAGCCCACGGCCATGGCTCTCCTGCCGCTGCGGACCGGCCTGCGGACGCTCGGCGCCCTGGTGGTCGCGACGACCGATCCCGACGGCATCCCCAGGCTGGCTGCCCGGCTGCCGGTGCTGGAATCCTTCGCCGCCCTCACCAGCGCCCTGCTGGCAGTCGAGGTCATGGCGCGGCAGCAGCGTGGCCTGATCGACGGGCAGCTCTCGGCCGTCCTCGCCGAGCGCGCCTTCACGCCGGTCTTCCAGCCGATCGTGGCCCTCGACACGGGGGCGACGGTGGCCTACGAGGCCCTGACGCGCTTCCACGACGGCACCCGGCCCGATCGGCGCTTCGCCGACGCCGCTGCCCTGGGGCGCGGGTCGGAGCTCGAACTGGCTTGCCTGGAAGCGGCCATCGAGGCCTCCGGCGCGCTTCCGCCGGCCGCCTGGTTGAGTCTCAACGCGAGCCCGGCGCTCGTGCTCGACGGTGGTCGCCTCCGCCGGGTCCTGGCCCGCGCGTCACGCCGGATCGTGCTCGAGGTGACCGAGCACGTGCCCATCGAGGACTACCGCGTCTTTCGCAAGGCCATCCGCGCCCTCGGCCGCGACATCCGGCTGGCCGTGGATGACGCGGGGGCCGGCTTCGCCAGCTTCCGCCACATCGTCGAGCTGCGGCCCGACTTCGTGAAGATCGACATGGGCCTGGTCCACGCCATCGAGCGCGACAGCGCCCGCCAGGCGCTCGTGGCCGGCATGGTCTACTTCGCCGCGACCAGTCGGTGCGGTCTCATCGCGGAGGGCATCGAGACCTCCGCCGAGCGGGAGGTCCTGCGTCGCCTCAAGGTCGACCTTGGCCAGGGCTTCCTGTACGGGCGCCCCGCCCCCGTGGTGTCCGTGGCCGGGGTCGGACCGCAGCCCGATGCGGCGGGTCTGGGACGGCGACCCGATCCCGGCGGGTTCGCGGGGCTGTCGTAGGTCGGGTACGGCCGCCGGGCGTCACGGCGCGCGACTTCTCAGGTTCTGAGCGCGACATCGCATCGCTGGCTTGTCACACTGGGTACGCGCGGCGACGTCCGGATGTGACCGGAGGGCCGGGACCCGCACGAGGACGACGGCGGACGGTGGATCGACCGGTTCGGGCAACCACGGCAGGCGCGGCATGACCCGTCGCGACGAGGAGCTGGCCGGTTTCCTGGCGTCGTCCGATCGGGCGGCCTACCTGCGGGCCAACTCGCATCTGCCCGGGCCGCGCGGCAACCTCGAACTGCTGGACGTGGCCAGCGCCGCGGCCGACCGAGCCGACCTCGAGCGCTGGGCGGCCCTCGACGCCCGGGCGGCCCCCGGCGACTCGCCGGAGGGGTTCCTCGCCTGCGTGGGCGTGGCGGGCCTCGGTCGACTGGTGGCCGCGGGCGACCGGTCGCTGCTGCCCGTGCTCCGGCGGACCAGCAACGACGAACGCTGGCGCGTCCGCGAGGCCGTGGCGATCGGGCTGCAGGCGTGGGGTGACGTGGACACCCCTGCGCTCGTCGAGGAGATGGAGCGCTGGTCGACCGGCTCGCCGCTGGAGGGGCGGGCGGCCATGGCCGCCCTCTGCGAGCCGCGCCTGCTCCGGGGGCGGCCGCTGATCGAGCGGGTGCTGGGTGTCCTGGGGCGCTTGACCGCGGCCGTCCGGGACGCCGCCGACCCGCATGCTGGCGACGTGCGGATCCTGCGGCAGGCCCTGGGCTACGGCTGGAGCGTAGTGATCGCGGCCGATCCGGAGATCGGCCTGCCCGCGTTCGCGCCGTGGCTCGACGAGCCCGACCCCGACGTGCGCTGGATCGTCCGCCAGAACCTGGCCAAGGCGCGCCTCATCCGGGCCGCCCCGGACTGGGTGGCGCGAGCGAAGGCGCGGGTCCGCTAGAGCGGCAGGGCCCCCGCAACCGGGGGCCGGCGGTCAGCCGTTGGTGCCCGAAGCCTGGGGAGCGACGGAAGGCTTGGGTGCCCCGGACGCGGCGGGGTGCTTGCCGTTCGACGGCCGATCGAGGCGGAACGAGCCGCCCTGGACGGTGAAGGCATGGACCGTGCCGTTGCTGGCCTGCGGCCCGCTGGCCACGATGGTCATGCCGATCGTGACGGCCGCCAGGTTGCTGGTGGCTGCGCCCTGGATGTGGTAGGTCGTGCTGTTGTCCACGTCGATCGTCTGGGTCGTGCCGTCGGAACGCTTGATCGTGATGGTGGTGGCCGTCTTGGCCGTGACCTGGCCCACGACGCTCGGGGTGACGATGACGAGTCCGGTCACGGTGAACGTCCCGTCACTGTTGCGCTTCTCCTGGAGCTGGACGGCCTGGCCCACCTTGAGGTCGCTGGCGGTCATCGCCCGGCCTGCCTCGGTGACCTTGACCGAGCTGCTCAGGGTGACCGTGCGCTTCCAGCCGTCGGCCGTCTCGAGGCCGATCGAGGTGCCGTTGATGGACGCGATCGTCACGCCCCCGAAGGGCGCGGCCCCGAGGCCGGGTAGCGGGCCGCCGAAACCGAAGAGGCCGCCGATGGACGGGAACCCGAAGCGGCCGGCGGGTCCGGGCCGACCGGACGGGTTGGGCGAGCCTGACGCCTGCGGCACGGCGCCGGCGGTGCTCCCGTCGCTCGCCGGGGCCGTCCCGACGACGACCGCGACGCTGGCCACGATGGCGATGCCGGCGATCAGGCCGATCGCGCCCTTGACGACATTGCCGCGACCGATGCGCCCCTGGAACGCCGGCGCCTCCGCGGAGACGGACATGACCGAGGGCGGCGACGCCGGGCCCGCGCTCGACGCGGTGGTGTCGGCGGCCGGCTCCGGCGCGGCCGGCTCGATGGCCGGCTGCCACACGATCGGCTCGTTGGGTTCGCTCACGGGAGCCTCCAGGCGGGTCGCGATGGTCGTCGTCGGGCGGCGCGATGTCGCACGCCGCCATCCAACAGTACAGCGCCCCGTCCTGAAGCGGTCATGAAAGGGCCTGCTTCGGTGGTGCGCGGCTGCACCGGAGGACCGCGATCTGGCCGATCTGCCTCGGAAGCCGCCCTCAGGCCCCGCCGCCCTCAGGCCCACGTCTTCCGCCACACCGCCCTCATCCCCGCCGCCCTCAGCCACACCGCCTGATGACTCCGACCGCATCAGCGCGGTGGGCTTCAGGGCTCGGACGCCACCTCAGCTGGCCGATCTGCCTCGGAAGCAAGCAAGCAACGGGTGCGCGTCTGCGTCCGCCTCGTCGGCTGGTCGAGGTATGTGCCGGAGTGGAAGATGCAGCCGGGCGCCTCCGCCTTGATGCATGAATGATGGATGACCGGTCGAGGACTGCATGACCCAGCACCCGGGCGGGGCTCGTCGGTGCGTGGCCAGCCCCATCGAGGCGGATGACGTCGCTTGGTTGCCCGTGGCGCAAGAGTTGCCGGTGGGGCAAGAGATCGCCCGCGGGGCATGCCGGCCCGCCCGCGGGGCATGCCGGCCCGCCCGTGGCGCAAGAGTTGCCGGGGCTTTGGCAGGCCGGAGAGAGGCGGCGACCTACGGCGCCGGCAGTCGCTCAGTCGTGCCCGACCTCCTCGGGCAACTCGTACCACGACAGCCGGTCGCCCGCGCGCGCGCGCACCTTCCAGCGGGTGGACTTGGGCGCCGCGTCGATGGCGGCGCGGAGCGCCAGGACCTGGGCCCGCGCGTCGTACCGCGCCGGGCGCCCGAACTCCAGCTCACCGGGGGCGATGTCGTGGTCGAGGAACGCGACGAGCTTGTCCAGGTTACCGGTCGCGGTGCGCCACCAGCCCCAGTCATGGCTGGTGAACTCGGTGATGCGCCGCAGCGAGATGGCCTGTCCGCCGCCATCGTCGTCGGCGAAGGGGCACTCCGACAGGAGGGCCAGCAGGTCCAGCACGTCCTTGCGGTTGATCTTGACCACCTGCAGCTTGGAGAGGAGCAGGTCGGCGGGGGGCAGGGTGGTCTCGGTGACGTCCAGGCGGTGCATGAACCCGAACCTGTGGCACATCTCGAGGTTGTCGACCAGCAGGTCCACGGGGCGCTGGCGGGGCACGTCGACGAAGTAGAGCTGCTTGTGCCCGTACAGGGCGTTGTACTGCTTGTCGGGCGTGTAGCCGTTGGCGACGAGCAGCTCGGCGACCGCCTTGCGGTCCCTGGTCCGGGTAGCGAGGTCCAGGTCACGACCGGAGCGGTTGATGCGCGCGGTCCAGTCGGGGCAGCGGGCGTGGAAGGCCAGGCCGCCCATGAGGCGCACCTGCAGGCCCCGGCTATCCGCCAGGGCGATCACCCGGCGCGCCTCGGCGAGGGGGTCGTCCAGCGTGAGCGGTGCGCCGACGCCGGCGCCGGCGGACGGGGCGTTCTGGCCTATGGGCCGGCAGTATAGTCACCCCGCGCCGCGCGGACGGCCGTTTCCCGACCCGCCGGCGGGCGGACCGGAGGTCGCGGATGTACGTGCCTGGCGCACCCGCGGACCTCGTCCTGCTCGGTGGCCGCGTGGCGACGATGGATGACGCGCATCACATCGCCGCCGCCGTCGCCGTGCGCGATGGCCGGATCCTGGCCCTCGGCTCCTCGCCGGCCGTGGAGCGGCTGGCCGGACCCCGAACCCGGCGCATCGATCTCCACGGCCGGACCCTCCTGCCGGGTTTCCAGGATGCCCACGTGCACGTCTCGATCGCCGCCGTGGGCTTCAGCCGCTGTCGGCTGCACGATCTGCCGGCCACGTCCGAGGCGTACCTCGCGGCGATCGCGGCGTACACGGCGGCGCGACCCGACGTCCCGTGGGTGCTGGGGGAGGGCTGGTACCTGGCCGCGTTCCCGGGCGGGACGCCGACCGCGGCGCAGCTCGACCGTGTCGTCCCGGACCGCCCGGCGTTCTTCGTCAACCGCGACATCCATGCCGCGTGGGTCAACACGCGGGCGCTGGAAGTCGCCGGCATCACGGCTCGCACGCCCGACCCGCCGCATGGTCGGCTCGAACGTGGCCCCGATGGGACACCCAGCGGCACGCTGCACGAGAGCGCGGTCGACCTCGTCCGGCCCCTGACGCCCGCCCCGTCCATGGAGGAGCGGGCGCACGGGTTGCGGGAGGCACAGGCGTACCTGCACAGGCTCGGTATCACCGCCTGGCAGGACGCCTGGGTCACGCCGGACGATCTGGCCGCCTACCGCCTGTTCGCCGAGTCCGGCCGGATGACCGGACGCGTGACTGCGTGCCTGTGGTGGGACCGCGACCGCGGTGACGAGCAGATCCAGGAGCTGGTGGGATACCGCCGGCTGGGCGCCATCGGCCGCCTTACGGCGAACACGGTGAAGATCATGCAGGACGGCGTGGCGGAGAACCGGACAGCAGCCATGCTGTGGCCGTACCGCGGCGCCGATGGTCGGCCTACCCGCGACGCCGGCCTGAGCTTCATCGACCCGGAGGCCCTCAAGGCCTACGTCACCCGGCTCGATGCTCTCGGGTTCCAGGTGCACTTCCACGCCATCGGTGACCGTGCGGTGCGCGAGGCCCTCGACGCGATCGAGGCGGCCCGATCCGCCAACGGATGGACGGACCGGCGCCACCACGTGGCCCATCTCCAGGTCGTCGACCCGGCCGACCGCGGGCGCTTCCGGGCGCTCGGGGCGACCGCCACCATCCAGCCCTACTGGGCCTGCCACGATCCGCAGATGGACGATCTGACGCTGCCCTGGCTGCCGCCCGAGCGGGCCCTGCTGCAGTACCCGTTCCGCTCGCTGTGTGCCGCCGGGGCCCGCCTGGCCGCGGGCAGCGACTGGACGGTCAGCACGCCCGACGTCCTGGCCCAGGCGGAGGTGGCGGTGACTCGCGTCTCGCCCGAGCATCGAGACCGGCCGCCGTTCCTGCCGTCCGAGTCACTCACCCTCGTCGCGGCGCTCGACGCCTTCACGCGCGGCTCAGCCTATGTCAACCACCTGGACGACCGGACCGGCACGGTCGAGGTGGGCAAGCTCGCCGACCTGGTCGTCCTGGACCGCGACCTCTTCGGCCCGGACGCCGTGGCGCCCGGTGACGTCCGTGTGCTGCTGACCATCAGCGAGGGCCAGGCCGTCTTCGAGGATCCGGCGCTGGAGTCACCCTGAGCCTGGGGATCGCCTAGGCCCCGGGTCGCGTCTCCGGCTCCGCCAGCGTGCGCCCTGTCAGCGGCACGAACACGCCGGCCAGGCCGGCCTGGGCGCCGATGATCAGCACGAGGAGCAGGCCGGGCAGGCCCAGCAGCGCCCCGGGCACCAGCCACGCGAAGCCGAGTGCATCGAGCCCACCGACGTCGTCGATCGCCACCGTGGATCCGGCCGGCGGG
>Ga0209415_10020007_pt1 | contig 10442 bp, 12 predicted proteins | sample PeaSoiSIISIP2007_FD_187696 | JGI IMG/M metagenome (GOLD analysis project Ga0209415, IMG submission 187696) | Peat soil microbial communities from Weissenstadt, Germany - SII-SIP-2007 (SPAdes) (version 2) | ecosystem: Environmental > Terrestrial > Soil > Wetlands > Peat | place: Germany...
TCGCGTTGCTTTGGAGCAGCAGTGCGCCCGTGACGCGCAGGCTCGTACTCTGGAAGGTCGCGCCCACATCGACGATGAGTGTGAAGGTCGGCGAAGCGAAGTTGCCAATCAGGGTGGTGTTGTTGAGGTCGTACGGTCCTCCCGCCGTCATGTGTGCCGCGGCGAGGCTGTCGTCGACGATGATCCAGCGCGAGCCCGGGCACAGCGCGACCGCCGCCGCCAAGGTCGCCCATGTCGTGTACACGTTGCCGCCGGCCGTCCCGCCCGGCTGAAACACAAATGTCGGCGTGGGGTCCTGGATGACGAGGGTGGGAGCAGGTGACTGCGTCGCCGAGACGACACACGATCCGTCTGCATCAATCGCGACCGTCGCCCCCGCCGTCATGTTGACGACGCCCGCGCCGAGCGTGGTCAAGTCGGTCAAGGCAGCAAAGAACGTGCTCGTGGCCGTGCCGGCGAAGAGCTGCCCCGCGAGGGCGGACACGCGCGCGTTCAGTGACAGCGTCGCGCCCGCTCCCATCGAGAGGAGACCCGCGCCTCCGGTATTCGTGCCGAGCAAGGTGGCGCCGTTCAGGAGAAGCGCGAAGTTCTGCCCTGCCGCGGTCGTAATGAACGCGCCCGACGTGGCCGCGTACTCAATCTCGATGCCCGTCGCTTGCCAGTGGGCGACCGTGCCGGTCAAGCTCGCGCCCTGGTCGATGATGATCTCGGCGATGGCTGCGCCCGGCCCCGAGTCCGCGCCGCACGAGAGCCATGCGATGTTGTCGCAATTGGGCCACGCGCCGGCCGTGATGTGCGCCGCGGCGAGGCTGTTGTCAACCGAGATGGTCTTTTGCGCCGCTGGGTCGAGCATCGCAAAGGCGGCATTGAGCGTCGCCCACGTCGTGTACACGGAGCCGCCAGCCACGCCCCCCGGACGCCATACGAAGTTGCCTGCGTCCGCCGAGATGATGCTCGACGCGGGCATCGGGTTGACTTGCAGCGTCGTGCCGTCTTGCAGACGTACGTCGACCTCGTAACCCGCCTGGTCGGCCTGGGTCGTGAGAATCTGAACGGCCTGCTGTTGCTGCATGCCTATCGCGCGAAGGACAGGGGCGCGCCACACGGAGCGGGAAAGGTTTCTCATCGTCTGTACTCCAACGGTTCTTCGTGAAAGCCCGGTCCCATCCAGCCGCCTTCGCGGCGGCCGGTCTTGTCCTGCTCGTCCAGGAGGTCGAGCAGGTGCAGCGCCGCGTGCGGCTCAGTCGTGGGCGCGACGAAAACCGCCACTTCGAGCGTGTCGACGCTCGCCGTGGAGAGCGTCTTGCCCTCCCCCGTGACGAAGAGAAACGCGCCCACCTGCACCATGACGTCGCACGCGGGCAAGGGTACGGTCGTGTCGATAACGTCTTCGTAGATGCCCGTCACGGGGTCGGGCGCGACCGTGTAGTACGTTGAGAAGGTCTCTTGCGCGTCGCCTGAGCCGACCGTCCAGTCGATGCGCACGACGACGGAACCCGTCTCGTCGGCCGCGAAGGAAGGCCGGATGACGATGAGCGTCTGCCAGGCGAGCGGCCATCGCCAGTGGGCGTTGACGAGCTGCTTGCCGAGGTTGCCGTTCGCGTTGTTGAGCGCGGTTTGCAGGTTCCCGAGGGAGTTTCCCCCGACGGAGCTTTGCGGCCCCCAGGAGACGTTCGTGCGTCCGCCCCATCGAAGGGTGTCTTGCGCGCGGGCTTGCGACGCGAAGGCGCTGTCGTGCGGCACTACGCCAACCCCGCTGCCTGGACGGCGCTCGCGAGCACGCTTTGCGTCTGCGGGCCGGGGTCCGAGTCGACACGAAGCCCGTTGGCTTGCTGGAACGTGACTACCGCTTGCCTCGAAAGGTGGACGTTGCCGAGCGTGCCGGATAGAGCTTTCTGCACGTCGCTTGCGGAGAGCACCGCGCCGAGATTGCCATCCTCGACCAGCGGAGGTGTGGCGACCCCGAGCAGGTTTAGGTCGTGCTGAATCTGCAAGGGAGTGAGGCTCACCGGCAGGGGCGCAACCGGGGGTGCGGTGGGCGGGGGGTAGGCGTTTCCCTGCGGGGTACCCGGGCTCGGCGCATCGTAGCCCGGGGGTACCGGCTGGCCTCCGAGCGTCGAGGAGAGCGCCGCGGCTACGACACTTTCGTAGAGGCCCGTATTGATGGGGAGTTTCGCAGAGGGGTTCGCCGCGTTGTAAGCCGTCTTAAAGTTGTGCACGGCCGTGTTCACGGGGGAGCCGACGGCCGAGACGGAGACGCGGTAATTCGGGTCACTCGAGAGGGCCGCGAGGGCCGCTTGCGCCGCGCTTACGAGATTCGAGGGAGCGATGGCCGGTGACGGGGGAGGCGCGACGGGCGAGGGCTGCACCGGCTGCGCCGTGGCAAGCCGGTACGCCTCGGTAGCCATGAACGTTTGCGGCCCGCTGGATCCTGGGTGCCACGCCGCGCGGAAGGCAATCCAGCGCCCCCCAAACTGCTCGATGACGAAGGGACGTACGATGCGCTTGGTCGGGAAGTCCCAAAGCTGGGGATTCCAGTACGTGGCGCGGTCCGCCACGGCTTGCGAGACCGGCGTGTCCGCGGTCCACCCGTCGCCCGGGAAGGGAGGCAGGCCCGACGGCACCACGGGGGCCGGCCAGGGGGGCATGGGAGGGGGCGCGGGGCTTGGGGGCACGACGAGCGGCGGGGGCGCGGGCGCGGGTCCTGGGGCAGGTGGCGGGGGCGCAGGCGCGGGAGCCGGCGGGGGCTGGGGCACGTCCGGGGGCACGTACCCGGGCGGGGGCGGACCGTTGTCCCCGGACGGAGGCATGGGCGGCCCGGGCGGCCCGGGCGGGCCTTGCCCTTGCCCCTTGCTCGCCGAGGAGAGCAGCCCGAGAAACGTCATAAAGGCGAGGACAGTGGGGTCGGTCACTTGCCGCCTGCCTTGCCGTTGGGTGCGGGGGGTGGGGGTGTGTTCGTGGCGAGCATGCGCCCGGCAATCTGCGTCAAGAGACCTTGCAGCGCGGCCTGGCTCTGCGGCACCGTACCCTCGTCGACGTCCTTGCCCGAGATGACGTTCGCCAAGTTCACGCTCACGTTGTGGAGGTTGGTGATGGCGTGGGAGAGGTGCGCCGTGAGCACTTCTACGAGCGCGACGAGGTTCTCTTGGCTCGTGCCCGCTGCTTCGGCCCCGCGCGTGAACGCTTCGTTCATCCGGTCGCCGTAGCGGTCGAGCATGGCCGCCATGCCTTTCATCTCGCTCGCGCGGCCGTCCGACGCGCTCCGCGCAAGCTTGCCCTCGTCGTCGGGCTCCGAGAGCGTGAACGTCCGCAGGATGGCTCCCTTCGGGTCGAGCGCCTCGACTGAGTCCGCGCCCCACGAGAGGCAGGCCTCCTCGGCGATGCGCCAGCGGTGGCGCACCTGGTCGGCGAGCGCGATGTCCTGCTCGTCGTCGCCCTTGCGCGCCCGCACCTTCGCGGGCTGGGGCGCCGCGCGGAGGAACATGCGGAGCTTGCTGTCTTTGGGGTTGCTCATGGGCTTCACATCCACTGGCACTGCCAGTGCCCTCCGGGCAAGGGGGCGCAGTGCCAGTAGGTCGCCCCGGCTGGGGCGCCCGGGGAGTGGGGCGCTTGCACGTGCTCGGCGGCCGCGGGGGGCGCGAGGGGCGCGCCGGCCTTCGGTGCGGGCAGTGTGACCCGCACGACGGGCGGGGGCGCACCGGCGCGGGCCGCCGCGGCAAGCTGCAAGTGCACCGTCGGGTGCACGGCAGGGGGAGGCGCGAGCTTCAGCGTCAAGGGGTGAGGCACCTGGGCAGCCGTCGCCGCTTGCCCCGCAGCTTGCGCAATCTGCATCGCCTGGCTGGCGAGCGGGCTCGCCGCGGCGGCCATGTGCGCCGCGGCCGTCACGGCGCCCGCGAGGTCCGGGGGGATGGCCACGCCCGCGGCGCCAAGCGCCTGGCTCGCGATGGCGACGGCGTCGGACGGGTTGACGTTGCCACTTGTCAACCCGTTGAAAAGCGCCTTCGCCTGGCTCGCCTGCTGGCCGAAGAGCGGAATCATCTCCGGGTGCGCGACGGCCACTTCGGTGATGACGCTCGCGGGCGCGAGCACCGCGCGAATGGGCATGGGAATGCTGTTGTAAACATTCTCGACGGCGCTCGCGATGTCCCCGAAGAATCCCTTGCTCTGGCCCCGGCCGCGCACGTCCTGAAAACCGTTCGTGCCGGTCGACCACACGGCGTGGTGATTCACGTCGTACACGACGAAGTTGCCGTCCGTCTGGATGACCGCGCGGAGCGCCGGACCCTTGCCGTTCGTGCCGCTCGCCCACACGGCGTGGTGATTCGCGTCGTACACGACAAGGTTGCCGTCCGTCTGCATGACGGCGCTCGCGCCCTTGCCTCCGGTGTTCGAGGCCCAGAGGGGCTTTCGCGCGCCCTTGCGGAGGTCGTACACGACGGCGTTGCCGTCGGGTTGCATCTCGAAGGACGCGGCGCCTCCCGCGGAGACGAGCTTTTGACCCTTGGGGAGGGTCTTGCCGGGTAGAAGCGTGTCGCCCATGGGGATTACCTCCGGTGAAACCCATCGGACATACCGACGACGTGGCGAAGCTGGAAGCCGCCCGCGATTGAGACGATGGCCTCAGCCGCGGTGTGGACGTCGACGGCCCGGCAGGGCTTGCCCTCCGCGGCGAGCGCGGCGCAGAGCGCGTGAAGGTGCGCCATGGGGTCAGTGCCCGTCGCCGCGGCCTCGTGCGTGACGTCGGACGCAATCTGCCCCGCGAGGCTCTGCGCAATGGTGCCGGGCGGCATGCCTCCGAGCTTGCACTGCAAGGCGACGAGCTTGTAGCGGTCGAGGTGCGTCGCCATCTCGGCCGCGTCGCCGCAGAGGATGGCGCCCACGATGGCGTGGGAAAGCGCCGCGACGGGCGAGCCGCCGCACGCGGTCGAAGAGAGCGCGTAGGGCATGACCCCTCCGCGGACGCGGCGCCGCGCGTGCACGCGCTTGCCGCGCGCGCCGACCATGGGCGAGCCCGCGATGGGCAAGTCGCACCGGCCCTCGTAAAGGGGCGTCCGCCCGACGACGCACCCCCGCACGCTGAATTGCGGGCCGCAGTGAAGCGACAGCGGCCCCACGGTCGGAAGGAGCTGCCCGTAGTAGACGCGCCCGTCGTGCGGGTCGCACGCGGCCATCTCGATGTTCTCTTGCCCGTTCGCGCCGACGACGCTGCGCGGTCCCGCGATGGGTCGCATCCCGGCGCGCGCCGAGATGTCCTCGGGGCCGAGTTCCAGTTGACCCGAGCTCCGTTTCACGACTGCGTGGTATGTGGACGGCCCCGAAGGGATGACGACGGCGCTCGCGCCCGGGTCGCGCCCGTCGGCGCGAAGGGTCGCTGCATGAAGCGGCGCCCAGTCATCGCAATCGCCCCAGCCGCGCTGCGCGATGGTGCCGCCGTGGTCGAAGTGCTCATCGCCCATGTTCTCTGGACGCCAGACCGCGCCGCTCGCCACGAGCTGGTCGCTCGTCGGGCTCTGGCCGCTCCGGATGAGCGACTCGTCGAGCCGCGTCACGGCTTCGAGCGCCGCGTCGATGACGGGCGGGTCTACATGCTCTTCGGGTACGGCGATGCGGATGCGCATGGGAAAGGGAGCCTCGGAAACTCGGTTGCGCCTACGTGCCGCGCGGCTGCGCGGGCCGTGGAGTCGTTCGGGCCCTGACGGGCGCGGGGGTTGCAAACCCGCCAGGGCCGAACGTGGAACCTGTCAATGCAGGTAGTGGCCGAGACCCGAGACCGTGACGGTCACGAAGTCCGTACCTGTCGTCGAAAGCGGGAACGCCGTCAACGTCACCTGAAGCCGAATCCAGACCCCAGGCTCTGCCTGTTTGAACGACACCCACGTGTCGAACGACCCGCCGGCACCGATGCTCTCGATGTCGCAAAACCCGAGCTCGCCCTGCTGAAGGTCGGTCCCGACGAACGCCTGACCGATGACGTTGGCGCCGGCCGCGTTCGGGCCGCCCTTGCGCACGATGAGGCGCGCCATCTTGAACGGCTTCTGGGGCCGCGCGCTGAACGTGACGACCGTGCCGGGGGGAGCCCCGCCGCCGCCGGCCGGTGCGCCCCACACGGCGCCGCCTCCGGTCGAGAGGGAAAACGTCTCCGGGTTGAGCGGCAGAAACACGTGCCCTTCCCCGAGCGGGGGAGAGCCGGGCGCGTTCATGGGACGCCAGCCGGGGCTATGAATCGGGAGCCCTCCCCCGCCGTGGCCCTGCATCGCCGGGTGCAGCGGGTGCCCCGGGGGCACGAGCACCGGAGGCGCGGGCGCGTTGGGGTCGGCGCCGTGGACACCGAGACCCGGGTAATGCTGCCCATAGCCGGCGACGTAGCCGCCGACGACGCGCGGGTAACCCGCCTGCTGTTGCTGCATGGCGACGGCCTTTGCCGGCTCGCGCCAGAGACTTTCTTTCTGCTGCTGCTCGATAGTCATGTCGTTGCTTCCTTTTTCGCGCCCGACTCACGCGGGCGTCGTTCTTGGGTGGGGTGGAGACGCGCGCCTAGAAGCCGGCGACGTACCCGCTCGTGTCGACGCCGCCCTCGTCGCCGCCGATGATCGAACCCGTCGAGCCCATCATGTACCCGGCGATGGTGAAGGCCGCCGTGGCGATGTCGTCGACGATGCCGCGCTTGCCCCCGCCGAGGAGGTACGCGCCGAGCCCGAGCGTGCCCGTCTTGCCGAGCAAGGGGAGCGACGGCAGCGACTGCACGAACGCCATCTTTTCGAGGGCCCCGATGGCGAAGCCGGCTCCGACCGTCTCAAGGCGGTCTTTCGAGAAGAGCCCTCCCATCCCCCCACCGCGACGCGTGTGGTGCTTGGCCTTCGCCTTCACGATCTTGGTCGTGCGAACGACGATGGGCTTGATACGCGTCAGCGCGCGGGAGTGAGAACGGTGCTTGTGGTGCTTGGCCATGAATCGAGGCTGACAGAAAACGTCCGCCTTGACAAGCCGGCTACTTCCGCCGCCCCCACACGAGGAGCCCGAGCGCCACGAGCACGAGGGCCGGTTCAAGCTTGCCCCACACGAGCGTCCCGAGCCCCGGACCGGGCGGCGGGTTCACGTGCGGCGCCTGGCTCCAATCCGTGTCCGGCACGGCCACGCCCATCGCTTCGAGCGACGCGCGCCACCACGCGAGCTGCCCGATGAGCGTCAGGCCCTCGGTGTAGAGCGCCTGGACGGTGCCAAACGCGGGGCCGCGCGAGGTGAAGCGAAGGCACTCGTGGGCGAGGCTGCTCCACGCGAGCTGCCGCCCCGCGTCGAGGTCCGCCGCCAGCTCGACGCCGCGCGCGACGTTGGTCGATTCGCTCGACACGAACGCTTGCTGACTGAGAACGTCGTCCGAAGAGGCCACGCCCCGGAGCCTAGCTCAAAACTTGCCGAGCTTGCCCCCTCCGAACATGAAACCGAGCGCGCCGCCGAGGAGCATGTTCTGCATCTTCTCGGCTTCCGCCTTTTTCGCGATGGCGGTCGCCTCGCCAATCGACTTCATGGCCTTCTCCACTTCGCTCTTCGGAATGAGCACGAGGTCGTTGTCCTTCATGAGCTGCACGACCTTGCTCGCCGCGGTGCGCGACTCCTCGCTCTCCGGGTCATCGGCCGCCAGCTTGAGCAGCGCGCGCGCCTTCTCCACGACGTCCTTCGGTTCCTTGTTCGCCATGGTCTAGCCGTAGCGACATTGTAGCTGCATGGCAAGCGCCGGACAGCCTATGTCAGGCGGGCTTGTCGATGTACCCGAGCAAGACGAGCGCCTGAACGACGCGGTAGACGCCTGCGCGCATGTTGCTCCGCGCGTCGGGCGAGTGCTCGATGTACGGCTGGAAGGCGCGCGACGGGCGCACGCCAGCCTTCTCGGCGTCGAGCTGCGCGAGCGTCAAGGCGAGGTTTGCCAACTCGTCGAGCGCCTCTCGGGACAGGTCGAGCGTCGGAGCGTCGGCGGGGTTGACGGTGCGGTTCGTGGCGTCGAGGGGCATAGGGCGGGTCTCCTACCCAAAGGAAAAAGGGCGGCCCCTCGTGAGAGAAGCCGCCCCAAGCGATGCGGTGGGTACGCTGACGTCGTTACTCGGCAACCCCCACCGAGAAGATGTGCGGGTCCTTCTCGCCCGTGCCGTCTTTGCCCTCGTAGCGGACGAAGACGCCGCTGCCAGCCTCGATGTCCCCGAGCGCCTTGGTGTAGCCGGTTTCGTCGATGCCGACGACGCCGCCCGGTCCCACCATCTCGCCGTCGCCCACCTGGCACTCGCCGTCGGTCACTTCGATGCGATAGACGCGCCGCGCCCCGAACTTGCCTTTCACCTCGAAGCTCCCGCGCAGAATGCCCTGCGCGGTGTTGCCCACTTCGCGCTCGAAGAAACCGTCGAGCCGCGCCCGCGCGGGCTTGAAGCCCTTGGGGAGCGCGCGCGCCTTGACCGTCGACTTTGCCTTAGCTGCTGCCTTTGCCATGTCCCTTGCTCCGTACACGCAGCTTGCGAACGGGTCGGATGACGCGCCATGCATCGCCGATGAGTCGACGAAGGATGGCGCTCGCGCCCATCTCGTAATGCTTACCGAGGGCCGCGAGCCTCCGCACGTCCGAGGGCGACGCGCGGAACCGTACCTCTCCCGCCGTGAGCTGCGCTTTTCTCATGTCGCGACATTGTGGCGACAGCCGCGCGGCGCTGTCAAGCTTGACCGCGCGGGTCTCGCGGGCGGATAACCAAAAGGGCTCGACCCGGGGGCGGTCTCCAATCCGAGACCCCGGGTCGAGCGGGAGCACCCATGGCAAGGGGCAAGAAGAAACGTAGCAGCAACGTCGCGACGAAGACAAGCCGCGCCCAGGCTGAGGCGCGCAAGCGCAGCCGCGCCGCGAAGAAGGGCGCAGAGACCCGCGCGCGGCATCGAGCCGAAGCCGAAGCCCTCGCGCGCAAGCGTTCACACGCCGCGAAGCGGGCCGCGAAGACACGCGCCGCGAACCGCCTCGCCGCGGAGCTCCGTGCCGCAGAGAAGGCGGTCAAGGCGCGCCGCTCGAAGGCCGGCAAGAAAGGCGCGGCGAAGCGGCGTGCCAAGGCGCGGGCCCTTCTCGCGCTGACCGCGATGCTGAACGCCGCCGCGGCGGGTGAGGGGAGCGAGACGTTCGGGAAGCTCCGGCCCGAGTGGCACGACAGCAAATGGGAGCTTTACGACGCCGTGGACGAGGACCGCGACGCGTACCTCTCGATGCTCGATGACATCGCGGAGGAGTGCGATACCGACTGGCAGATTGCCTACGGGCCGTCGGATGACGCGTGACGCGAGACGCCTACCTGGCTCACGCCCTGGCGTTTGCAAACAAGCTCGAATTGCGAACGGCGCACTCCCGGTAATGCTCCCGACCTCCTCCACGCCTGCCGCAGTAAGGAATGCTCGCGTGCGGGATGAGAGACGTCGTGCTGGCCTCTGCACCGAGTGCAGTGCGCCTGCTGAGCAACCCTTCAAGCTCTGCGCCGGGTGTCGCGAAGATGCTTGCAAACGCATGGCCGTGCGAAGATTGGTGTCCCGGTAATGCTCCCGAGGCGTCAGAGCAGGCCCACCATTCCCTGTTCGGGCTGGTCCTCTTCGAGCGCGCGCATGCGGTCAAGATCGTCCCCGAGCGCGCTCTGCTCACCCTCGCCATAGGCCACGCTCGCGCACCCCTCGCCCTGGGGGAGCTCCCACGGGAGCAGGCGGATGGCGCCCCCGTCGCGCGCGCCCAATTCGGCACGCTTCGGCTTCGGCGCATAGGTGAGCGTCTTCTCCTCGTCGGACCATCGCCCGTAAAGCGCGTCCCGCCGGTAGCCGCCTGCGGCTTGCCGCACCGAGAGCTTGGCCCCGTGAAAGAAGGACGGCGTCCGGAGCGTGACGGGCGCCATGGGCTCGCGCTCCCACGCGCGCAAGACCTTGCGCCGGTTGTCGTGAAGCGTCTTGACCCCCACGCCGCGCGCCGCGGTGCGCTCGATGTCCCCACCGCGCGTCAAGGGAATGCGCAGGCCCGGGCGAAGCAAGAACACGCCCCCGGGCCAGGGCTTGGCTTCCCACGAGCCGAGCCCCACGCCGCCGAGGGCGAGGGGCTCCTTCGAGAGCACGCTGTCGGTCGCCAGCTCGAGTACGTTCCAGGGGTCCTTCGCGAGAAGCACCGCTCGAAGAAGCGCCGCGCGGGTCAGGCTCGTGATGAGTCCCGCGCGCACCATGCAGCGGTACTTGCCCTTGCCCACGCGCTGGGCGCTCTTTCCGTACAGGCTGTTCAGGGCGAGCTTGAGCACGAGCCCGCGCGCCCCCTTGCCCCACTGCAGGCGCCGCTCGTAAAGCTCCCGGATGCGCTGCTCGAAGGGCGGCGCGCAGTCGCACGAGCGCTCCCACACCCACGCTTCAGTGACGCGCACGCCCGGGTGCAGCGCCCGCGCCGCGCGCACTTC
>Ga0209415_10020009_pt1 | contig 10441 bp, 13 predicted proteins | sample PeaSoiSIISIP2007_FD_187696 | JGI IMG/M metagenome (GOLD analysis project Ga0209415, IMG submission 187696) | Peat soil microbial communities from Weissenstadt, Germany - SII-SIP-2007 (SPAdes) (version 2) | ecosystem: Environmental > Terrestrial > Soil > Wetlands > Peat | place: Germany...
GTTCAGCGAGCCGCCACATCGCATCGGCGATCAGCGGATGCGTGTAGTGCGCGTTAATCGTTGAGCGCCGTGCAGCCGAATAGCCGTCGGGGCCAAGCAGCGCGATGAGCTCCTCACGCCGAGCGGCGTATCGAGCGACGGTCGGGTCAAAGAGCTCGGGCACGGCGCCCCAGCCCGCCCAGCGCATCAGCACCTCGCGCTCGGAGTCGGTCGGGGCGGCACGACGCTCGCGCAGGTCGCGCAAGAGTCGAATAACGGTGAGATTGTGCGCGACGCGCTCGGCGGCCGCAGCCGGCGGGAGGACCGCCTCATCGACGGCGGCGGCACTTGTCCTGGTACCTGCTTCACCGCTGGTTGATCGGACAGCGATGTCCTCGTCAATGTCAAAAAGGCTGAGGGTGGGATTGTCGATTACGACGTTTGGGGTCATTGCACCTCCCGGTGTCCGGTGGTTGGTGGGGGAACGACAGAAGGCCCGCTCCGGAGCGAATCCAGGGCGGGCCTTTTTGGTGCGTGTGATGGGGCAGTGCAGCTACAGGTAGCTGTCGAACCCGGCGATGGGCTCGGGAAGCCGCGCGGCGGTCGCGTGAGCGTTGCTGATGAGCTCCTTGCGCAGCGCGAGCATTTGGCGGGCGAGGTGCGGGCGGTCTCTGTCCTCGACGCTGTAGGCGCGCTGCCTGTCGCCGTCCCATTCCCCGTTGTCCTCGCCCTCCTCGAGCGTGGTGATGAGCTGCGGCCACAGCGCCCGTGCCTGGTCTGCGTCACCTTCGGTGAGCGCCTGCACGCTTGAGCGGTAGCAGCTCAGACGAGCACGAGTGTCGTATGTGAGGACCGTGAGCGGGTCGGCGATCCGGTCGAGTAGCTGTTGCTCCCCGTCGAGCATCGCTCGGAATGACGGCAGCAGCTTGGTCGCTTCGGCGCATACCTGCTCGACTGTCGAGTAGAACCCGTGAAACCCGGCGTCCTCGCCGATGAGGTGCTCCGTCTCGAGGCTCCACAGCGAGACCTGGCGTTCGTTGGACAGGCCGGCGTCTGTACGTCTCTGCATTCCCTGATAGGCACGTACCTCGTGGCTCTCACAGAGTGAGAGGATCACCGAGGCGGCCACCGGGGGCAGAGCGTCCACGATCATGGTTATCTCCGCGGGGCACGTGACAGCGTCACCGTAAGTGGCGTATCGGATCGCACCGGCGATCCGTTCGGGGTCGGATTCACCGAACGCGTCGATCCCGACCGGCTCACCGTAGTCCTCGAGCATCTTGGTTGTGAGCCGCTCTCGGTCGAGGGTGAACTCATCGGGGTTGGCATTGCTTTGGGGCATACGTCTCTCCTTGTTGTTCGAGGTTGCTGTGTTTTCTCACTGGCGCGGGACTTACATCAAACGCAATAACTGTCACTTAACCTGAACCCGACTCCCCACACGTTGATAATCCAGCGCTGATCGCTGTCGGCCTCGAGCTTGCGACGTAGACGGCTGGCGTGGCTCTCGAGGGTGCGTGTCGATCCCTCCGACCGATAACCCCAGACCGAGCGCAGCAGCTCCTGCTTGCCGAACACGCGGTCCGGGGCGCTGGCAAGCTGCACGAGCAGCTCGTACTCCAGCCGGCGCAGGTCAACCGGGTGACCGTCGACGCTAACTTTGCGGGAGGTCGTGTCGATCTCGAGCGGGCCGACCCGCAGCGACCGTGAGCCTGCGCTGTTGGGGTTTACTCGGCGTAAGACTGCGCGCAAGCGGGCGCGCAACTCGATGTATCGCGCTGGCCAGCCCATGAAGTCGTCAGCTCCCGCCTCAAATGCGCGGGCAAGGTCGAGCTCCTCGGTGCGCGGGCTCACGACCAGGACAGGGACGGCAGGATCCCAGGGGGATGCCGGGGCCGAGGCGCTGCGGATCTCCTCCAGCACGTCCAACGACACGCGCGGGTTTTCCAGGTCGCCGAGTACCACGGCAGCCAGGGGACGCTGTGCGGCCAACACTCGGGCATGATTTGCGCTCTGGGCGAGGACGGCTTCATAGCCATCCAGGCACAGGTGAAGAGCGATCTCGCGCCCAAGGTCGCGGTCGGCATCGATGACCAGAATGGCGTCCGATAAGGCAACCGCTGCTGCTGGCTCGGCTGCCAGGGATAGGATGCTCATGAGTTCCTCTTTCCGTAACTTGTTTGGCGGCGGCGCTGGGCCGCCGGGTGGACTGGTGTCGCCGTTCAAGCGGCCGGTAGTCCCGGTGTCCTCGGCTTGTCCGGCTGGTCGCCGCCGACGAGCGGTGGCGCGGATGCCGACGGGCTTGGCGTGTCAGCGGTTAGGCGCATTTCCCGGATCGTGCGATGCAGGAGTCCTCGCCTGACGAGCTGCGCGAGGGCGTCCTCGATCGCCTCGTCGGTCAGGCCGGTCAGCTGCCCCACCTTGCTGGGGTTGGCGCCCTCCGCCGCAATGGCGTAAAGGACGAGGAACTCGGCCTGGGACAACGGGCCGCGGACGAGCGCGACTGTATTGCTCACCAGATGCCTCCTTTCTTTCTGTTCCGTAGCGGAGGGCGTGGGCCACCCGCAGGCGACCCGCCCCCGTCCGGGCTTGTTGTCAGCCGCGCGTTGCCGGCATGGGCTGGCGTGCGGCGCGTGGGCGGCCAGGGCCCTTGGGCAGGCAGACCTAGCCGCGCGTGTTGCGCGGATCAGGCTGCGTGCTCGCGGCGGAGCTTCGCCAGTCCTTGACTGGCGCTGTGCTGGTCATTGAAGACCTCGACCGCCATGTCGCCTTCGCAGTAGTGCGCGATCGCGAACCGCGGGTCCTCTGGACGGGCGCGCCAGAGCATGAACGCGACGAGAGGCCAGTCACCGATCTCGGGCAGCGGACGCCAACCGGACTCAGCGAGCTCGGCGATCCATGAGTGGCCGTCGTCGTAACCGCGGTGTCCATCAAATCCACAGAACCCGGCATGGAACAATGAGTGCTTGCGGCGCTTGGTGCGCCAGCTGCTCTGTATCCCTGGTTGGCAGTAGGTGTCGATCAGGACCCTGGGTGTGAGCCGGTCGCCCGGCGCTGCTGGTGGCTGCGGCGCGATCCCGGCGAGGGACGCGACGACTTCCGCGGGGCCGCTCACGATTTCACCTGGAAGTAGCCGCGCACGCGGCGCCCCTCGTGACTGTCCTGCCCGTACACGCTGCGCAGCCGCTCCAGCGCGCCGTCGGCGAACCGCTCGAGCTGGGCGTTCGAGTACCGGGCGACGGGCTCGTCGGCGATGCGTGTCCAGTCGGTGATCGCGCCCATGCGCTGCTCGGTGACGGACGATGTCTCCTGTTCGGTCTGGTTGAGCAGCACAGCGCTGAACGCGCCACCGCGAGCGTGCTTGTGGTGGTTGATCCTCACGACCGCCTGCCGGGTTCCACCGTCGGGGTCCTCGCCGAGGTTCCACACGAACGTGATCTCATGATCGTCCTGGTCGGTGCGATCGGGGTCGCGCAGTTGCTCCCCTGTTACCTGCGTCGCTTCGGATGCCTCGGTTTGCGGTGCTGTTGGGTTGGGCATTGCTGTTCCTTTCACTCGTCGTTTCACGGATGCCCTTGTGGGCAGTCCGGCCGCCCGGGTCGAACCGGGTCCACCCCAACCGGGGGCGGAAGCTGCGCTCGGCCGGAGGCGTGTCAGACGGCTGGACATCTGCCCAGCGTCGAGGTGCCGCTGTCGCTGAGACCGGCCTCGCGCCGCGTTATCGGCGCGGAGTAGCGGGTGTGTGTTTGCCGGCGCGGTATATGGGGGCGAGGTGTGAGAGGGCAATCTCGGCGAACGCCACCATGCCCTGTTGGGAGAACCGGGGCGCCTGGACCCAGCAGACCCGCAGGCCCGCGAACGGGATCGCCGACGCCGGCCCTGTTTTCGGGGCGAGCTCGGCCTCGAAGCGGGCGGGTAGCCGCTGGCCGCTGTCGAGGTCGATGCCTGCGGGTTGGTGAGTGATCCTCAGCACCACCCGCTCTCGTGTGCCGTCGTCGCTGGTCAGCTCCCATTCGTAGGTGATCTCGCGTGGGTCGCGGCGTTCGCCGCTGGGCGCTGGCAGCGCGTTCACGATGCCGCGAGGAACGCATCTGTGTCGGCGTCTCGTGGCTGGTCGTAAGCGGCTAGGAACTCACCGTCTGTTTCCGGCATCTCGTCGCGGTAGCCGACGGTGAAGCCGGCCTTTGCGAGTTCCTCGTCGGTGCACAGCAGCGGCTCGGCGTCGGGGTCGTGGTGCATGGGTTCATAGGTCATGGTCTTCTGCCTTTCACTGGGTTGAATGAATGCCGCCGCGTGGCGGGGTGCTGCATGACTGCGAAGCGCGGCGTCGCCGCTGCGTCCCGAGTTGCTGGTAGCGGCGGGCACGCGCGTTGGTGCCCGCGATGTGACTGGCGCCGGCAGCGCTACACGAGGTGCCGGCATCGTTCGCGGACTTCTTTGGCGATGGCGTGAAACCACGCCCTGTCGGCGCAGAGCGCGTCGCCGGTCGGGCCACCTCGCATGAGCGACGCGAGGTCATAGATCGTGCCCTGCGCCCCGCAGCCGTGGCAGTGCCACACGAACTCGTTGACGCTGCAGGACTCCTTGACGTCCGGGTGCGTCGGCGAGGGGCAGTGGATGTTGCCTTTGGCTGGGAGCTCGACCCCGGCGAGGAGCGGGAAGTAGACGGTGACCGGGATCAGCCGGAAGGCGTCGTAGCTGTCGCTCGTCGGGTTGCGGCGACGCACCGGCCGGCTGTTCGGCGGGTCGGGCAATTCACCGACGAGCGCCTGGATGTCATACGGCGCCAAGCAGTTGTCTATCCGCACGATCCGGGCGTACCGTCCGGTCTTCATGTTGCGGGTGCCGGCCAGCCGCAGGACCCGTGCCCGCTCCCGGCACTGCTTGTCGGCGATGTAGACCTTCTTGGCGTCCTGGCGCGTCTCGCCGAGATGGTGGATCAGGCGCAGGTTCCAGCGCTCGATCCAGTCCACGACCTCGCTGTTGGTGATGACGCGAGCGTTCTTCAGGTCGCGGTATCCGACGATCCTCGGCCGGCCCTTCTTCCCGGTTCGTTGTGTGAGCTCCCGTGCGTTTTGGTGCTTTCGCCCCGTGTCCCGGTCGGTTACGGTCCGGGCGATCTGCGGGCTGTTCAAGAGCCAGATCAGGTGACGGTGCCCGTCGTCCCTCGTGTCGTCCTCGCCGCCCGCTGTCGCGATCTCCAGGTGCGCGGGGAACCGGGCGAGCAGCCGGGTGATGTCGTGCTCGTGGCCTGGCAGGTCGATGTCCATCCACAGGCATCGCGTCCAACGGACGTCCTCCTTTCCTGCTCTGCGCACGACTCGCGGCGTGACGCCGACGAAGACCTCCTCGTCGGCTTCCTCGTGCCGTGCGGCGAGCGCGAGCAGCGGCTCCCGCCAGGACGGGCCGCCGCGGCCACCGCCGGGCAGGAAGTGCTCGCGTTCGCAGCGCGTGTGGATCTTGAGTTCCCCGTCGCTGCTACGGCGGCCGGCGGCGATCTCGACGTAGCCGGTGCTGGCCGCGTGCAGGAGCTCGAGGTGAATCTCGCGGTGCTCGACGGCCGTCCTCTCGGTGCGTTCTTCGCTGCCGTCCTGGTGGCGGATCGTGATCGCGAGCTTCGGCTGCTCCGGCACGGCGACGGCGCGCGTCACCGCGGAGCGCTCTGTGAGTGCTGTTGTCATCGCTTGATCCCTTTGGGTTGTGGGTCATGCCGCCATCGCTGCCTGGTCTTCACCGGCAACGGCGGGGTCTGCTGTCGCGGTCGCCACGACGTGCTGGAACCAGTCGGGCTCCAGCAGGGTCTTGGCGTCGCTCGCGGCGGCTCTGGCCGCGCGCTGAGCGTCGCGGCGGATCTTCGGTAGGCGCTCCTGCGCTGACTTCGGGAGCGGGCTGTCGAGCCGGTCGCCGCGCGCATAGGCCACCTGGCTGGCCACGAACTCCGCTGCCAGCGCGACCGCCTCGTCAAGTTCTTCGCCGGCGCCGTCGAGACGCTCCACGACGAGCCCGGCGCGTGCGGCGCGCGTCGTGGCGGAAAGGTCGTAGATCGACCACACTCCGGCCGCGTCGACGGCGATGACCGCCTCGCGCTGCTGGCCGCCGCGGGCCGTGTAGGGGATCGCGAGCGGGGTCGGCTGGGTGCTGCTGTCCTTCGGCGGGGATGTCATAGGCCCGGCACCTCCATTGGCCCGCGGCCGAGAGCGCGCGCGAGACTGGCCGCCAGGTCGCAGCTGATGGTCTGGCTGGGTCGCTTCGATCCGGGATACGGCTTGATGCCGAGCAGCCGCTTGGCGTGCGTGACGTCAGGGACTTCGGCGTCGCTCAGCACGGAGCGCTCGGTGAGGCCGGGCCGGAACCGGATCGCGGTCTCGAGCATGTTGCGGATCGGCTGGTTGGGCACGTGGCTGCCCTTCGCGAGCCTGTTCCACTCGCGCCGTGTCAGGCGAGGCAGCTTCTCCTCATCGTCGAGGCCGGTCTCAGACCCCGCTTGCCGCTGGCCGGCGCGGCGCTGCAGCTCGCGGCGGAGTTCGAGCGTGACGACGACCCGGTGCAAGCTCATCGCGCCGCCGATCGTCTTCGGTGTCTTGCCCTGCTCGTGCAGGCCGAGGATCGCGGCGAGCGCCTCGGGCTCCAGGCGGACCGGCAGTTCTTCGAGGAGCTCGAGCTGCATCTCCTCGTGAGCGGTGAGGTCATCGCTCACGCCGTGTGCGGCCGGTGGTGGTGGTGGTGCTGTGGTCAACGGGGTCATGTGTGCCTCCGTGGTTCGGTTGCTTGTCGGTGCCGGGGGCGCTTCTCCCCCTGGCGGATGTGCCGGGAGCGCCGGCGCAGCGCCGCACTCGGGGACGGCCGCCGGAGTCGGCATGGCCGGCTGCTGCTGCTCACGCAGCGCTGGGTGGCTCCTCGCCGCTCACCTGTTCAGGGCGCCGCCGGTATCCCCACGCACGGCGGGAGCGCAGCCAACGGACCGTGCGGCCGACCCATGCCCGGAGCCTGCCGTCGCGCACCCAGCGCCACAGCAGAAAGAGGCCGAGCCCGTACAGAAACGGGGCGGCCGCGATCGACAGGACCACCAGGAACGCGAACGGGTACAGCACGAGCGCGGCAGGCAGAGCGAAGAGATGGACAAGCACGCCGGGTTCACGTCGGCCGGCCTGGGAGATCAGGACAAGCCCGATCAGAGCGAATATGAACCGTCTGCGCATCAGAAGGTCCTTTCTCCCGCGGAACGCGGGGTTGAATAGATGCCCTGCGAATCGCCGGGCGTTAGGAAAGGGCACGGCACACGGCGCGCTGACGCCGCGTTTGGGACAACTCCCGGCTGCAAAAAAATCCGGGCGGCGCCCCCGGCGCGGGCCTACGCCCGCTTGTGGGCGCGGCTGGACTCGAATCTCTCAACCCCTCCGTCGGTCACACACCACCGCCCGCGACTCGCCCGGGCGCGGACGGCTGACGGCGCTGCTCACCCGCGGCCCACTGCGTCTTGCAGTGATCGCAGAGCTTTCAGGTGTTGGTCTGCTGCGGGCGGGTGTAGCCCTCGGAGACGTTGGGACTGCCGATCGAGGTGGGGCGAGGTTGGGTGTTTTTCAGACGTTCGAGCTGGGTGCAGACTGCTCGCGGGTGCTGGGCGTCTCAGAAGCAGATGCCGGGACATGTTCAGGCGTACACGCCGATCTCGGCGCGCACCCTGCCGATCTGAAGCTGCCCGCCGTGCTCGGCCTGGACGCGGCGTCGGACGTGCTGGTTCACGGGGGCGGGTGCGTTGCGGTCAACGACGCGCAGCGCCGCCCTGATGCTCACGGCGTTGCCGTGGTAGACGAGCACCGGCTTTCCCTGCTCGTCGATCCTGCGGATCTCCACAGTGGTTGTCATCGCTGGTCCTGCCTCTCTTGTTGTGGTGTGCCCCGGCCCGGTTCCGGACAGGGGTTCTCGGGACCGCCGTTTGACGGTCCGAAGCTGGGACGACTGATCGAGGGTCACGGCGCGCGCCGTGCTGGGCGAGCGGCCCTTGATAAGGGGCGCGGCGGCTGCTAGCCGACCGCGGCGGTGGACTGGCTGATCGGTGACGGCGCAGCCATCTGCCCGGATCGCGCCATCGGCGGTGCCCGGCGTGCTGACGGCGAGCACCGGGGGTTGCTCGGCCGTAGTGGGCAGGAACAGGCCGACGAGGCGCCGAGTCCTGCACGGCGGCAGCTGGTCGGTCGGGCCTGCTGGCTGGACCGTGATCCGCACATGGCGCTCGGGGCAGAACGACCCCTCGTACTGCACGGCGTCGCCGGCTGCCGGGCGGCGCGCGAGGACCCGGCCGAGCACCTGGTCGATGGCCCACGGCGCGAGCCTCGAGCTCAGCGCCTCGCGGACGGCGGTGTCGAAGTCGCCTCGGGCGCTGCTGTGGCGAACCCCGTCCTCCCGCTCCGTGCGGATGGTGGTCACTGTGACCGCGACCTGCGCCGGGCTGGCGCAGGAGAGGATCGCTGATGGAACATCTGACATGGCCCGACTCCTTTCACTGGTACGGGTGAGCGCGACTGCCGGGTGGGGCGTCGTGCTGGTACGCATTGATGGCTTGTGACAAGCCGCACAACTAGGGATTCACTGCACGAAGGGATGCGGCGCCGCGGATCGCGAGATGGTTGGTAGGGCGAGCACGTCAGGGCCAGGACGGTCGGGACCTCAACGGGTCTGACGGGATGCCTGGCGGGTGACGCTGCGGCTATGACTACCGGGTGCTGCGAGCCCCGACAAGCGGGGAGTCAAGACACGAGGGTCGAGACAGAAAGAAGGCGAGGACCGTACCAGCGGCTTGTAGTGCGATCACACCGACCAGCACGGAGAACACAGGCACCGCCATGCACGACAGGGCAAGGCAAGAACCGGGCCGCACCAGTCAGCCGGCAACGACCGGCAGACCGAGAACCCCCACGAACGAGGAGACACAGAAGGACCGGACAGAGGACCGGCAGACCACCACGAGGACCCGGACACCCACACGACCGGACGAGGGCGAAAGACCTCTCAGTCTCGACCTATATCTCGTCACCGTGTCGTACTCCGCCGCGAATCCGCCCTCCGGCCCCGCCGCTGCTGGTCTTTCCCCATCCCGCGGCCCTCTGGCGGCCCCTGATTCCCGGCGGACTACGCCGCGCTGGCCCGCTACTCCGCCGCGTATCCCGTTTCCCGCTTGCCTACGCCGGTTGCGCCGGTTCTGCGCCTCCGATTCGCGGCGGGGTAGAAGGCATTCGCGGCGGCCTAAACGGCCTCTACGGCAGACCCCCCGTTTGTCGGTCCAACCCGGTTGGTAGCCGCGCGCGCGTCACGCCCTCGCCCAATACCAGCACTCGGGGACGCTCCTGGGCGTGGCGCCGCCGGGGGCGCCGTGTCGTGGTGCTCAGCTCATGAAGAACTGCTGGTCGAGCAGGAAGACGTTGAGCAGGCTGATCACGCCGGCGCACCCCCAGGCGAGGATGGTCGTGAGGCGCCGGTTGACGTGCACGCCCATGACGTCTCGGCGGCCGGTGAGCATGACCAGCGGCACGAGGGCGAACGGGATGCCAAAGGACAGCACGACCTGGCTCAGAACGAGGACCTGGGTGGGGTTCATGCCGATCGCCAGGACGACGATGGCGGGGATCATCGTGACCCCGCGGCGCAGCATCAGCGGGATGCGGACGTTGATAAAGCCTTGCATGACGACCTGCCCGGCGTAGGTGCCTACGCTGGATGAGGAGGCGCCGGAGGCGAGCAGGGCGACCGCGAACGCGAGCGCGGCGGTGCCACCCACGAGGTGGCCAAACTGCGCATGGGCTTCTGGGATTGAGCTCAGACCCGACAGGGCGGGAGTGTGGAAGAGCTTGGCGGCGACGGCGAGCATCGCCATGTTGACCAGGCCGGCGAGGCCGAGTGCGATGATCACATCCAGGCGCTCGAAGCGCAGCACGCGGCCGCGCTCCTGGTCGTTGCGGCAGGGCATGCGGCCCTTGGTGAGCGCGGAGTGCAGGTAGATAACGTGTGGCATTACGGTCGCGCCGATGATGCCGACGGCGAGGTAGAGCGAGCCGCTTCCGCGCAGGTCGGGCAGCAGCCCCTTCAGCGAGCCGTGGGTGGAGGGGCCGATGCGCAACGTCTCATACAGAAAGCCCGCGAAGATGATCCCGAGCAGCGCTGTGATCGCCAGCTCGAAGCGGCGGAAGCCGTGGGTCTGCAACTCGAGGATCGCGAATGCGATCACGCCGGTCATCACCCCGGCAGGGAGCAGCGGCACGCCGAAGAGCAGATTCAGCCCGATGGCGGCCCCCAGGAACTCGGCGACGTCAGTCGACATCGCCATGATCTCCGCCTGCACCCACATGCCCCACGTGAACGGCGGGGGGAAACGCTCGCGCACGACCTCGGGATAGTTGCGGTCGGTGACGATCCCCAGCTTGGCCGAGAGGTACTGGATCAGCATCGCCATCACGTTCGCCAGCAG
>Ga0209415_10020010_pt1 | contig 10440 bp, 8 predicted proteins | sample PeaSoiSIISIP2007_FD_187696 | JGI IMG/M metagenome (GOLD analysis project Ga0209415, IMG submission 187696) | Peat soil microbial communities from Weissenstadt, Germany - SII-SIP-2007 (SPAdes) (version 2) | ecosystem: Environmental > Terrestrial > Soil > Wetlands > Peat | place: Germany...
GTCACAAGTGAGACTCTTAGCGAACGAGTTAAACAAGCACCCAGTGGCTCTCACATCCTTTCCGGCTCGTGGCTGTTTTACAAGAAAAGTAAGTCTAAGGTCGTTCCCAACGTTCCTGCAATTTCGTATCGGTGCACAGCGGATGGATTCAGTGCGTGGACTCCCCTTGGTGAGAGGTACGACGCAAAATTCGATGGCAAGGACTATCCCGTAGAAGACGACCCGGGACACACGATGACCTCTGTAAAACTACTAAGCCCTAGCGAGGTCGAGATAACCTCCAAACGCAGCGGGAAAGTCGTTGGGGTTCTTCGCCTTTCCGTTAAGCCCGACGGTAAATCCATTCATGGTGTTTTCGAGAACAAGGAAAACAATACGTCATCGAGCTACGAACTGCGGAAACTACAGTAGCAACTTGTCGAAAAATCGCCATAGCGCTCATCTACTCGGCCGGGCTACGCCCTGGCCGGACAGCTCGAAGAGAACGGCCGCAGAGGGCGCAGGGAAGAGGCTAGGACGAACGGAGACGAAGATGTGGCGGCTGTTAGAATCGGCCTCATGGCCGGGCGCGCGATCAGGACTACATCTCGCCTTGCGTTTCTTCTGTGCGGACTGGGTTCGCTTTTCACCGGTGTGCCTTATGTGATGCTGCGGGGCGCGGAGCTGCCGGTGCAGAGCGAATGGGTGGTATTTGCGGTTGCCCTGGCAGTGGTGGGGGTTTTCAGCGTGACGCTGGCAGTGCTGCCCCGCTCGTGGATGGCGAAAGCCTGCAGGAAAAATCGGGACGATGAAGAGTTGTTTTCAGCGCCGCTGAAACTACTGGGCGGCTTCGCGGCGATTTCATATCTCCTGGCGCTGGTCGCCTATCTCGCCCCGCACCGCTGGAGTCTTCATCCTCAACTCATGTTTTCGCTGTGTCCGATGTATTTCATAAAGACGATGTTCGATCCCTCGCTGGTGGCCGTCTTTTTTCTGCTTGCCCCTATGAACGCGGCGGTGTACGGCTCACTCGGGCTTACGTTGGGATACGCATGGTGGGCCTTTCGCAAACGAAGATCGAGTTAGAGTCATTGAAACAAACGCGCGGTGCAAGGAGAGAAAGGCCGTCGCTGGGGCAGCCGGGCTTCGCCCTGGCCGGACAGCCGAGGCGGCCGTCCCCACATCAGTATTGAAGGCGCTTACACCAGCACTTTTTCTGGGGCGGCCGCTGACGCGCCCCGCATCTGCTTTACTTTCTCGTAGACCTTGCCGTACTCGCGCGCCGACGCGTTCCAGGAGAAATCCTTATTCATGCCATTGCGCATGAGCGCTTGCCAGGACGTCTGGTCGCGGAAAGCCGTCAGCGCCTGCTTGATGGTCAGCAGGAGCGATTCGCCGTTGTATTCGGTGAATTTGAAGCCGGTTCCCTTCCCGGTCCGGGCGTCCCAGGGCTCGATCGTATCGTCAAGGCCTCCGGTGGCGCGGACGATCGGCACCGTCCCGTACTTCAGGCTGTAAATCTGGTTCAGTCCGCAAGGCTCGTAGCGCGACGGCATCAGGAACATGTCGGCGCCGGCTTCGATCTTGTGCGCGATCGCGTTGTCGTACGCGACTTTGACGGCAATCTTGTTGGGGAACTGCTTGTTCAGGCGGAGGAACATCTCTTCATAGGTCTTGTCACCGGCGCCCAGCGCGACGATGATCATCTCTTCGCGCGCCAGGCGGTCCGCCACCTGCGCGATCAGATCGAAACCTTTCTGGGCGGCGAAACGCGAGACGATTCCGATCACGGGGAGCTTCGGGTCGGCATTCTTGACTCCGAACGCCGCCAGCAGATCTTCTTTGCATTTCGCCTTGTTGGAGAGATCCTGAGGCGAGTATTTGCCTGCACTGAATTTGTCCGTCTGCGGACTCCACTCGTCGTAATCAACTCCGTTCAGAATTCCAGTCACGGTGGAGGCGCGGTCGCGGAGGACACCTTCCAGGCCGAATCCGTATTCCGCGGTTTGAATCTCCTGGCTGTACTTGCGGCTCACCGTCGTAATGAAGTCGGAATAGGTCAACGCACCTTTGAGGAAGTTTACCTGGCCAAAGAATTCCATCTTCGACATGGTGAACAGATCCCACGGCAGCATCAGCAGCGGAAGAGTGTCGGGCGGGAACAGTCCCTGATAGCCCATGTTGTGGATGGTGAAAACCGTGCCTACATCGCGGAAGGCGGGATCTTCCGAGTAAATGGTGCGGAGCAGGACGGGCACCAGCGCCGACTGCCAGTCGTGACAGTGAAAAATGTCAGGGACACCAAGGATCTTCGTGGCCTCAAGCACGGTGCGGGAAAACAGCGCGAAGCGCTCGGCGTTGTCGGGATAATCCCCCGCTGGTGTGCCGTAGAGGGCGTCACGGTCGAAGTATGGCGGGTACTCGACGAAATAGAAGCGCACTCCACCCTGACTGCCTCCGCTTACCACCGATGCAAACCGGTACTGGTCGTCGAAGGGGACGGTGACGCTGCGTACCACGGTCGCCGGCTCGCTGAGCTTGGTTTGGCGGTAACGCGGCAGGTAGACGCTCACGTGATGGCCTAAAGCGGCAAGGGCGCGTGGCAGGGCGCCGACCACGTCGGCCAGCCCGCCAGTCTTGGAAAATGGAACGCCTTCGGAAGCGGCGAATACGATGTTCATGAGGGCGGAACCTCCATCCTGAGTGGCAGAAGCGCACGTTTTTCACGGCGCACGCTATGATGAATGTGTCTCGGGGCCCAGAGGGTCCAGCAGCCAGGACCGACTTCAAAGTCTACTTCCCGAGGCAGTGAGGGTCAACGTGCCAAAGGTCGCATCCACGCGCCGTCCGCAAACCAAGCCTAAAATGGGACAACATTTTCTGGCCAGCGAAGACCTCGCCGAACGGGTGGTCGACGCTTTAGGGGACGTCTCGCAGAGCACGGTGCTGGAAATCGGTCCCGGGCGGGGCATTATGACCTCATTGCTGGCACGGCGGGCGAGGCGCTTGATCGCCGTGGAACTCGATCGCGTGCTAGCGGCGCAGCTTCGGCTGAAGTTTGGCATGGCGCGGCACGTGGAAATTATCGAGGCCGACGTTTTGGCCATCGACTTCGATTCCCTGTTCGGTCCGAAACCCGGACTGAGCCGGCCCGGCATCGATCTCAAACCGCAGCCGGTGAAGGTCGTGGGCAATCTCCCTTATTACATTACGTCCGACATTTTGCTGCGGCTGTTTGAGTTTTCGAAATACTTCGAGAGCATCGTGATTATGGTGCAGCGCGAGGTTGCCGACCGGATCGCGGCACAGCCGGGCGGCCGCGACTACGGAATGCTCTCGGCCACGGCCCAGTTGTACGGCCGCGTGGAGAAGCTTTTTACGCTTCCGCCGGGAGCATTTGTGCCTCCGCCGAAAGTGCACTCGACGGTGCTGCGACTGACCATCGATCCGCAGCAGGAAAAATTGGGAGTCGCGGGCGACGGCTTCATCGATTTTCTGCGCCTGTCGTTTGGCCAAAAGCGTAAGACACTATGGAACAATCTGAAAGCGAAGTACCCCGGAGCAGAGTTGAAGCGTGCTCTGGCCGAGGCTAAGGTGAAAGCGACGGCGCGGGCCGAAACCCTAAGCCTGGAAGAAAGCGCGGCCTTGTATCGCGCCTTGCGCAAAGCACAGACCGAGTCATAGGATTGAGATGCTGGTCCCGGTGGGCGAGGAGGGGCCATGGTTACCACCATCCTGCGTCATCCCGCAGTCGCGGGGCGTTTCTATCCTAGCGATCCTGACGACCTGCGCACCGAAGTGCGCGGCTATCTCTCACAGGCGAGCTTCATCAACCAGACTCCGCTACGGGCCTTGGGTTGCATCGCGCCCCATGCCGGCTACATGTATTCCGGGCATGTGGCAGGTGCGGTCTTTGCGCGCCTGGAAGTGCCCCTGCGCTGCATCCTGATGTGCCCCAACCATACCGGTGTGGGCCGCCCGCTGGCCATTATGAGCGAAGGCGCGTGGCAGACGCCGCTGGGGGACGTTCCCGTCGACAGCGAACTCGCCGAAGCTCTGAAGGCGGGGTTTCCGGCATTGCAGGAGGATTCTTCAGCGCACCGCGCCGAACATGCGGCGGAAGTGGAGCTTCCGTTTCTGCTGTTGCGGCAGCCGGAACTCAGATTCGTGCCCATCGCCGTGGGGACGGGACAATTCGAAGCGCTGGAACAACTCGGCACAGCTCTGGCCGATGTCATCGCAGCGCAAAAAAATCCCGTACTGATTGTTGCTTCGAGCGACATGAATCATTACGAGTCCGACGCAGTGACGCGGGTCAAGGATCATCGGGCGATCGAGCGGATTCTCACGCTCGATCCGCGCGGGCTTTTCGACGTGGTCACGCAGCAGGATATCAGCATGTGCGGCTTCGGGCCGGCTGTTGCGATGCTGACGGCGGCGCGACAGCTCGGGGCGAAGTCGGCGGAACTGGTGAAGTACGCGACCTCAGGCGATATTTCTGGCGACCGCAATATGGTCGTGGGCTATGCGGGGATCGTGGTGGTGTAAGCCAGCGGAACCAACGACCCACAGTTTTGTCATCCTGAGCGAAGCGAAGGACCTATGCAATCGCAGCCAGTTGCATAGGTCCTTCGCGGCAAGAAACGCCGCTCAGGATGACAGCTTTTGTATGAGATTGGTCTCTGCAGGGTCCACTAAAGTCTCCCGTCCCAGCAGCCTGTTGTACCGCGTAAGTCCCCGCCAAAACCCGGCCTTCTATCCCAGTACATCGGTAACTTTTCTCCCCCTCCCCGAGCCGATTAACCTAGGCAGAGAGCTTACCCGTGAGAGGTGTACACGTCGGGCGAACGGTACTGGGTCTGGGTGGTGGTGCGTCTGACCGTGGGCGTGGCCATTGTGAGCTGGGCCGCCAGCTATCCGACAACGGCCATCACGCGCTCGAACTGAAGGCCGCATGCCTCCGAAGAACGATGAAACGTTTTTTCTCAGTTCGCGTAGCACTGGCGGTGGCGGCATGCGTGACCTGCCTCGGCGCTGTCCTGCTGGCGCAGGACTCCGATAGTCCCGATTCCCTGGGCGACGTTGCCCGCCAAACCCGCGCCCAGCATGCTTCGGCCCCTGCGGGGAAGTCCGGCAAGGCGCATAGCCTGGTCGATGAAATTCTGCAAGAGCAGGAAGCAGAGGAAAATGCTCCTACCGGCTTTAAGAATTACAACGCTGGCGACTACCGGCTGTTCGTGCCGTTTCCTTACAGCCTCGAGGGCCGTGACCAGGGCGGAGCCGTGCTGCTCGGTTCGAGCCCGGGAACTACGAACACCGAGGTCCTGGCGGGGGCTCCCGTTCCCATCCCGGCGAATCTCAGCGACAACGATCTGCTAAACGCGGCGCTACAACTCGCGAGCACGCACGCCAAGCAGGCCAACTGCATTGCGATCGAGCAGGGCTCGCGCAAGACCTATCGTTGCTCATGGCAGAACAGTCCAGTTCTGCTGGACCACCAAGTCTGGGGCTCAATGGAGGTCATCGTTGGGTCGAACAGTTTAATTCCAGTGATGTGCGTCAGCCCGGATGGGTCGGATCAATCCAAGGCGCAGGCAGCCGCCGATGCAACCTATCGGCACGAGCGCACCACCGCGCAGGTGTGCGACGAGGTCATCTACCCGTCCATCCAACTCAAAGAAGACATTGTGGTGCGCCCGGCATCAATCTCGGAGAGCACGGAGAACAAGCCTCCCCGGCCGGCGCTGACGGCGGCGTCAGCCCTCGCGCATGAGAACGCGCCCAGCGAAGCGGAATCGCAAGGCCCGTCGCTGGCCGAATTGGCCCGTCAGACGCGCCGGGCCCCGCATGATACGGCGGCGCCGGCCAGGCTCGACAATGCGGAAGAGGCTAGCGTGGCGCCGGAGGGCTTCCAGCCTTTCGTTCTGGCGTATTGCCTGAATCCGCAGCACTGTTCCGAAGCGTCGGTCGTCATTCCCGAAAAGGCGGAGGTGGTGTCGCGGGTCAACGGACAGCACATCTTCAAGACTTTGCTCGATGGTGAGCCGGTGATGCTCTACGCCGGGCCGGCGGATGTGAACGCTCCCTACCGCAGCCTGACCGATCCGGATTACATCCGCATCCGCGACTTGGCCAGCGCGAACGGATCCTCGCGGGAGAAACCGGACAGCTCCAGCACGCAGGAACTGACCATCGAGGACAGGCCGGCACTGATGACGCGCTTTCGCTACCAGCGGGACCAGAACAGGTGGTGGATCGGGGAACGCGTGCTGATTGCGAACCAGGGCGCTGAGTTTCTTGTAGGATGTGCCGCTCCGGAAGAGCATTTCGCCGACGCGGAAGTCCTCTGCACCACGCTGGTGAATTCATTGCGATTGCCGTGAGAATATCGCCAATCACAGATCGCCCCAGGATCGTGATGAGTTTGCCACGGTAGGTTCACAACGATTTCGGGTCTAAGAAAATCAGGGCGGCCCAAGGGCCGCCCTGTCTTTTTACCCTGATCAACTGAGTTTAGTGATGGCTGCCGCCGGACGCGTGTCCGGTCGAAGTGCTGTGGCCCGTGGACGGAGACGACATGGAACTCCGCGGCGCGCTGAAGCCTGATCCTGAAGCCGGCCTGCCCGAACTCGCAGAGAACTGGGGCGCGGGATGCACCTCAACGAATCCGCTCTTGGCAACCTGGTGGTTCAGGTGATTGAGGTTGCCCAGCGAACCGCGCGGAATCCCCATGCCCGCCGAGCCGGCTCTCACCAGAAGGTGCGATGTCGGCAGGGCTGAGACCGATCCACCCTTCCCTACGGGAACTGTCTTCACCGTCCCCGCCACAGGCGCCACCAATGGGTGGAAACCCACCGGCAACGTCCCGGCATAACGCGGCACGGTGAGCCAGGTATTGAATCCTCCGGGCTGCCACATCCAGCCGTTTCCTGGGATGAACATCCAGCTGCCGTAGCGGTAAGGCATCCATCCCCAGGGATAAGCCGAGGCAAACATGTAACCGTAGCCGGGATACCAGGACCACGCGCCATCCATGAACGGATCCCAGCCGATCCCGGTAAAGAAGGGCTGCCACATCATCCCGTAGCCGGGGACGTTGGAGTAGGCGCCGTAATAATTCAAGTCGCTCATCCCATAGCCGTACGGTGACGGGTTATTCCTCGCGTTCTGATCGTGGTAGGCGCTGGCCTCTTTGTCCCACGAATCGAGCGGGGCTTCGGCGATGTTGTTGGCGAGTGTGTCCTTGTCGTTGTCCGCCAGGTCAAAGGTCGCGGTCTTCTTCTTCTCGACCGATACTTTTCCGGCGGGACCCTCGACGTCGAGGTCGCCCTTGAAGACAGCCAGACTGGCGACCTTCGCCGACGTATCGACGCGGAAATGTGCCTGCCGGTCGAGTGAGATTTTTTCCTGCGCGAAGTTCAGGCTGAATTCGTCTTTGCCCAGCCAGTTCACGTAAGCCATGCCCTCCACGAGATTGACCACCGAGATGCGCTTGCCCGAGTCGCCTACCCCGAGCGTGCTGAACTCGACCGTGGTGTTTGGAGTCAGGCGCAGCGTGCTGCCGTCCTCAAACTCGATTTCCGCGCGGCCGCGGTCATGCGTCCTCACCTGCGCTCCCTGCGTAATGGGGAGGTTCAGGAACGCGTTTTCAAATCCCAACCCCGTGTTCTTGTCGATCTGGACCGAACCCTGCACGTCGCTCAGACGAACGATACGCGCCTGCGAATCGGCCAGCGCGGGCAGCGCCAAAAGCGCGCAGGCAGCGGCCGTCAGAAGAACCATACTGAATCGAGACAGAGATCGCATGGACATAGCAGCCTCCGAACGTCTTCCGTGCCTATTAGAGCACGATTTCGCCAACGGAATTGTAAAACTTGGGGTGTACACCGGCCAGACGGCCTTAGCCAGACGGGTCACTATCGTATAAACGGAGGTAATCATGACGCCAGGTGAGAGCCACACTCCGGAGGCGGTCAGCGTCCGGCAGTCGAGCCATTGCCAATTTCCATGATTCGCAGGGCCCGGGCCCGGACCATGTTGATCACCGAACTGTCGTCATAAATCTCCTGCAGAACTGGCTTTACGGACTGCAGCTCGATGAGATCCCCACGGCGGACCTGATCCTCCATCTGCTTCAATTCGTCGTCGAGGGCGAGTTTCTGGTAGCGGTGATAGTGGGCCAGACGGCGGCCGAACTCCAGCGTGGCGGCGACGCTCTGAAACAAAGCCGTCAACTGTTGGACCGAGGGCACAGGAGAATAATTGTAAGCCGCCGCGGACTCCCGTTGCCCGTCTTTGTAGACCAGTTTCTTGTCCCCGGTAAAGGCCACCTTGCGACGGCCGGAATCGATCTTGCCGGAAAAATAATGGGATTGTGCAGTCAGATCGAAAATACGGGCGCGGGTCGCGTCCGAGAACGTGAATTCTGTCTGGTAGGTCTCGCGATCGTCGGATTGCTCCGAAATTTTCCCCGTGCACTCGTAACGGGCGTGCCCGTCGGACTGCACTGTGATGGAGTATTGCTCGGGTTCGGAGCCGGGAAAGTGCAGCGTGAAGGTGATCGTGGCGGGCTCGGCGGCGCGAGTGGGCAAACTCCACAGCAGGGCGAAACATCCGGCAAGAAGGATCAGCGACTGCCGCTTCCCCTGCACCGCGCGATGCGATCTTGCGTTCCCCGTTCCGATCATCAGGCTCAGATTCATCCCTAACAGTGAACTCACCGCAGACTGCAAGCCATCCCATTATGCCAAATATGCATTATGCTAAGTAACGCTTATGCCAAATACCGATTATGCCAAGTAACGATGAACCTTACCGCGCCACGGCGCGTTGCCGGAGCAGGGTCCCGGCCGTGTGAAGATGGCAGATGGCAATGGCCAGCGCATCGGAAGCGTCCATGGGCTCCGGCGGCGCGGAAAGTTCGAGCAGGCGCGTCACCATGTGCTGCACTTGTTGCTTCTCGGCGCGGCCATAGCCGACGACCGACGACTTGATGGTCAGCGGCGAATATTCCGCGACTTCCAGTCCGGCCGCCGCGGCGGCCAGCATCGCCACCCCGCGGACCTGCCCCAGTTTCAGCGCCGACTTCACATTGAGAGCGTAGAAGACCTCTTCAATCGCAACTTCGTCGGGCTGGTGCTGGACGATGATTTCGCCAAGTTGGCTGAAGATGCGGGACAGGCGCCGCGGCAGCGCTTCGCGGGGTGAGAGCTTGATGGCTCCGCAAGTCAGGCAGCACAGCTTGCCGCTCTGATACATCTCGACCACGCCATAGCCGGTGTACTCTCCGCCGCAATCAATCCCAAGGACGCGCATGTCAAGAGCAGTGTAGCGCGGAAAGGGGCGGAAGTCCCAGAGTGGGTATAGCCGACGTAACCTCGGCATAGCGCCCATTTGCCTTAAGCCGGGGTTTTGAGCGCTATCGCCTGGTAACGTCAACTATTCTGCTAACTCCTTCGCCACCACAAGTTTGTACTTCACTGCGATAAAATTCCGCTTGATGACAACAGATGTGATGCTGTTTCCCATTTTCGTCCGGCAAGGCAGAAGTCGAACGCGGTTCAAAGTTGGGTACATCAATCAGACTGGCAACCTCGTAATTGATCCCAAGTTTGACGAGGGAACTAACTTCTACGAGGAGCTAGCTTCAGTTAGGGTTGGCAATCGTTGGAGCATCATCAACTTTGCTGGCGACTTCCTGATCCAGTCGTCTAAATGGGGCTGGTGCCGGTTCCACGAGGGGCTTGCCAACATCTCCGTGAAGGGCAAGTGGGGAATCATTGATCGACGCGGTGAGTTTGTTGTTACGCCACGATACGAGTATATAGGCCCTTACCGTGACGGCTTAGCGTTGTTCGGGCTTGGCGAAGGCAATCACCGTCGCTACGGATTCCTAAACAAGAATGGCAGCGAAATGATTCCACCCGTGTTTCACGATGCTAAAGAATTCTCGGAGGGACTGGCCGCAGCCAGAGCCGGCGACCTTTGGGGCTACATTGCCACCTCAGGTGTTTTTCAGATTACGCCTCAATTTAGCGGATCAGGAAAAGGGAGACGCTGGCCGGACACTCGCGCTGGTCGATTTGTGGAAGGCCTTGCTCCAGTATGGGTCGGCCAAGATCAATACAGGTTTATCGATACTACGGGAGCGTTCGCGTTTGACGGTACCTTCGATGACGCCAATAGTTTTTGTGAAAGTCGTGCTGTAGTCAAGCGGCAGAACCGTTATGGCTTTATTGCTAGCAACGGAATGGTTGTGATCGAATGTAGATTCACATTGGTACGCGATTTTTCCGAAGGCCTCGCCCGAGTCAAGGAAGGGGAGGATAAAATTGGTGTGACCGCGCCCAGTGGATTCATCGACTCTAACGGGAAAATGGTCCTCCGACCTGCATTCTACAGCGCATCGAGTTTTCGACACGGCCTGTGCCTCGTAGAAACGAAAGACTCTATCGGCTACAT
>Ga0209415_10020011_pt1 | contig 10440 bp, 9 predicted proteins | sample PeaSoiSIISIP2007_FD_187696 | JGI IMG/M metagenome (GOLD analysis project Ga0209415, IMG submission 187696) | Peat soil microbial communities from Weissenstadt, Germany - SII-SIP-2007 (SPAdes) (version 2) | ecosystem: Environmental > Terrestrial > Soil > Wetlands > Peat | place: Germany...
CGGACATTCGCGGCTTTTGCGGAGTTCTGAATTCCACGACGAACGTCGTGCTTACGGAAATCGAAAAAGGTCGCTCGATGGAAGAAGCCGTGAAACGCGCGCAGGCCATGGGCATCGCGGAAACGGATCCAACGGCGGATTTGGACGGCTGGGATGCTGCCGTAAAGGTTGTAGCGCTGGCAATCGTGCTGATGGGTGCGAATGTACGGCTCGAGCAGGTGCAGCGCATCGGCATCCGCGAGCTCAGCGAAGAAAAAATTCGGTCTGTACGTGCCGCGGGGATGCGTTACAAACTGGTGTGCCGCGCAGAACGCCGAGGCGACGGCGTGGATTGCAGAGTGCAGCCGGAAATATTGCTGGCCTCAGATCCGCTTGCAAATCTGGAAGGCAGCAGTTCGGCGATTCGTTTCGATCTGGACGTGTTTGGTCTGTCACTCGTCGAGCACAACCCCGGCGTCGAGGCCACCGGATACGGTTTGCTCGCCGATTTTCTGCGAGCCGTTCGCCAGTAAGCTTCTAGCCTGCCCTCGTGCCGTTGGGAACGCGCCGTTCGGGAACTGCAAGCACTGGAGTCACACCGTCGGCATAGCCGATATCAAATAACATTCCTTCGGAGATCTCCCCAGCCATCTTGCGTGGTTCCAGGTTAACGACAAAGATCGCTTGACGGCCTTCGACCTCACGCGGATCGGCACGTTCTTTCTTGATTCCCGCGAGAATCGTTCGCGTGTGGTCGCCAAAATTCACAGTCAGTTTCATCAGTTTTTCGGAGCGCGGCACTTCTTCGACGCGTTCGATGGTGCCAACGCGGATGTCGAGCGCCTCAAGGGCTGCAATATTTGCGTGGGGTTTCACGGGCGCGGGAGAAAATTCATTCACAATTCACCGCCTGTAATTCGCCACATAAGCGGGTAATGGAATTCCAAGATCGCAGCGCTCATCGCGAATCGGAGCATCGGCAACCGTGCGAAGTGGAATGACCCCGGCCCATACCGGAAGGGCGTAATCAGGAGCATCGTCTTCCGGCGGGCCGACACGTATTTTTGCGGAGACTTCAGTCAGCGGCAGACGCAGAATGCTGGTCGCCTTTAGCTCTTTTTCGCTTGGCTGGCGCGCGTCGTCCCAGCGATGCGGCAAGATTTTCTCAGTGAAAGCGCGCAGCGCTTCGAGTTTTTCTCGCGACGTATCTACGAGAGTGGCATTGCCGAGCGCCACGACAGAGCGATAGTTCATCGAATGATTGAATACCGACCGCGCGAGCACTATGCCGTCCGTGAGCGTTACCGTCAAACAAACGTTTGTGCCCTCGCTGACCCCGTGCAGCATCCGGCTGGCGGCAGAGCCGTGAAAGTAAACGGCATCGCCGATGCGCGCGTACAACGTGGGAATAACGAAGGGCTGGCCATCCACGGAAAAACCAACGTGACACACAAGACCTTCATCCAGAATCTTGTAGATGGCTTCGCGGTCATAGACGCCGCGCTGGTGTTCGCGCACGACTTGCGTGCGCTCGGTCGGCGTGAAGGCTTCGGACACTTTGCACCTCAAAGAGAAACGTGGCGCGGAGACGGCAGGTTCCTAGCCGCTCATTTGATTTGTAGCCGGCGCCAAAGCGGCATGAGTGAGGAACAACCGCTTAAATGCTAACACGGTTGCGCGCGGCTTCATCCTCAGCCCGCCCTGTGAGAAACTAGCGAGCGGAGAAAACAATGAGTACACCTGTCATGCACGGTGCCGAAAGCAAGCCGCTGGATGTTGACTGGGTCAGGGAACAATTTCCGTCTCTGCAATTGCAGGTGAACGGCCACCCTGCTGCGTTCCTGGATGGACCCGCCGGAACACAGGTGCCCAAGCAAGTGATGGACGCGGTTCAGAACTATTTCCTGAAGTCCAACGCGAACACCTGTGGGGCCTTCGCTACCAGCCGAAGCAACGACGCCATCATCGCCTACGCGCGCGCAGCTATGGCCGATTTTTTCAATTGCGATAAAGACGAAGTCATCTTCGGTCAAAACATGACCACCATTACGTTCGCGCTGGCGCGCGCGATTGGGCGAACGCTAGAGCCCGGCGATGAGATTGTCGTGACCACCCTAGACCATGACGCGAACGTCGCACCCTGGCGAGCCTTGGAAGAGTTGGGCATGGTGATTCGTCAAGTAGACATCCACGGATCGGATTGCACTCTGGACCTCGAAGACTTGAAGCGCAAGATCAATGCGAACACCAAGCTCGTGGCCGTTGGGTACGCCTCCAACGCGGTCGGCACGATCAATCCCGTCGCCGAAATTACGAAGCTGGCGCACGCCGCTAGCGCTTTGATGTTCATCGACGCGGTGCATTACGCCCCGCACGGCCCGATTGACGTTCGCGCGCTGGATTGCGACTTCCTGGTCTGCTCGCCATATAAGTTTTTCGGTCCGCACATGGGAACGCTCTATGGCAAACGCGAGCATTTGACGCGCTTTCGCCCGTACAAGGTTCGTCCCGCCCCTGATTCGCTTCCCGATCGCTGGGAGACAGGCACGCAAGTACAGGAGTTGATCGCCGGAATCGGCGCGGCGGTGGACTACCTCGCGGAGCTGGGCAAGCGTTGCGATGCGACGGTGACAGATCGGCGCAGCGCCCTGCTGGCTTCTTACCGCGCCACACGCGATCACGAAATGGCGCTGTTTTTGCGTCTGGCGGAGGGCTTGTTTACGATTCCCGATCTGCAGTTTTTCGGTATCAGCGATTTGAAGCGGCTGCACGAACGTTGCTCGACGGTTTCCGTACGGCTGGCGAATCACACTCCCACCGAAGTCGCAAAGTTCCTCGGCGATCGCGGCATTTTTACGTGGGATGGCAACTACTATGCTCTGAACCTCACCGAGCGTCTTGGCGTGGAAGCGAACGGTGGTCTGCTGCGAATCGGACTCGTCCATTACAACACCGCGCAAGAAGTGGACCTCTTACTCGCGGGCCTGAGGGAGATTGCAGCAAGCTGATCTATGAGCAAACGACCAAAACCAATTGTACTCACCGTGTTGGATGGGTGGGGTTACCGCGCCGAAACCAAAGGCAATGCCATCGCGCTGGCGCGAAAACCCGCCTACGACGATTTGATGAAGAGATTTCCAAACACGCTCATTCATACGTCCGGTCCCTACGTTGGCTTACCCGAAGGCCAAATGGGAAACAGCGAAGTCGGCCACATGAACATTGGCGCGGGCCGGATCGTGCACATGGACATCACGCGCATCGATTTGCTCATCGCCAACAAACAGCTGCAAAACGTGCCGCTCTTTCAACAAGCGATGGAACGCGGCCGGCAGCGACAGTTGCACTTCATCGGCCTGCTGAGTGACGGGGGAGTGCATTCGCACATCCAGCATCTTTTCGCACTGCTCGAAATGGCCAAGCAACAAAAAGTTGACCGCGTATTTGTCCACTGCTTTATGGACGGCCGCGACACCTCGCCCAACAGTGGCCGCGATTACGTGCGCCAGTTGCAGAAAAAAATGCGCGATCTTGGCGTCGGCGAAATCGCCACACTGACAGGCCGCTACTACGCTATGGACCGCGACAACCGCTGGGAGCGCGTCGAAATGGCGTATCGCGCGATAGTTCAAGGCGAAGCGGAAACCCATTCGGCCGATCCTCTCGCCGCCCTCCAAAAAAGCTACGAGCAGGGAACCACCGACGAGTTCGTCAAGCCCATCGTCATTACAAAGGGTGAAGGTCCCTCAGCAGCGCCCGTGGGAACAATTCATGATGACGACGCCGTGATTTTCTACAATTTCCGCGCTGACCGTGCACGCCAAATGACACGTGCATTGGTCGAACCCGGTTTCGACAAAATCACTGACGCGAAGCGCCCCAAGAATCTTTTCTACGTCGCGATGACGCAGTACGACAAAAACTGGCCTTGGCTAAAATACGTAATCGCTCCCGAAAAGCTCGAGCACATCCTCGCCCAAGTGTTCGAAGAGCTGCAGTATAAGAACCTGCGCTGCGCCGAAACCGAAAAATACGCGCATGTCACCTATTTCTTCAACGGCGGCGTCGAAAAACCCTTCGGCGGCGAAGAACGCATCCTGGTCCCCTCACCCAAAGTCGCGACGTACGACCTCAAGCCGGAAATGTCCGCGCAGGGAATCACCGACACGGTGGTGAAGGCCATCGAAAAGGGTGAATTCGATGCAATCATCATGAACTACGCGAACGCCGACATGGTCGGCCACTCCGGCAATCTCGAAGCCACCATCAAGGCCGTCGAAGCCGTCGACGCCGGCCTCGGTCAAATTTATCAAACTCTGAAATCGCGCGGCGGCCTCTGGCTTATCACCGCCGACCACGGCAACGCCGAGACGATGATCGATCCAAGCACTGGCGGCCCGCACACCTATCACACCACCAATCCCGTCCCGCTCATTCTCGTAAGCGAAGAGGATACGCTGCAACTGAAACCCGGCGGCTCTCTGCGCGACCTCGCACCCACCATGCTCGCCGCCCTTGCTCAGCCCGAACCTGCCGATATGACTGGCCATGATTTGCGCGTCGCCAAAAGGCCGTAACATGACTCTCAGGTACGAACCCGTCTCCAAAAAAACGCCTGAGCCCGGCCAGAATCGCCCGAGGTCTTCTTTCGGCACTATCACGGTTCCCGGTACGCCAGTAGGCGCAATCGTCTCTGTGGGCCTGGTCGTGATTTGCTGGTTTGCTCTTCCGCTCTCGCGCCCCTTCATAGTTGGCACAGGCGGCCTCGGCCTCATCGTCGGTCTACTTCTCTATTGGAAGCACCGCGGCTCAGGCGAATGAATCGCACAATTCCATCCGAAACAAAACTCGTCATCTGCGTCTGGCATCCTTTCACGTTTTGGCGCCCGCAGCCTGTCATGCCGCAAACAATCAGCGCGCGCTGGCCTGAAATGCGCGTATTCCATTTGCCGGACTACGATCGCCTCCCGCAAGAATTGCCCGACACGGACATTTTCGTAGGCTACTCCCTCCGTGCAGAACAGCTAACCCACGCAAAAAAGCTAAAGTGGATTCACTCCACCGCCGCCGGCGTCGCGCAACTTATGTACCCCGAACTCCGCAATTCCGGTATCGTCGTCACAAATCCCAGCGGAGTTTTTTCTCCACCGATGGCCGAGCACACTATGGGCCTTCTCCTGTCGCTCGCGCGGAATTTCCCCGACTCCACGCGTCATCAGGATCGCTCGCACTGGGGTCAGCAAGATATCTGGGACAAACCGCAGCATCTCACCGAGCTCAGTGGCCAAGTCCTCTTGATTGTGGGATTCGGCTCTATCGGCCGCGAACTCGCGAAGCGCGCCCGCGCTTTCGACATGCGCGTCTGGGGAGTCACGCGCTCCGGCAAAGGTGACACCACGCACGCGGAAAAAATCGTCCACGTCTCGAAACTCGAAGAAGCGCTTCCTCACGCGGACCACGTTGTTATCGCCGCCCCGGAAACCACCGAGACACGCCACATGATCGGCGCACCCCAAATCGCCAAGATGAAGCCCGGCGCGCGCCTCATCAACGTCGGCCGCGGCTCACTCCTGGATGAAGCTGCTCTCATGCGCGCTCTGGAAAGCGGCGCCATCGGCGGAGCCGCGCTCGACGTCACCTCTGTCGAGCCCCTTCCGTCCGACAGCCCTCTCTGGAAAGCCCCGAATCTCTTCATCACTCCGCACACCAGTGCCATAAGCGATCGCCTCTGGCATCGCGAAACTGCTCTCCTCATGGATCTTCTGGAACGATGGTTTGATGGCCGCGAAATATTCAACCAAATCGACTTCGGTCGCGGCTATTAGCCGGGGGGCGATCAGTCGCCCGCTCCCGCCTTTACCGGCTCATAACCCTCGCGCGCGTACACCACCCACTTCTGCTTTTTCCCCTTCTGATCGTGCACCTCGAACGGGCTCCCATCCGCGTTCACCAGCTCAATTTTCACCTTGTGGAACTTGTTATCCTTCCCGCCGCTCGTCGGCGTATACGATAAGCTGTACTGGTGCCTCAGGAACGCAGCCACATCGTGAAAAATCCCCGGCAGTTCGCCGTCAAATTGCGGGAACCATGAATAGCCTCCCGTCAAATTCGCAATCGTCTTCAGCTGGTTTTCCCCCTGCAGATAATTCATGTGTGAACCTAGTGAGCCTCTCGATTCGATGAAATTGATGTACGGCTTGTCCAAACCGACGCAAAAAATCGTCACGTCACTCTGCCGTAGCTGCTTCATGGTCTGATCCAGAGTGTGTTTCGAAAACGTGTCCACTCCGGTCGCCAGCAGCAAGATCGATTTCTTTCCCTTTACGTCCTTCATGTCGTCGATGGTCTTCAATACCGCATCGAAAACATTCGATTCGCTGAAGCCCGGGAAATGAAGATGCGAAATGGCGGCTCGAACCTCATCCTTGTTTTGCGTAAAATCCACTTCGTCGTGGACCTGCATGTCGAACGTCCGCATCGCAACCCAGTCTTTCTGTTGCAGGTTGGGAAGAAACGCATCCCCCCAGTATTTCGCGAGGTAGGCAAACCATTCTCCTCCGCGACTGCCGAATTCCATGAGCATCACAATCGTAATCGGCGCCTCGGTCGGCCCGAAGTTTGTGATCGTCTGTGGCACGCCGTCGTCGGTCACCTTGAAATTCTCTTTCTTCAATCCCGTCAGCAGATCGCCGCGTTGGGTGGTAGCGATTACGTCCAGAGTCACCACCGGCACTTCCACCGCGATGCTCACTCCGCCTTGTGGCGCTTGCTGTGGCGCTGTTGCGGGAGCTTGCGGCTTCACCGTCGGCGCTGCCCCTGCCCCTTGCGGTCCCGTGGGAGCCTGCGCCTTCGCCGGAGTCTCCGCAAGCGGCAGACTCATTGCGCCTGCCAGCAATGTCACCAAAACCAAAGAAACGATCGTCTTCATCTCACCCCTCGATTCGCAATGGAAATTAGCCCGTTCGCCTGCCCGCCGCATCGTCCCCAGCCATCAGCTCTTTCGAACCATTTGAATTTACGCTACGCGCCACCAAGCCTGCGGATGTGCCCCCACACCTGCATGTTAGTATGAAGCGCGATAACCGCAAAGCGTTGCTGTGCCGGTCCCTTTTGGCCGCACCAAAGACGGAGGAAGTCTTCGTGAACTCGAACCGAAGTTTGCACATTCTTGTGCCAGCTCTGCCCCTGGCATTGTGGGCGCTGGCCGCGGCACCGCCGCTGAGGGCCCAAGCTCCATCCACGGCTATGCCTACTGTCGAGTCCACTCGTTCTCCAGCCGGCGATACCACGGCTTTGGCCAAGGAAGCCGAGGGCTGGCTCGCCGATCTCATCCGCATCGACACCACCAACCCTCCCGGCAACGAGCAAGCGACCGCCAAATACATCGCTACGATTCTCACCAAAGAAGGCCTGACTCCGGAATTTTTGGATCTTGCTCCCGGCCGAAGCGCGGTCGTAGCTCGCCTTCGCAGCGCCGCGATGCCCGACCCGTCTCGCGCCCTCTTGCTGGTCGCGCACATGGACGTCGTTGGCGTCGACAAATCCAAGTGGACCGTCGATCCCTTCGCCGCCACCATCAAAGACGGCTACATGTATGGCCGCGGTTCCATCGACGACAAAGGCATGCTCGCTGCCAATCTCGCCGCTTTCATCGCCCTCAAACGTTCCAACGCCCGCGTCAACCGCGACATCATTTTTCTCGCCACCGCCGATGAAGAGCAAGGCGGCGAAGCCAGCATCCGCATCCTCATTGCCAAATACTGGGACAAGTTTGCCGCAGGCTTTGCCCTGAACGAAGGTGGCCGCGTCCTCCTGAAAAACGGCAAAGTCGAATATATCGCTGTGCAAGCCAGCGAAAAAGTCCCCGTGGACGTCGCCGTCATCGCGCGCGGCCCCTCAGGCCACGCCTCCATGCCTACAAAAGACAACGCGGTCGTTCACCTGTCCGCCGCCATCGCCAAGATCGGCGCTTACACCGCTCCCGTCCGCTTCACCACTATCGTCCGCCGCTATTTCGAACAGCTCGCCCCGCTTGAAGACGACGAACTTGCCAAATGGATCCGCTCGCTCGACACGCCCGACCGCGGCGAACACGCCCAACGTGTCATCTCCGACACCAACCCGCTGTGGAATTCCATGCTCCGAGACACCATCGCGCCCACCATGCTTTCCGCTGGCGTCCGCGCCAACGTGATTCCCTCGGAAGCGCGCGCCATGCTGAACGTCCGCCTCTTGCCGGGCGACACCATCGACGTCTTGATCTCCTATCTCACGAAGCTCGTCAACGATCCGACCATCCGCTTCGAAGTTCAACCCGACGCAGGCCTCGCGGCTCCACCTTCTTCCCTCGAGTCTGACTTCTACGCCACGATTACCAAGGCTGCTTCGCAGGAGTTTTCCGGCGCGCCGGTCCTCCCATTTTTGTCGTCTGGCGCGACAGACTCCGCCCAGCTCCGGCTGCACAACGTGCAAGCCTACGGCGTCTCTCCGTTCCCGATGCTCGACGAGGATGCCCGCCGCATGCACGCTGACGACGAGCGCATCCCGTTGGCCTCTTTCGACAAGGGCGTCGATTTCCTTGCACGCATTGTTACGGAATTCGCCGCATCCAAATAATTCATTCCCGGACCTTCACGTCTTCTGCCCAGTGGGGCGCGGAACGTTGTAAACTCCCTTTCGCGAGAGAGCATGGCCTTTCGTCACTCCAAAATCGTTTGTACCATCGGCCCGGCGTGCTGTTCGCCGCGCATGATTCGACGCTTACTGCAAGCCGGTATGGATGTGGCCCGCCTGAATTTCTCTCACGGCACGCACACCGAGCATGCGCAGAATATTGCCGCGCTCCGCGCTGCTGCTGTCGAGCGGGAAAAGCCCATCGCTATCCTGGCCGATTTGCAAGGCCCTAAGATTCGCACCGGACCGCTCGCGGGAAGCAGGCCCGTGATGCTGCGCACGGGACAGCGCTTCGTCATCACAACTGCCAGAGTCTTGGGCGATACCACACGCGTCAGCACTGTTTTCAGGCCGCTGCCGCGCGAAGTCCATCGCGGAGACCGTATCCTCCTTTCCGACGGTCTGATTGAATTGCGCGTCGAGCAGGTTCGCGGCCAGGAAGTGATTTGTGAAGTCATCAATGGCGGAGCTCTCGGCGAACACAAAGGCATCAATCTGCCCGGTATCAAGCTCCGCGTTCCCGCTCTCACCCCGAAGGACCGCGAAGATCTTGCCTTTGCATTGAAGCATGGCGCGAACTACATTGCAGTGAGTTTTGTCAGGCGCCCCGAAGATGTTCTTCTTGCGAAGTCCCTCATCCGGCGTGCCGGCAAAAACACGCCTATCATTGCCAAGCTCGAAAAACCGGAAGCGATTGAAAATCTGGACGCCATCCTTCAAGTCGCGGACGGCGTAATGGTCGCGCGCGGCGATCTTGGTGTCGAAATGAACCCCGAACGCGTCCCCGTCGTTCAAAAAACGATCATCGCCCGCGCCCGCCACTTCCGCAGGCCTGTCATCACTGCCACGCAGATGCTCGAATCCATGACCGAGAATCCTCGCCCCACCCGCGCCGAAGCTTCCGACGTCGCCAATGCCATTTTCGACGGCTCCGACGCCGTCATGCTTTCCGCAGAAACCGCTTCTGGAAAATATCCGGTCGAAGCCGTCAGTATGATGGCCAGGATTATCGCCGAGGCCGAAGCTAGCGATTGGGATTCCCCGCCGCGTATGCCGTTGGAAAAATTAAAGGTCGCGGAGACCGTCGCCGAGCTCGTCTGCCATGCCTCCCACGAACTGCACATGAAATTGATCGCGGTCTTCACGCACAGCGGTTTCACGGCGCGCCTGGTTTCTTGCTACCGCCCCGCCGTTCCCATCATCGCCTTTTCGCCTGAAGGAGAAACGCGCCGCCGCATGGCCCTGATCTGGGGCGTCATGCCGCGTCACATCCCCGATGTCCGCAAAATTGATGGCCTTGCCGCCGTCGCCGAAAAGCGCCTCCTTGATGAACGCCTGGTCCGCAAAGGCGACGTCATCGGCATCGTTGCAGGTACTCCCATGGGCATCCGCGGCACCACCAATTTCATGAAGTTCCACGTCATCGGCGGCCCGGCTTGACTCAGGCTTGCGCTAGTTGCTAGCCACTAGCCGCTCCATCCGATGCTATCGCGCGGAAGTCAGTAGAGATCCGATTCCCGGCTTGTATCCGTAAAAATCCGCAATGGTATGCAAGTGCTCGATCACCAGTTCGTCATAATGCTTCTTCAAGGTGTTGGTAAGGATGTTGTGCTCTCCGTTTGGATCTTGCGCTAAATCATAGAGATAGCTTTGCGCCGGCGAATCGTAAGTCGCATAGAAATATCGCCCGTTGTCCGCAAGCACTCCGTAGGCCGCGCGCACATCGGAAGCCATAAAGAGGTCGTCTCGATGATAGCGGTGCAACTCCTCAGCGCTTTCCATGAGAAG